>LNFM01002506.1_pt1 | contig 38358 bp, 38 predicted proteins | sample 596031 | NCBI WGS metagenome assembly LNFM01 (sample SAMN04254537, study PRJNA301005) | activated carbon metagenome | isolation source: dual media filters at the Ann Arbor, Michigan drinking water treatment plant | place: USA: Ann Arbor | reverse complement strand
TCGCCTCGGCCCGCACGGCCATCGGCATCATCGCCGGCGAGCCGGAGCGGCGCGCCGACCTCTGGCGCAAGGCCGAGCGCTTCTGCGCCGGCGTGGAGGCCCTCGGCTATTCCATGTGCGCGGCCCCCGGTCCCGTCGGCGCCATCAAGATGCGCGGCCTCGTCCAGGGTCTCGGCTTCTGGCGCGAGCTGCTCGAGCGCGGCATCTACGTCAACATCCTCGTGCCGCCGGCGACCCCGAGCGGCGAGGTTCTGCTGCGCTACTCGGTCTCGGCCGCCCACACCGACGCCGACATCGACCAGTTCCTCGCCATTCTGGGCGACCTGTCGCAGATGGCGCAGACCGCCTGATCCCGGCTCACAGCAGGACGACGGCTTCCGCCAGCGCCGCCGCCTTGCCGTCGGGACCCTTGATGAAGATGCGCAGGGTCGCGCGGGCGCGCCCCTCCGCATGGTCCGCCCGCACCACCCGCGCCGATACCGTCACCGCCGTGCCCACCGCCACCGGCATGGCGAAGCGGCTGGAGAGCTTGGCGCAGGTGCCCTGCGGCAGCCATTCGGCGAGCGCCGTGTCCGCCAGCCCCATCAGGAGCATGCCCTGCACGATGGCGCCGGGCAGGCCGACCTCCCGGGCCGCCGCCTCGTCCACATGGATCGGATTGTCGTCGCCGGAGGCCGCCGCGTAGCGCCGCACCATGGCCATGTCGACGGCCGGAAAGTGCCGGTCGGGCAGCACGGTGCCGAAGGGCAGGGGATGGTCCGCGGCGGTCACGGCACCAGCCTCAGGACGGCGTGGAGGCGCGCCACGGGCACGTCCGCATCGCTGACCGTGGCGTCGAGGGAGAGATGGATCTCGTCCGTGCGCCGTACCTCGAACGCCAGCGACAGCGGCCGGTCGAGGGGAAGGTCGGCCGTCGCCTCCACCGTCTGCAGCTCGTGGACGGGAAGAGAGCCCGGCCGGTCGGCGGCGAGCTCGCGCACGCAATCGACCACCTCGGGCCGGGTCAGCCAGCGGATCGGATAGGTGGTCGGCGTGCGTCCGCTGGCGGCGAGCCCGAGGCTGTCCGCGAAGGCCGCGACGTCGGCGGCCGTGGCGACCACGGTGAGGGTGGCCTGGCGGGTCGCGCCGACGAGGCTCACGCCGCCCGGCCGATGGCCAGCGAGGCGTTGATGCCGCCGAAGGCGAAGGAATTGGTCAGCGCCACGTCGAAGGCGTGCTTGCGTCCGACATTGGCGACGCAGTCGATCGGGCAGGCCGGGTCCGCCTCCAGGAAGTTGATGGTGGGGGGCACGAAACCCTCCTCCAGCGCCCGGATGGTGACCACCGCCTCGATGGCGCCGGCGGCGCCCAGCGTGTGCCCGTGGATCGGCTTGGTGGAGCTGACCGGCAGGGTGCCGAGCCGCTCGCCGAAGACGCGGCCGAGGGCCTCGCTCTCGGTGGAATCGTTGAGGATCGTCGCCGTGCCGTGGGCATTGACGTAGCCGACCGCCTCCGGCGCGAGACCGGCATCGGCCAGCGCCAGCGCCATGGCCTCGGCCGCGCCGCCGACGTCCGGCTTCAGCATGTCCTTGGCGTCGCTGGTGGTGCCGTAGCCGAGGATGCGGCCGCGGATGCGGGCGCCGCGCGCCGCGGCGACCTCCTCGGCCTCGATCACCAGGGCCGCCGAGCCCTCGCCGAGCAGAAGGCCGTTGCGCCCGCGCGAGAAGGGCCGGCAGAGCTGCGGCGACAGCACGCGCAGCATCTCCCAGGCCTTCATGCCGCCCGGCGTGATGATGGCCTCGGCGCCGACGACGATGGCCCGGTCCGTCAGGCCCGCGCGGACCATGTGGAAGGCGATGCCGAGCGCCTGGGCGGAGGAGGCGCAGGCGCTGGACACCACGAAGGTGGTGCCCGTGCAGCCGTAGACGAGGCCGACATTGGAGGCAGAGGCGCTGATCATCGCCCGCGGCACGGTCAGCGGGTCGGGCCGCTTCTGCGTCAGCGCCATGTTGCGCGAGGCAGCCTCGATGGTGCCGAGGCTGGCGATGCCCGTGCCGACGATCACCGAGGTGCGGGGGCCGAGCGGCAGGGCCTCGGCGAGGCCGGCATCCTTCACCGCCTCTTCGGCCGCGATCAGCGCCATCAGCGTGACCTGGTCGAAGAACGAGGTCTTCAGATGCGGGAAGAAGCGCTCGAGGTCGAAGTCCTGGACCTGGGCGGCGATGCGCAGGTTGTTGCCGAACTCGTAGTCCAGCACTATCTGCTTGACGCCCGACACGCCCGCCGCCGCCGCGCTCCAGAGGGCCTCGACCCCCTGGCCGGCAGTGGTGAGCGCACCGAGACCGGTGACGACGACGGAGCGGGACGTCACGATCAGGCCTGCTGCGCTTTCTGGATATGCTCCTTGAGCACGGCGATGAGGCCGCCGACGTCCTTCACCTGTGCCAGGCTTTCGTCCATCGGCACGTAGACCTGAAACTTCTCCTCGATGGCGGCGAGGATCATCATGTAGTCGACGCTGGCGATGTTCAGCGATTCGAGCGTCGTGTCCGGCCCAACGCCGTTCAGATCGACCATGCCTTCCTTCGCGATGACCTCGACGAGGTCGCGCGTCAGCTGGTCGTCCCCGAAAGCGGATGCGGTATCGGTCATTCCGTGGCCTTCTTGTTTCTTCTCGACGTCGTCCGGTTCTGACACCGTCACGCTAGGCGCTGCGCGCGCGCAAGCCAAGGGGTGCTCGGCTCGTGCGCCCGCGTCCCGTGCGACGCTCAGTGCCTTCCTAACCTCTTATTTCCGTCCTATCTAGCACCCAGTTGCACCGGAGGTGGCCCTTGGGCCCCTTCGGTCGCGAAACAATGCGTTGACGAGGGTTCCCATGACGTTGTCCCGCCGAGGTCTGATCGCCGCAGCCGGCCTGCTGGTGCCCGCGAGCCCGTCCCTCGCACAGGATCGCCTGCCGCCGGTGAGCATCCGGCGCTCGGAACTGACGGTGTCGCGCTCGCTCGCCGTCGCCCGTCCCGACCTGCCGGTCCCCTCCGACAGCGGCATGCTCTTCTATGTCCAGCACGCCATCAACAGGAATGTTCTGGTCTATGCCGCCCGCCAGCGGCCGGACGGCGGCCTCGACCCGCAGGCGCCCGTGGAGGTCTTCTGGCGCCGTTACGACGACGATAACGGCCGGCGGCGCGAACTCTCCTTCTTCGAGCGCGTCTTCGCCTTCGGCGTCAGCGCCCAGCCGGTGGCCCCGTCCCGCTATTCGGCCCGCATCGCCGGGTACCGCGAGCGTGACGCCACGATCGACGTCGGCGCCGACGGCAAGCCGCGGGCGCTGATGACCTCCGGCCAGCGCACCTTCCGCATCGTCTATGCCTATGCCCAGGCCGAGGACCGTCGCTTCATCCCGAAGATCCACCACATCGACATCCACGGCATCGACATCGCCAGCGGCGAGGCGGTGCGCGAGCGCGTCCGCCTCGACATGTGAGGCCTCAGCGCCCGCCGGCGCCCCAGCCGAAATCGTGCCAGAGCCCGCGTGGGAACGGGTTCGGCAGGCGGTTGCGCTCGATCAGGCGGCGCAGGAGGGGCGGGCGCTCCCCCGTCTTCCAGCTGCCGAGGAAATGGTGACGGCAGAGAATGCGCCGGCCGAGCAGCGGCAGGTCGGCATAGAGGTCCGGCGGCACCCAGCCGATCTGGTGCAGCACGTCGACGTCCGCGGGACGGGCGGCGTAGAAGAACCGGGTCAGCGCCTTCGGTCCGGTCGCATCCTCGATGTCGCGGCGCTCCGTCACCGGCCGTTCCGACAGGCGGCGGACCATCTCCGCGGCGAAGGCGGCGAGGAAGGGATGGCCGGCCGGCCCCGCGAAGATGCAGTTGGCGATCTGGAACGGCTGGTCGTAGCCGAGCTCGCGCTGGCGGATGCCCGTCACCTGCGCCTCGATGCCGAAGACCGCCCGGTCCCCCGCCAGCACCGGCCCGAGCGGCGCCATGCACTCCATGTCCATGTCGGCGTAGATGCCGCCCTCGGCGAGCACCACGAGCACGCGGAACAGGTCGGCCTTCTGCACCGGGAAGCGGATGCCCTCGTAGGTCGCCGCATAGGCCGGGAACCGCTCCGCGACGAAGCGGTCCATGGCCGCGTCGTCGTAGAAGCGCAGGGTGATCGCCGGATTGTGGCGCACGAAGCTCTGCTGGAAGGCGGCGAGATCGGCGGGCAGCTCGGCCGATTTCCAGGTCTGGTGGAGGACGAGGGGGATCACGAAGGCTCCGGACGCGACAGCACGGTGGGCGAGGGGCCGCCTCGCCCGGCCCGCTCGATGCGCGCCATCAGGCCGAGGCCGGTGGCGATCATCGCCAGCGGCATGAACCACGCCGCGAACAGGGGAGGCAACTGCCCGTATTCGCCGAGCCAGACGACGACGTTGTTGGTCACGTAGAGGAAATAGCCGGCGAGCCCGATCAGGATCATCGGCTTGAACAGGGTGCGCTGGGCGAGGAGCGTCATGGCCAGCGCCGAGGCCATCAGCATCATGCCGAGCGGCAGCACCGCCTGGGCGATCCTGACGTGCCACCAGGCCCGGTAGGAGGGCTCCTGGACCCCCGGCAGGCTCGCCAGGGCCGCCAGCGTCCCCTGCGGGAGATAGCGCGCGTCGATGCCGAGATTGGCGAGCCAGAGAGGCTGCAGCGGCAGGGCGATGCGCTCCTCGGCAAAGCGCCGGACCTCGCCGACCCCCGCAGCCTCGCCGGTCGGCGCGATCCAGCGGCTGCCGTCCCGGAAGACCCAGATCCCCGGCGCATCGCCCGGCGAGGCGCTGGCGGCCGAGACGCGGCCGGTCAGCCGTCCGCCCTCCGACAGTTCGAACAGCTGCACGTCGACCAGCGTCCGGTTGCGGAAGTCGACCCGCGCCTGGACCATGTGGTTGGCGAGCACGATCCAGCGCCGCTCGTCCGGCTTCAGCCGCCGGTCGAAGCGCTCGCCGTAGCTGCCGAGGCGGCTCTCGATCTGCACGGCGACGGCGGCCGGGCGCAGAAACGTCAGCGCCGCCACCTGCAGCGCCCCGAACGCCGCTCCGAGGAGGAGGAGCGGCATCAGCGCCTGCAATGGCGAACGCCCGCCGTTCCACACGACGATGCGCTCCCGCGACTGCGTCAGCGTGATCTCCGACCAGAACAGGCCCATGAAACAGGCGAGCGGCAGCAGGTTGCCGATGACGTCGCAGATGCGCAGCAAGAGGTACCAGCCCATCAGCAGGGCGACGCTCGCGGCGCCCCCGCCGGCCGCGGCGACGATCCGCTCGGCGCGCGAGGCGAGGTCGAGCGTCAGGGCGACGATCAGGAGGGCGGCCGCCACCGTCCCGACATGGCTCGCATGGGCGAGCGTCAGCGTGCGGGTGAAGGTGCCGAAGGGCACGAGGCCGAAGCGCCGGCCGGCCGGGGGAGCGGGAGCGTCTGTCACGAGCGGCTGAGCCCCGGTCGCGCAATGGCCGAGGAACGCAGCGCCACGGCGGCGACGAGCCCGACGCCGATGGCGAGGCCGCCGGTGGCGACGAGGCCCAGCACGGGCCACAGGCCGGCCGCCAGGATCCCCGTGAGCACGGATGTGCCGGCGATCTCCATCGTCATCAGCCCGGCGCAGGCGAGGGGCAGCACGAAGGCCTGGTTGGCCCGCGTCGTGAACGACAGCGCCAGCAGGGCGATGAGCGGCGCGATGAGGCAGAGGAGGCTGCGCCCGATGCGCTTGGCGAGCTCCAGCCTCTCGCCGGTGCGCGCGAAGGCGCCGGTGAAGAGCTCCGGCAGGGTCAGTTCCGCGATGTTCCGCCCCCGCGGATCGAAGGGCACCACGTCGTTGAAGACGAGGCTCTGCTGGGTGGCCGTGCCGCGCAGCGAGGATGTGGGCGCGACGGGCCGCTGCTGCGCGGTGGTCGCGCCCGCAGCCGGCGCCGGGAAGTCGTCCACGGCGAAGTCGTAGAGGTGGAGGGCGACGCGCCCGTCGATGTCGGGGCCGATCAGGCGGGTGCCGTTGGCGACCACCACCCGCTCGCCGCCCGCCTCGGTCGGCTGGCGCACGAAGAGGCGCGGCGTCGGCATCCCGTCCGAGCGCGGCATCACCGCGACCGTGCCGATCCGCGTTTCGAACAGTCGGTTGGCGGTGACCGTGCCGCCGGTGAGCGCGTGGTACTGCGCCGAGAACATCACCAGCCGGAAGGCATAGCGCGACAGGGGATCGACGAATCCGCCGACGGCGAGGGCCGCGATCTGCGCCCAGATGCCGATGCGGATGACGAGCCGGATGAGGCCGTGCGGCGGGATGCCGAGGCTCGACAGCATCAGGAACTCGCGGTCCTCGCGCAGGCCGAGCGCCACGCGGTAGACGGCGATGAGAATGGCGGTGGGCAGGGCGAGTTCGAACACCTGCGGCAGCATGGTCGCCATCATGGCGACCGTCTTGGAAAGCGGAGCGCGGATCTTCAGCACCTCCTCCAAGAGGCCGGAGATGAGCTGCTCGGCGACGAAGATGCTCTCGATGAGGAGGAGCACGAGGGCCACCTGCACCGTGACGTCGCGCATGATGCGGTGGGCCTGCTGGCTGGGGAAGCGCCGCGCCCGTCCGCCGAGATCGAGTTGCGAGACGAGCCGCCTTTTCAGGGCGAAGAGGCTTCTCACCACGGGCGACGCCCTGCGCTGGCTTCAGCCGTCGCCGCGGTGTAGAGAGCCCGCAGGCTGAACGGCAGCGGCCTCCCGCGCCCATCGGGGACGAATTCGGTTGCAGATTGCTGAAGCACGGTCACGGCGCGATTTTAGACGCTTCGTCCGCATCCCGCGACAACTCTATTCGGGCATGCCCGGATTTCAGCCGCCGCTGGATCTGGAACGGACGCTTCTGCTCGACCCGCGCGTCGCCCCCTTCTTCACCCACGGCGAGGCCGCCTTCTTCATCGCCAGCGACGACGACGGCCGGCCGCTCGGGCGCATCTCGGCCCAGTTCGACCGGCTGACCCCGGCCGGGCGCACCGCCACAGGTCATTTCGGCTGCCTCGACGCGGTGGACGATCCCGCCGTGGTCGCCGGCCTCGTCGCGGCCGCCCGCGCCTGGCACGCGGCGCGCGGCCGGCACCGCATCGAGGGGCCCTTCACCTATTCCATCAACGAGGAAGTCGGCGTCCAGGTCGAGGGCCAGTACCGGGGCGACATGGTGCTCATGCCCTGGCATCCGCCCTATCTCGGCGCCCATGTGGAGGCGGCGGGTCTCGTGCCGGTGAAGGACCTCCTCGCCTATTCCGTGCCCATCGAGCAGGGCGCCCGCTGGCGCGGCCGGCGCTTCGCCGAGCTCCCCGAGGGCAGCCGCATCACCGTCCGCAAGCTCCGGCTCCGCGACCTCGCCGGCGAAGCCGCCATCATGACCGACCTCTTCAATGCCTCCTGGCGCGACAACTGGGGCTTCATCCCGCTCGCGGCGGCCGAGCTGACGACGCTGCTCCGGGTGATCCGGCCGATCCTGCGCGCCGACCACGCCGTCTTCCTCGAGCATGAGGGGCGCCCCGCCGCCTTCGCCTTCATCATGCCCAACGGCTACGAGCTCTTCCGCGGCTTCGGGGGCCGCCTCCTGCCGTTCAACTGGGCGCGGATCGCCTGGCGCATCCTGACCCATCGCTTCGCCTCCAAGCGCGTCACCCTGCTCGGCGTCCGGACCGACCTGCGCGACACCATTCTCGGCGCACGGCTGCCGATCGTCGCCATCGCGCGCCTCATCGCCGCCAATCCACAGCCGGCGGAGATCGAGATGAGCTGGATTCTTGACGACAATGTGCGTATGCGCCGTATCATCGAAGGCGCGGGCGGGACGGTGTCCAAGCGCTATCGGGTCTATGCGGACCCGGTGACGGAAGGTGAGGGGCCATGAGCACGGCAGACGGTACGGGCGTCCTCGCCCCGGTGGACGCCGCCTTCATGGTGAGCCACCCCGCGTCCCTGCTGGCCCTGGTGGGCGGCGCCGGCCTCTTTCCCTACGGCCCCGGCACCCTCGGCGCCCTCGTCGGCATCCCGCTTGGCCTCGCTCTCCAGGCAGCATCCCCCGCCGTCGCCATCGCCGTCATCGCCGCCGCCTTCGCCATCGGGGTCTGGGCCTGCGGCGTCACCGCCGTCCGGTCGGGGCTCCACGACCATCCCGCCATCGTCTTCGACGAGACCTGGGCCATGGCCGCCGTCGTGGCCTTCTCGCCGCCGGGCCTGCGGGCGGTGATCGTCGGCTTCGTCGCGTTCCGCCTGTTCGACATCCTCAAGCCCTGGCCCATCGGCCATATCGACGAGAACGTCGCCGAGGGCTTCGGCATCATGCTGGACGACGCGGTGGCGGGCGTCTTCGCCCTGGCTCTCGTGTTCGGCCTGTCGCGGCTCGGCTGGCTCTAGCGGCTCAGACGCCTGCGATCACCCGCATGGTGAGCAGGCCGCAGGCGAGGGCGATGGCGATACCCAGTCCATCGAAAATCTGCATACGCGTAACCCCGCTCGAACGGTGTGAAACGTAAAGCAACATGATGAATGAACCGTGTCGCAAGAACGGCCGCTTCGTTGCGGCCGCGTGTCGGTGACGCGGCAGGATCGGGGATCGCGGCCCCTGTTGCCGGGATGCGACAGGCTCAGAGCACGAAATCGGCGCCGAGATAGACCGCCTTCACCCGGGGGTCGGCGACGATGTGCTCCACCGATCCCGAAGCGAGGATGAGCCCGCCGTCGAGGATATAGGCGCGGTCGACGAGGCTCAGCGTCTCGCGCACGTTGTGGTCGGTCACCAGCACGCCGATGCCCCGCGCCGAGAGCTTGCGCACGAGGATGCGCACCTCCGACACGGCGATGGGGTCGACGCCGGCGAAGGGCTCGTCGAGCAGGATGAAGGACGGATCGCTCGCCAGCGTCCGGGCGATCTCCAGCCTGCGCCGCTCGCCGCCGGAGAGGGCGCCGGCCTTGGAGCGGCGGACGTGGGTGATGCCGAACTCCTCGAGGAGCCCGTCGAGCCGGGCGCGCAGCGCCTTTTTCTCGCCGATGAGCGACTCCAGCACGATGAGGATGTTGTCCTCCACCGACGAGCCGCGGAAGATCGAGGCCTCCTGCGGCAGGTAGCCGAGGCCCATCCGCGCGCGCATGAACAGCGGCAGCCGCGTGATGTTCTTGTCGTCGAGCATGACGACGCCGCTGTCGGGCACCTGCATGCCCGCGATCATCGAGAAGGTGGTGGTCTTGCCGGCGCCGTTGGGGCCGAGCAGGCCGACGACCTCGCCGCGGCGCAGGGCGAGATCGACGCCCCGCACCGTGGGGCGTCCGTCATGGGCCTTGGTCAGGCGGCGGGCGATCAGCATGGCGCCGGCCCCAGGGCACGGGCGCGCCGCCGGGAGGTCGCCGCAGCGGCCCTCAGCGCTCGCCCTCGATGAAGGCGATGGTGAGGTCGCGCGCCTCCGGGTCGGTGTACTGCTTGGGCGGCGACTTCATGAAGTAGCTCGACGGCCCGCCGATCGGTCCGCCCTGTTTGCGGTCGAGGGCGATGCGGCAGCAGCGCACGGCGTCGATGACCACGCCCGCGGAATTGGGCGAGTCCCAGACCTCGAGCTTCAGCTCCATGTTCAGCGGCACGCCGCCGAAACCGGTCCCCTCGATGCGGATATAGGCCATCTTCCGGTCGTCGAGGAAGGGCACGAAGTCGCTCGGGCCGATATGGATGTTGTCGGCGTCGATCGGCACGTCGATCTGGCTGGAGACGGCCTGGGTCTTCGACTTCTTCTTCGACGACAGGCGCTCGCGCTCCAGCATGTTGAGGAAGTCGGTGTTGCCGCCGAAATTGAGCTGGTAGGTCCGCTCGATCTTGACGCCGCGGTCCTCGTAGAGGCGGGCGAGCACGCGGTGGACGATGGTGGCGCCGACCTGGCTCTTGATGTCGTCGCCGACGATCGGCAGGCCCTTGTCGGCGAAGCGCTTCGCCCACTCGGGATTGGAGGCGATGAACACCGGCACGCAGTTGATGAAGCCGCAGCCGGCCTCCAGCGCGCGCTCGGCATAGAACTCGCAGGCCTTCTGCGACCCGACCGGCAGGTAGCAGATGATGACCTCGGCGCGGGCCGCCTTCAGCACCGCCGTCACGTCGGCCGGTGCCTCCTTCGATTCGGTCACCACGCCGACCAGGTGCTTGCCGACGCCGTCGAGGGTCGGGCCGCGCTGCACCGTCACGCCGGTGGGCGGCACCTTGGCGAACTGGATGGTGTTGTTTGGCTTGGCGAGGATGGCGTCGGCCACGTCCTGGCCGACCTTGCGGCTGTCGATGTCGAAGGCCGCCACGATCTCCACGTCGCGGATATGGTAGGGGCCGACCTCGACGTTCATCAGGCCCGGGATCGACTCACCGGGCTTGGCGTCCTTGTAGTAGTGCAGACCCTGAACGAACGAGGCGGCGCAATTGCCCACGCCGACGATGGCAACACGAATGGCAGACCGTGACACGAAACATCTCCAGGCGCTCGGGCCGAAGACCACCGGCTGCGCGCGGCTCCTTATACTGCATTGTTCCCCCATTTGAAGTGCTTCCGTCATGATCGTGACAGGCGCCGCCGGCCTTCTCGGTAACACCGTGTTGCGGGCCGCCGCGGCGCGGGGTCTGGAGCCCACCGCCTGGCTGCGCGGCAGGGCGGGCGAGAGGACGCTCGCCGGGCTCGACCTCCCGGTCGTCTTCGCCGATCTCGCCGTCGATCCCCTGGAGAAGCATCTCGAAAACGCGGGAATCGTCGTGCATTGCGCCGCCAGGGTGGAGATCGGCAGCACCGGGGCCGAGGCCTCCCGCCGCGACAACGTGCTGGCGACGGCGCGGCTCGCGAGCGCCTGCCGTGCAGTCGGCGCACTTCTGATCCACATCTCGACCGTCGACACGCTGGCCTGGGGAACACGGGAGGCGCCGGGCGACGAGACGCCCGCCGCACCCCATCCACGTGATACCACTTACGCCGCCACCAAGCGGCTCGCCGAGGCGGCGGTGCTCGCCGAGATGGAGCGGGGACTCGCCGCGACCATCGTCCACCCCGGCTTCCTCCTCGGCCCCTGGGACTGGAAACCCTCCTCCGGGCGCATGCTGCTCGCCGCCGTGCGCGGGCCCGTCGGCATCGCCCCGCCGGGGGGCAACGATTTCTGCCACGCCGGCGCCGTCGCCGAGGCCATCCTGACGCTCGCCGACCGGCCGCCGCCCTCTCGGCGCTACGTCCTGTCGGGCGAGGCGCTGACCTATGCCGAGGCCTTCCGTCAGATGCGGCGGGCGGCGGGACGCCCGCCTCGCGTCGTCGAGGCGCCGGAGGCGCTGGTACGCGCCGCCGGGTGGGCCGGCGATCTCTGGGGACGGATCAGCGGCCGCGAGCCGGCCCTCAACGGCGCCGCGGCGGAGGTTGCCTGCGCGCCGCACCACTTTTCCTCCGCCCGGGCCATCGCGGAGATCGGCTACCGGCCCCGCCCCGCCATCGAGGCCATGCGCGAGGCGTGGACATGGTTCGTCCAACGCGGCTATGCGTGACCGCCCGCCGCCCAGCCCCTCGATGAGAGCCGCCCCGTGAAGATCGCACTCGTCAGCGACTGGTTCGTGCCGCGCCTCGGCGGCATCGAGCTGCAGATGCGCGATCTCGCCCTGGCGCTGCGCGAGCGCGGCCACGAGGTCCGCGTCATCTGCGGTGTCCCAGGCGAGGCGCAGGTCGACGGCATCCCGGTCGAGCGCCTGCCCGGCCCGCGGCTGCCCGGTTTCGGCATCGCCTTCACGCCGGCGGTCTTTGCGGCGCTCAGGGCCGCCATCGACGCTGGGGGGGACGAGGTCGTCCACGTCCATTGCGGCAACGTCGCGCCCATCGCCCACCACGCCGTGCAGCACTGCATCCACCGCGGCATTCCGGCCGTCGCCACCTTCCACTCGGTGCTGAAATATTACGACCTGCCGCTGATGGCGCTGAACGCGCTGCATGGCTATGCCCGCTCCGCGGTCCGCTTCTCCGCGGTCTCGACGGTGGCCGGCGCGGCCTTGCGCCCGCTTCTGGGCGACCGGGCGGTCACCGCCATTCCCAACGGCATCGACCTCGCCTGGTGGCGCCGGCCGGGCGACTTCGCTCCGCGCCCCGCCGGGCCGGTCGAGTTCGTCTCGGTGACGCGGCTGCAGAAGCGCAAGCGGGCGCGCTGGCTGGTCAAGGCCTTCGCCGCGGCGGTGCAGCACCTGCCCCCCGACGCGGCGCGGCTGACGGTGGTCGGAGACGGCGACGAGATGGCCGCCATCGCCGCCATCATCCGCCGGGCCGGCATGGAGGACCGGACCGTCCTCGCCGGCCGCGAGACGCGCGAGGCGATCCGCGACCGTCTCCATCGCGCCGACGTCTTCCTGCTGGCGTCCCGGCTGGAGGCCTTCGGCATCGCCGCCCTCGAGGCGCGCGCCGCCGGCCTGCCGGTCGTCACCATGGCGCAGTCGGGGGCCCGCGACTTCCTCCGGGACGGCGAGGACGCCATCCTCGCGGCGGACGATCGCGAACTGACGGACGCCATCCGCCGGCTGGTCGAGGATCCCTCGCTCCGCGGGCGGCTCGTCGCGGCGGCCGCCCTGCCGCCGGCCGGCGTCGACTGGCGCGACGTCGCCCCGCTCTACGAGGCGGAATATCAGGCGGCGCGGGCCGCGGTCGCCTAGGGCTGGTCGAGCCGGCGCTGGCCCTTGTCGTCCTGGGGCAACGCCCAGCCGAGATAGGCGAGGCTCACCAGCGAGGCGACGAAGAGCACGCCGTGGTGGATCAGCGCCGCTGCGGTCGCCAGCGGCAGCGGCACGCCGAGATACTGGTAGCAGAGGATGACGGTCGCCTCGAACACGCCGAGATGGCCGGGCGAGACCGGCGCCATGGTGGCGAGGTCGAGGGCCGCCACCACCAGCACCGCCGCGGCGACCGAGGGCTCGATGCCCACCGCCACCTGCACGGTCATCACCATCAGCACCTCCGCCGCGGTCTTGGCGAAGGTCAGCAGCACCACGGCTGTGCCCAGCACCGGCTTGCGCAGCGGCTCGAGATTGTCGACGAAATCGGCGACGTGGCCGACCAGCCGGGCCGGGCGTGCCGAAAGGCCGATGCCGAGGCGGCGCAGCCGGTTGCCGCCATGGGCGGCGACGAGCAGGGCAAGCGTGAACACCGCCATGATGCCCGACAGGGCGAGGAGGCCGGAGCGCAGCCAGTCCGGCACCGGCACCAGCAGCGCGGCGAGGGCCAGCGTCGCCACCTTGCCGATGCCGGTGACGAGCTGGTCGACCGTGTAGAGCGAGGCGGCGGCGGAGGCCGGCAGGCGCCCGCGCACGATCAGAAAGCCGACGGAGGCGACGACGCCCGTCATCGGCAGCGAGGTGTTGGCGGCCCCGCTCAGCGCCGTCACCTGCGCCATGCGGGCGAAGCTCGGCCGGTGCGCCTTCGGCGCCAGCAGCTGCCACTGCAGGATCCAGAACGGCCAGCCCGCCAGCGAGACGAAGACCGCGAGGAGCGCCCAGTGCCATTTCGCGCCGGCGAGGGCGGCGATGACGTCGGCCCAGGGCAGGGCATAGGCGGCGATGCCGGTGAAGAGGGCCAGCACGCACCAGCCGAGGATCCACCACAGGCGGCGCGAGGGCGGCGCGGCGGCGTCCGTGGCGGCGGGCACGCTCATGCCGCTATCCCCTTCGCCTGCGCGCCCATGTCCCGCATGGTCATGAAGGTGGCGCCGCGGCCCTTGAAATAGCCGATCACCGAGGCGAGTGCGTCGAGCGCCGGCTGGCCCGTGCGGAAGCGGCAGTCGTAGCGCAGGTTCGAGGAGCGGAAGTCGACGAACTCCCAGGGGTGGACGAAGAGCACGACGGGATCGGGCAGCCGGCCGAGGAAATATTCGCGCAGAAGCTTGGGGATGCGCAGCGCGCTCGATGTGATGGAGGCGGGAATGCGCACGAGCCCCGGCGCGTTCTCCTCGCCGGGAACGTCCTTCTTGTAGCGCGCCTGCGAGGAATCGAGGGCGAAACCCTCGTCCTGGAGCAGGTCGAGATAATGGCCGGGAAAACGCAGATAGGGGGCGCGGAACGAGGTGATCTCGCCGAACTCGCGCAGCCGCCGTGTCGAGTCCTGGATTTCCCAGCGGGCGCTGTCCTTCGACATCCAGTCGAAGCGCTGGTGGGTGACGCCGTGGCAGGCGAGTTCGTGGCCACCGTCGACCACGGCCCGGACGGCGGCGGGGTGGAGCCTGGCCGTCTCGCCGGTGGTGAACCAGGTGACCGGCACGGCCTCGCGGGCGAAGAGGTCCAGGAGGCGCGGCGCGCCCTCCGTCACTCCCCGCCACGTCCACAGGAACGGCGGGCAGTCCGGTTCCATGTCGACGGTGAGCGCGACGCGCAGCGGCGGGACGAGAGCGGCCATGGCCGCGCTCTTAGAGCATTTCGCAGGCGAGGGGGAGAGGCCCTCGCCTGCACGACGGCCGACCGGGTCTACGACGGACGGCCGACGCTGTTCCGCGGCGCGGGTCCCGCCCTCAGAGGAGCGTCACCTTGCCGGTGGCGAGGTCGTAGACGCCGCCGGCCACCGTCAGCTTCTTCTCCGCCACCAGCCCGGCGAGGACCGGCGTCGAGGTCTTCAGCTTCTCGACGTTGAGGCGGACATTGGCCGCGATGGTGGCCGCCAGCATGTCGGCCGGCTTCCCGGCGTCGGCGGCGTGCACCGCCGGCTTGATCGCGTCGATGAGCTGCGGCAGGTGCCCCGGCAGCTGCGTGTTGTTGCGCACCACGTCGATGGCCGCGGCGATGGCGCCGCAGCTCGTGTGGCCGAGCACGAGGATGAGCTGCGAGCGCAGCACCGCCGCGCCGAATTCGAGGCTGGCCAGCCCGTCCTGGTTGACGAAATTGCCGGCGACGCGGACGACGAAGAGGTCGCCCGCTCCCTGGTCGAAAGCGAGCTCGGGGGCGACGCGCGAATCGGCGCAGCTGACGATCGAGGCGAAGGGGTGCTGCGAGCGCGACAGCGCCGCCCTCCGGGCCGAGAAGTCGCGCTGGTCCGGCGCATTGGCGACATAGCGGGCATTGCCGTCCATCAGCCGCTTCAGCGCCTCCTCACCGCTCACGGACGCGGCGGGCTGGGCGATGGCGGGACGGGGCAGGGCAAGGCCCCCGGCGAGGGCGAGGCCCGCACCCGCCTTCAGGAAGGTGCGGCGGGACGAGGAGGCGAGGAAGGCACACGAGTCGCACATGGGGGCGGTCTCCGGCTGGGGGCGCGGGACGGGCCGCCGGGACTGCCCGGGGGTGATGTCCTGCACGTGACGCCCGCCATGGTTGAGCAGTCCGCCCGTCGTTTCCAGTCGTTTGACGCCCCGCGTCCCGCCGAATGCTTGGAAGCGTGAACGTCGTTTCAACGCTTTCATGCGGATCATCGCGAGAATTCGCTGAAAATAGTCTCCCGATGTGGAGGTCTATTGCGGGGAGGGGCGGAAAGCGGCGCGGCCGAGCTCCGGGTCGCCCGATAACCTTGCCGTTATGGTGCTACCACCAGTCCCGGAAGGCGGCGATGGCATCGAGGTCGTTGGTGCCGGAGCTGTTCGGCCCGAAGGTGAGGGCGGCGAGGTTCGACGCTTCCGTCTCGATCGGCAGGCCGCGGCCGGGAATGACGAGGCGCGGCACGCCGCGTTTCGCCAGGTGGCCGGCGAACCACACGTCGTCGACGAAGCGGATGCCGGGCGCATGGTCCGAGAAGTCGTGGACGGCCGCGTCGAAGGCGCCGGGCGGCACGAGATAGCCCCAGGTGCCGAGCAGGATGTCCACCGGTTCCGGTTCGGCGAGGGCGGTGGCGAAGATGTGCGGGAAGCGCTTGGGATGGGCGCCCTGCACGATGCGCCAGCCGCGCCAGCCGATGGCGGCGCCCGGCAGGCGGCGGTGCCAGGCGAGCATCTGCTCGAGGAAATCGGCGGGATAGATGACGTCGTCGTCGACGACGATGATCGCCGCATCGGGTTCGGTGAGCAGCGCCGGCAGCAGCTTGGTGGCCGGTCCCTCGTCGGTGGTGTCGAGCACGTCGACCCCTGGAAAGGGCGGGTCGAGCCGCGGATAGGGCTTGCCGGAGCGCCGCGACACCTCGGGGCGGGCGAGAATGATGCGGTCCGCCGCCACCGTCTGGTCGAGGAGGCTGCGGAACACCGGGGTGAGCCTGTCCATGCGCTCCGGTACGGTCGTCAGCGTCACGACGAGCCGCTCCGGCCGTGGCGGGGAGGGGGGGCGCGCGGGGGGAGAGCCCTGCATCAATTTGCGTGCCCGGGCATGATCCTGATAGAGCCTAGCCGGCGTCATGCGCCGGAAGCGCATCAGCGCGTTGCGGATCATCATGGCCGGAAGGCCGGGGCGGTCCGGAAAGTGGGGCACATCTCGGCCTCGGCTCCTTTCGGGGTGAGGACGGGCTCATAGCACCGCACGCGGCAAACGGGGAGCCGGGTTGATGTCGGAAAGCTGGGTCTCGCGGCTTCTCGCGAGCCTTGAACGGGGCGCCTCCCTGCAGGACGTCGCCCGCAGTGCGTCCTTCGCCGGAACGCTGGCGAAGGTGGCCTCCGTGCTGGCGCGCACCGGCGTCACGCCCAACACGCTGACGCTGCTGTCGCTGTTGCCGGCGCTGGTCTCCGGCGTGCTCGCCGCTTACGGCGCCTTCGGCTGGGCGACGCTCCTGCTTCTGCTCTCCGGCGTCTTCGACATGCTGGACGGGCCGCTCGCCCGTTCCACAGGCACGGTGAGCCGCTATGGCGCGCTGCTCGATTCCACCGTTGACCGCCTCACCGACGCCGCCCCGCTGCTCGGTCTCACCGTCTTCTACACCACGTCCGGTTGGATGGCGGTGGTCCCCGCCTTCACCCTGCTCGCCGCCTACACCGTCTCCTACGTGCGGGCGCGCTGCGAGGGCCTCAAGGTGCAGCTGCCGCCGCTGTGGATGCGCCGCGGCGACCGCATGGTGCTGATCGCGGTCTCCCTGCTCCTCGGCGTCGTCTCGCCGGCCATCACGCTCGGCGGCATCGGCCTCGTCGGCGTCCTCAGCCTCCTCGCCGCCGCCGACGCTCTGCGCGTCGCGCGCAACGTCATCGACGCCCGGGTGCCGGAGGTGCGCGCCGTGGCGGATGCACCGGCCGGCCGCGACAACGCCGCCTGAGACCTCCCATGATCGACACCGCCCGGACGCGCCTGACGGACCTGTGGGGCCGCTGGTGGCTGGCGCCGCTGGCGCCGACCCTCTACGCCCTCGCCATGATCCCCGCCGGGCAGTTGCGGCCCGAGCACATCCTCATCGCCGGCCTCGTCCTCGGCCTCGGCCTCTTCAACCGCACGACCCAGCGCATCACCGCCGCGCTCTATCCCGGCGTCCTCGTCGCCATCGCCTCGGATGCCATGCGCTTCGTCGTGCCGATCTTCGTCACCCCGGAGCGCGTCCATGCCTGCGACCTCCGCGCCCTCGAGCTGAAGCTCTTCGCGGTGGCGCCGGACGTGACGCCCGGCGACTGGCTGCAGCAGCACACCGCGCCCTTCTGGGACGTCTTCTTCGCCGTCCCCTACGCCGCCTTCCTCTATGTCGTGCCGGTCTATGCGCTCTACCTCTTCGTCCGCGACCGGGAGCGCATGGCGCTCTATCTCTGGGCCTTCGCCATCGCCCACGCCATCGGCTTCGCCATGTGGCTGATCGTGCCGGCGGCGCCGCCCTGGTACGTGCGGATGAACGGCTGTCTCGTCGACGTGAAGGCCGCCGCCAACGCCGCCGGCCTCCTGCGTGTCGACGACCTCTTCGGCATGACCTATTTCCGGCAGTTCTACGCCCGCGCCGCCAATGCCTTCGGCGCCATGCCCTCCATGCACGTCGCCTTCCCGCTGATCGGCCTCTTCGCCGCCATCGGCCGCGCCACCTGGCGCACCTGGCCGCTGCACCTCTTCTACGCGACGGCCATGTTCATCGGCAGCGTCTATCTCGACCACCACTGGATCCTCGACGGGATCGCCGGCGCCTTCGTGGCCCTCGCCGCCGTCTGGATCGCCGCGCGTCTCCTCGGCCTGCCCTGGCCCTGGCCGCCGCGGGCGGACAAGGCGGCCCCCTGAAACGCGAACGGCCCGGGCTGACCCGGGCCGTTGTGACGTCACGTGATGGGCGCTGCGCCTACTCGAGGCAGTCGAGCGGCACCACCGACTGGTCGGAGTTCTGCAGGATGTCGCTCGTCGGCAGGCTCGCGCCAGCCTCGCCCTCGGCCGGGGTCACGCTGTTGGCGGCGAGGAAGGTGCGGACGAGGTCGAGCTTGATGCCGAAGTTGATGTTCTGCGCGGTGCGCTCGCCGGAGATCTTGTCGATCTGCGAGACCACCACGCCGACCACCAGGCCCGCGGCGTCGAGCACCGGCCCGCCGGAATTGCCGGGCTGGGTCGGCGCCGTGTACTGGAACCGGCTCTGGTCGCCGAGCGCTCCGCGCAGGCCCGAGACGATGCCCTCGGTGACGTTGACGCCGCCGAGCTGCGAGCGGGCGGGATAGCCCACCAGCACGACCTTCTCGCCGCCCCGGACGTTGACGCCGCCGCCGTTGCGCAGCCGCAGCGGGGCCGAGGTGGCATTCTCCTGCACCAGCACGGCGAGGTCGGCGCCCTCGTCGGCGCCGATCAGGCGCAGCGGCACGCGCTGGCCGCCCGGCCGGGCGATGGCCACCGTGGCGCAGCCGTCGATGACGTGGTGGTTGGTCAGGATGTGGCCGGTCTCGTTGATGTAGAAGCCGGTGCCGGTGGAAGCGACCTGGCCGGGACGGCCGGCGCGGCCGATCGCCATCTCGGGCGTCGCGCAGAGGTCCTGGTCCCGCTTCTCCATGGACTGGCCGCCCTCGTAGACCACCTTCAGGTCCCAGCGGCAGCCGCCCTCGGTCGGCAGGCGGAGCTCGAGGCGGAAGCGGCGCGGCATCAGTTCCGAGCCGAGACGGTCGTCGCCCCAGTGGGTGTCGGTCACCGGCGTCAGGTAGACCTCGCGCACGTCGCCGCGGCCGTTGTTGGTGAAGACGACGCGCCGGCCGTTCTCCGGCCCGCCGCCGTCGACGCGGAAGGCGTTGGCGCCGCCGAAGGCGATCTCCTGGCGCTGGCAGAGGTTCTGCCGCATGCGCCGCTCCTCGCGTCCGCCCTGGTAGACGATGCGCAGGTCGTAGTTGCACTGGTCGTCACGCTCGACGCGGGCGGTGAAACGGGCGCCCGGCGGAATGCGGACCTCCGGGTTCAGCATGTCGTCGCCCCAGGACGAGACCTTGGACGAGGAGATGAACAGCGATTCGATCGGCCGGTCGCCCTCGTTGATGACGACGATCTGCGAGATGGAGGGCTGGGCGGCGCGGGTCGTCGGCCGCTGCTTGCGGTCGCCGCGGCCGGTGGCCAGGGCGGGACCGGAGACGACGAATTCGGATGATTCGCACAGGTTGACCGCGTTGCGGACCTCCTCGCGGTCGTTGTCGAACCGCACCTTCACGTCGTACTCGCAGCCGCGCCGCGGCATGGTGACCTGGAAGGTGCCGCGCGCGGCGATGGTCTCGCTGCCGAGGCGGTCCTCGCCCCAGGCGCTGGTGCCGCGCGGGCGCACGTAGAGATACTGGATCGGGATCGCGCCGCGGTTCTGCACCACGAAGGCCAGCGGCTCGCCGGCCGGCTGTTCCGGCCGCTCCTGGCCGCCCTCGCGGCGGGCCTGCGGCTGGCCCTCCGCCTCCGTCCCGAAGACCACCTCGCGGCTGGTGCAGAGGTTGCGGCCCGACAGGGTGCGGTCGCCCGCGCCGTCGAAGGTCGCCACCACGTCATAGGTGCAGCCGGCGCCGCGCCGGAAGCGGCCGGTGAAGCTCTGGCCGTTCTCGAGCACCGTCGCGCCGAGCACGTCCTCGCTCTCGTTGCCGCCGGGCGCCACCAGCTTGAGCACCTGCAGGGTCGATCCCGAGCGGTTGCGCACGACATAGAGCGCCACCGGGCCCTGGCGCTGCAGGTCGGTGTTGGACGTCTGGGTGCGGCCGTTCAGCGCCACCTCGGGGCGGGCGCACAGGTCGAGGCCGAACCGCGTCTCCTCGCGGCCGTTCTCGTAGATCGCCCTGAGGTCGTGGCGGCACTGGTCGCCCTCGATGGTGAAGGTGTGGGAGCGGTTGCGCGCCACCGTGTCGTTGCCGAGCCGGTCCTCGCCCCAGGACGTTTCGCCCACCGGCGTCACGAACAGATACTGGAGGGTGGCGCTGGCGCGGTTCTGGATCGTCACCTCCGTCGAGGCCGGGGCCTGCTGGCGCCGACGCTGGGCCTCGGCATCGGGAGCCTGCAGCAGCATCAGGCAGGCGGCGGCGAGCGCGAGCGGCGCTGGGTGGCGGGTGAGCAGCGACATCGACGGCTTTCCTCAGGTCTCGCAGCCCGCGGAGGCAGGCGATGGTCAGCCTATAGCCGGGGGCGGTTTCCGCAAGTTTTCGCGCGGACGTGGCTTTGTCGTGGCAGCCCGCCCGCGCCGCAATACCGCTGAAACGTTGCAGCCCCCGGCAGCGCCGCCTCAGCCCATGAGGTGACGGGCCACCGCCATCCAGGCGGGCAGCGAGATAGGGTCGTTGGCGACGTTGCCGGCCGCCGGATGGGAGGCGTAGCGGGCGATCACCATCTCCGCGGTGGGGTCGATGTAGAGCGCCTGACCGTAGACGCCGCGGGCCATGTAGGCGCCGTGGGCGTTGTGGCTCACCCACCACTGGTTCCGGTACGACCAGCCGGGCAGGGTGGCATAGCCCGCCGGCGCGAACTTCGCGGGATCGCCGCCGCGGGCGATGTCGTCGGCGACGCTCGCCGGGAAGATCTGCCGGCCGTTGAAGGTGCCGCGGTTGCGCATCACCTCGCCGAAGCGGGCGAGATCGCGGGTCGTGGTGTTGAGCCCGCCGCCGCCGCTTTCGATGCCGAGACGGTCGACGTGGTAATAGGCATCCTCCTCCGCGCCCATCGGCTGCCAGATGCGGGTCGACAGGAGTTCGCTCAGCGACAGGCCGCTGGCCCGGCGCAGGATCCAGGCGAGGACGTCGGTGTTGACGGTCTTGTAGGCGAAGACCCGGCCGTGCTCGCCCTGCTTGCCGACGGTCGTGAGGTAGTCCAGCAGCGACAATTGCGGAACGCCCGGCAGCGGCGGGGCCATGCCGTTGGCCCGCCGGAGCGCCCAGACGTCGGACTTCGGATCCGTGTAGATTTCCGAATAGGCGAGGCCGGTGGTCATATCCATGACCTCCGCGACGCTCGCATCGCCGAAGGCGCTGGCGGCGAGTTCGGGGACGTAGTGCGTCACCGGCGCCGCCGGATCGACGAGGCCGTCGGCGACGAGCATGCCGGCGAGCGTGCCGGTGAAGGACTTGGTCACCGACATGCCGATATGCGGCTGGTGGGGTTTCAGCGCCCCGAAATAGCGCTCGTAGACGAGCTTGCCCCGGTGCAGCACCACGATCCCGTCAGCATAGGTCTGGGCGAGGGCCTCGGCGAAGCTGATCGTCTGGCCGCCCATGGTCGTCACCGCCACGGCGTCGAGGTCCACCTCGTCCCGCGGCAGGGCGGAGGCGGGGCCCTGCCCGCGCCACACGTTCACCGTCGGCACGATCTGCCGAACGTTGCTCCACGACCAGCGCAACTGGGGGAAGGACCGGAACGAGCCGTCGGCATAGGTGACGGCCTTGTCGGCCGGCGGCGGAAAGCCGGTCATCCATCCCAGCGCCACGGGATCGCTCGCGGCGGCGTCGGGAATGTCGGTCTTCGCGTCGGTCATGGACGGGCTCCTGCACGAAGGCGGCCGCACCGCGGCACGCCGGGTCTGAACGGTGGACGAGGCCACGATTCGTACCGCATAGCGATACATTCGTGCCAAAACAGGTTGAAGCCGAAGAAGATTGCTGCTCTTTTTGCGGCCGCGGGCGAAATGAAACTCACCGACCATAACGGCGGCGGGCAACAAATCCACCCCGCGCAATGGTGAGGTGCCCGGCACCAGCGTGGCTTGCCGATGCAAAAACAGGCATGCCACGATGCTGGGCAGTTTTTAGTCGGGGGTTTTGATGCCGATCCTGCCCAGGGCGGATGTCGTATTGCGTGGTGGCCGTGTTTTCGTGGCCTATGGCGAGCCGGTGGCGGAGGCGATCGCCCTCTGGTCCGGCAAGGTCCTGGCGGTCGGTTCCTCCGCTGACATGGAGCCGCTGATCGGCCCCGGGACGAAGATCGTCGAACTGCGCGGCCGCCTCGCGACGCCGGGCCTGTTCGAGGCCCACGCCCACCTCCTGCCCATGGGCATCTCCATGGCCGAGATCGATGCCCGGCCGCAGAATGCGGACACGCTCGACGCCCTCCTCGGCCTCATCCGCGACGCCGCCGCGAAGAAGAAGCCCGGCGAGTGGATCCTCGCCCGCGGCTATGACGATTCGAAGCTCGACATCCGCCGCCATCCGCACCGCACCGAGCTCGACCTCGCCGCGCCCGACAACCCGGTCTACCTCGTGCGGACCTGCGGCCATCTCGCGGTCGCCAATTCCATGGCGCTGAAGATCGCCGGCGTGACGACGAAGTCGCCGGTGCCGGCGGGCGGCGCGATCGAGCAGGTCAACGGCGACCTCACCGGCCTGATGGCCGAGAACGGCCGCCAGGCCGTTCAGGCCGTCCTGCCCGCCTACACCGACGAGGACCATGTCGCCGCCATCGAGCGCGGCGCGCAGTACATGAACACCTTCGGCATCACCTCGACCATGGATGCCGCCGTCGGCATGCGCTCCGGCTACCGGGAGATCATCTCCTACCGCAATGCCGTCCGCACCGGCCGCCAGCCGATCCGGGTCACCCAGTGCCTTCTCGACATTCCCGGCGGCATTCTCGGCCGCTGCTGGGAGGAGGGCCTCGTCACCGGCTCCGGCGACGACATGCTCCGCATCGGCCCGGTCAAGATCTTCACCGACGGCTCGGCCGGCGGAAAGACCGCAGCCATGACCACGCCCTATGCCGGCGAGGAGGAGACCCACGGCATCTACTGCCTCACCGACAAGGAGATGGAAGAGGCGACGATGGAGGTCCACGCCAAGGGCTACCAGCTCGCCGTCCACGCCATCGGCGACGGCGCCATCGAGCAGACGCTCGTCGCCATGGAGAAGGCGCTGGCGAAATATCCGGACGCCGACCGCCGCCATCGCATCGAGCACTGCGGCTTCAACACCATGAACCAGATGAAGCGCATGCGCGCCGCCGGCATCGAGCCGGTGCCGCAGCCGGTCTTCATCTACGATTTCGGCGAGCTCTATCAGCAGGTCATGCCGGACGACCGCCCGGCCACCAGCTATCCGATGAAGACCTGGATCGACATGGGCTTCCGCCCGGCCGCCTCCACCGATGCGCCGGTCTGCGACGCCAACGTCTGGCCGAACTTCTTCACCATGGTCACCCGCAAGACCCACAAGGGCACGGTCATCGGCGCCGGAGACGCGATCTCCATCGAGCGCGCCATCCAGGCCTATACCGAGTTCGGCGCCTACGTGAACAAGTGCGAGGACCATCGCGGCACGCTGAGGCCGGGCATGGTCGCAGATGTCGCAGTCTTCTCGCGCGACTTGCTCACCGCCTCGCCAGAGGCGATCCTCTCGGACACGCGCTGCGATCTCACCATCCTCGGCGGCGCCTGCGTCCATGACGCGACCGGCGAGTGGAAGGGCTGACGGGCATGGGAGTGCACCTCTTACACCGTGCCGTGCTGTCGATCCCGGTGCTCTTCGGCGTGCTGCTGCTCGGCTTCATGCTGCTGCAGCTCGTGCCCGGCGACGTCGCCCAGGTCATCGCCGGTCCGCAGGCCACCCCCGAGGTCGTCGAGCAGATCCGCCGGGATCTCGGCCTCGACCGCTCCCGCGTCATCCAGTTCTTCATCTACATCACCCGCGTGATGCAGGGCGATCTCGGCTACTCGATGATCAACAACACGCCCGTCATCAGCGAGCTCGGCGAGGCCATCGGCCCGACCTTCGAGCTGATGATCGGCTCGCTGCTCTTCTCCGTGCCGATCGGCATCGCGCTGGGCACCGTCGCCGCCGTCAACCGCGGTCGCGCCCTCGACCGCATCATCATCGCCATCTCGGTCTTCGGCGTCTCCATGCCGGTGTTCTTCATCGGCCTGATGCTGATCATGTATGTCGGCTACCACTGGGAACTCTTGCCCTTCCTCGGCCGCGCCGGCCCGCTCTGGACGCTCGACGGCCTCGCCCATGCGGCGCTCCCCTCGCTGACCCTCGGCCTCATCTTCATCGGTCCGGTGGCGCGCATGACGCGCACCGCCGCCCTCGAGGTGATGAACGCCGACTATGTCCGCACCGCCCGCGCCAAGGGCCTCGCCGAGCGCACGGTCATCATCCGCCACGTGCTGCGCAACGCGCTCATCCCCGTCGTCACCCTGATCGGCCTGCAGGCCGGCTACCTGCTCGGCGGCGCCGTCGTCACCGAGACCATCTTCTCCTGGCCCGGCGTCGGCCGGCTCGCCGTCGGCGCCATCCTGGCGCGCGACTTGCCTCTCGCCCAGGGCTCCATCCTGATCCTCGCGGTCTCCTTCATCGTGATCAATCTCCTCGTCGACGTTCTCTACGGCATCCTGGACCCCCGGGTGGGCAAGCGATGACCGCCGTGACCGCCACCGAACCCGCCACGGCCGCCCCGCGCCGCTGGGGCAACATGCGCCGCCTGTTCCGCGACAAGCTCGCCATCACCGCCGCCATCCTCCTGGTGCTGCTCGTCCTCGCGGCGATCCTCGCCCCGTGGCTGGCGCCGAACGATCCCTACCTGACCAACACCCGCCTGCGCATGCTTCCCCCCGTCTGGGAGGCGCGCGGCCGCTGGGAGTTCCTGCTCGGCACCGACGGCCTCGGCCGCTGCATGCTCTCGCGCCTGCTCTACGGCCTGCGCGCGACCCTGTTGATGGGCATCATCGCCACCGTCATCGGCGGCTCGATCGGCCTGCTGCTCGGCCTCTTCGCCGCCTTCTACCGGCGGCTCGACGGGGTCATCATGCACCTGTCGGACATCCTCCTGTCCTTCCCCGCCATCCTGCTCGGCCTGTCCTTCGCCGCGGTCGTCGGCCCGGGCATGACGGCGGTCGTCATCTCGCTGGCGGTCGCCACCATCCCGACCGTCGTGCGCGTCACCCGCGCCTCGGCGCTGGTGGTCATGGGCCAGGACTTCATCGAGGCGGGCCGCTCCATCGGCCTCAACGACCGCACCCTGCTGGTGCGCTACCTCGCGCTGAACTGCATCTCCTCGGTCTTCGTCTACATGACGCTGCGCTTCGGCCAGGTGATCCTGCTCGGCTCGGCCCTGTCCTTCCTCGGCCTCGGCGCCCAGCCGCCGGCGGCCGAACTCGGCACCATGGCCTCGGCGGGCCGCAACGAGCTCTTCCTCGCCCCGCACATCGCGGTCATGCCGAGCCTCGTCATCGTCGTGCTGGTGCTCTGCGCCAACGTCCTCGGCGACGCGCTGCGCGACATGCTCGATCCGCGGCTCAGGCACACCTGAGCGGCACACAACCAACGGCCCGGATCAACGCGGGCCGGGAGAGAACCCACGTCTTCAGAGGAGTAGGGACATGAGTATGAAGCGACTTGCATTGCTCGCCGGCGCGATCGCCGGCGGCCTGGCCATGGCGAGCCCGGCCCTGGCCCAGGCGCAGAACACGCTCACCATCGTGCGCGAGGTCGATTCCGACCGCTACGATCCCCATCGCTCGACTGCCCGCGCGGCGTCCGAGGTGCTGTTCATGCTCGCCGACACCCTGGTGTCGCTCGACCACGACATGACCTCCATCAAGCCGGGCCTCGCCGAGAGCTGGACCGTCTCGCCGGACGGCAAGGTCTACACCTTCAAGCTGCGCTCCGACGTGAAGTTCTGCGACGGCAAGGCGATGACCGCCGACGACGTGGTCTATTCGCTGAAGCGCTGGATCGACCCGGCCACCCGCTCGCCCGTGCGCTGGCGCGCCGGTCCGGTCGAGGACATCGTCGCCAAGGACGCGACGACGGTCGAGTACCGCCTCACCGCACCCTTCTCCGAGCTCCTCTACCAACTCACCCAGAGCTTCGCCGTCGTCATCGACAAGGCCAATGTCGACGCCCTCGGCGCCGATTTCGGCGTCCGCGGCTTCAACGGTACCGGCCCCTATTGCTGGGTCGACTGGCGTCCGCGCAACGACATGCGCCTGCGCCGTCACGACGCCTATCGCTGGGGCCCGCCGATCTACGAGAACCGCGGCCCGGCGCATATCCAGGAGATCGTCTGGCGCATCGTGCCCGAGGAGAACACCCGCCTCGCCGCCGTGCTGACCGGCCAGAGCCAGGCCACCCAGTACGTGCCCTATTCGGGCATGGCGCAGATCCGCGCCAACCGGAACCTGCGCATCGTCGACAATCCGGCCGCCTTCTGGACCTATTTCATCGGGTTCAAGGTGGACAAGGCCGGCGTGGACGACCCCGCCGTGCGCCGCGCCATGGTCATGGCCGTCGACCAGGAGGCCATCTCGCGCGACATCAACTTCGGTGAGACCGAGCCGGCCTATTCCTACATCCACCAGTCGGCCACCGACTGGAACAAGGCCGTCGATTCGCGCCTGATCCGCACCAACGTCGCCGAGGCCAACCGCATCCTCGACGAGGCCGGCTGGGTTCGCGGCGCCGACGGCTTCCGCTCCAAGAACGGCGTCCGCCTCTCCCCGCTCGCCTACGGCTTCACCGGGTCGACCTGGCAGAAGCTGATGGAGACCGTGCAGGGCGACCTGCGCAAGATCGGCGTCGACCTGCGCATCCAGCTCTTCGACGCGACGGTGGCCTGGGGCAAGCTCGCCACGCAGGAGTTCGACCTGTTCGGCATGTCCTTCCCCTACATCACCGCCGGTGACGCGCTGAACCTCTACTTCCGCTCGGCCAACGCCCCGACGCCGAACCGCATGAACTGGAAGGACGGCGAGACCGACCGCCTGCTGCAGACCGGCATGACCGCCGTCTCCGACGCCGATCGTGCCGCGGCCTACGGCCAGGTGCTCCAGCAGGTGCATGACGCCGCCGTCTGGATCCCGCTCTACCACGAGCCGATGAAGGTGGCGGCGACCTCGCGCCTCGCCCCGTTCAAGGCCCACAACATCTACGGCTGCGGCTTCTACAAGGGCCTCGACCTGCGCTTCACGCGCTGATGTGACGACCTCCGCGGCCGGGCGCCCCACGGTGCCCGGCCGTGTCCTTCGCAGCCGCCGGCCGAACCATAAACGTCCCGAGAGAACGCCCCGATGCCCGTCACCCTCATCAGACATGCCGCCTGGGTCGTCGCCTTCGACGGCCGCAAGCACACCTACATGCAGGGTGCCGACGTCGCCTTCGAGGACGACAAGATCATCCATGTCGGTCCGGGCTTCGCCGGCAAGGCCGACAACACCATCGACGGGACGGGCATGCTGGTCATGCCGGGCCTCGTCAACGTCCACTCCCATCCCGCCTCCGAGCCCATGGCGAAGGGCTGGAACGACGAGCTCGGCTCGCCGCGGCTCTACCAGTCGGCGCTCTACGAGTTCATGCCGCTGTTCCGCGCCGATGCCGGCGGCGCCCCGGACATGGAGGCGATCCCCGCCTCGGCCACGGTGGCCTATTCCGAACTGCTGCTCTCCGGCGTCACCACCCTCGTCGACATGTCGGTCGCCTGGGACGGTTGGCTCGACACCTTCGCGGCCTCCGGCCTGCGCGGTGTCCTCTCGCCCATGTACCGCTCGGCCCGCTGGTTCACCAAGAACGGCCACGTCGTCGAATACGAATGGGCCAAGGACGAGGGCATGCCCGCCATGGAGGCGGCGATGAAGGTGCTCGAGAGCGCGGCGAAGCACCCGTCGGGCCGCATGTCCGGCATGGTCTCGCCGAGCCAGATCGACACCTGCACCCCCGGCCTCATCAAGGCGAGCTTCGCCGAGGCCAAGAAGCGCAAGCTGCCCTTCCAGATTCACGCCGCGCAGTCGGTGGTCGAGTTCCACGAGATCACCCGCCGCCACGGCATGACGCCGGTCGAATGGCTCGGCTCTCTCGGCGTCCTCTCCGACCGCTCGCTGATCGGCCACGGCATCTTCATGGACCACCACACCTCGGCCCACTGGCCGCGCCGTGACGATCTTCAGGATCTGGTGGATAGCGGCACCACCGTCGCCCATTGCCCGACCGTGTTCCAGCGCCGCGGCATCGCCCTGCAGACCTTCGGCGAATATGTCCGCCGCGGCGTCAACATGGCCATCGGCACCGACACCTATCCGCACAACATGATCGAGGAGATGCGCCACGTCGCCATCATGTCGCGCGTGGTCGGCGAGGACGTCTATGACGTGCGCTCCACCGACGTCTTCAACGCGGCGACCCTCGGCGGCGCCAAGGCGCTGGGACGCAAGGACATCGGCCGCCTCGCCGTCGGCGCCAAGGCCGACATCGTGCTGGTGGACGTCACCCACGCCTCCATGCGGCCGCTGCGCGACCCCGTCCGCTCGATGATCTATTCGGCCGCCGAGCGCGCCATCCGCACCGTCTTCGTCGACGGGCAGAAGGTGGTCGACGGCGGCAAGGTCCTGACCATGGACCTCGACGCGGCTTCAGAGAAGCTGGAGGCGGCCCAGCGCCGCGCCGAGGCCGGCGTCAAGGCGCTCGACTGGGCCAAGCGCGATCACATGAAGATCTCGCCGCTGATGTTCCCTCCGGCGAAGGGGTGAGGTCTGGTCGGGCCGGCGCCCGCGAAGGCCCCACCCGTACCCTCCCCGCTGCGCGGGGAGGGAGACCACGACGTCCCGCACGATCTCGCGCGTCGTGCCTGGCGCAGCCGTCGCCGAAGGGGCGCGACGCCATAGTCCCCCTCTCCTCGCTTCAGCGAGGGGAGGGTGCGGGTGGGGCCTTCATAGGGCGATGAGTTAGCCCCCTCAGCCCCACACCTCGCGCGCCACCTCGACGATCATCTCGAGCTTCCGCCACTGCTCGTCCTCGGCGAGCGTGTTGCCCTCCTCCGTCGAGGCGAAGCCGCACTGGGGCGACAGGCAGAGCTGCTCGATGGGCGCATATTTCGCAGCCTCGTCGATGCGCCTCTTGATGTCGTCCTTCGCCTCCAGCACGCCGGTCTTCGAGGTCACGAGGCCGAGCACCACCGCCTTGCCCTTCGGCAGGAAGCGCAGCGGCTCGAAGCCGCCGGCCCGCTCCGTGTCCCACTCCATGAAATAGGCGTCCACCGGCATGGCGTTGAACAGGAGGTCGGCGATCGGCTCGTAGCCGCCGGAAGCGACGAAGGTGGAGCGGAAATTGCCGCGGCACAGGTGCATGGTGATGGCGAGGTCCTTCGGCCGCCCGCCGATGGCCGCCGTGACCATGTCGGCATAGATGCCGCCCTGCTTGTCGGGATCGTCGCCGCGCTCGGCCAGCATCTTCTTCTGCTCGGGGTCGCAGAGATAGGCGAAGGAGACGTCGTCGAGCTGCAGGTAGCGGCAGCCGGCGTCGTAGAAGGCGTGGACGGCCTTGCGATAGGCCTGGCCGAGGTCCTCGTAATAGTCGGCCATGTCGGGATAGAGGCCCATGTTGATGAGCTTACGCCCGCCGCGATAGTGCAGCATGGAGGGCGAGGGGATGGTCATCTTCGCCGTGCGCGTCGTGTTCGCCTTCAGGAACTTGAAGTGCTCGATGAAGGGATGGGTCGAGAAGTCGATCCGGCCGGTGACGCGCGGCGCCTCCGCCTTGGTCTGCACGCCGGCGAACTGGATGCCCTGGTCGAGCTCCACCCGGCTGACACCGTCCAGCTGCCAGAGGAAGTCGTAGTGCCACCAGGAGCGGCGATACTCGCCGTCGGTGATCGCCTGCAGGCCGATCGCCTCCTGCCGTGCGATCAGCTTCTTGATCTCGGCATCCTCCACCGTCCTCAGGCCGAGGGCGTCGAGCTTGCCGGCGGCATGGTCGGCGCGCGCCGCCTTCAGCGCCTGCGAGCGCAGCAGCGATCCGACCTGGTCGGCGCGATAGGGTCCGGTCTTGCCGGGCAGGACGGGGGCGGGCGTGGTCATGGTGGTCATCGGTCGCGTCTCCCTGGCGGGCCCTCGGCCCGGACCGTCTCGCGGGGGCGGCGGTCTTCTCCCGAGAGGATAGAGCGGAACGCGTGCCTCTGCCACGGGGGCGCGATCGGAAAGCGCGCGGCGGGCATGGATGCAAGTCCAGCTTGCACGGGCTTCCGCCGGCCGCCCCTTGCCCGCGGCGGCCAACGGGCCGATGTCTGGCGGCAAGGAAGCGCGGCCTCCGCCGCGTCATGCGAGAACCGCGCCATGACCCCCGCTCTCACCGGCATCCATCATCTCACCGCCGTCTCGGCCGACGCCCCCGGCAACCACGCCTTCTACACGCGCGTCCTCGGCATGCGCCTCGTCAAGCGCACGGTGAACCAGGACGACACCTCCGCCTATCACCTCTTCTACGGCGACGGCGTCGCCAGCCCGGGTTCCGACATCACCTTCTTCGAATGGCCGGTGGCGCCCGAGCGGCGCGGCACCAACGCCATCATCCGCACGGCGCTGCGCGTCTCCGGCGAGGCGACCATCCGCTGGTGGGCAGCCCGCTTCGCCGAGCAGGGCGTGAAGCACGACCAGCCGGTGGTCCGCGACGGCCGCCTCACCCTCGACTTCGAGGACCCGGAGGGCCAGCGCCTCGCCCTGATCGACGACGGCGGCGCCGGCGAGGCCCATCCCTGGGACGCGAGCCCGGTTCCGGCCGAGCACCAGATCCGCGGCCTCGGCCCCATCACCGCCAGCGTCCCCGTGCTGGAGACCACCGACCTCGTGCTCACCCACGTGCTCGGCATGCGCAAGGTGCGCGACTACACCCTGCCCAGCGCCTCTCCCGTCCATGTCTACGCCATGGGCGAGGGCGGCCCGGCGGCCGAGTATCACGTGGCGGTCGAGCCGCACCTGCCGCAGGCGCGCCAGGGCGCCGGCTCCGTCCACCACGTCGCCTTCCGCACCCCCGACGAGAAGGAATATGCCGGCTGGATCGAGCGGCTGAACGGCATGCGCATTCCAAGCTCCGGGGCGGTGGACCGCTACTATTTCCGCAGCCTCTATTTCCGCGAGCCGAACGGCATCCTCTTCGAGATCGCCACCGACGGCCCGGGGTTCGACGTCGACGAGCCGCTCGCCACCATCGGCGAGAGCCTCGCCCTCCCGCCCTTCCTGGAGCCGAAGCGCGCCGCCATCGAGCGGGGCCTGAAGCCGCTGAACTGACGGCGCCGCGCTTGTCGCGGGCCGGCGGCGGCGCCTAGGATCGCCCCATCGATTCGAGACCCTCGGGGCACTCCATGATCCGCGCCGGCCTGCTCACCGCCATCGCCGCCCTCGGCCTCGCCGCCTGCCAGTCGACGACGGCCGAGACGCCGGCTCCGCAGCCGGTGGCCTCCTCGACCCCCACCTACGTGACGCGGCCCGACTTCCGCCTGCCGGAGGGTTCGGGCTGCGCCGGCGACATCGCGCGCTTCCGCGCGGTGATGGACAACGACCTCGCCACCGGCCATGTCACCCGTGAGGTGCACGGCCGCGTCCTCGCCGATCTGCGCGGGCCGGAAGGCGCCTGCTCGGCCGGCCGCGCCGGCGAGGCGAGCGCCGGCCTCTCCGCCGTCAAGCGGCGCTACGGCTATCCCGGCTGATCGCCGAAAGGCGATCTTGCGGCCTCCGCGCCGCGGTTGAAGGATGAGCCCGCGGATCGCACGATCCGGGAGGCGCCCATGCGCATCGCACTCCTCACCGACATCCACGCCAACCGCGAGGCGCTCGAGGCGACGCTCGCCCATGTGGCGCGCCAGCAGGTCGGCCGCATCGCCGTGCTCGGGGACATCGTCGGCTACGGCGCCGACCCCGTCGCCTGCACCGAGATCGTGATGGACCTCGCCGCGTCGGGCGCCCTGGTCCTTCAGGGCAACCACGACGAGGCGGTTGCGCGCGACGATGCCGACATGAACGCCGACGCCCTGGCGGCTATGGCCTGGACCCGTGGCGTGCTCGGCGAGGCGCATCGCCGTTTCCTGGCAGGCCTGCCGCTCACCGCCCGCGAGGGCGACCTTTTGCTGGTCCATGCGGGGGCCCGCAATCCCGGCCAGTGGCCCTATGTCATGACGCCGCGGGACGCGGAACTCAGCTTCGGCGCCACCGACGCCCGCCTCATCGTCTGCGGCCACACCCATGTGCCGGCGCTGTTCTCCCTCCAGCCGAACCGCACCTGCGTCGCCTTCACGCCGGTTGCCGGCTCTCCCGTCCCGCTCGCCGCCCATCGCCGCTGGCACGTGGTGGTCGGCTCGGTGGGCCAGCCACGCGACGGCATCGCCGCTGCCGCCTATGCCGTGCTTGATCTCGGCCAAGGCGTGCTGGAGCCCCATCGTGTTCCCTATGACCATCCCGCCGCCGCCGCGAAGATTCGCGCCGCGGGGCTGCCGGATCGGTTGGCGAGCCGCCTCGCCCACGGGAGGTGACGAGGCATGCGGCCGCCGCGCATCGAGAAGGGCCTTGTCCTCGACGGCTTCACCCTGGTCGCGCCGCTGAAGCTCGGCGGCATGGCGCAGATCTGGGAGGTGACCCGCGAGGGCGACGATCTCCCCATGGTCATGAAGATCCCGCTCATCCTCGACGGCGACGACCCCACCATGATCGTCGGCTTCGAGATGGAGCAGATGATCCTGCCCCGGCTCTCCGGCCCGCACGTGCCGCGCTTCGTCGCGGCCGGCGACTTCGCCCACCAGCCCCACATCGTCATGGAGCGCATCACCGGCGGCTCGCTCTACGAGCGCATGACCGGCGCGCCCTTCGCGGCGGCTAAGGTCGCTCGGATCGGCCTCGCGGTGGCGCACGCCCTCTGCGACCTGCACCGCCAGGACGTCCTGCATCTCGACGTGAAGCCGGCCAACGTGCTGTTCCGCGAGGATGGGACGGCCGTCATGGTCGACTTCGGCCTCGCCCGTCATCGCCGCCTGCCCGACCTCCTCGCCGAGGAGTTCCGCCTGCCCATCGGCACCGCGCCCTACATGGCTCCCGAGCAGGTGCTGCGGGCCCGCGACGATCCCCGCTCCGACGTCTTCGCCCTCGGCTGCGTCCTCTACGAGATGACGACGGGTCGCCAGCCCTTCGGTGACCCCCGCGGATCGCGCCGCCTGCGCAAGCGCCTCTGGTGGGATCCCTGGCCGCCACGCGCCCTCCGTCCGGACTGTCCGGACTGGCTGCAGGAGATCATCCTGCGCTGCCTCGCCGTCGACCCCGCGGGCCGCTATCCCACCATGGCCCAGCTCGCCTTCGACCTCGCCCATCCCGGCCAGGTGCGGCTCACCGCCGCCGCCTCGCGGATGAGGCGCGACGGCCGCATCGAGCGGCTGCGGCGCTGGTTCAGGGCCGCCGGCGCCGAGCGGCCGCCGCCGCCCGCCCTGGACGGGGACACCGCTGCACCCATCGTCCTCGTCGCGGTCGACCTCGCGGCCGACTACTGCGCGGTCGCCGACGCGGTCCGCGCGATGACGGGGCGCATGCTGACCCTTCTCCCGGGCGCCCGGCTCGCCTGCGTCAACGTCCTCAGGCTCAAGCGGCTCGGCATCGACGACACCACCGACGGCGAGGGCAGGGCGCTCCACGTCGCCCGCCTGATCCAGCTGCGCGCCTGGGCGGCGCCCCTCGGCCTGCCCGCCGAGGCCATCAGCTTCCACGTGCTGGAGAGCACCGATCCGGCGGAGGCGATCGTCACCCATGCCCGCGAGAACCATGTCGACCAGGTCATCATGGGCGCCCGCGGCCAGTCCGGCACGCGGCGCTATCTCGGCAGCGTCTCGGCGCAGGTGACCGCCGAGGCGCCCTGTACGGTGACGGTGGTGCGCGCCGCCGCCTAGGTCGCCGCGCCGCCGGCGAGCCACCATTCGGCATAGGCGAGCTGGAAGGGCGGCATCAGGTCGGGCCGCAGATCGTCATGGCTGCGGACGATGTGGATGTCCGCCAGTTCCGGCTCCGCCTGGCGTGCGAGCCGGGCGAGGATGTGGGCCCTGAGATCCTCCGCCAGGCGAGGCGAGCGCACCACCTTGACGAAGGCGGAGCGCTTCTCGTCCTCGTGCAGCCAGAAATCGGGATCGACGGTCACCTCGTCCGCCGTCAGCCCCGTTTCCTCCGCGAGTTCGCGCACGACGCTGCCTGCGAGGTCGACCCGGCCGTCGACCACGTCGGAGGGGTCGGGTGTGCCGCCGGGGAAATAGATCTTGCCGGCATTGGCGGTATGGGCGCCCATGACTCCCATCAGCATCGCGCCATCGGCGCTGGTGAGGCCGGCCAGGGCGAAGCCGTTGCGGGTCGACCCGTCGGGCTCGCCGTGCCGCATGTAGTGGAGAAACTGCGCAAAGCGCACCTGCCGGTAACGGGCCTCGAAGACCTCGCCCGCGACGGTCCGCTCGGCGATGACCAGCACCTGTCCGTCGAACAGCGCCGGGTTGGCGGCGCTCGCCGTCCGCCAAGCCGCCTCGATGGCTTCCGCATGGGTTTCGGCATAGGCCCAGGGCCCGGATTCGACCGTGGCGCGAATGTGGCGGATGCGGCGGAACCGGGACGTCATGAAGGCGTTGTCCTCGCGAGATGTCCTGCGGCGTCGGATAGCCGGCCAGGGGAGAAGGGTCATTGACCCGTCCTTAAGGCTGGTGGAACCGCAGCTTGGCAAATCGCACGACGGTCACCTATGGTCCACCCCGGGTCGGGGGCCTGCAGGAGGGAATATCCATGTTGAAGAAGCTCACTCTGGTTGGCGCTGCCGCCCTGATGATCGGTGCGTGCACCCCGCGCGAGGAGCGTGCTGCGGCAGGCGGTGCCATCGGTGCCGGCGCCGGCGCGCTGATCGGCGGCCTCGCCACCGGAACGGGTGGTGGCGCTCTCGCGGGTGCCGCGATCGGCGGCGTCGCCGGTGCGGTCATCGGCGCGGAAACGACCCCGCGTCGCCGCTGCTACGTCAACCGCTACGGCGAGCGCATCTGCCGCTATCGTCGCTGAGCCACCGGCTCCGACAGACAGAAGCCCGCCGGCATCGCGCCGGCGGGTTTTTTCATGCGTCCCGTCAGAGGAACAGCCGCCCCTCGGTGAGGATCACGGCGCCGCCGCCGATCGTCACCGCGCTCACCTGCCCGCCCGCCAGCGTCAGGCCGAGGTGGATGCGGCTCGGCCGTCCCATGTCGAAGCCCTGCTCGATGACCACGCCGTGGGTGCCGTCGGCGAGTCCCTCGCGCGCCGCCAGAACGCCGGCAAACGCCGCCGCGGCCGATCCCGTCGCCGGGTCCTCGGCGATGCCGAGGCCGGGCGCGAACATGCGGGCGTGGAAGCCGGCGTCCGGGTCCACCGTCTCGCGGCTATAGGCGAAGATGGCCGGATGGTCGTCGGCGATGGCCGCGAAGGTCTCGGCGAACCAGCGCGTATCGACCCGGATGCGCGCCATGGCCTCGCGCGTCTTCACCGGCACGTAGCAGAAGGAGACGGGCGCGCCGAACCGGCTGGGCCGGTGGCGGTCGAAGCCGATGTCGCGCAGCTCGAGGCCGAGCACGCCGGCGAGCTGCGCCGGATCGGGCGCCGGGCCGAGGTCTGCCGGCATGCGCGGCGCCGCGAACTGCGCCTCGTATCGGCCCTGCGCGTCACGCGTCACGCGGCATGGCACGGGACCCGCCGTCTCGCCGAGGACGAAGGCGGTCTCATCCCCCGGCGCGAGGCCGTCGAGCGCGGCCAGGAGCACCGCCGTCCCCACCGTCGGATGCCCGGCGAAGGGCAGCTCCGCGCCGGGCGTGAAGATGCGGATGTCGGCGCGCCGGCCCGCCGCCGCCTGCGGCAGCACGAAGACCGTCTCCGACAGGTTGAACTCGCCGGCGATCCTCTGCATCGCGGCCGTGTCGAGCCCGCCCGCGTCGAGCACCACCGCCAGCGGATTGCCGGAGAGCGCCTGGTGGGTGAACACGTCGAGCGTATGGAACCGGCGGGAGGGAGCGGGGGCGGTCATGGGCGTCCTCAACCGATCTGTTCCGGGGTGAACAGGGTCGTCGGGCTGACGAACTCGTCCTGCGCCTCGACGGTGAGGATCTCGCGCGATTCCGCCGCCTCGGTCCGCTTCAGGAGGCCGAAGACCGAGGAGGCCGCGCGCGACACCGCGAAGGCCTCGTCGCGGCTGGTGGCGGCATGGACGAAGAACAGCGCGGCGATGGCGTCGCCCGCGCCGTTGACCGAGACCGACAGCCGCGGGGTGCGCACCCGGAACCGCCCGTTGGGGCCGCAGGCGAGGAGGTCGATGGCGTCCGCCGGCGTATCCTCCGTCATCAGGCTGGTGACGAGCACCGTGCGCGGACCCGTGGCGCGGACCGCCTCCACCGCCGCGATAGCCTCCGCGATGGTGGTGATTCGCCGCCCCGAGAGATATTCGAGCTCGAACTGGTTGGGCGTGATGATGTCGGCGGCCGGCACGGCCTTGTCGCGCATGAACTCGGGGATGCCCGGCCGCACGAAGACGCCGCGCCCGACGTCGCCGATCACCGGATCGCAGCAGTAGAGCGCATCCGGATTGAGGGCGCGCACGCGCCGGACCGCCGCCACGATGGCGGAGCCGATGTCCGACGAGCCCATGTAGCCCGACAGCACGCCGTCGCAGCGCCCGAGCACGCCGCGCTCCTCGATGCCTTCCACCAGCTCGTCGATCATCGGGCCGTCATAGACCCGCCCCTTCCAGGCGCCGTAGCCGGTATGGTTGGAGAACTGGACCGTATGGATGGCCCAGACCTCGTGGCCGAGCCGCTGCATCGGAAACACGGCCGAGGCATTGCCGACATGGCCGTAGGAAACCCAGGACTGGATGGAGAGAATGTTCATGGGGCGCGCTCCGTGGCGCCAGCCTAGCGCGGCCTCGCGGCGCTGCACCAATTCCGTTCGGTGAACTGACGCATCAGCGGTGAACGGGTCAGGCGATCTTCACCCGGCCGCGGGCGATGGCGAGGCCGCCGGTGTCGTAGAAATGGGTCAGCTCGACGATCAGTCCGTCCCGCACACGCATGTGGTCGAGCACCTCGAACGTGCCGGAGCGGCCGTTGTCGAGGAACCGCACCTCCACGGTCCAGCGCACCAGGACGTTGTCGCCCTCGCAGACGATGTCGTCGATGGAATGGGAGAGATACTGGTTCTGGTCGTGGAGGTGTTCGAGGTAGCGCGCGATGTCGTCGCGACCCATCCTCAGGCCGGCGCCGGGACTGAGCGCCGGGTTGCCCACCACCGTCAGCCGCGCGTCCGGGGCGAAATAGGACACGAAGTCGTCGACCGATCCCGCCATGCGCGCGGCGTAGAGCGCGTGGACCGCCTCGGTGATCGCGCGCTGGTGGTTCTTGCGCTCTCCGGTGGGCGAAAGGGGCGTCACCATGCTCAGATTCGACCTGCCAGAACCGCCAGGGACGCGGTATCCATGAATTGCGTCAGTTCGACGATCTCGCCGTTCCGGAAGCGGACGAAATCCGCCGTGTCGAAATCGGCGACAGCGCCTGTCGACGCACTACGCAGGGTGAGCTGGCGTCGGATCACTGCCCGGTCGAATTCTGCGACGACGTCCACGACGAGGCCGTCGACATACTCATAGCGCTGGAAGAGCTGGCGTACGCCCTTGGCGATGGCGGCGCGGCCGCGAAAGGGTCCCGCCTCCGGGACGAGCCGGCTGTCGGCGACGATCCGCATGAAACCGTCTTCGGCGAAACCGGCCGCGAACTGCTCGGCCTGGCCGTTGCGGCGAGCGGCATAGAGCTCCGCAAGCCGCTCCTTCAGATAAGGCAACCCCGAGATGACACGCAGGCTCGGTTGCGACATGAATGTTCCTGACCCCACCTCTAGCCGGAATAGCCCACGTAGTTCCGTTTCCGCCTGTCGCCAAGCCATATCGGCGAACCATGCGTCATGTCTGCTGAGTGGAACATGAACGATGGCCGTATCGCAAGATTGCAGCAAGGCCGACGCATCGGCCGTGACGCTGTCCTGAGGGGGGCAGGACCGGCGGCCGGGGATGCGCAAGGGCGGCCCTTTTTGAGGCCGCCCCCACGCCGGATGGACCGGCCGGAAAGGGGCTATTGCCCGCTCTCCGGTCCGCTTGCCACTCAGTTCTTCGTCTTGTCGACCAGGGCCTTCGCCTTGATCCACGGCATCATGTCGCGCAGCTTGGCGCCGACGTCCTCGATCGGATGGGCCGCCATGCGGGCGCGGGTGGCCTTGAACGAGGTCTGGTTGACCTTGTTCTCCAGCATCCAGTCGCGGGTGAACTTGCCCGACTGGATGTCGGTCAGCACGCGCTTCATCTCGG
>LNFM01002505.1_pt1 | contig 38359 bp, 31 predicted proteins | sample 596031 | NCBI WGS metagenome assembly LNFM01 (sample SAMN04254537, study PRJNA301005) | activated carbon metagenome | isolation source: dual media filters at the Ann Arbor, Michigan drinking water treatment plant | place: USA: Ann Arbor | reverse complement strand
CGCTCGCGCATGGCGACTAAGAGGCTGGACCTACAGAGCTGCCGGTCAACACGAAGAAGCAATCCGGAGCTTTGAACGCAGCATTCGCTTGAACCCGTTGGACCCCACGCTTCATCTTGCGCTGGCTGGCATCGGCCAGTCATTGGTCGAGCTTTGCCGTTTCGACGAGGCAGTCGTGGTTTTCAAGAAAGCTTTTCGTCAGAACCAATCGTTTTCGCCGACCCACCGCGGTTTGGTGGCTGCTTTGGCGCATCTTGGACGGGATGCCGAGGCGCGTGAGGTTGTGGGTCGTCTACTTGAGGCTGATCGGGCCTTTACGATTACCGGATTGATCGCACGAGGTTGGTCGCAAACAAACTCAAAGCTGCAAATTGAGGGCCTTCGGAAAGCCGGGTTACCTGAATGATCGCAATTGCGGTGACAGTGCACGAAACTCTCACTGGAGTTGAGTGCACCGTCACCTTAATCCGGGCCGACGCTTCATCCCGCCCTGTCGCTGAACGCGGCGGGAAGCGTGGCGAGGAACGACATGACGCGCTGCGTGCGCAGGGGCGGGCGGCGGTTGGAGGTGCGCAGCATCCATAGGGGCTCCGCCGGCGCGCGCCAGGGCGCAAGCACTTCGACGAGCCGGCCGGCGCGCAGGTCTTCATGGATGAGCCACGCCGGCCCCCAGCCGATGCCGAACCCATTCGCGATCAAAGCGAGCGAAGCGTGCGCGTCGTCGCAAATGTGCTTGGGCTTGGGCGCGACGCGAACGGGTCCTTTGCCGCGCGGGTCGGCGAAGCGCCAGGTCAGGATCTGGCCGCTCGCGGGATTGCGGAACCCGACGTGGTCATGCGCGGAAAGCTCGTATGGATTAGCCGGCGCGCCGCGCGCGTTCAGATAGGCGGGCGAGGCGCAAGCGATCCAGGAGAACGTGCAAAGCCGCCGCGCATGATGGCCGGGCGCGCGGTCGAGGGGTCCTGAGCGGATCGCGACGTCGACGCCTTCCGCCGCGAGATCGAGAATCTCGTTGCGGAATTTGACCTCGATCTCGATTTCCGGCCGCTCCCGCAGGAACGCGGGCAGGCGCGGCAGGATGCAGGCGCGCGCGAACGAGGCGGGGGCGGTCACGCGCACCCGTCCGCCGTCGTCGCGCGCGACTTCGCCGAGCGCGGATTGGACACGGGCGAGACTTTCGGCCAGCGCGCGTCCCGCCGCCATCAGCCGGTCGCCCTCTTCGGTCAGCGCCAGCGAATGGGTGGAGCGATGCAAAAGCCGTATCCCGCGAGCCTGTTCGAAGCGGGCGACCGCCTTGGACATCGCCGAGGTGGTCGTCCCCGCCCGCCGCGCGGCTTCGGCGAAGGAGCCCGCCTCGACGACGCGCACGAAGGCGAGGAGACGCGAGAGGTCGGGAGGCAAGACTGTTGTGGACATTCAGTCCACATAATCATGGCGGCGCGGTCGCTACAAGAGCCGTTCCCGAGTGGCCAAATGGGGAGTGTCAGCGCGCAATCTGCGCCGCTTGAAACCGCGGAAAGTCCCATGAACCCCATCGAAATCACCCTGCAAGCCCTCGACGCCGCCGAGCGCGCGATTCCCGCCGGCCAGCCGGTCTATATGCTCAATCTGCTGCGCTACCGCGCGTATGCGCGTTACGAGGACGGCTTCGACGCCGCGCCCTGCTCGGGCCGCGAAGCCTTTCATGAACGCTATAGGCCGGCATTCCGGCGTCTCGCGGCCGGTAAGCCGCTCGCGCGGATGTTTTCCGGGCCGGTCTTGGCTAGCCTCGTCGGGCCGCAAGGCGAACGCTGGGACGAAGCGGCGATCAATGAATACGGCGATTTCGCCGTCTTCCGCTCGATCGTCGACACCGAGACTTACCGGCGCGAAGCCGCCCCGCATCGGCACGCGGCGCTCGAGGATTCCCGGTTGTTCGCGCTCGCCAAGGCGATGTGAACGCATCGAGGCGGCGCATTACCGCATTACGCGCATTACGGTGATAGTGCACGAAACTCTGAAACTCTCACTGAGTTGAGTGCACTGTTACCGTAATCTCGGCGTGCCATCACTTGAAGATGGCGTAACCTGCCCAAAATTTGGCGTCGTTCGTCAATGCTCCCCTCCGGCGTTGATCTACCTTCCTGCCATTGGAAAGGAAGGTGACATATGTTCGATCGCAGCAAATCGTCCGCTCTCGTCACGGGGGCGTCGTCTGGACTGGGCAAAGAGATTGCGAAGCGGCTGATCGCCGACGGCTACCAGGTCTATGTGGCCGCCCGGCGAGTGGGGGAAATGGAGGATCTCAGGGCGCTCGGCGCGCAGCCGCTCCGGATGGACATCGCCCGCGAGGCCGATATCGTTGCGGCGGTCGACACGATCACGGCGCAGACGGGCGGCGTGGACGTGTTGGTCAACAATGCCGGCTTCGGCCTTTATGGGCCGATGGAGGAGATTGGTTTGGACGAGGCGCGGTACCAGTTCGAGGTGAACGTCTTCGGCCCTGGCCGGCTGACGCAGCTGTTGCTGCCGGCGATGCGTGCGAAGAAGGCTGGCCGGATCATCAACATCACTTCCATGGGCGGAAAAATCTACACACCGCTGGGCAGCTGGTACCATGCGACCAAGCATGCGCTGGAGGGCTGGTCCGACTGCCTGCGTCTGGAACTCGCCCCGCTGGGCATCGACGTGGTTGTGATCGAGCCCGGCTTGATCGAGACGGGGTTTGCCGACGTGGTGGCGGAAAACCTGCTCAAGCGTTCTGGCACCGGACCCTACGCGGGGCTGACCCGCGCGGTTGCGGCGGGAACCCGCGACACCTATGGCAAGGGACGGACCAGCCATCCGCGTGTCGTCGCAGATGTGGTCGGCACTGCTGTCGCCGCTGCTCGTCCGCGAACCCGCTATGTCAAGGGTAAATTCGGCGCGTTGCTGATCGCACTTCGCACCTGGCTGGGCGACCGCATGTTCGATCGCATCATTCTCAGCCAGCTGCCGAAGGGAGCCTGAGCGTCATGCGGCCCGCTCCCGCCGATCGGTGCAAATTGCCTCGCGGCCTTTGGTGTGCGGTGGAGTCGATAGGCATTTTGCCCGCGGCGCTGCTCCGCCAGGCGCACTTGCCAGTTACGCTCCACCTGACCGGCCAGGGCATCACGACCGCGCAATTTTTCGCGCTGATGCGGGCGCTGGAGACGCTGTCCGGCGATCCGGCGGTTGGCCTGACGATTGTGCGCAACGCCGACACGGCAGTCCATCCGCCTTCCACGCTGGCTGCCTTTTATGCCCTCGATCTGCGTGACGGACTCGAACGGCTGGCCCGGTTCAAGCGGCTTTGCACGCCGGAGATTCTGGGGATTGAGGAGGGGCTGCACGAAGGACGGCGCAGCTGCAAGATCGGAATGAATTGGCTTCACGCGACCGAGCCGGAACCGTCGGCGAGTGTGGACGCGACATTTGCCACGCTGATGGAGTTGGCTCGTCGCGGCACGGGCACGGATGTCCGCCCGTTGCGCGTAGAGCTCGCACGGCCTGGGTCGAGAAGCGCGGCTCACGAGACCTACTTCGCCGCGCCGGTGCGGCTCGGCGCGCGGCGTGACCTCCTGGTGCTCGACGCAGCCGATCTCGAACGACCATTCCCCGGACACAACCCCGAGCTGCTTGCCATGCTGACGCCGGCCCTGGGCAGCGCGCTTGAGGAAATGAGTGCGCGGACGGTGAGTGAGCAGCTGGTCGCCGAACTGAAGCGCAGCCTGCCGAGCGGTCGACCAGACGTGGCCGACGTCGCCCGAAGGATGGGCCTGAGCGAGCGGACATTGCAACGCCGGATCACGCAGGAAGGCCACAGCTTTCGCGAACTGCTGGTTGTGGCCCGGCGGGAGCTCGGCCGCCACCTGCTCACCGACGGCGCCTTGGAACTCGACGAGATCGCGTTCCTTCTGGGCTATCAGGACGCGACCTCGTTTCATCGCGCCTTTCGTGAGTGGGAAGGCGTCACGCCCGGACGTTGGCGGGAGCTCCGTTCCCGCGAAGCCACCCACACGACGCGCTGATCGTGACGCCCGAGCAGGCCGACGCGGCGGCTAGATGATCTTCAGTGCTGGACTGCACCCCTCAAGTGAGACACGACAATCTCGGTGACAGGCATTTCGAGATGACCTGTGGCAGCAAGAGGGAAGAACCGTCAGTTTTCGACGGCTTAAAAACTGAAGGCGAACAAGCCCGTCGAACGTGGCGCAATCCGCGATGGCCTGACGAACGTCGCGGGAGAAGCCTCACGCCTGCGCAACGACGGCAACGGTGCCACACAGGAAACCTATTGCGCCGCCGTCACTCGCAGCGATTTCCTCGGAGCCCGTTTGGGGCTCGATTCCGGATCCGCGATCGGGCGGTGGTAGGTCGCGATGCGGCGCAGCCAGCCGACCTCGAAGACGCGGTTGGATGGAAGGTTGCGAATCCTCTGCTGCAGGACGAACTGCGCCGCATCGGCGAATTCGGCGCGCACGGCCTTCGGATCGCCGGTCACACCGTTCATCCTGAGCAGCACCTGCTTGAGACCCCAACCCTGCCGCCGCCCGGTCTCCCTGTTCATGGCGGCTTCGTTCGGGTTGGTGCCCTCGCCCTTGAAGTTGATGTAGTCGATCAGCGGATAAAAATTCTCGGAGGCGCGAATGACGCGCGTGAACTGGATGACGATATGTTCGCGCTCCGTGCCGTCGGGCGTCGTCTTGAGGATCTTCTCCATCGCACCTTGCGCCCGCGCCACCATGAATTGCGTCTGCTCCGCCACGGTGTCGAGCAGAAACTGCCTCAATTCTTTCATCTGCGGTGAGTTGGCGTTTTTCCTGAACTCGGCCCGGCTTGTCCACGGGTTGGCCGGAACTGGCGTCTGGTCCAGCCAGGCCGGCAAACGCACGTCCCTCTTGCGCATGAATTCGAGCAGGGCCGGAAAGCTCTCCTCGAAAGGCAGCCATTTGCCGACAGGAAACCAGATGAAATGACCGATCCCTAAGGAAGCGAATTCCTCGTTCGCACTCCATGACGTGATCGCACCAATTTTTCCGCCTGTTTCATTCAGCCAGATCTTGTGGCCGATCTTCTTCGCCAGATCGCCCGGCAAGACGAGCGGTGGTACAGGCAGATCCTTGGCCTCGGGGCTCGATTTCCGTGCTTCCGGCATTTGAACGGCAACTTCCGGCGCGGGCTTCTGCACCTCAGGCTGCGGCGGGACTGTTCCGGGTTCCGGCTTCTGCGTGCGGGATGCCTGCGCGGCGCCAGGCCCACCCGGCTCTTTTTCGTTATCAGCGACGCGTGTCGCGGCCGGCGCGGCTGTTTCCGCCCATACCGTTTGCGTCGCCATGCCGGCGACGATGACACACGAGAGCAGCAATGGGCCGCAAGCAAGTACCTTCGCGCTGTACTGTCCGGGTTTCGCTGGCCGTGCCGTTCTCCTGCCGCTACCCGCACGCCAGCGGCCAATGAAATCACCGCCCATGTCCATGTTCCGAAGGCCAGCCTGACGCGAAGGGTCGTGCGGGCGAACAACACGATGCGTATGGCAAAATCGTGGGGTCATAATGGCGGCCCGGTGCCGGCGGAATGGCTCATGCTTGTGCATCCGCTTCGGTAGCCGCGGCATCGGTCATCCGTCTTTTCCGATTGGCTGAATGGCTTGAAAGATCAGAAGGCAAGGCGCGGATACTGCACCGACTGTCGCAAGCCTCCCTGGACAATTTCGGGGATTGCGAGCCGGTAGGCGAAGGCATTTTGGAAATGCGTATCCACTATGGTCCGGGATTCCGTGTCTATTTCGTCCGTCATGGTGCCGCCGTCTATGTGCTGCTTTGCGGTGGCGGCAAGTCCAGCCAGCGCCGCGATACCGCCAGGGCAAAGCTATGGCGAGGGAATTGAAGGAGAGCGGGCGATGAAGAAGGCCAAAGCCAAGGGAAACTTCAAGGGAAACTTCAAGGGAAACGCCAAGGCAAATGCGAAGGTCACTTACGCGCCATTCGAGGTCGCTGACTATCTCGATAGTGAGGAAGCGATTTCGGAATATCTTTCGCTCGCAGCCCGCGACGAAAACCCCGGCGTATTGCTCAAGGCGCTGGGCGACGTGGCCAAGGCGCGCGGCATCGCGGAGGTCGCGAAGGCGTCCGGTCTCGGCCGGGAAAGCCTCTACAAGACGCTGGCGCCGGGTGCCAAGCCGCGTTTTGAAACGATTGCCACCATCATGCGGGCGCTGAATGTCGGATTTTCAGTCGAAAGCAGGTTGCCAGTGCGAGCGAAGAAGGCTCGCCGTTTGACGGTCACCTGATTCATCGCTGTTTGCGTCTTGAAGATGTTGCCAGTCCAAGGAACACGAGCAATGCCTGATTGAGGCGCAAGACATCTTCATCGTCCAGGCGCCCGATGCGCGTCCCGATCTTGGACTTCGGAACGGTGGTTATCTTGTCCACCATGAGACGGCAGGGCGCGCGCAATCCGTTGCGCTCATTCGGCGTAACAGGAAGCCGGAAAAGCGGTGCATTCGTCTCGTCTGTCGTGAACGCGCAGATCGTGATGGAAGCCGTCGCGTCGAAACTGTCGTCCTGAACGATGACGACGGGCCTTGCTTTGCCCGCATAGTGCTTACCGCCGGCGACGGTCCAGATGTCGCCGCGCTTCATTCATCTCCATCCGCGTCATCATTGAATGAAGAGATCGCATCGACGAACGCCTGATCGTCGCGGCCATGAGAACTGGCGGCGACGGCGAGCGACTGACGGTGCGCAGCCGACCGGAACGCTGGCGCGCTTACGTCCGGGACCCAAATCTGGATCGGGCGCATTCCTTGCCTGCGCAGCCTTTCGCGATGCTCCCGAACCTTCACCCGGGAAGGCTTCGCCCGGATAGACCTTGGCTTCGATGCCGACGCCATGACAAATTCCCTTGACGGTTACATGTAACCATACACGATTGAGGAGAACCTGCCAAGCCAGCTTTTGTGCGAAATCCGATCATTTCATCTCTTCCAGCAGCTTCCGCGCTTCACCCAACAACCTCTGAATCTGCCTTCGCTCGGCGAGCGCACCCCTGGTGAACAGGCCATGCTTGCGCGCGTTCCGGTTTGCCCTTGGTGCGCCGGATGCGTGTGCGCCGCCGTGCATGCGGCAGCGCTTCCTGCCGTGCACCGCCGGCGAGCGGCACGCGCCGCCGCAACGTGTTTTGGCGCCACAACGCGGGCTCGCCAGCATCGGGCCGGTGTTTCTGATGTGATCGCTCATGCCTGTTGCTTCCCGCTTGGCATCAGCGGAATCGCGCCGTCACCCGGAGCCTGCGGTGGCAGCACTGATTTGGAAATCTTCCAAAGTACTTTTGGAAGATTTCCAAACACCAGCATCAACGTAATCGAGTCGCCGATGGATCGAGACATTCTAAGTCGTAGTGCATTCATTTGCGTTGCGGTCACCATAGCGTCTCCCTAAGGAGACGGTGCAGATCGCTGGCGATCGGACTTTGCCGATAAGGCTCAGACAACCAGCGCGGGCTCTGCGGGGGAATTGATTCACACGACGATAAGTGTCGGCCGGACGCGGAGAGCGGGATCATCGATCCGTGATCTTGCGGGTTGTGGCGTGGGGCCCATTTCGCGTTGGGTGACGTGCTGTTGATGGGGACTTTCTGGAAATGCGACGTGCAGGTGGGGTGGGGGTGGTAGCTCGCTTTGGAGCGACGCTGCTGGGTGGTGTGGCGTTGTTGGCGTGGTTCGAATTGCCCGCTCGATCCCAAACTTCGCAGGGTAGCAACTCCCTTCCACCCGTTACTGTCGATGCTCCGGCGCAGCAGTCGCTCCGTCGCGCGCCAGCCAAACGAAACGATGCTCGGCTCCGGTCGACTTCACGACGGACTGCGGCGCCTGGCATTCCGCAACCCGAGCCCGCCGCGGTGCAACCGCAGCCGTCGCAGCCGGGCGTCGTGCCCGCTTTCGCGGGCGGCCAGGTCGCTCAAGGCGCGCGGCTGGGGATGCTCGGAAACACCAGCACGATGACGTCACCGTTCAACGTGACGAGCTACACGGACAAGTTCATCCGGGATCAGCAGGCGGCAACGGGTGCGGATGCCTTGATCCTGGATCCCTCCGTGCGCAGTACCCACCCGACAGGCGGTATCGTCGATTCGTTCAACATTCGCGGCTTCCCGATCAACGAAGGCAACAATGGTGAGTTCGCCTTCGAGGGGCTCTACGGAATAGCCCCGAGCTATCGTATCTTCACGGATTACGTCGAGCGCATCGAGGTGCTCAAGGGGCCCTCGGCCGCGCTCTCGGGCATCGCGCCCAATGGCGGTGTCGGCGGCGTCATCAATGTCGTGCCCAAGCGTGCGGGCGAGGACTTGACCCGCCTCACTGCGAGTTACGGTTCGACCTCGCGATTCGGCGGTCACTGGGACGTCGCGAGGCGCTACGGCGAAAGCAGGCAATGGGGCGTGCGCGCCAGCGGCAGCCTGCGCGGCGGCGATACGCCCATTGACCGCCAGTCCGAGACGACGGGCGTCGGAGCGCTGGCCCTCGACTATCAGGGTGAACGGTACAGGTCGTGGCTCTATTTGCTCGCCCAGACCGATCGATTTGATGCTCCGTCCCGTCCGTTCCTTATGGCTGCCGGCCTGCCGGTGCCAAAGGCGCCGGACGGCCGGCTGAACGTGACGCAGCCCTGGGAATGGTCGCGTATCAACGACCAATCGGTCTTGTGGCGCAACGAATACGATGTAACCGATCAGGTTACGCTGTTCGCCGATGTCGGCGGATCGCGGACCAACGTCGAACGTTTCTTCGGACTCCCGACGATCACCAATGCACTCGGCAACACCACCTCGACGCCGGGATTCTTCGGGCTCAGCATCGATCGGCACACATATGATGGTGGCGTCCGCGCCCGGTTCGATACTGGGTTCGTTCGTCATGCCGTCACCTTCCAAGGCTCGGTCTATCACGACGAATTGTTCCGGCGGACCGCCAACGGCACTCCGGTTGCATCGAACATCTATAGTCCGACGATCGCCCCAACTCAGTTTGCAAACGAAATCCCCGGACGCCCCCGACTCTCGGAAAGTAACCTCACAGCGCTCTCGATTGCCGACACCATGTCCGTGCTCGATGAGCGTATCCTGTTGACGTTGGGTGTGCGCCATCAGGGCGTCGAGGCGAACAATTATGTCGCCAATGTCGGAACGCTGCTGAATTCCTACGACAAGAGCGCGACCACCCCGGTGGTCGGCCTCGTCATCCGTCCCATGGACAACGTCTCCCTGTATGCGAACTACATTGAAGGTCTGAGCAAGGGCGATATAGCGCCAAATCAGCCGAATGTTTCCAATCCTGGTGAAGTACTCGCGCCCTACATCGCCAAGCAGTACGAGGCCGGCATCAAGGTGGACTTCGGCAAGTTCGCAACCACCTTCAGTGCCTTCGAGATATCGAAGCCGAGCGGCGAGATATTGGCCGGTCGATTCTCGGCAACCGCTGAAACGCAGATGCGTGGGCTCGAGTTCAACGTGTTCGGCGAACTCATGCCCGATGTTCGCGTCCTCGGAGGCGTTTCGCTGCTGGATGGCACCCTGACCAAGACCGCTATCGCGGCAAACGTAGGCAACACGCCAATCGGCGTTCCAAACGTACAGGCAAATATCGGAGCCGAGTGGGATCTCCCGTGGATGAGGGGGCTCACCTTGAATGGGGCCGTGATCTACACGGGCAGGCAGTTCGTCGATGCGGCGAACAAGCAGCCGATCGCGGATTGGACGCGGCTCGATCTCGGCGCCCGCTACACGACGGCGATCAACGGCAGGAAGACGATCTTCCGCGCCAACGTCCAGAACGTGACCGGTGAGAATTACTGGTCCAGCGTGGCTTCATTCGGAACGTTCTTCCTGGGAGCACCGCGGACGTATCTCCTGTCGATGACCGTGGACATGTAATCGCGGCATTGCTGTCGGCACAAACCTCTCGCGCATCCAGCGGGAAGAGGCTGAGACACGCGCTCAGGCCGCGTATAAGTCGGACGTGTTCTGGCGGGAAGAACGTGGGCTCGCCGGGCCGGTGTTTCTGATGTGATCGCTCACGCCGCTGCTGCCCGCTTGGAATCAGCGGAATCGCGCCGTCGCCTGGAGCCCGCGGCCTTCGGCGTCTTCCGCGCCGCGGATGCCGCCATCTTGTCCGAAACGATAACGCTCGCATGCTGGGTGACGTTGCCGACGATAGCCTTGCCGCCGTCGCCCACCGACACGTTCTGCACGGTGATGGCCGGCTCGCCCTGGCTCCGATAGCGGGTGAGTGCATCGATCTGGGCGGGAAACGTGCGGGCGAGCCGGTCCAATGCGCGCGCGGCGCTGTCGTGCTGGGCGAGGTCGTCGGCATTCGCAAGGTGATGGGCGCATCGCATCGCCATCACATGAACGGAGACCATCTGCGCCACCAGCATTGCCTCGACGGAATCCCGTGGGCGAATGCTCTTCACCATCGAAATCATGAAAGACAGGTTGACCTCGTCGGGACTTTCGCCGCTCACGCTGGCCTTTACCAGCTGCCGGAGGATGCCATGCATCGCTTCGCGATCGGCGACCCCCAGTGCGTCTGCCATGAGCTGCTCGCCGGTTTCGGGGTCTGGATGGTCGATGGAGAATCCGTGCGACAGCAGCTTTATTCGCGGGGCTAAAGCGGCCCTGGTCTGGCCGGTTGCAGCTGTTGTCGCTGACATCGTGATATCAGTTGCGGTGTTCATGTCGGGATTCCTTGAGGACCGCGTGGGCCACGCGGTGCGGTTCGGCCACGCGCAGGGGATCGCTCGCCGCGGCGGCTGGTGCAATTTCAATGTGGGTGAGGAATTTTCAGTCGGGCCGGACGCGCCCGCTATTGCGGGGCGACGGGCGCATGCAGGATTTCGGAACGGTGAAAGAATGCCCCTGATTTGCCCGACGTGTCAAATTGCGTGGTCGAACGCCGTCGGCCGCCTGCTACTTTGCATGGGGTTGTTTTCGATATTTTGAAGTTCCTGCCGCATCTCCCCCGGGCGCTCCCCGGTATCAATGCGGCTGCGCGGCGGCGATGACGCGCGATCTCGGCCACTCCGGAGCGATCCGTGGGCCGCGGCTGCCGAGTGTCTCCGACGGATATTCGCCGAACAGCGTATGGTAATAGTGCGAGAAGCGTCCGAGTTCGATGAAGCCGTGCTGCACCGCGACCTGCGCGACGGTGGTGGTCGCAGGATTGCTGTCCCGCAGGACGGAGTGAATAGCGCAAAGCCGCTTGTAGCGCAGGTACGTGATCGGTCCGAGGCCGATCGCGTCGCAGAAGGCGCGGTGCAGCGTCCGCCGGGTGACGTTGAGGTGCGCGCAGATTTCGGAAATGTGGACGGGTCTGTGGCCGGTCGCGGCAAGATACTCGTCGACCTTCCCCACCATTTGCATCGCGGAGGGCGAAGGCCCTCTGGAGTCCGCAGGCTGCGCATGCATGATCGCGCCGGTCACCGCGTCCATGATCGACCGTTTCCAGAAATCGGCGGCGGCCTCGGATAGCGCACCCTGGTATTGCGCCAGATGCGAAATGATCAGGGGCAGGCGGCGCGGCGCGGCGTGGCTGATCGAACTGTGGGCCCGGTAGTGGTGCTTCTCGAGCCATGCGGCGGGATCGCTCAGCCTGGGCTCGCCCTTGAACAGCGACGCGACCTCTGAAAGATCGAGGCGGATCGCGGCATAGGCCGCGGCGCCATGGAAAACGCTGTCATGCTCGGTACAGGGTGGCATCACCAGCACGTCCGCCGGACGCATGTCGAAAGACCAGTGGGTGACACGATCTTTCGCGCCCAGCAGCATTCCGACGATGAGATTGTCGTCGGTCGCGACGCGCTGGGCGCGAACGCCGACGGAAAACGAACCGACGCTGAGCGAAAAATCTCCGATGCCGACATGGCTCAGGGAGCCACTGAGTTTCCCGCGGCCCAGTTGCATTACCTCGACATGGGTGCCGTGAATTGCTTCGTGAAGGCCTTCGAAGCTGTGCAGGCTGCATCTGCTTACCGCGATCGGCCGAAGCATGGCTCGCTATCCCTGTTGTCTGGAATTTACGAGGTCCTGATCTGTCCTGTAGCGTGCAGATTGGCACAAACTGCACATCACAACAACGTCGAGTTGCCCTAGCATCGCTGCATCTTCGACACGTCGGGCGTGAACGCCGATCCAGGTCGGTCTACGCAAGGGAGGTGTGCGCTTCGAAGTGGGTTCGGCTATCCCGGGACCCAGTGATGGTATTCCGGTGGGCTTCGACCAAGTAGCTTCCAGTCAAGAGAAGTGGAATGTCCTATGTTGAAATCTGTAAGCGTTGCGTTTGCGGCAAGCCTGTTCGGAATCCTGACGGCCATGCCTGCATCGGCTCTTGTCCCGCAGGCGAATGGTTCGCTGCAGCAGCAGCTTAGGCAGCAGGATCAACGCATCACTGAAATTCGCGCGCGCGGCGGCGTCGCGGTTCGCCGGACCACCGTTGTTGGTCCGCGCGGCGGTGCAGCAAGCCGCACCACCGTCGTGCGCGGCGGTGCCGTGGTACGACCGGGATATCCCGGCGTGCGGCCAGGATATGCTGGCGGCTGGGCGCGGCCCGGCTGGTACAGGTGGCCGGCGGGCGGCGCGATCGCCGCCGGTGCGGCGCTGGGTTTCGTGACGGCGGCAGCGGCAGCGTCGTATGCCGGAGCAGCACCTTCTCCCGGCATGTGCTGGTACTACACCGATCCAGGCCGGACGCAGGGGTTCTGGGACACCTGCCCGTAATCGACAACGTCTGGAGCCTGGTTCGGAGTTTGCGCCATGACGCGCTTGCGGCCACCCGACATCGCGCGGAACGATCGGCCTTCGGAGGATCGCCCGACCGGCGACATGGTCAGGATTCCCGGCGGCACGTTCCGCATGGGCTCGAACGACCATTATCCTGAAGAGGCGCCGGTCCATCGCGTGACGGTCGATGGATTCTGGATCGATCGCACGCCGGTCACCAACAAGCAGTTCAAGGCTTTCGTCAAGGCGACCGGCCACAAGACCTTCGCCGAGATCCCTCCCGATCCAAGAGATTACCCCGGCGCGCTTCCGCACATGCTCTACGCTGGCTCGCTGGTGTTCACGCCGCCGCAACGGGTCATGGAATTGCGCGACTGGAGCCAGTGGTGGCAGTTCATGAAGGGCGCCGACTGGCGGCACCCTTACGGGCCGAAGAGCAACATCAATGTGCTCGACAACCATCCGGTCGTGCACGTCTCCCACAGCGATGCGCTGGCCTACGCCCGATGGGCCGGCAAGGATCTGCCGACCGAGGCCGAATGGGAGTTCGCCGCGCGCGGTGGTCTCGACGGCGAAGAATTCGCCTGGGGCAACGCGCTGACGCCTGATGGCAAGCACATGGCGAACACCTGGCAGGGGAATTTCCCGGTCCAGAATCTGAAGGCCGATGGTTATGAGCGCACCTCGCCGGTGACGGCATTTCCGCCGAACGGCTACGGCGTCCACGACATGATCGGCAATGTCTGGGAATGGACCTCCGACTGGTATTCCCTCAAGCACGACGCCGATGCGCCGAAGGGGTGCTGCAATCCCGAGAATCCGCGCGGCGGGGGCGAGGAGGGCAGCTACGACCCATGCCAGCCCAACATCAAGATCCCGCGCAAGGTGATCAAGGGCGGCTCGCACCTGTGCGCGCCGAACTACTGCCGCCGCTATCGCCCCGCGGCGCGGCATGCGGAGGCGATCGATACCTCGACCAGTCACCTCGGGTTCCGGTGCGTGAAGAGGACTGCCGCACCGGAATAATTGTCAGTCCTCACAGTCGAGAAGGAGCTTTGCATGCCCGACGACACCAGGGAGAGAGGACGAGACGATACTTCATCGAACGAATGCCAAAACCAGGCCCCCAGCCGTCGCAACATCCTGCTCGGCTCGTCGGCGCTGGTGGCGGCAGCGGCGATCACCTCCGGCGCGCTGGCACAGGCTCAGAAGGCCGCGCCTGCAGCCCCCGCCGCCCCCGCCCCCGCCGCCGCGCCAACTCCAGCGCCTGCCGTAGCGTCCGGCCGCAAGCCCAACATTCTCATCATCTGGGGCGACGATGTCGGCGTCGCGAACATCAGTGCCTACTCGAATGGCGTGATGGGGTATGAGACGCCGGGCATCGATCGCATCGGCCGGGAAGGGATCAAGTTCCTTCACTACTATGGGGAGCAGTCCTGTACCGCGGGACGGGCGGCGTTTCTCACCGGTCAGCACGGCATTCGCACCGGTCTGACCAAGGTCGGCTTTCCCGGCGCGCCGATGGGCATGAGCCAACTCGATCCGTCGATCGGCGGCTTGCTGAAGAATCTCGGCTATGTCACGGGGCAATTCGGCAAGAACCACGTCGGCGACCGCAACGAGTCGCTGCCGACTGTGAACGGCTTCGACGAGTTCTTCGGCAACCTCTATCATCTCAACGCCGAGGAAGAGCCGGAACTGCCGGACTACCCGAAGGATCCGGCCTATCTCGCCAAGTTCGGCCCGCGCGGCGTCCTGAAATGCAAGGCGACCGATCGGGACGATCCCACGGTCGATCCGCGCTTCGGCAGGATCGGCAAGCAGACCATCGAGGACACCGGCGCTTTGACGAAGAAGCGCATGGAGACGATCGATGACGAGACCTCGTCAGCGGCCATCGACTTCATGAAGCGTCAGCAGGCGGCGGGCAAGCCGTTCTTTTGCTGGTTCAACGGGACGCGCATGCACCTTCGTACCCACGTGCGCGCCAGCCACCGTGGCCGCTATACCCATGGCGACAGCGAATATATCGATGGCATGCTCGAGCATGACGACACCGTCGGAAGCTTGCTCAAGGCGCTCGACGACATGGGGCTTACCAACGACACCGTCGTCGTCTACTCCAGCGATAACGGTCCGCACATGAACACGTGGCCGGACGGCGCCATGACCTGGTTCCGGTCCGAGAAGAATACCAACTGGGAAGGCGCCTTCCGCGTGCCGTGCCTGGTGCGCTGGCCGGGGGTGATCAAGCCCGGCATGGTCACCAACGAGTTGATGAGTCACAACGACTGGGTACCGACGCTGTGCGCGGTGGCCGGCGAGCCCGATATCGTCAACAAGCTGAAGGCGGGCTACACCGCGAACGGCATCAACTACAAGGTTCATCTGGACGGATTCGACCAGAGCAGTTTCCTGCGCAACGTCAGCGGTACTGCGGGGAATAACAACGGGACGAAAAGCGCACGCGACAAGTTCTTCTATGCTGACGACGATGGCTTGCTCGTAGCCTTGCGGAAGGGTGACTACAAGTATGTCTACGCCGAACAGCGCATGGCCGGAACGATGGGTGTGTGGGCCGAGCCTTTCACCAAGCTTCGCCTGCAGAAGACATTCAACCTGTTCCAGGATCCGTTCGAGCGGGCCGACATCACGTCCAACACCTTCTGGGACTGGCAGTTAAACCATGTCGGGCAGATCTACGGCGCGATGGACGACGTCTTCCAGTTCGCGCTGACGTTCAAGGAGTTTCCGCCACGCTCGTTCCCGCCCAGCTTCGTGCCGACAAACATCGTGGAGGAAACGCTGGACGACATCAAGGAAGGCAGGGCCAGGGCTGGAGATCGCGCCAGAAGCATCGACAGGATCCGCTCGGGCGTACAACAGATGATCGAGCAGCAACTGCAGCAGCGCGGAGTTAGGTAGTCGCGATCGAGCCGGTCCGCCGAGGGCGGACCGGCAACACCTGTCTCACGACCTCAACCCGGCAGGGAGGCTTGCATGTGTGCTTCCGCTCTTTCCAAGCTCCGGCACGTGATGTTCGCCGTACTTCTTGGTCTTGTTGCCATCGGCGCATCACTTGCCGGAGCACAGGCCCAGTCCGACCCGCTGCCTTCCTGGAATGACGGCGCAACGAAAAAGTCGATCACCGACTTCGTCGCGCGTGTCACCACGCAAGGTGGCGCGGACTTTGTTCCCGCCGAGCAGCGCATCGCCACCTTCGACAATGACGGCACGCTGTGGACCGAGCAGCCCTATTATTTCCAGCTCGCTTTCGCATTCGACCGCGTCAAGGCGATGGCGCCGCAGCATCCGGAATGGAAATCGAAGCAGCCGTTCAAGGCGCTGCTGGACAAGGACATGAAAGCGCTGGGCGCGTCCGGCGAAAAGGGCCTGCTGCAGATCGTGGCGGCAACTCACACCGGCATGACCACGGAAGTATTCGCCAAGGAGGTGCTCGACTGGATGGCAACCGCAAGGCATCCGCGCTTCAACCGTCCGTACAACAGCCTCGTCTTTCAGCCGATGCTGGAACTGCTCGCCTATCTGCGCGCCAACGGCTTCAAGACCTTCATCGTCTCCGGCGGCGGCATCGAGTTCATGCGGCCTTGGGTCGAGAAGGCCTACGGCATTCCGCCGGAGCAGGTGGTCGGTTCGTCCGGCGTGGTGAAGTTCGAGTTCGGATCGAACGGCAAGCCGGAGCTGATGAAATTCGCCAAGGTCGAGTTCATCGACGACGGGCCGGGCAAGCCGGTCGGCATCAACCGCTTCATCGGGCGGCGGCCGATCTTCGCGTTCGGCAATTCAGACGGCGATCTGCAGATGCTGCAATGGACCACGGCAGGACCAGGCGCGCGCTTCGCCGGCATCGTCCATCATACCGATGCCGAGCGCGAATATGCCTACGACCGGCAATCGAAGATCGGCAAGCTCGACAAGGCGCTCGATGAGGGCAAGACGAAGGGCTGGACAGTCGTCGATATGAAGAGGGACTGGAAAAAGGTGTTTGCGTTCGAACCTTGATCAGTTTTCATGAACGGGGCGATCGATCGAGGGCGCCATTGGCTGGTCCCTGCATTCTGCGCTATCACTCCGCCGGATTGGAGTGATCGCCATGCCGGTATGGACTTGCGAACAATGTGGTGCGCAGTTCCCCGAAAGCGCTGTGCCACCGCCCGCGTGCCCGGTCTGCGAGGACGATCGGCAATATGTGAACTGGAAGGGGCAGAAATGGCTCGCCCGCGAGGAGATAGCGGAACGTTACAAACTCGTCTGGCGTGATGATCTCGGCCTTCCCGGCATCGCCGTCGAGCCGGATTTTGCGATCGGGCAGCGCGCGCTGCTGGTGCCCACCGCCGATGGCTGCGTGATGTGGGATTGCATCCCGATGGTGACGAGCCAGGCCATCGACCACGTTCGCTCGCTCGGCGGTCTGAAGGCAATCGCCGTCTCGCATCCGCATTATTACGGCGCGGTCGCCGACCGGAGCGATGCGTTCGGCGGCGTGCCGGTCTATCTCCACAGTGACGATCGCGCATTCGTCACGCGGCCGCATCCCGCCATCGTACCGTGGACCGGCGACAACCATCATATCGCCGACGACCTCCTGCTGGTGCGGACCGGCGGTCATTTTGTCGGCGGCACGATCATGCACTGGGGTGCGGGCGCAGACGGCCACGGTGCGCTGCTGACCGGCGACGTCGCGATGGTGGCGATGGATCGCCGCTCGCTCAGCTTCATGTACAGCTTTCCGAACTACATCCCGCTCAATGCCACCGCGGTGCGAAGGATCGCGCGCGCGGTCGAACCGCTGGCGTTCGACCGCATCCATGGCGCGTGGTGGGGTCGCAACATCGCCGTGAACGCCAAAGCGGCGTTCGAAATGTCCGTCCGGCGATATCTCGCGGCGATTTCGGATGAGTCCTAGCGCATCGACCTTGCCATGATGGGGGGACGTCGCGCGACATTCTCCTGTCGCGCCGGCTGCATCGCGATCGGCTTTTCCCTTGGCTCGTTGAGCCATCCCGTCAGCCGCGACATCAGGCCCGCCTGTTCGGGGCCCTTGTGTTCCTGCACGAAGGGATCGGTGTAGCAGCGTGCGCCGGCGACCTTGGCAATCCGCGCCACGGCATCGGTCATCGCAGGCGCGCCGGCGGTGTAGACCACGTCGTCCGGCGTAAGCTGCGGCAGGTGGTCGGTAGGACGTCCGCTGCGAACGGCATGCGAGACCTTCTGCGGCTCCGATACCATTGGAATAAGCTTCACGTTGGGAAACAGCGCCAACCGGCACAGGGCGGCGTGCATGTACAGCGAGCGGATGCTGCGCGCCTGCACCACGAACACCAGTTCGCGCTCCGGCTGTTCCATGATCGCGGCGACCGCGACCGACCACATCGGCGCAAACCCGGTTCCGCTGGCGACGAGCACGATGCGGCCCGGATGGCCCGTCCGGAAGAACGCGCGGCCGAACGGCCCCGTCAGCTTGACACGGTGCCCGGCGCGGATATCGGGGCCGAGCGCCGACGACACCAGGCCATCCTTCACCTTTCGGATGTGAAAGTGCAGCAAGCGATCGTGCGGGCGGCCTTCCAGCGGATAGGTCGGGCTGTAGGACCGTGCCGGGAATCCCTGAAACTGCAGCTTGCAGTACTGGCCGGGAAGGATTTCCAGCGATTTCGGCAGTTCGACGTCGACGCCGACCACGTCGGGTGCGAGCTGAACGATCTCGGCCACGCGCGCCGGCACGGTAGTCGGATCCGGCGCCGCCTCGATCGCAATCGCGAGATCGGAGACGATCCGCGCCTGGCAGGCGTGGATCATGTCGTCGCCGGACGTCTGGCCGCCGAATACCTTGCCGTCGACGAGGTGTACCTTGCAGGCGCCGCAGATGCCGGAGCGGCAGTCGTGCGGCAGATCGACGCCATTCATCAGCGCCCAGTCGAGCAACAGGTCGCCGCAGTTGGCGAGAAACGGCTCGTCGTTGACGGTTACCTTGCAGATCTTTTTCATTGTTCCACCTCGAGACGAATGGGCCGGACGTGTCTTGTGTGTCTGATCTGGCTGTGATCGAAGGCTGCGAGCCGCATGGAAACGCCGTTCCTGATCGGCACGTCGAATTTGCTCGAGGCATCGAGCCGGCGCTTCACCTCTAGCGCCCAGTAACCGGTGGCCCAGCGGGCCGCGCATCTGATGTCGGCGCGGTCGCCTGAAAACTCACCGTTGACGATGATGCCGGGGATCACCGTTCCCGTCGGGATGCGGGCGTCCGCCTCGGTGGAGTAGGGCACCGACTCCTGCTCGGTCATGTACCAGCGCGCGCCTTCGCTGTCGCCATGATCGGGATCGAGATCGACCGCGCCCATCGCGGCCGTCGTCGTCTCGGCGACCCTCGGCAGGCGAAGCGGCGCGATCAGTCGGCTACGCTGGGGACCGCCGGAGGTGTCGGCCTCGATGGTGAAATTGTCCTTGTGGTTCGTCGCTCCCGGATCGGCGGCGAAGCCGCCCCTGTATGGAACGACGTTTGCCGCCTGCATCGGCGTCGGATCCAGCGGCGGTCCGATATGGGCGTCATCCATCCAGCCGGTAGCGCCCCCGCTGGTTGCCTTCCACTGCCAGACATCGACATAGCCGCCACCAGTGAAATGCAGGCCGCGGCCGCTCATGGTCGCCGGCGCGCTCGCAACCGGCCGCGGCCCGGCGTGGAAGGTGCGATCGCCTGCCAGCGTGGCGTCCGAGGTCGTCAACAGCACCGAGAACTTGTCTTCGTTGTATTGATGTTCGTCGCCGATCCGATAGCCGGAGTGAAGCAGGTGCCATCCGTCGGCTTCCTTGACCAGCGGCAGATGCTTCAGCGAGCGCGTCGAGTCCTCCCAGGTGAAGAGGAAATACGCGAAGGTGCCGTCATGCACGGCGCGAACCGTGATCCTGGTTTCGCCCTTGCCGTCGAAATTCCCGCCTTCGCCAGTCAGGAGCGAGAACGGCTTGACGCCGCGCCAGGCCCGGTCCGATGTGTCGCCGTCGAGCGCCGGGGCATCGGCCGTGCTGATGCGCGCAATCCGCAGGCGATCTACCGCTAACTGATCCGTCGCCACGATGAACCCGGCGCCGGTGATCGCCGCGGCGGCCGCCACGACGAAAGCGTTGGCCTGCAGCGTCGGATTTCGCGGTCGCGCAGGGCCGGGCCCCGGGCGCCCTGCCGGATCCGCCTCACGCGCGCGTTCGCCGCGTGCATCGGCCCGTGGCTGGAGCGGGTGCGACGGGGCGTCCGGCAACGCTTGGTCGACATCCTGGGGCTGCGACCCGCGTGCCGACTGCTCAGCCAGCATCCCGAGCAGTTCGATGGCATCGAGCCGCGGCGGCGGAGCCGGCAGCGGGGCGGGACGGAAAATGCGAAGCAACTGTGCAGCGCCGCCGCTCTTGTACTGGGTCAGGACATGTAGAACGACAAAGGCGAGGATCACCCAGGTCCCGACCCAATGCAGCATCGCCACGTCGTAGCCGGAGTACAGGCCGAAATAGAGCAGGCCTCCGCTGACCAGCAGCATCGTCATCGTTACAAAGAAGATCCAGTACATGACCGCGATGAGCGCGCCCAGCCTGGTCTGCCCGCCGCGGAACAGCCCGCTCAAGCGAACCTTGTCCAGTTTCACACGGCGCGCGAGGCCGGAACGGACCAGATAGACGGCATAACCCACGGCTACCGCGACCAGCACGACGGCCGCCTGCATGTGCAGGGTCCATACGCTCGCGCGCGGCAGCACCACATCCAGCATGTTGATCCAGGTTCGATCGGGCGTTTCCGTTGCGATCCGCAACCCGCTGAGGAGCGCAACGACGAACGCCGCGACGAACAACCAGTGTAGTATGATGGTGCCATAGTCTGTCTTACGCTGCCTCACGCATACGCCCCGCTACTTCCTCTTTCAGGGGCAGCAACCAGCGGCCGGTCTTGCTGCCGAACAAAGCCTGTCTCCAACACCATCGTCGAGTCGACTCGCGGCGTGCCCGCGAAGCAGTGCGGGAACGCCGGGAGCCGTGCCGCGCCGCTATTCCCAGATGACGTGAAGGTGATTCACCGGTTCGGGCGTGCCCGAATGGCCGTGATCGACGACCATCGTGGGCGCCTCATCCGTTCCGATCGTGGACGGGACATCGTTGACCGGTATGGCGGCAGTCTGTGGCAAGACGTGGACGTCGGTGTTGCCGACCTGCTGTTCCTGCGGATTCGGCTGCAGTTGTGCAGCCAGGCTTGCCAGATCGATATCGCCCGTCACGATATCGGTGATATCGATGCCGAGCTCCTGTGCCGTACCAGGGGAGGCATCTCCCTCGTTGATCTGGGCGAGTTCAAGCTGGATCTGATGCACGATTTCTTCGGCGTCGTCGACGGTCAACCCGCTGAAGACGTCAGGGTTCGCGGCTATCAGCGCCTCCATCTCCGCGATCGCCGCATCGAGATCGTCGGTGACCTGCGTCGCATCAGTAGCATCGCCGGTCTCTGCGGTCTCTGCCGGCTCGGTGTTCTCCGCCGGCGGTTCAGCATCCTCCGCGGGCTTAGCCTCTGGTTCGGTTGGCTCGGTCGGCCCGTTCTGCGGCGCCGGATTTGCCAGCACCGGATCGGTGTTGACGGCATTGATGATGCTGAGCTGGCTGGCGCGAAGCGCCTGCTCCATGCCGGGCACGCTGGCGCCGTTCGCCGCGGCGTTGGCCGACGAGATCGCGGTGTTGATATCAGACAGGATCGCCTGAACATGACCGAGCGTCGCGCCGGAATATTGCCCGGAATTGAGCTCGGCGAGCAGGCCATTCTTCAGCGCAACGAGATCGTTGGTCTGGGGCGCGGCGCTGCCGAATGCCGGCTGACCTGCTTCGACACCGTTCTGCCCGAGTCCGTTCACCGGCGATCGCATCGCATCGTTGAAGGTCGTGCCGGGATCGAGAAGACCAGGCGCGGTCGAGGAACCGCGCGCATGGTTGGTCGGTTGCGCTTCGTCAACTACCGTTATCGCGGGCGGCGATTCCGGAGCGATTGACGCATTCGTGGCCTCATCCCCCGGCGAACCGTGATCGGCGTCTTGAACATATTCTCTGTCAGCGGAGCCCGCCATCTGTCATCCCCTGCTATTCACTCAAGTTCATGATGCGTAGGCACAATCGTCCGCCAGGGGGCAGGATGTTGCGCATGCTCAACGATCGCTTAGCTTCGTGGCGTCAATCGGCCCACACAGCGACGATTGGGTGCGCAAGCAAGGTCATAGACGGACGAATCCGTGACGCCAGCACTTGGTCGGGAACCCTCAACGACGCGCAATCGAGCAAATAAAAATGCAGCCGCTGTCAGCACTTGAGCCGGAACGGCGGCGAAGGGGCCCCGCCGTGCCCCACGTCATCCGGCGACGCGTGATCGGCGTTCGTGCAACGGGAGGCGCATTGCATCCGTTCTACCCCAGCGCGAGTTCGTCGCGAACGTCTTTCGTCGCATTGTTGCCGAATCCTTCGTCGCATTCTCGCCGAAAAATGGTCTGCATCACCATTCAAGGAGACTTGCAAGAACACTTGAGCGTCGAGCGACTGGAAGGGCAGTTCAATGAGTATCGCTCAGGGGCGCGCAAAGGCTGCGCCCTCCCGCGCAAAAATTTCCGGACTGCTCTCGACGTTGCACTCCGATGATCCCGTCACGCTTGCGTTGCGCGACAGCGCGCGGCGCATGATTGGCGTCGCCGTCTTCAGCGGCGTGATCAACATCCTGATGCTGGCAGGGCCGATCTATATGCTGCAGGTCTACGACCGCGTCATTCCGAGCCGCAACCTCGCGACCCTGCTCGGCCTGTCGCTGATGGTGCTGGTCGCCTATGTCGTGCAGGGATATTTCGATGCGATGCGGGCGCGAATGCTGTCCCGGATCGCCACGCTGTTCGACGGCGCGCTACAGGGATCGATTCATTCGGCGCTCGCCACCCTGCCGCTGCGCGGAGTGAAGGCGGTGCTGATGCAGCAGCCGCTGCGCGATCTCGATCAGGTGCGCACCTTCATGTCGGGCATGGGGCCGACGGCGTTCCTCGACATGCCGTGGATTCCGCTGTTCCTGATCGGGCTGTTTCTGTTCCACCCCCTGATCGGCTTCGTGGCGCTGCTCGGCACCGCGGCGATCATTGCCATGACGATGCTGACCGAACGGATCTCGCGCGGCGCGGCCAAGGCGGCGATGGACATGAACGCGCAGCGGCAGGTGCTGGCGGACGCCACGCAGCGCAATGCGGAGATCGTTCGGGCGCTCGGCATGACCGACCGGCTGGCGGCCCGCTGGGCGCAGGCCAACGAGCGCTACCTGCAGGAAAATATCCGCTCGGCCGACATCTACGCCAATCTCGGCTCCGCCGCGAAGGTGCTGCGCTACATCCTGCAATCGGGAATGCTGGGTATCGGCGCCTATCTGGTCGTGGTCGACAAGGCGTCGGGCGGCATCATGATCGCGTCGTCGATCCTGATGGGCCGCGCCCTGGCGCCGGTCGAAATCGCGCTCGGCAGCTGGAAGCAACTGGTCGCCGCGCGGCAGGGCCTCGCGCGCCTGCGCGACATCTGCATCGCCACGGCACCGCCTGCGGCGCCGCCTGTCATGCTGCCGCGTCCCTTCCGCGAACTGTCCGTGCAGAACCTGGCGGTGGCTGCGCCGGGCTTCGACATGCCGATCGTGTCCGGAGTCACGTTCTCGCTCAAGGCCGGCGCGGGACTGGCGCTGCTCGGCGCCAGCGCCTCCGGCAAGACCTCGCTCTCCAAGGCGCTGGTCGGAATCTGGCCGGCGCATCGCGGTTCCGTGCGGCTTGACGGCGCCGCGCTCGATCAGTGGCGCAACGAGGATCTCGGCCGCCACATCGGCTATCTTCCGCAGGATGTCGGCCTTTTCGACGGTACCGTGGCCGAGAACATCTGCCGTTTCGACGAGAACGCGACCTCCGACGCCATCCTCAAGGCCGCGCAGATCGCCGGCGTCCACGACATCATCCTGCGCCTGCCTGAAGGCTACGCGACGCGTCTCGGGGCGGGGGGCATATCGCTGTCGGCGGGGCAGAAGCAGCGGGTCGGGCTGGCGCGGGCGGTGTTCGGCGATCCGTTCCTGCTCGTGCTCGATGAGCCCAACGCCAACCTGGATGCGGATGGCGAGAACGCCCTGACCCGCGCCATCGGTATCATGCGCCAGAACAAGTCCATCGTCGTCGTCATCTCGCACCGTCCGAGCGCGCTCTCCGCACTCGACATGACGATGGTGCTCTACGATGGCAAGTTGATTGCGTTCGGCCCGAGCGCGGAAGTGTTTGCACGCGTCAAGGCGGCCAACGGCAAGAAGGAGCCGGCTTTGCCGCAAGCGAAAGCAGAGCCGCGGCCACAACTCGCCGAAAGTATTCCGTCATGAAGATGATCGACCCGATGCATGCCGACGAACGATCCGCGCGACTGCGGATGCACGAGGCCGATGGCGATGCCGCCGGGCCGCAGGGCGAGGCGCTGATCCTCGAACTGCAGCGGCTGCGGCAGGCCTTCGATCAGGAGAATCGGCCCGAACCGGACCGGCCGCAGCCGCGACGCGCGCCCCCTGACAACCAGCGTTCGCAGGGCCGGCGTCCTCCGCGCCCGCAGGCGCGGCCGAAACGTTCCAAAAAGAAAGGCAAGATGGGACGGGTGCTGGATGCGTGGCTCGGGCCGTTCGGCTTTCAGGGCGATGCCCCTGATGGCGACGCACCGGCGGCGCGCGGCAGCCAGGCCGTGCGCGAACCGGAACTCATGAGCCCGCAGCGCACGCGGGGGCCGATCATTGCGCCCGACGATCCGTCACTGATCAACATCCCAAGCGCTTCAACAAGACCTTCAGCGAGACCTGCACCAAGACCTGCACCAAGACCTTCAACAAGACCTTCAACAAGACCCGCACCAGAGCCTGCACCCAGGCCCGCGCCGAGACCGGCGGAAAAGCACGCGCCGAGGCCGGTGCTGGAGATCGAACCCACATTGGAGATGCGGGATCCGCTTCGGATCGAGGCGCCGCGCCTTGCCCCATCGATTCCGGCCAGCGCCGTCGTGTCCGGACGCTCCCAGGGGCGTATGGTCGACATCGCCCGCCAGGGCGTCAGCAAGAGCGTTGCGTTTCTCGTCAATCGCGACGGCTTGGCTGATGCTGCCGGTGCACCCGGCGAAAGCATCGTGCAGCGGGCGGGGCGTGCCTATGAGCGCGAACTGCGCACCGGGCTACGGGCGCTCCTGGTGGTCGGCGGGCTCGCGTTCGGTCTGATGGTGCTGCTGCCGCTTTCGGGCGCCGTCGTCGTGCCCGGCAATCTGGTGGTCCAGTCCAACGTCAAGACCATCCAGCATCCGACCGGTGGCGTGGTGTCGCAGATTCCGGTCCGCAACGGCATGCGGGTCACCACGGGCGACCTGCTGCTTCGGCTGGATTCGACGCAGGCGCAGGCCAACCAGCAGGTGGTGAGCAAGCAACTCGATGAAGTGCGCGCGAAGATCTCGCGGCTGTCTGCCGAGCGCGACGGTCTGGCCCGGCCGGCTGTTCCAGCCGAAATGTCGGCGCGGCTGGAGGACGGCAATGTCAAGAACCTGCTGGCGTCAGAAGCTTCGTTGTTCCGGGCGCGGGTGACCGCGCGCGAGAGCCAGAAGGAACTGCTGCAGAGCAAGGTGTCACAGCTCGGCCAGGAGATCGAGGGCCTCGAGGCCCAGGTCGCCGCCAAGGCCAAGCAACTCGAATTGATCACGGGCGAACTCACCGGCGTACAGGAGCTGTTCGACAAGCGTCTCGTTCCGATGGCACGGCTCACGACCCTGCAGCGCGAGAGCGCGCGGATCGAGGGCGAACGCGGCCAGTTGATTTCCACGATTGCCGAGACCAGGGCCAAGATCGGTGAAGCGCAGCTTCAGATCGTAAGACTCGATCAGGATGTGCGGACGGAGGTCGTCAAGGAACTTGGCGAGGCGCAGGGCAAGGAAGCCGAACTGTCCGAGCGCGGCGTCGCCGCGCGCGACGTCCTCAACCGCATCGAGATGCGCGCGCCGACGTCGGGCGTAATCCATCAACTCGCCGCCCACACCATCGGGGGCGTGATTCGCGCCGGCGACACCATCATGGAGGTGGTGCCTGACTCCGATGACCTCCAGATCGAGGCGCGGCTGCAGCCGAACGATATCGATCAGGTGCGCAAGGGCCAGCAGGCCTATGTCCGCTTCTCGGCGTTCAACCAGCGGGTGACGCCGCAGTTGATCGGCGAGGTGTCGTACGTCTCGCCCGACACCACCCGGGACACGCAGACCAACATGTCCTATTTCACGGTCCGGATCATGCTGCCGGAGGAAGAACGCCGCCGGCTGGCCGGGCTGCAGCTCAGCTCCGGCATGCCGGCCGAAGTGTTCATGCAGACCGGCAGCCGGACCATGCTCAGCTACCTGTTCAAGCCGATCATGGATCAGTTCGAGCGCGCGTTCGTCGAACGGTGAAGGGGGGGAGGGCAGCGGCGTTCCAGGTTTCCGGCAACCTTGCCACCCCGGATGGTATCGCTATATCAGGGCTTTCCACCCGCTTGTTTTGCCAGTGAGCCCGGTATGACCACGACCACCGCCGCCGAATCCCAGCCTTTTCAGGCCGAAGTTGCCGAACTTTTGAATTTGATGGTGCACTCGGTCTATTCGGAGACCGATATCTTCCTGCGCGAATTGATTTCGAACGCGTCGGACGCCTGCGACAAGCTCCGCTACGAGGCGATATCAGCGCCTGAGCTGATCACGGACGGCGAGCCGCCCAGAATCCGCATCGTGCCGAACAAGCAGGCGGACACGCTTGCCGTCGTCGACAGCGGCATCGGCATGGACCGGCAGGAACTGATCGACAATCTCGGTACCATCGCGCGCTCCGGCACCAAATCCTTCCTCTCCCGCCTGACCGAGGCCAAGGACGGCGCCGGCCTGATCGGCCAGTTCGGCGTCGGCTTCTACGCGGCGTTCATGGTCGCGGACCGAATCGTCGTCACCTCGCGGCGCGCCGGCTCCGATCAGGTCTTCGTCTGGTCGTCCTCGGGCGGCAGCGGGTTCGAGATCGCGCCGGCCAGCGAGGAGGATGCCGCGCGGGTCACGCGCGGCACCGAGATCGTGCTGCATCTCAAAAAGGATGCGGCAAAATATCTCGAGGCCCACGAGATCGAGCGCATCGTCCGCGCCTGGTCCGACAACATCCAGTTTCCGATCGAACTCGTTCCGGAGGAAGGCGAGCCACGGCAGATCAATTCGGCCAGCGCGCTGTGGCAGCGGTCCAAATCCGATCTCACGGCGGAGGACTACAAGCAGGCCTACCAGTCGATCGCGGGTGCTTACGACGATCCCGCGATGACGCTGCATTACCGGGCTGAGGGCCGGCAGTCCTATGCGGTGCTGCTGTTTGCGCCGTCGACCAAGCCGTTCGACCTGTTCGACCAGGCGCGCAAGGGCAAGGTCAAGCTCTACGTCCGCCGCGTCTTCATCGCCGACGATGCAGATCTTTTGCCGGCCTATCTGCGCTTCATCCGCGGCGTGATCGACAGCGAGGATCTGCCGCTCAACATTTCGCGGGAGATGCTGCAGAACAATCCGCAGCTCGCGCAGATCCGCAAAGCCGTTACCGGCCGCGTGATCTCCGAACTCGAAAGCCTTGGCGAAAAGGAACCGGAGGCGTTCGGAAAAATCTGGGACGCGTTCGGCCTGGTCATCAAGGAAGGCATCTGGGAGGATTTCGAGCGGCGCGAGAAATTGCTGGGCCTGTCGCGCTTCACCACGACGAAGGGCGAGAATCGCACGCTCAAGCAGTATGTCGACGATCTCAAGTCCAACCAGACCGACATCTTTTACCTCACGGGCGACAGCGTCGAACGGCTGAAGTCCAATCCGAAGCTTGAGTCCGCCACCGCGCGCGGCATCGAGGTGCTGTTGCTGACCGATCCGGTCGATGCGTTCTGGACCTCGGCGCCACTCGATTTCGGCGGCAAGCCGCTGAAGTCGCTGAGCCAGGGCGACATCGATTTCGGCCTGATTCCGCTGCTGGACGACAAGGCCGACGAGAGGAAGGACGAGGCCGGCGCGGACGAGGCGATGACGATCGCGCTGATCAAGGACGCGCTTGGCGATCGCGTCTCCGACGTGCGCGCTTCGCAGCGGCTGACCGCGAGTGCGTCGTGCCTGGTCGCGGGCGGCGGCGCGCACGACCGTATGCTCGAACGGTTGCTGGCGATGCAGAACAAGGGCCCGGTCACCAGGCCGGTTCTGGAGATCAACATGCGCCACCCCCTGGTCGCGGCGATTACCGGTGACAAGGAAGCGGCAAAGGATCTGTCGTTCCTGCTGCTGGAACAGGCGCAAATCCTCGACGGCGAGTTGCCTGAGGATCCGGCCGCGTTCGCCAACCGGCTCAATCAGTTGATGCTGCGCGGCCTCGCCAAGGGATAGCAAGGGATAAAAATCGTCCTGCGGCGTGAACCGGATCTCAACGTCGTCCGTATCTGTTCGAGCATGGGCCGGCAATCCGGGGTATCTCATCGCCATGACGACGCCTGACGGCACCGACGTTTTCTACGGCAGGATCCCGGTCTTTCGCGGCTTCGACCGCCTGATGGACCCGGTGCTGTATACGCCGTTGCCGGAAGACTGGAGTGTCGGCGTCGCCGACATCGTCGAATCGACCAAGGCGATCGCCAACCAGCGCTACAAGGCGGTCAACATGGCCGGCGCGGCCGTTATTGCCGCCGTCACCAATGCGCTGGATGGCCGCGAATTTCCGTTCGTGTTCGGCGGCGACGGCGCGAGCTTTGCAGTGTCGCCCGGCGATCTCGACCGCGCGCGCGAGGCGCTTGCGGCAACCGCAGCATGGGTTCGGGAAGACCTCGATCTGGCGATGCGGGTCGCGCTGGTGCCGGTAAGGGAAATTCGTGCGCGAGGTCTCGATGTTCGCGTCGCCCGTTTCGGGCCGTCGTCCAATCTGTCCTACGCGATGTTTTCCGGCGGCGGGCTGGGCTGGGCCGATGCCGCGATGAAGCGCGGCGAGTTCGCGGTGGCGCCGGCGCAGCCGGGCGTGCAGCCGGATCTGTCCGGCCTTTCGTGCCGCTTCGAGGAGATCCCCGCGACGCGCGGTCTCATTCTGTCGGTGCTTGTAGTGCCGGCGAAGGGCGCCGATCCGCTCGCCTTCCGCAAGGTGATCGAGGACATCATCAGGCTGGTCGAGAACAGCCCGGATGCGGGACGCCCGGTGCCGTCGGAAGGGCCGCCGCTGCGATGGCCGCCGGCCGGGCTGGAGTATGAAGCGCGCGCCGCGCGCAGCGGATCGCTATTGAAGCGGCGGACCGTCGCGCTCGCATTTACGCTATGGGCCTATCTGGTGCTGCGCTTCGGCATCAAGGTCGGCAGCTTCGTGCCGAAGAACTACATCCGGCAGGTGGTGGAGAATTCGGACTTCCGCAAATACGATGACGGCTTGCGCATGATCCTCGACTGCACGGTGGAACTCGAGCGCGCGCTGGCGCAGCGTCTTGCCGATGCTGCCTCAAGCAGCATCGCGCACTATGGCCTGCACCGGCAGGATGCCGCGATGATGACTTGCTTCGCGCCCTCGGTGATGCGCAGCGACCACGTCCACTTCATCGACGGCGCCCGCGGCGGCTACGCCTCGGCCGCCACCGCAATGAAGGCAATGGCGGCTTAACCCTCGTCATTGCCGGGCTTGACCTGGGCTTGACCTGGCAAATCCATCGCGCTTTGAGATTCTTCTTTCAAGGCGATGGATACGCGGGTCAAGCCCGCGCATGACGGCCTGAGTTTTTCGCCGTTGGCGCGACCTGCCTACCGCCTGACACGCGTCCAGGTTTCGCCGCCGCAGAGCGCGCCGACGCAGCCTTCGACCCTGAGCATATCCGGCCCGGTCACCGAGATGCTGCTCGCATAGGTGGAGCCATCGTCGGCATTGTAGATCTGCCCGGACCATTTGCCGGCCGCGACGGGCTGCATGGCGCTGAACAGCGATAGCCCGATCATCGGCCGCTTTCGTAAGGCGGGATCAGGATTCTTGTCGTCGAGCTGGGGCTTGCCGGTGGCGGGATCGATCGGGTCCCGTAGCCCGGCAATCGCGCCGCAGATTCCGCCGCCGCATTTGCTGACTCGTACGCGCGCGTCGCCGGCCTGGGTCTGCCAGACGCCGGTCGGCTCGCCGGCGCCTTGCGCGCGGGCGGTTGGGGCGGCGAAAAATGTAGCTGCGATCGCGATGAGGAGAGCCGTTCTGCAAGCCATGAATCGTTCCTTCGAGAAACAGGCTTGCATGGCAAACAAATCGGATCAGTGCAACGTCGGATTGTGCACGACTTGTTGAGCGATCACTTGCCCCAGCGGGTCAGACGAATCGCCAGCGCGGTACCGAGGCCGTAAACCGCCATCGCCACGCCGACCAGCGCAAACAACGTCCACGCCGGCGCCCCCATCGAGGCCAGCAACCAGCCGCCGCCGCCGACCAGCACCAGCCGTACGGTGCCTGCCATCACTGGCCCGCCGACCCTTGCCGCACCTTGCGAGGAAAAATACAGACACGCGCCCAGCCCGAAGAAGGCGAATGCCGGCCCGGCCCAGGTAAAATACGATGTTGCGGCGGCGGTGACGCCGGGATCGCTGGTGAACATCGAGATCCACAGCGACGGCTTGGCCGCGACGATCAAGCCGATCGTGCCGACCGTGATGGCGGCCGCAGCGCCGGCCGTCCACGCCACCTGCCGCGCGCGCGTCACGAGGCCCGCGCCCATTGCCATGCCGACCATCGGCACCGAAGCAACGCCGAACGCGAACGCGATCGGGGTCAGCAGGAACTCAAGCCGCGAGCCCATGCCGTAGCCGGCCAGGATCTCGGTGCCGTAGCCGGCGAGAATTTTGGTGAAGATCAGAACCGTCAGCACGGTCTGCAGCGGCGACAGGCAGGACACCGCGCCGACCTTGAGGATGTCGACGAACATGGCGCGCTGAAACTTGAATCCCCTGAAGTTGAGCGTCAGCCGGCTGTGGCCGCCGATCAGCCACCAGGCCAGGAAGACAGCCCCGAGCGCGAACGCGATCAATTGCCCGGCGGCGACGCCGCGCATGCCGAGTGCGGGCAGGCCGAACAATCCAAGGCCCAACGCGCCGCCGACCGTGATCTGCACCAGCGCGGTGCCGATCAGCGTCACCGAGGGAATGCGCATGTCGCCGGTGCCGCGCACCACCGAGGCCAGCGTATTCACCAGCCAGATCGCGATCGCGCCGGAGAACAGCACCTGCGAATACGCCATCGCCTGTTCGAGCACGTCGCCGCGCCCGCCGAGCAGGGTGTAGAACGTGCGGCCAAAGGCCAGCATCATCACGGTGAAAAAGATTCCGGCGCAGGCGCCGATCATCGCCGCATGCAGCGCCAGCGTCGCCGCGCGGTCACGGTCGCCGGCGCCGATCGCGCGGCTGATGGCGGAGGAAACGCCGCCGCCCATCGCGCCGGCCGACATCATCTGCGTCAGCATGACGAAAGGAAACACCAGCGCGATCCCGGCCAGCGCCTCGGTGCCGAGCCGGCCGATGTAGGATGTCTCTGCGACGGCCACCAGCGTCGTGCCGAACATCGCGATCGCATTGGGCAGCGCGAGTTTCAGCAGCGTCGGCAGGATCGGCGAGGTCAGGAGGCTGTTGACCGCGGCCGGCGGAACGGCTGCGGGGCGGGCGTCGAGCGGGGCCTCAATGGTCATTGCGTTGTCAATTCCGCAGTATCGATAGAATACATTATGGATGACATATTATCGGGCGGGGAAGCACACGCCACCCACGGCCGCGCAGGGGTCACCACGGCAGGCCGCATAGGTCGATTATTCCATCGCGCGGCTTGCGCGTGAAATCGAACACGTACGGCGCCATCGCCTCGAAGCGGATTCTTCCCCCAGGCTGCTCGGCATAGACCTCGCCCTTGAACGCATGCCAGCCGCGCGCTTCGTAGAATGCTTCATTGTGCGGCTCGCAGAACAGCATTGCAAAGCGCACCGCCTCGTGGTCACGCAGGGTCCTGATCGCGGCGTTGAGCGCCAACGTCGCATAGCCGCGTCCCCGGCAATCCTCGCGGGTCGAGACGCCGCCGATGCCACCGACGTGGACCTTGCGCCCGTCCCAGATGGCGTCGCGGAAATAGATACCGACATGGCAGGCCAATCCACCTTTGGACTGTTCTTCCGGCGCGTCGATCAGCACGCGCAGATCGGCGTGGGCCCATTTGATGTGGCCCCATGAAAGCTTTTCGATCACATCGGCCGGCCAGACCGCCTTCATCAGCGGCTCGGCCCTTGGCCATGATGCATCACCGTTCAGGACGTCGATCTCGATGCTCATTTCATCACCTCGTCGTGCCCAATCCCCGCCGCCGTATCCGTCATACGCCGGACGCGGCGGGGGCGTTACCCAGGAACCTCCCGCCTTGCCAAAATGGCGGTGTTTAAGATCGCTGGAACCTTCTATAAGGGTCCCCGTTACACCCCCCGTACCCCATCAGTTCGGACATCACCCATGACCTTCACGCTGCCCAATCTCCCCTATGCCCATGACGCCCTTGCACCCCATATGTCCAAGGAGACGCTGGAATACCACCACGACAAGCATCACCAAGCTTACGTGACCAACGGAAACAATGCGATCAAGGGGACCGAATTCGAGGGCAAATCCCTTGAGGAAATCGTCAAAGGCTCGTTCGGGAAAAATCCGGCCGTGTTCAACAACGCCGGCCAGCATTACAACCATCTGCATTTCTGGAACTGGATGAAGCCGAACGGCGGCGGCAGCAAGCTGCCCGGCCGTCTGGAAAAGAAGATCACCGAAGACCTCGGCGGTCTCGACAAGTTCAAGACCGATTTCGCCGCCGCCGGCGTCGGTCAGTTCGGCTCCGGCTGGTGCTGGCTGTCGGTCAAGAACGGCAAGCTGGAAATCTCCAAGACCGCGAACGGCGAAAGCCCGCTGGTTTACGGCGCGACGCCGATTCTCGGCTGCGACGTCTGGGAGCATTCCTACTACATCGATTACCGCAACCGCCGCCCGGACTATCTGAAGGCGTTCTGCGATCACCTCGTCAACTGGGATTATGTCGACGAGCTGTTCGGCAAGGTTTGAGTTCATGCACCGTCATTCCGGGGCGATGCGAAAGCATCGAACCCGGAATCTCGAGATTCCGGGTTCGTCGCTTCGCGCCGCCCCGGAATGACCCGGACACAATGGGGCGGTAGCTGCGGCTGCCGCCTTTTTCGTTGGCACTTATGTGTTCCGATCCTTGCGGCGATCACCGCCTTGCGGCACAAGCGGTTTGCCGGTGACTTTGCGGATCTGGGAATACTGCGATGAGCTATCTCTTGGTGTTTTTCGGTGGCGGCCTCGGCGCGACGCTGCGCCATCTCATCAACGTCAGCTGCGCCCGCTGCCTCGGCACGGCATTTCCCTGGGGCACCTTCATCATCAACATCACGGGCTCCACCGTGATGGGACTGATCGCGGGCTATCTCGCCTTCAAGGGCGAGGCGTCGCAGCCCTGGCGGCTGTTTTTGATGACCGGCATCCTCGGCGGCTACACCACGTTTTCGGCCTACTCGCTCGATGCGGCATTGCTCTACGAACGCGGCGAACTGGGGCTTGCCGCGCTCTACGTGATCGGATCAGTTGTCCTCTCGATTGCCGGACTGTTCGGTGGCCTCGCGCTGGTGCGCCACTTCTCCTGAGTCTCGTCATGCGGTTTGTTATCGATCTCGGCGACGCATGGTACGCCAGCATCGGGGGAGGTGGTGATCGGTCCAGAAATCTGCCTCTATTGGAGCTATCGTGGCGCTGGATACGCGCTTGCGGACCTGTTGCCCGACCGAAAGTCTTTTGCGTAGAGGAATGACGACATGAGTGCCCTGGTGATCACTGGCGGCCGGGTGGTGGATCCGGCGAGCGGGATGGATGCGATTGGCGATGTGGCGGTGCTGGATGGCAAGATCTCCGCTGTCGGCACCGGGCTCGGCGGCGCCGAGCGGGTGATCGACGCGACCGGCCTTGTGGTAGCTCCCGGCTTCATCGACCTGCATTCGCACGGTCAGTCGATCCCGGCCGACCGCATGCAGGCATTCGACGGGGTGACGACGACGCTCGACCTCGAGGCTGGCGTGTTGCCGGTTGCATCCTGGTATCGGCGCCAGGCCGACAAGGGTCGCGTGCTGAACTACGGTGCCGCTGCCAACTGGGCTTTTGCGCGCATCGGCGCGATGACCGGCTCCAACACGGAGAGCTCGCTGGAGGCGTTCGGTAATGCCATGCGCGATCGCCGCTGGATCGACAATGTAGCTTGCGATGGGGAAGTGGCCGGCATCCTCGACCGCCTTGCCAACGGACTGAACGAGGGCGGCATCGGCATCGGCATCCTCAACGCCTACGCCCCGGGCGCCGGCGTCCAGGAACTGACCGCGGTGTGCCAACTGGCGGCGGCACATGATGTCGCGACCTTTACCCACGTCGCCTACATGTCGCGCATCGACCCGGAAAGCGCCGCCGAGGCCTATATCCGCCTGATCGGCTATGCCGGCGCCACCGGCGCGCACATGCACATTTGCCACTTCAACTCCTCCAGCAAGACGGACGTGGAGCGTTGCGCCGTGCTGATTGCGAAAGCGCAGGCGCAGGGCTTGCCGATCACGGTGGAGGCCTACCCGTACGGCACCGGTTCGACGGTGCTGGCGGCGGCCTTCTTCAGCGATCCCGAGTTCGAGGCGCGCAATGGCCTCGGCTACGATTCGGTGCAGCGGGTAACCGACGGGCGTCGCTTCCGCGACCGCAAGGAGCTGCTGGCGGCGCAGGCCGAGGAGCCCTCGACGCTGGTGCTGTGGCATATCCTCGATACCGAGAACAATCCGCACCATCGCGACCTCCTGGACATCTCCGTGCTGTATCCCGGCGGCGCCATCGCCTCCGACGCGATGCCGTGGACGCTGTCGGACGGCAGCGTCTACACCGGCGACGCCTGGCCGCTGCCCGATGATGCCACCTCGCATCCGCGTTCGGCCGGCTGCTTCACCCGCTTCATCCGCGAATGGGTGCGCGAACGCCGGACCGTGTCGCTGCTGGAGGGCGTACGCAAATGCGCGCTGATCCCGGCGGAGATTCTTGCGCACAGCACGCCCGCGATGCGTGCCAAGGGAAGGCTGCAGGCGGGCGCTGATGCCGATATCGTCGTGTTCGATTTCGAGGCGCTGACCGACCGGGCGACGTTCTCGGCGATGAACCGCCCGTCGGAGGGCGTGCGGCATCTCGTGGTCAGCGGCGAGCCGCTGATATCAGGCGGCGTGCTTGACGTGGCGGCGCGGCCCGGCCGGCCGGTGCGCCGGCCCGTCGCGCAAGCTTGATTGACGGGGTCTGATCGTGCCGGTCCCGATCCTGCTGGTGACCGGCTTCCTCGGCGCGGGCAAGACCACGGTCGTGAACCATCTGCTGGCGCACGCCGAGGGGCGGCGGATCGCCGCCGTGGTCAATGATTTCGGCGCGATCAATATCGATGCGGAACTGATCGCGGGCGCCAGCGACGGTGTGGTCAGCCTCAGCAACGGCTGCATCTGCTGCTCGCTCGAAGGCGATCTGTTGCGTACGCTCGCCAACCTGCTGCGGCGTGATCCGCGGCCGGAATTCATCGTGATAGAAACCAGCGGGGTAGCCGATCCCTCCGATATCGTCCGCAACCTGATGGACCCGGTGATCTGGCGCGAGGCGCCGCTGGAGACGGTGCTGTGCGTGGTCGACGCGACGACCCCTTTGGAAAGATTCGACGACGCGCTGCTGCGCGCCCAGTTGCGGATGGCCGACGTGGTGGCGCTGAGCAAGCTGGACTTGGCCGAGGCGGCCGGTCGCGAGGTGCGCGATGTCATCCGCGCGCTGCGTCCGGCAGCAGTCGTCGTCGATGCGACGCAAGGCGAAGTCCCCGCCGCGCTGCTGTTTCCCGCGGATGTCGAACGCGCACCGGCGCCGCGCGAGCCGGGACCGCGACGGCCGGCGGAAGACCGGTTCGAGACGCTGAGCTGGACGTCGGAACGCCCGGTGTCGCTGCCGCGGCTGCAGCAGGCGATCGGCCGGCTGATGCCGAAGCTCGCGCGCGCAAAGGGCTTGTTCGAGACGGTGGAGCAGCCGGGACGGCTGACGGTGTTTCAACTCGCCGGCGGGCGCGCGACGCTGGCAGCGGGCGAAGTGCCGGCGCCCGGCGTGCCGTGCGCACGGATCGTCTTCATTGCCGAAATTGGCGTGCTCTCGAGCGCCGAGATCGAAAGCGTCATGGCAGCGTGCGTCGAAGCCGGGTGAGGCGATGCTTACGCCCCCGTCACGCGCCAGATGACATCGCCGACATCGTCCGCCACCAGCAGCGAGCCATCCGGGCCGAGCGCGACGCCCACCGGTCGCCCGTACGACACCTTCTCATCCGGCGCGAGGAAGCCGGTCAGGATGTCGCGCGCCGGGCCGGACGGGCGGCCGTTTTCGAAAGGTACGAAGACGACGGCGTAGCCGCTCAGCGTGCTGCGATTCCAGGAGCCGTGCTGGCCGATCACCATGCCGTCAGGAAAACCAGGCAGGGTGCCGGCCGGCATCCAGCACAGCCCGAGTGAGGCGGTGTGGCCGCCGAGCGCGTAATCCGGCGTAATCGCTTTCGCGACCATCGCCGGATCCTGCGGCACGCGATCGTCCAACGTCTGCCCCCAGTAGCAATAGGGCCAGCCGTAGAAACCGCCGTCGCGCACGGAGGTCAGATAATCCGGCGGCACCTCGTCGCCGAGGCCATCGCGCTCGTTGACGACGGTCCAGAGCACGGAGGTCTTTGGCTCCCACGCGAGGCCGACGGCGTTACGAAGCCCGCTGGCGAAGATGCGGCTGCTGCCGCCGGCCAGATCGAGCTCGTAGATCGCGGCGCGGCCTTCCTCCACCTCCATCCCGTTCTCGGCGATGTTGCTGAGCGAACCGACGCCGGCATAGAGCTTCCTGCCATCCGTGCTCGGCAGCAGGCTGCGCGTCCAGTGCCCGGAGGGCTTGAACGTGACGAGTGTACGCCCCGCAGCGGTGATGTTGTCCGCACCTTGCACATAGGGGAAGGCGACCACGCCATCGGTGTTGCCGACATAGAAGGTGTCGCCCACCAGCGCCATCCCGAACGGCTGGCTCAGGCCTTCCATGAATATCCCGCGTTTTTCGGCGACGCCGTCGCCATCCCTGTCGCGCAACAGCGTGATGCGGTTGGCGCTGACGCCGAGCGCCCGGGCGCGCCGCATCGTCGCCTGCATCGCATAGTGAAACACGCTTCGCGGCGGGCCCGCGATCTGGTTGGATTCGGCGATCAGCACATCGCCATTGGGCAGAACGTTGATCCAGCGTGGATGCTCCAGGCCGGTCGCAAACGCGTTGACCTTGAGCCCGGGCGCCGCGGTCGGCTTCTGCCCCTCGCTCCATCCCTGGGCCGTCGGCATCTTGAGCGTCGGGATCGCGCCTTGCGGCTTCGCCTCCGGAATAGCCGGCGCGCTTCCCCAGGCGGGCTTCTGCGCGGCGTCTTGCATCCGGCGCCAAAGCAGCGCGGCGCCGCCGATCAGCGCGACAATTCGCGCGAAAATGCCCGAGAAGTTCATGGAGCTCTCCTGTTGATCGCGCGCATGCCGTCCGACGTCATATGGGGTTTGGACCGCGCCGTCGACCAACCAACATGAGATAGCTGATGTTTCGGCGGGGCAGGACTGACCTTCAATTTTGCCGCCGAAATCGCTTCCGGCTATAGTCCCGCGAAATCATCTTTCCCGCGAGGTCACGTGACTGCCCAAAATCCCGCCGCAGGCAAACCGATCGATCCTTCCGCCCTCGTCAACGTGCCGCAACTGGTCACGGCGTATTTTGCCGGCAAGCCCGATCCGGCCGATCCTGCCCAGAGGGTTGCCTTCGGCACCTCCGGCCACCGCGGCTCGTCGCTAAAGAATTCCTTCAACGAAAACCATATCCTGGCGACGACGCAGGCGATCTGCGATCACCGCCGCGAAACCGGACTGACGGGGCCGCTGTTCGTCGGCATCGATACGCATGCGCTGGCCGAGCCCGCGCTGGCGAGTGCCGTGGAGGTATTCGCCGCCAACGGCGTCGACATCATGATCGATGCGGGCGGCGGCTACACGCCGACCCCCGTCATTTCGCATGCGATCCTGAGCTACAACAAGGGCCGGACCAGCGGGCTCGCCGACGGTGTCGTCATCACGCCGTCGCACAATCCGCCCGAGGATGGCGGCTACAAATATAATCCCCCGCACGGCGGCCCGGCCGATACCGACGTGACCGGCAAGGTCGAAAAGGCGGCGAACGCCTACATGGAAGCCGCCATGAAAGGCGTTGCGCGGATGCCGTATGCGCGCGCCCGCAAGGCGCCGACGACGCATCTGCATGACTATATCCCCCCCTACGTCTCTGATCTCGGCAATGCCGTCGATATGGCGCTGATCAAATCGTCGGGCGTGAAAATCGGGATCGATCCGCTGGGCGGCGCCGCCGTTCATTA
>LNFM01003314.1_pt1 | contig 38396 bp, 34 predicted proteins | sample 596031 | NCBI WGS metagenome assembly LNFM01 (sample SAMN04254537, study PRJNA301005) | activated carbon metagenome | isolation source: dual media filters at the Ann Arbor, Michigan drinking water treatment plant | place: USA: Ann Arbor | reverse complement strand
CCTGTCGCGGAAGATGGCCCCGGCGCTCCGGCGTGTCTACGACCAGATGCCCGAGCCCAAGTGGGTCATCTCCATGGGCGCGTGCGCCTCGGTCGGCGGCGTCTTCGACAACTACGCCATCGTGCAGGGCGTAGATCAGGTGGTGCCGGTCGACGTCTTCGTCCCGGGCTGCCCGCCGCGCCCCGAATCCCTCATCTACGGCATCGTCCAGCTCCAGCGGAAGATGGCCCGGACCCCCCAGCCGTTGATGAACCGGGGCTGAGTCTTCATGGATTTCGCGACCAGAGTGGATGCGCTCCGGCAGGCCCTGCCGGACGTGACGATCGAAGAGCAGCCCGCCGTCGATCAGCCCTGTCTCATCGTGCCGGCCGCAGACATCGCGCGCGTCGTGCGGCAACTGCGTGAGCACCCGGCGCTGCAGTTCCAGGTGCTGGCCGAGCTGACCGCTGCCGACTACTGGCCGACCGTGGAGCCCCGGTTCGAGGTGGTCTACCACTTCGTCTCGATGGGGCCCGACGCGCTCGGGGCCGGGGTGCCGCCGGCGCAGCGCCTGCGGGTGAAGGTGCGGGTCGGCGGCGAGACGCCGACGGTGCCGACGATCGTGGGCGTCTACCCCAATGCCAACTGGTACGAGCGCGAGGTGTTCGACCTGTTCGGCGTGGCGTTCGATGGCCATCCCGACCTGCGGCGCATCCTGATGCCGGAGGACTGGGAAGGACACCCGGCGCGCAAGGACTACCCGGTGCAGATTCACAAGGCCGTCGATGCCGGCGCGCCGCTGCAGGTCACCGAGGAGGAGTTCGTGCGCAACATCGAGCGGCAGAAGCGGGCCGCCGATGTCAGCGCCGGCTTCAAGGTGCAATGAGCGACGCGGTCGCCTCGCGGTGTCTCCAGGTCTTCGCAGACACGGCCGAGGCACACCGCCGGGCGGCACCGGTGCTGGTCGGGGGCCTCGCGCGGACCATCGCGCGGGTCGTCGCGGCGCTGGCAGCGGGAGGCAAGGTGCTGGTGTGCGGCAATGGCGGGAGTGCCGCAGAGAGCCAGCATTTTGCGGCCGAATTGACCGGACGGTTCCGCCGGGAACGCGCCGCATGGCCGGCGATGGCGCTGACGGTGGACACGAGCGCGATCACGGCCATCGGCAACGACTACGGCTTCGACCGGGTCTTTGCCCGGCAGGTGGAAGCGTTCGGACGCCCGGGTGACGTGCTGCTCGTGCTCTCGACGAGCGGGCGGTCGCCCAACGTGGTGGCGGCGGCGCGTGAAGGACAGGCGCGGGGGCTCCACGTGGTGGCGCTCACCGGCGGCGACCCGGGGCCCCTGGCCGCGGTCGCCGATGAGGTACTGGCGGTGCCCGACAGTGACACCGCTCGCGTGCAGGAGGTGCACCTGACCGTGCTGCACGTGCTGTGTGACGAAATCGAACGCGCCCTCGCCGGTTGAACGAGGCATCGCTGAAAGCCCTTTGCGACGATATGGCTGAAATCCGCACCGAAACGATGACGGTCAACATGGGGCCGCAGCACCCCGCCACGCACGGCGTGCTGCGTCTCGTCATCGAGCTCGATGGCGAGCAGATCGTGAGTGCCCAACCCACGATCGGCTACCTGCACACCGGCATCGAGAAGACGGCCGAGCAGAAGAAGTGGCAGCAGGTCGTGCCGCTGGTCGAGCGCATGGACTACCTGGGGCCGCAGTCCAATGCCCTGGCGTACGTGCTGTCGGTGGAGAAGCTGCTCGGCATCGAGGTGCCCGAGCGCGTGCAGAACATCCGCGTGCTGATTGCGGAACTGCAGCGCATCTCGAGCCACCTGGTGTGGCTCGGCACCCACGGGATGGAGATCGGCGCCATCACGATGATGATGTACTGCTTCCGCGAGCGGGAGCTGCTGCTCAACATCAACGAGATGCTGGCGGGCTTCCGCCTGTTTCCGAGCTACATCCGCGTCGGCGGCCTGCGCGAGGACCTGCCGCACGGCTTCCACGATGCCGTCACCGCCTTTCTCGACCGCTTCATCGTGAAGATGGACGAGTACGAAGGCATGCTCACGAAGAACTCGATCTGGCTGGGTCGAACCAAGGGTGTGGGCATCCTGACCAAGCAGGACGTGCTGGACATGGGCCTGCTCGGGCCGATCGCGCGGGGATCCGGCGTCAACTACGACGTCCGTCGCGCCTTCCCGTACCTGACCTACGCCTCGTACGACTTCGACGTGCCGACCAAGCAGGACGGCGACGTCTTCGCGCGCTACCAGACGCGTGTGGCCGAGATGCGCGAGAGCTGGAAGATCTGCAAGCAGGCGATCGCCCGCATCACGCCGACCGGCGAGTGGGGCGTCGACGACCCGCGCATCGTGCCGCCGCCCAAGGACAAGGTCTACTCGGAGATGGAAGCGCTCATCCAGCACTTCCTGATCTATTCGCAGGGCTTCACCGTGCCGGCCGGCGACGCCTACGTGCCCATCGAGGGACCGCGCGGCGAGCAGGGCTTCTACGTGGTGTCCGATGGCACCAACCGGCCCGTGCGCGTCAAGTCGCGGCCCCCGACATTCCTCGCGTTGCAAGCGTTGTCGAAGCTGATCGCCGGCGGCCTGATTGCCGACGTCATCGCGGTCATCGGCTCGGTCGACGTCGTCATGGGAGATTCGGATCGATGAGTTTCCACCCGCAGATGCCCTATGGCGAGGGCTGGCACAAGAGCGAGCGCTTCATCCCGGAGGCCGGCCCGGCCTTCGAGTTCACGCCCGAGCACCGGGCCCAGCTCGAGGAGCTGTGCACGCACTATCCGCCCGAGCGGCGCAAGTCGGCCGTCATCTCGGCGCTGTACATGGTGCAGGCCCAGCAGGGCCACATCACCGGCAACGCGATGCGGCACGTCGCCGAGGTCATCGGCTGCACGCCGGCCGATGTCGAGGACGTGGTCACCTACTACGTGATGTTCTTCACGAAGCCGGTGGGCAAATACGTGCTGCAGGTGTGCCGCACGCTGTCGTGCGCGCTCAACGGCGCCGAGCAGGTCACCGCGGAGCTCTGCAAGCACCTGCACGTCACGCCGAACGAGACCACGGCGGACGGCCTGTTCACGGTCATGGAGTTCGAGTGTCTCGGGGCCTGCGACCGGGCGCCGGTGATCATGGTCAACAACGAGCACTGGGCCGAGCACCAGACGCCCGACCGCATCCCGGCGCTGGTCGACGGACTGCGCACGCAGGGCCTGGCGTCACTCGGCGGCTGCCATCTCGTGAAGGAGCGCGCGTAACCATGTTCGAACCGGTCCTCACGAAGTACGTCAACGAGCCGAACGGGTACACGCTGGACTTCTACGTCCAGCACGGCGGCTACCAGGCGATGAAGACCGCGCTCGGCATGACGCCGGACGCCATCGTCGACAGCGTCAAGAAGTCGGGGTTGCGTGGCCGCGGCGGCGCCGGCTTTCCGACCGGTCTGAAGTGGTCCTTCGTGCCCAAGGACAACCCGAAGCCGAAGTACCTGTGCATCAACGCCGACGAGAGCGAGCCGGGGACCTTCAAGGACCACGTGCTGCTCGAGCGCAATCCGCACCTGCTGTTCGAGGGCTGCGTCATCGCCTGCCGGGCCATCGGCGCCAGGACCTGCTACATCTACATCCGCGGCGAGTTCTTCCACCTGCAGCAGCAGATGGAAGCGGAACTGCAGAAGGCCCGCGCGGCCGGCTACGTCGGCAAGAACATCCTCGGATCGGGCGAGGATTGCGACATCTGGATTCACCGCGGCGCCGGCGCCTACGAAGCGGGCGAGGAAACCGCCCTGATCGAGTCGCTCGAGGGCAAGCGGGCCCAGCCCCGCCTCAAGCCGCCCTTCCCGGCGGTGGTCGGCCTGTACGGCTGCCCGACGGTGGTCAACAACGTCGAGACCATCTGCAACGTGCCGGTGATCATCGAGAAGGGCCACGAGTGGTTCGCTGCCATCGGCCCGGAGAAGAACACCGGCCCGAAGCTGTTCTGCGTCAGCGGCCACGTCAAGAAGCCCGGTGTCTACGAGGCGCCGATGGACACGACGCTGCGCCAGTTGATCTACGACTACGCCGGCGGCATGCGCGGCGATCGCCAGCTGAAGGCCATCATCCCCGGCGGATCGTCGACGCCGGTCCTGCTGCCCGACAAGCTGGATACGCATCTGAGCTTCGACGGCATGGTCGCCGCCGGCTCGATGCTCGGATCGGCGGCCGTCATCGTCATGGACGAGACGACCAGCATGGTGTGGGTGGCCAAGAACCTCATCCACTTCTACAAGCACGAGTCGTGCGGCAAGTGCACGCCGTGCCGCGAGGGCGTCGACTGGCTGTACAAGATCCTCGACAAGATCGAGCGGGGCGATGGCGAGCCGCGCGACGTCGAGCTGCTCCTGAGTGTGTGCGACAACATCGGCGGCAAGACGCTGTGCCCGTTCGGTGACGCCGAGATCGCCCCGGTGCTGAGCACCATCCAGCACTTCCGCGACGAGTACGAGACCTACATCCGGACGGGCGAGTCGCCCGTGCAGAGCGACTTCCGCGCGACCGAACCCGTCGCTGCGCACTAACGAGACCCGCCCGTGCCGACGATCGCTCCCAGTCTGATCTTCCAGCTCACGCTGCTCACCGTGGTCTTCTTCTCGCTGCAGATTTCCGCAGCGGTGCTCGTCTACTTCGAGCGGAAGATCTCGGGCTGGGCCCAGCAGCGCGTCGGGCCCAACCGCGTCGGCCCGCTCGGCCTCCTGCAGCCCCTGGCCGACATCGTCAAGCTGATCTTCAAGGAGGAGCTGCGGCCCAAGGCGGCCGACAAGTGGCTCTTCTACCTGGCGCCGATCCTGTCGGCGACGACGGCGTTCGCGGCCTTCGCGGTGATCCCGTTCGGGCCGCCGACGACCTTCTTCGGGTTGCTGGAGAAGCCGGTGCCGCTGCAGGTGGCCGACCTGAACGTCGCCGTGCTGGTGGTGTTCGCCATCACCTCGATGGGCATCTACGGCATCGTGCTGGCGGGCTGGGCCTCCAACAGCAAGTACGCGCTGCTCGGCGGCCTGCGCAGTTCGGCGCAGATGATCAGCTACGAACTGGCGTATGCCATGGCGCTCGCGTCGGTGCTGGTGATCGCCAACTCGCTGTCGCTGCGCGAGATCGTCGACGCCCAGCAGGGATGGCGGTGGCTGTTCGGGGTGGTGCCCGTGCCGGCGTGGTACGTGTTCCTGACGCCGATCGGCTTCTTCATCTTCTTCATCGCCGGCATCGCCGAAACCAACCGGGCGCCGTTCGACTTCCCCGAGGCCGAGCAGGAGCTGGTGGCCGGCTACCACACCGAGTACAGCTCGATGTCGTTCGCGCTGTTCTTCCTGGCCGAGTACGTCAACATGGTGGTCGTCTGCGGCGTGACGGTCAGCCTGTTCCTCGGCGGCTTCTACATGCCGGGGCTGCCCGTCTGGCTGGGGCCGCTGTGGTTCATCGGCAAGGTGGCGGCGCTGCTGTTCTTCTACATCTGGATGCGGTGGACCCTGCCGCGTTACCGCTACGACCAGCTGATGGACTTCGGCTGGAAGCGGTTGCTGCCGTTGTCGATTGTCAACCTGCTGGTGACTGCGGCCGGCGTTCTCTACTGGAGCTGAGATCGTGGCCCCCTGGCTCTTCTACCTGTTTGCCACCATCTCGGTGGTCTCCTCGATCGGCGTGATCGGGCAGCGCAATCCGATGTACAGCGTGCTGCTGCTCATCGGGTCGTTCATCTCGCTGGCCGGTCTCTACGTCGGCCTCGACTCGCCGTTCGTCGCGGTCACCCAGATCGTCGTCTACGCCGGCGCGATCATGGTGCTGTTCCTCTTCGTGGTGATGCTGCTCAACGCGCCGCGCGAGGACGTCGCGCCAGGGGCGCAGTTGCCCATTCCCGGCGTCGTCAAGGCGTATGGCGGCGTGTTGTCGGTGGCCATGGCGGCGATGCTGCTGTGGGCCCTGAGCCGGCTCGGGGTCGTGCCCTTCGTCGAGGATCCACAGGCGGCCGAGCGGGTCGCCTCGGTACGCGACATCGGCCTGATGCTGTTCCGCGACCACGCCTTCTCGTTCGAGGTCACGTCGATCCTCATCCTCGTCGCCATGGTGGGCGCCGTGGTGCTGGCCAAGAAGACCGTCTGAGGCTCGCCATCCGCCGATGATCACGCTCAACCACTTCCTTCTCCTCTCCGCCCTGCTGTTCAGCATCGGCACGGCCGGCATCTTCCTGCGCCGGAACGTGATCACGTTGCTGCTGTCGGTGGAGATCATGCTCAACGCCGTCAACCTGACGTTCGTGGCGCTGGGTCGGTTCAACGGGTCGGTCGAGGGGCAGATCATCACCTTCTTCGTGATGACCGTGGCGGCCGCCGAAGCGGCCGTCGGCCTGGCGCTCGTCATCGCCCTGTTCCGGCATCGGGAGACGCTGTCTCCCGACGCCTTCACCTCCCTCAAGTGGTAGGGCGACAAGACGCGATGCTGCTGTTCATCATCCTTGCCCCGTTCATCGGGTTCCTGATCAACGCCACGCTCGGCCGCCGGCTGTCCAAGGGGGTCTCGGGCGGTGTGGCGGTCGCGGCGATGCTGGTCGCGTTCGGCCTCTCGCTGGCCTCGGCGGCGCAGATCTTCGGCGCCCCGGCCGACCACCGGGTCATCGAGCAGCGGGTCTTCGAGTGGTTCACGTCGGGCGACTTCACGGTCCCCTTCACGCTGCGCCTCGATCCGCTCTCGACGCTGATGATCCTCGTGGTCACCGGCATCGGCTCGCTGATCCACATCTACTCGACCAGCTACATGCACGAGGAGCGCGGCAGCGAGTACGCCCGCTACTTCTCGTACCTGAACCTGTTCGCCGCATTCATGCTGACGCTGGTGCTCGGGGCCAGTTTCCCGATCATGTTCGTCGGCTGGGAAGGCGTCGGCCTCTGCTCGTACCTGCTCATCGGCTTCTGGTTCACCAAGAAGTCGGCCAGTGACGCCGGCAAGAAGGCCTTCATCGTCAACCGCATCGGCGACTTCGCCTTCATCCTCGGCATGTTCGGCGCCTTCGTCGCCTTCGGCACGCTGGACTTCAAGGCCATCGCCGAGCAGGTCGCGACGATGCCGGTCGAGGTGACCTGGGGCGTGCTGTCGGTGACGACGTTCCTGTTCTTCATCGGCGCCACCGGCAAGTCGGCGCAGATTCCGCTGTACATCTGGCTGCCCGACGCCATGGAGGGCCCGACGCCGGTGTCGGCCCTCATCCACGCCGCGACGATGGTGACCGCCGGCGTGTACATGATCGGCCGCAACGCCGAGCTGTTCGCCCACACGCCCGAGACGATGCAGGTCGTCGCGGTCATCGGCGCCCTGACGGCGCTGCTGGCCGGCTCGATTGGCCTCGTGCAGAACGACATCAAGCGCGTCCTGGCGTATTCGACCGTGTCGCAGCTCGGGTACATGTTCCTCGCGATGGGCGTCGGCGCCTTCTCGGCCGGCGTCTTCCACCTCTACACGCACGCGTTCTTCAAGGCCCTGATGTTCCTCGGCTCCGGCTCGGTCATCCACGCGATGGCGGGCGAGCAGGACATGCGGAAGATGGGCGGCCTGAAGAAGTACATGCCGATCACCTACTGGACGTTCGTGATCGGTGCGGCGGCCATCGCCGGTGTGCCGGGGCTGGCTGGCTTCTTCAGCAAGGACGAAATCCTCTTCCAGACGTACTACACGGGCCACACGGGCCTGTGGGCGATTGGCGCCCTCACCGGGCTGCTGACGGCGTGCTACATGTTCCGCCTCATCTTCATGACGTTCCATGGCGCCGAACGGTTCGCGGTCGCCGGGGCGGGACATGGGGCGGGGCATGGCCACCCCTCGACTGCGCTCGGGGCGAGCGACGCGCACGACAGCCATGCCGACGCGCACGGGGCGCACGACGATCACGGCCACGGGCACGGCCACCACGGCGCGCCGCACGAGTCGCCCTGGGCGATGGCGATGCCGCTGGTGTTGCTGGCCGTCGGCTCGATCGGTGCCGGCTACGTCGGTGTGCCGCACGCACTCGGCGGCAGCAATGCCATCGAGACGTTCCTGCATCCGAGCTTCCATCCCGCGTCGGTCCACGGCCCGGCGGTGGCTGGCGACCATGGCGCGCCAGTGACCGCCCAGGGCAGCGACCATGCCGCCCCTGCGGCCGACGCCCATGCCGCGCCGGCCGGCGATCACGGTGCCGCAGCGGGCCACGACGACCCGGAGAAGACGCGCATCGAGCTGACGCTGATGGGCGTGTCGACCGTGCTGGCCTTCCTCGGCATCGGGCTGGCGGCGTTCTTCTTCCTGCAGCGTCCCGAGGCCGCCGATGGCGCCGCGCGCAGCCTGGCGCCGCTGCACAAGTTGCTGCTGAACAAGTACTACGTGGACGAGATCTACGACGCGGCGATCGTCCATCCGCTGCGTGACGGCTCCTCCTCCGTGCTCTGGAAGACGGTCGACGTCCGCATCATCGACGGCGCCGTCAACGGCACGGGCTATCTGGTACGTGAGTCGGCCGGCGCCTTGCGCCTGCTGCAGACCGGCTCGTTGCGCGTCTACGCGGCATCGCTCTTCACGGGCGTCCTCCTGGTCCTGGGCTACTTCCTCGCGCGATGACCTTCCCGCTCCTTTCCCTGACCGTGTTTGCGCCGCTGCTCGGCGCCCTGCTCCTGCTGGCCATCCCCAACAAGGATGGCGAGCGGAACGGCCTCGTGCGCGTCATCGCCCTCGGCATCTCGCTGGTGGTGTTCGCGCTCACCGTGGCCGTCTGGGCTGCCTTCGACGGCACGTCTGCCGACTTCCAGATGGTCGAGCGCGTGCCGTGGATCCCGGCCTTCGGCATCGACTACCACCTGGGCATCGACGGCATCAGCCTCTGGCTGGTCGTGCTGGCCGGGTTCCTGACGCCGCTGGCGCTGCTGTCGTCGTGGCACGGGGTCGAGAAGAAGGTCAAGGAGTTCAGCTTCTTCCTGCTGGCCCTCGAAGCCGGCATGATCGGCGTGTTCCTCTCGCTCGACCTGTTCCTCTTCTACATCTTCTGGGACGCCATGCTCATCCCGATGTACTTCCTCATCGGGATCTGGGGCTACGACCAGCGGGTGTACGCGGCGGTCAAGTTCATCCTCTACACGATGGCCGGCAGCGTGCTGATGCTGATTGCCATCATCGGCCTGGCGGTCATCCACGCGCAGGCGACCGGGCAGTACAGCTTCAACCTGCTGCAGCTCTATCAGTTGACGCTGGACCCGCGGACGCAGCTGTGGTTCTTCCTGGCCTTTGCGCTGGCCTTCGCCATCAAGGTGCCGCTGTTCCCGTTCCACACCTGGCTGCCCGACGCGCACGTGCAGGCGCCGACGGCCGGCTCGGTGATCCTGGCCGGCGTGCTCCTCAAGATGGGCACGTACGGGCTCATCCGGTTCGCCTTCCCGCTGTTCCCCGACGCGGCCCTGCAGGCGGCGCCCTACATCGGCACCCTGGCGGTCATCGGCATCGTCTACGGCGCGCTGGTGGCGATGGTGCAGCCCGACATGAAGAAGCTGGTGGCCTACTCGTCGGTGAGCCACATGGGCGTCATCGTGCTGGGCATCTGCGCGGCCAACGTCCAGGGCATGCAGGGGGCCATCTACCAGATGCTCAACCACGGCATCAGCACCGGCGGGCTCTTCCTCATCGTCGGCATGCTGTCGGACCGGCGGCACACGCGCCAGATCGCCGAGTTCGGCGGCCTCAAGCACGTCATGCCGAAGATGGTGGCGGCGTTCCTCCTCATCACGCTGTCGTCGATCGGGATGCCCGGGCTGAACGGCTTCATCGGCGAGTTCCTGTCGCTGATGGGCGGCTACCGCTGGCGGCCCGACCTGGCGGCCGTGGCGGCCACCGGCGTCATCCTCTCGGCCGTGTACATGCTCTGGATGTTCCAGCGCGTCAACTACGGCCCGCTCACCAACCCGAAGAACAAGGGCCTGCACGACCTCGAGCCGCGTGAGTGGGCGGCCCTCGGTCCCACGCTCGTCCTCGCCATCGTGATGGGTGTCGTGCCGAACTTCTTCCTCGCACCGATGGCGCCGTCGGTGGACCGACTGGTGCAGCGCCTCCACGCCCAACGGCCCGCGCTGGCCGAGGCCGTGCCCGTCACCACGCCGAAGCCCGTCCCGGCGTCCGTGTCCCTGACTCCGGAGCAGGCAGCCCGATGATGACCGACCTGCAAGCGATCATGCCGATCCTCATCGTCACGCTCACCGCGATCGTGACGATGGTGGCCGAGTCCTTCCAGCCCAGGGGCGAGCGTGTGCCGCTCGGCGGGCTCGGATTGATCGGCCTCACCGGCGCCGCCGTGGCGTCCGTGCTGCTGTGGGGGCGCGACCTCACCGGCTTCGGCGTCATGCGCGCCGACAACTTCGCGTTGTTCATCAACGTCACGCTGTGCGCCATCGGTGTCCTGACGATCCTGTTCTCGACCTCGGTCGTCGAACGGGAGCGCATCCCGTCGGGCGAGTACTTCGCGCTCACCCTCTTCGGCATCTCCGGCATGATGCTGATGGCGGGCGCGAGCGACCTGCTGGTGATCTTCCTGGCGCTCGAGGTGATGTCGCTGTCGGTGTACGTGCTGACCGGCATCCGTCGCAGCAGCGAGGCGGGCGCCGAAGCGGCCTTCAAGTACTTCCTGCTCGGCGCCTTCTCCAGCGCGTTCTTCCTGTACGGCATCGCCTTCACGTACGGCGTCGTCGGCAGCACGCGGCTCGAGCAGGTGGCGGCCACGCTGGCCAGTCAGGTCAGCGGCCCGAGCGTGATGACCATCCTGGCGCTGGCCCTGCTCCTCGTCGGCTTCGCCTTCAAGGTCTCGGCCGTGCCGTTCCACATGTGGACGCCCGACGCCTACGAAGGGGCGCCGACGCTGGTCACCGGCTTCATGTCGACGGGCGTGAAGGCGGCGGCGTTTGCCGCCTTCATCCGCGTCTTCCTCTCCGCCTTCGAACCGCTCCATGCCGAATGGGCGCCGATCGTCTCGGCACTGGCGGTGGCGACGATGGTGCTGGGCACGACGGTGGGCGTGGCGCAGAGCAACGTCAAGCGGATGCTCGCCTATTCGAGCATCGCGCACGGCGGCTACCTGCTGGTGGGACTGATTGCCGCCAACTCGGTCGGCAAGGCCGGGATGCTGTTCTACCTGGCGGCCTACGGGGTCACCAACGTCGCGGCCTTCGGCGTCATGGCGCTGCTCTCGACCGACGACCATCCGCACGACAACGTCCGGGACTTCGCCGGCCTGTGGCATCGCCGCCCGGCGCTGGCCGCGGCCATGACGGTGTTCCTGCTCTCGCTCGGTGGCCTGCCGCCGACGGCCGGCTTCGTCGCCAAGTGGTACGTCTTTGCCGCGGCGGTGCAGGAGGGCTACTACGGCCTCGCCATCATCGGCATGCTGACGAGCGTCATCTCGGTCTACTTCTACCTGCGCATCGTCGTCCTGATGTACATGTCCGAGGACGTCGCGGTCGACCCGGCGCCGCGGTTGCCGCGGGGCGCCGTCGCCGGCCTGGCGCTGGCGACGCTGGCGATCTTCTATCTCGGCGTCCTTCCCACGCGAGTCATCAACCTCGCCGTGCAGAGCGTCCAGGGACTGTTCTAGGGTGTCGACGATCCTCGTGACCGGTGGCGCCGGTTTCATCGGCGCCAACTTCATCCACTACTGGCTGGCACGGCGAGAGGGACGCGTCGTCAATCTCGACAAGCTGACGTACGCCGGCAATCCCGAGAATCTCGCCGTCCACCAGGGCAGCCCCCGGCATGAACTGGTGCGCGGCGACATCGGCGATCGCGCACTGGTGGCGCGCCTGCTCGTCACCCACAAGCCGGTCGCGGTGGTCAACTTCGCCGCCGAGAGTCACGTCGACCGGTCGATCACCGGGCCCGCCGCCTTCGTCGAGACCAATCTGGTCGGCACGTTCGGGCTGCTGGACGAAGTCAAGGCCTACTGGAGCACGCTCGACGGCGAGGCGCGCTCGGCGTTCCGTTTCCTCCACGTCTCGACCGATGAGGTCTACGGGTCGCTCGGTCCCGGCGACGCCGCCTTCTCCGAGACGACGCCGTATGCGCCCAACAGCCCGTACTCGGCCTCGAAGGCCGGGTCGGACCACCTCGTGCGGGCCTATCACCACACCTACGGCCTGCCGGTCCTGACGACCAACTGCTCGAACAACTACGGGCCGTACCAGTTTCCCGAGAAGCTGATTCCGCTCGTCATCCACAACGCGCTGGCCGGCAAGCCGCTGCCCATCTACGGCGACGGCAAGAACGTGCGTGACTGGTTGTACGTCGAGGATCACTGCTCGGCGATCGCGCGGGTGCTGGACGCCGGGCGGCCCGGCGAGACCTACAACGTCGGTGGCAACAGCGAGCAGCAGAACATCGCCGTCGTCCACACGCTCTGCGACGTGCTCGACGAACTGGCGCCTCGTGCCACGGGCCGCTACAAGGACCTCATCACCTACGTGAGGGATCGCCCCGGGCACGACCGCCGGTACGCGATCGATCCGACGAAGATTCGGACGGAGCTCGCCTGGGAGCCCGCTCACACCTTCGAGAGCGGGATGCGCCAGACGGTGCAGTGGTACCTCGCGCACCAGGACTGGGTGCAACGCGTGACGTCGGGGGCCTACCGCGAGTGGGTCACCAGCCAGTACGGACACTGACCGCACATGACACGCCGCACGTAGAACGCAGCACGCACAGCACGCCGCAGCACGGGGCGTCGTACGCAGGACGTCGAACAGCATGGACACGACGCGGTTACGGACGACGCTGGACGCCTACTACCGTGAAGTCGCGTCCCTGATCCTCGACAAGCAGCATCCGGTCACGGGGCTGCTCCCCGCCAGCACCGCGGTGACCATCCACGGCGACTATCGCGACGCCTGGGTCCGCGACAACGTCTACAGCATCCTCGCCGTCTGGGGCCTCGCGCTCGCCTACCGATCGCTCGACGACGACGGCGGGCGCGGCTACGAACTCGAGCACCGCACCGTGCACCTGATGCGCGGCCTGCTGCGTTCGATGATGGCGCAGGCCGGCAAGGTCGAGGCATTCAAGTACAGCCGCGATCCCGCCGATGCCCTGCACGCCAAGTACGACACGGAGACCGGCGCGCCGGTGGTCAGCGACACCGGCTGGGGGCACCTGCAGATCGACGCGACATCGCTCTACCTGCTGATGCTGACGCAGATGATCACCTCCGGGCTCTCGGTGATCTGGACGCGCGACGAGGTCAACTTCATCCAGAACCTCGTGTACTACATCGAGCGGGCCTACCGGACGCCCGACTACGGCATCTGGGAGCGCGGCGACAAGCACAACCGCGGCAAGGTCGAGATCAACGCCAGTTCGGTCGGCATGGCCAAGGCCGCGCTCGAGGCCCTGGCCGGGTTCAACCTCTTCGGATCACGCGGCGCCCAGGAGTCGGTCGTCCACGTCGTCCCGGACAACATCGCGCAGGCGAACCTGACCCTGCTGTCGATCCTGCCCAGGGAGTCCACCACCAAGGAGACCGACGCCGCGCTGCTGTCGATCATCGGGTACCCGGCATTCGCCGTCCACGACCCGACGTTCGCGGCACGTGTGAGGGCCGAGGTGGTCAGCCGGCTCTCGGGTCGCTACGGCCTCAAGCGCTTCCTGCGCGACGGACATCAGACCGTGCTGGAGGATGAGGCCCGCCTGCACTACGAGCCGGAGGAGTTGCAGCAGTTCGCGCACATCGAGTCCGAGTGGCCGCTGTTCTTCACCTACCTGCTGCTCGACGCCCAGATGTGCGGCGACACGGCGGCGACCGAGACGTACCTGTCGTGTCTGCGAGCGGTCGCCATCGAGCGCGACGGCCTCCACCTGCTTCCCGAGCTGTACTGGGTACCCGAGGATGCCATCGACGCCGAGCGCGCCTCGCCCGGATCCCAGCGTCGCCATCCGAACGACAACCTGCCGCTCGTGTGGGCGCAGAGTCTGTACCTGCTCGGTCGCATGCTCCACGACGGCGTGCTGCGGCCGAGCGACATCGACCCGTTGGGCCGTCGTCGTCATCGTGCGCCGTCGCCGCCCGTCGTGCAGGTGATGTGCCTGGCTGAAGACGCGGCACTGCAGAGCGAACTTGCCGAACACGGCGTCCTCACCGAGACAGCCGATGACATCGCACCGGTCGCCGTCTACCTGCCGCACGACATCGCCCTGGCCTACGGCGAGGTCGGCCGCAACGAGTCGCTGGGGTTGAGCGGACGGTCGGCGCGGGCCCTGAAGAGCCTCGCCACCAGCCGCCTCTACACGCTGCATGACCGCATCGGCGTCTGCCTGGCGTCGTTCTTCATGCAGCAGGAGTTCTTCCTCGCCTACGACCTCGACTTCCTGCTGCGGCGGTTCGAGAGCGAACTCGCGTACCTGCATCGCAACTGGACGCTCTCGGGACGACCGACCGTGACGGTCCTGCTCACGCACACGCTGCTCGAAGCCGACCGGACGTCGTTCTACCGCTTCATGCGGCACATCGCCAGCGGCCGTGTCGGGGACGTGCCGGTCCGACGGGGGCGTCTCGCCGAGCTGATGCCGACCGCCAACGTCGAGCGCATCGACGATCTGCATGCCCTCGCGATCTCCGAGGCCCCGCTGGCCTCGCGCATGGCCCGCTCGACCGTGCTGTCCGAGCCGGGGATGCAGCAGCCGCTCGATGCCACGGCGGAAATCGCCATCGACACCACGGCCGATGCCGCGACGCTGCTCGCGCGCCTGGCAGGCACCGACAACCTCTACGAGCAGATCGAGCTGCTGGCGGCGCTGGCCCGCCTCCAGTCGCTCGATGCCGTCATCGCGATGCGCGGCCACACCGGCCCCGTGCGCGAGCTGATCGAAGAGGTGTACGAGCAGGCGGGACGTCGACGCATCTGGGCCATCATGCGTCGCGCGGCGGGTCTGCTCGGCAAGGTCGATGGCGATCTGAACCTCGCCGTCGGCGCCATGCTCGTCCGACAGAAGCACATCCAGGTCGGACGCGCCTACAGCGATGAATCGCTCATCACGCAGCCCATCCCCGACCACGAGCTGCTGGCGAAGATCACCACCTTCTGTCGCGACGATGCACGCGATCGCGTCCTGACGCAGGAGATCCTGCTGTACCTGGGCGTGCTGATCAAGGAACGCCCCGAGCTGTTCGGCGAGCTCCTGACGCTGCGGGTCAGTCACTTCATCCTGCTGCTCAGCAGCCAGATCGCGCGTGAGGAGGCGGTCTCGCCAGGCGAGGGCTACGACGCGCTCATGGCGCTGGCGCCCTCCATCGTGCAGCAGCGGCTGCAGAGCATGCTCGAGCAGTACCACGCCATCGAGGACCTGCCGCAGCAACTCGAACAGCTGCACGCGCAGGTGACGCGCGACGACCTCGACTGGAGCCAGGACCTCGGGTTCGAGACCCTGCGGACGCCATCCGAGGGCTGGCTGGCCTGGCGCCAGCACCGCGGCATCATCGACCGTCGCCCGGCGCACTTCTATGCCGACGTGTGGAACATCTTCCGCCATGCGCCGGCGCTGATCATCGGCGAGAAGCTCGAACGCCGGAACCGCATCGACAGCAGCGTCGTGCTCAGTGACATGACCCCCGGCGAGAAGGCGTTCGCCCTGTGGCTCGAACACCTGCTCAACAAGATCGCCGCCGCGGAGTATCGGCAGCTGAACATCGAATCCCTGAGCGTGCTGGCGAGCTTCTTCCGGCAGAACCCGACGCTCCGGATCGACGATGCGTGCGTGCTCGATGCGCTGATCGGCCACGCGGTGCGCCTCGCGTACCTCGAGAGCCACGCCGACCGCGAGGCCACCTACAACGACTACAAGGCCGACGCCTGGGCGGCGTTCTACGCGAGTCCGCCGCTGCGCACCAGCCTGTTCCTGGTCACCGCGCTGCGCAGTCTCCTCAGGTTCGAAGTGGCCAGGGGCTGAACCCTCGACGACCGCGGCGTCGGTCAGGGCGTCGGGCGCAGTTGCTGGCGCACCGCCGCGACCTGGCGCTTCTCGTCCGGGCCCTGGGCCACGCGGTCGGCGCGGGCCAGCGCGGCGTCGGTGGACGCGGCATCGCGAGCGTTGGCGGCCAACTGCGCCAGCATCAGGTAGTGGCGCGCGTTGCCGGGCTCCAGGGTGATGGCCTGGGTGATCAGGGAGACGCCGCGCGTCGTGTTGCCGTCCTGCGCCGCACGCACGACGCCGAGCAGCGAGAGCGCTCTGGCCAGGTCCGGCTTGAGTGCCAGCGCCCGCTCGAGCGCCGCGCTGACCTCGGCCAGTGGCGCGTCCGGCGCGCGCATCCTCAGCTCCGCCCAGCCGAAATGTGCGAGTGGATCCGACGATCCGACCGACACGGCCTGAGCCAGGGCCCGTTCGGTGGCGTCCAGGTCGCCGGCTCGTCGAGCGGCGCGAGCCTGTGCCATCCACGCCTCGCCGAGCGTGCGATCCGCCGCGACAGCCTCGGCGGCCAGTGTCGTGCCCGTGGCCCCATCGCCCACCATCGCCGCGACGGTCGCCTTGAGGGCCAGGACCTCGGCCGGCGACAGGGGCCGCGCCGGCGCGCCCTTGGCGGCGTCGCTCAACGGGACCCGGGCCTTCAGCGCCGGAAACTGGAAGCGGCCGATGTAGGCACGGAACTGCCGGTCGAAGGCGGCGACGTCGCCGAGGGCGCGTCGTGTGGCGTCGGCGGGTGTGGCACCGGCGTCGAGGGCCTCGAGCAGTGCCATCAGCCTCGGGCGATGCGCGCCGTTGTCGCCGAGCACGAGGAAGTGGGTCAGCGCCCAACTCTGTGCGTAGAACGTCGTGGCGCGATTGTCTTCGGTGTACTCCGGCGATCCGTGGTCGACGGCGAGCAGCCTCTCCAGCGACAGCAGGGACCGTTCCTGCAGCGCGGCCAGGTGGTAGTCGGCTGGCATGCCCAGGAGGACATCGTCGGTGTCGAGCCGGGCCTGGCTGTACATCTCGGCGAGTCCTTCGTTGAGCCACACCGGCGCGGCGCCGATGGTCTGGTGGACGAGCACGTGCATGTACTCGTGCCAGGCGATCTGGTAGCGCAGGTCACGGTCGAAATCGAGCCTGACGAGCACGAGATTGGCATCGGGGCCTGCGGCGAACAGGCCGCCGAGATCCTCGCGGTCCGAGTCGATCAGCGTGCGCAACTGCTTGCCATGCTGGATGGCGATGATCGTGAGCGGCACGTCGGTGCGCGTCGAGATCTTCGCGACCTGCTGCAACACGGCCGTCAGTCGTTCGAAGCTGGCCGCGACCTCGCGGCCCTGCCTGGCGTTGCCGTTGGTGATGACCCGGAAGTTCGGCGACCGCACCTCCGTCCACGTCTCTGCCGCGTCCACCGTCACCGCCACGGTCAGCACCGCGGCCACCGCTGCACACACCAGTCCACACACGCGTACTCGACTCACGCGACGACTCACACTTTCTGGAGGGAGCCCGAGTGTGCCGGGCAGGGGCCCGTCTCGTCAAGGACGAGGGGCGCTCATGACGTCGCGCACCGCACGGACCACCACGTCATCGTCGACCTCCGGCACGGTGCGGAGATCGAGACAGACGCGGTCGTCGACGATCCGCGCGATGAGCGGCGGGCGTCCCGCACGCAGGGCCGCGAGCACCCGATCGGGCGCGCCGGTGTCGAGGCGCACCAGGCGGGTCGACAGCGTCTCGCCCGGCAGGCTGCCGCCGCCGATCGTGGAGAGGCCCGCGGCGGTGTCGCACTCGACGCCGGAGGCTCGCAGCAGGTCGGCGAGTCGTGTCGCTCGCCGCGCGATGGCGTCCAGCGGCAGGGCGAGCATGCGGACCACCGGCACGGTCTCGGCGGCACGTCCGCTGGTGAAGGCGCGCAGGGTCGCCTCGAGGCCCGCGTACGTGATCTTGTCGACACGGACGGCGCGCATCAGCGGGTGACGGCCGAGGCGTGCGATCAGATCGGCGCGTCCGACGACCAGGCCGGCCTGCGGGCCACCGAGCAGCTTGTCGGCGCTGAAGGCGACGAGATCGGCGCCGTCCCGGATGCTGTCGCGCACGGCGGGCTCGCGGGCCAGCAGCAGGCGCGCCTCGGCGGGGAAGGCGTGTGTCGCGAACAGGTCGAGCCCCAGCCAGCCCGAGCCCTGGTCCTCGATCAGCGGGAGGGAGAACCGGCGCGCGAGGGCGGCGAGCTCGGCCAGCGCCGGCCGTTCCGTGAAGCCCTCCATGCGGAAGTTCGACGGGTGCACGCGCAGGATCGCGCCGGTGCGCTCGGAGATCGCCGCGCCGTAGTCCGCCACCCGTGTGCGATTGGTCGTGCCGACCTCGCGCAGTCGGGCGCCCGATCCCTGCAGGATCTCCGGGATGCGGAAGCCACCGCCGATCTCGACGAGCTCGCCGCGGCTCAGGATGACCTCTCGTCCCGCGGCGATGGCCGCCAGCGTCAGGGTGAGACCGGCCGCCGTGTTGTTGGTGGCCACGCCCGCCTCGGCGCCGGTGGCCTCGCGCAGCGCGGTCGTCAGGTGCTGGTGGCGAGCACCGCGCTGCCCCGTGGCGAGGTCGAACTCCAGGGTGGAGTAGCCGGCGCCGACCCGCCGCATGGCGTCCAGCGCCTCTGGTGACAGCGGCGCCCGCCCGAGGTTGGTGTGGATGATCACGCCCGTCGCATTGATGACGGGCCGCAGCGACGACTCGCTCGTCTCCCCGAGGTGGTGCTGGAGCCGCTCGACGATGAGCGCGCCCGCCGACTCGCGGGTGGCCGCGTCGGTCTGCCCGGCGACGAGGGCGGCGCGCAACCGGTCGACCTCCTCGTCGAGCGCCTGCCGCACGCGCCGAGGTCCGTGCGCCGCCGCCAGCGCCTGCACGGCCGGGAGCCCCAGCAGGTGATCGACGGCTGGAATGACGCGCGCCCGTGACATCGCCGCGATGCTACCATTCCACCCGCGGGGCCCCTCCCGCGAGGGCCGGTCCATCTCGACCGCCCGTCGGGCCACCCGGCCGCTGCTGCGCATGACCGACACGCCTGCCAAGACCATCGCCGCCGACCGCCTCGCGGTCCTGCCGGATCACCAGCCGAAGGAACACTTCTGGCCGTACGTCGAGCTCACCGAGCAGCCGACGCCCGAAGAACTCGCGGCGCTCGACCCGGACCTCCGGACGGCGCTCTACGGCGCCGCGGACATCCCGTTCTCGTTCACGCTGGTGTTTCCGCGCTTCGACGGTCCGGACTTCGAGGAGGCCTGCACCCTTGCCAGGGCCTCGGCGGAGTATCGCGAGGTGGGGACGGGCGACCAGTTCCGCATCCGCGCGCGCTTCTATCCCGCCGATGTCGCCCGCATGCGGGAGCTGTTCGTCATCGCCGGACGCTACCCGGGCTGTGAGGTCCTGGTAGACGATCGCCCGGTGCCGTTCGCGCGGGAGCTCTGGCTGCCGCTGACCTGGTTCCTCCTGCCGCGCTGAGCCTGGCCCGTGCCGCCGCCGAGCGCCTTCGATCGCGAGTTGCAGGCCCTGGCCGCGCAGCTGAGGAAGGTCGAAGCCGAGTACACGATGTACTTCTCCGGGCGCACGCCCCGGCCGCCGAACGAGAGCCGGGCGGCCCTCGACCGGGCGTTCAAGCGCTCCGACCGGACGCTGATCGAGAACGCGATGGCGCGCTTCCAGTTCTCGACGCTGCAGGCGCGGTATTCGTCGTTCGCCGAGCTCTGGGATCGCGGCGTCCGTGCACGGGAGGAAGGTCGTGGTGGCCCGTTCCACCGCCCCCAGACGGCGGCGGCCACCGCTCCGCCCGCCGCCGACGACGTCCTGCACGCCGCGACGTTCAGCGATCCCGTCCAGGAGATGGACAAGCTGCGCGACCTCTATGAGTCACTGATGCAGGCCCGCCGCGACGATGGGCATGAGGCGGTGCCGTTTCACAAGTTCGCCTCGCTCGTGCGCGAACAGGTGCGCACCCTGCAGGATCGCCATCCGGGTGACGAAGTGTGGTTCCGTGTGACGCGCCACGAGGGCAAGGTCTCGCTCACGGCGCGTGCCGTGAAACCCGCGGCAGACGAGGATGGCGATGCGTAGGGGCCGACGCTCAGCCGACCTTGGTGACGTTGCCGGCCTGCGGTCCCTTGGGGCCGTCCACGATTTCGAACTCCACCGGCTGTCCCTCTTCGAGCGTCCGGAAACCGGCGCCCTGAATCGCGGAGAAGTGCACGAACACGTCAGTCCCCGATTCGCGTTCGATGAAGCCGTACCCCTTGGCGTTGTTGAACCACTTGACCTTGCCGATGATGCGTTCCATGGTGCTGACCTGCCTTGCGCGCTGCCGGCGTGGACCGACAGAAGGTATGCACGGGCGCCAGGGGGCCCGGGCGTACGGTGACACCAGAAACCTGGACGTTTTCGTTCATCTGGTTTCCGGCGCCGGCAAGGATAGCGACGCCGGCTCAGCAGTGTCAAGCCACGTAAACACCTACTTTCCAACCCTATGCCTTCCTACGCCCTGATCAGTGTGTCCGACAAGACCGGCCTCGCGCCCTTTGCGCGCGGCCTTGCGGACCTCGGTTACCACCTGCTGTCCACTGGCGGCACCGCCAAGTCCCTCGAGGCCGATGGCCTCGCGGTGACGCAGGTGTCGGAGGTCACCGGCTTTCCGGAGATGCTCGACGGACGCGTCAAGACGCTGCATCCGCGCGTGCACGGCGGCATCCTGGCGCGCCGCGACAAGCCTGACCATCTCGCCTCACTTGCCGAGCACGGCATCCCGCTGATCGATCTCGTGGTCGTCAATCTGTATCCGTTTGCCAAGGCGGCCGCCAATCCGGAGACCACGGTGCCGGGGCTGATCGAGCAGATCGACATCGGCGGGCCCGGCATGGTGCGCGCCGCGGCCAAGAACTTCCGCGACGTGCTCGTGCTGGTGGACCCGGCCGACTATCCGACGGTGCTCGAGGCGCTCGCCGGTGGCGCGGCCGCCGTGCCGCAGGCGCTGCGCTTCGACCTCGCGCGCAAGGCGTTTGCCCACACCGGCGCCTACGACCAGATGATTGCCGCCGAACTCGCGCAGGTGACGATGAGCGAGGACGGCGGCACGCGCATTCCCGCCGACGCACGCGAGGTCTTCCCCGACGTGGTGACGCGCACGCACACGCGCATCCGCACGCTGCGCTACGGCGAGAACCCGCATCAGCCGGCCGCGTGGTACGCCGACGAGCCGACCGGCTTCGGCAACGTCACCATTCATCAGGGCAAGGAACTGAGCTTCACGAACCTGCTCGATCTCGACGCCGCCGCGCGCATCGTGCTCGAGTTCTCCGAGCCCGCCGCCAGCGTGATCAAGCACACCAACCCGTGTGGGGTGGCCACGGGATCGGATGCGGCCGATGCCTACGTCCGTGCCCGCGATGCCGATCCGGTGTCGGCCTTCGGTGGCATCATCGGCCTCAATCGCCCGCTCGACGTGGCGACGGCCGAGGCCATCGTCTCCACCTTCATCGAAGCGGTGGTGGCCCCCGAGGTCGAGGATGCCGCCCGCGCCATCCTCGCGCGCAAGGCCAACCTGCGCGTCGTGACGGCCGACTTCGCGGCGCTGGCCGCGGCCGCGTCGCTCGAGTGGCGCTCGATTCTCGGCGCCTCGCTGGTGCAGCAGCGCGATCGCGTGCCCGAGGCGGGCGAGCCGTGGGGGGCCGCCAGTGCCCTGACGGTCGTGACGCAGCGACAGCCGACGGCGGAGGAGTGGCAGGCGTTGCGCTTCGCCTGGCGCGTGTGCGCCCACGTGAAGTCCAACACCATCCTGTTTGCGTCGGCCGACCGCACGCTCGGCGTGGGCGCGGGGCAGATGAGCCGCGTGGACTCCGTGAAGGTGGCCATCATGAAGGCCGGTGAGGGCGCGCTGAAGGGCTCGGTCGTCGCCTCGGACGCGTTCTTCCCGTTCCGGGACGGTCTGGATGCGATTGCCGCGGCCGGCGCGACGGCGATCGTGCAGCCGGGTGGGTCGATGCGCGATCAGGAAGTGATCGATGCGGCCAACGAGCATGGCCTGGCCATGGTCTTCACGGGCCGCCGCCACTTCCGGCACTGATCGCCTGAAGGCGCGTCGACCTGAAGGTCGACGCCTACAGCCGATCTTCCGCTGGAGACAGCCTTCAGGACGTCAGGAGGGGCGGTAGTGGCGACATGTGGCGGTGGAGGCCGGCTCCGCCGCCGACTGTAGCTGCCGACCTTCAGGTCGGCAGACGTCGACGCCTACGTGGCGAGCCGCGCGGCGAGTTCGTCTCGGGTCACGGCCACCGCCCCGAAGCGGCTGACGGCGACGCCAGCGGCGATCGTGGAGAGCTGCGCGGCTTCCACGAGCGACGCCGTCGCCGCGAGGGCCAGCGCAATCGTGCTGATCACCGTGTCGCCGGCCCCGGTCACGTCCGAGACCTCCAGCGCCGTGGCCGCGAAGTTGGCCTCGGTGGCCGGCGAGGTGGTGCCATCGAGCACCCACATGCCGTGCTCGCCACGCGTGATCACGACCGACGTGCATCGCAGGCGTTCCTGCAGGCGACGCGCCGCGTCGCGCGCTTCGTCATCCGTGCGGATGCGTGAGTGCGTCGCCGTCTCGGCTTCGACCTGATTCGGGGTGATCAACGTCACGCCCCGATACAGATCCAGGTGCGGGATCTTCGGGTCGACCAGCACCGGCGTGTGGCGTGGTGCAGCCGCCGCGAGCACGGCGGCCATCGTGTCGCTGGTCACCACGCCCTTGAGGTAGTCGGAGACGAGCACCACGTCGGCCGCGTCGGCGCGTGACGCGATGGCCGCGGCCACGCGCGCCGCGACGGCGCCGGCGATGTCGGCATCGTGCTCGAAATCGACACGCGCCACCTGCTGCTGCCGCTGCGTGACGATGCGCAGCTTCCGGGTCGTGCGCCGATCCTCGTCGATCACGAGGTCGGACGCGTCGACGTCGCCGCGGGCCAGGAGTTCCCGGAGCCGATCGGCGGACTCGTCCCCGCCCACCACCCCCACGAGTGAGACCGCTGCCCCAAGCGCCGCGAGGTTCATCGCGACGTTGGCGGCGCCCCCGGGCCGATAGTCGTCGTGGTCGTACTCGACGATGGGCACGGGGGCTTCGGGCGACAGTCGCTGCACGCGACCGAAGAGGAAGTGATCGAGCATCACATCGCCGACGACCAGGACGCGCCGTCCGGCGAATCCGGTGATCAGGGCGTGAGCGCGAGCGTGGCCGAGGGGACTCACAGAGGCCGGGGGACCGACTCCGGGCGCTCTGCGGCGAACGGCAGGGTGAGCACCACCAGCAGCAGCATGAGGAACTCGGAGTCGCCGAAGTTGTACTCGAACAGACCGGCGCCGAGCATGGCCGTCAGCGAGGCGAGCGCCCCGGCGGCGAGGGCACGCGTCACCCCGGTGCGGTACTGCACGCGGCGGAACAGGTCGCGGGCGACCGTGCCGACGAACCACAGCCAGACCAGCAGCGCCGGCAGCCCGCGCTCGGCGGCAATCTGCATCGGCACGTTGTGCAGGTGCACGTTGAGCGGCTGCACCGACTCGGGCACGCGGTACTGCTGGTAGACCGCCTTGACCTGATCGGGGCCGACGCCCGTCAGCGGGTGATCCTCGACCATCGCGGCGCCCGACTTGAGCATCGCGACGCGATCGCGATTGGTCGGGTCCTTCATGTCGAAGATCGAGTAGACGCGATCGGTGATGCTGGCCGGTGCCAGGACGACGGCCAGAGCCAGGGCCAGCGGCACCGCCGACACGAGTCGGCGATCGCGCAGGGCCAGCAGGACGGCCAGGCCGAGGCACACGCCCACCCAGGCGCTGCGGGTGAAGGTGAGGCCGAGGGCGACGAGCACGGCCGGCAGCACGAGCAGCGGCCACACCCGGTCGCGCCCGCCGAAGAGCAGGCGCGCCCCGGCGACGCAGGCCACGATCATCAGCGCGCCCGAGTACGTCATGTAGTGCGTGAGCGCACCCTGGGGCCGGCGACCGAGGTTGTCGAAGTGGAGGAAGCCGTACTGGAAGAGCCCGACGAGGGCACTGGCCGCACCGACCGCGATGATGACCGACGCGAACAGGTGGGCCCGGTGGCCACGCGCCAGCCGGTAGACCAGCGGCACGATCAGGAACAACACCAGTTGCTTGGAGTCGACGAGGCTCACGGCCGGGTCCACCGATGCCGTCGTCGAAATGAGGGTGACGCCTGCGTAGGCGGCGAGTGGCCAGAAGAAGCCCGGGACCTCGAGTTGCTCCTCGCGCATGACGAGGAGGGCGCCCCAGCAGAGGAGGGTGAGGGCCAGCAGGACGCCCGAGGCGGCAACCGACAGCTGCAGCGCGGCGACAAAGCACAAGAGGACCGACAGCGAGAGCGTCTCGAGGCGGTCCATGCGTGCGGTTCGCAGTGCCGGCGCGGTCACGTCGTGCTCGACATCCTTCTCAGTCGGCCCGGTGGGGCGGCGGCTGGGGCGCTAGCGCCCGCTCGGCCTCCGCGACGACCGCGTCAACGGTGATGTGCGTCAGGCACCGGAAATCTCCGGGGGCACAGACGCGTTGTTCGCACGGCCGGCAGGGCAGGGCCCCGACATCCACGGCTGCGCTCCACAGCTGCGGGTCGCGCCAGGGCGCGGACCGCACGGGCAACGTGGGGCCATACAGTCCCACGATCGGCGTCCTGGTCGTGGCGGCCACGTGCAACGGCCCGCTGTCTCCGCCGATGTAGAGACGCGCCCGACCAACCAGGGTCTGCAACTCGTCCAACGACATGTCGTCCCAGGTGCGAACAGCCTCTGGGGACTCTGGCCGGCGCTCGCGCACCAGCCGGACGACGTCGGCAGCGGCGGCTGCCTCCGACGGGCCGGACGTCAGGATGATACGACGTTTGGGCCCGCCAGTCGCAAGCCGGAGGGCCAGCTCGACAAAAGAGAGCAGCGGCCAGCGCCGGAACGCATTGCCCGCGCTGACGTGCACCACGACCAGGTCGTGGGTCGCGTCGAGCCCCTCGCGTGCCAGCCAGGCGTCGACACGGGCCTCGGCCTCGGGCGCGGGCACCATCCGGACCGGGTCGCCGGCCGGGCTGGGAGGGCCGAGGTCGGGCAGCAGCGGCGCCAGCAGATCCCATTGGTTCTCGACCGAGTGCCGCGGACGGAGGTCGCGCGGCCGCGCGACGATGTCCGTGTAGGGCCAGTGCCGCCCCTGGACGTCGAAACCGATGCGCCGGGGCGCCCCGGTGAGCCAGGTCAGCCATGAGGCGCGCGGCCCGCTGTGCAGGTCGAGCACCACGTCGTACCTCTCTCGCCGCAATCGCCCCCCGAGCCGCAGGTCGTCACGCAGACGCCGCCAGCCGCGGGTCCGCGGGGCCACGATGACCTCGTTCAGGTCCGGATGATGGCGGACGACGGGAGCCGCTGCCGGCTCGATGAGGTACGCCAGGTGCGCCTGCGGCCACGCGCGCCGGAGCGCGCCGATGACTGGCGTGGTGAACACCACATCCCCGATCAGGCGCAACCGCACGATCAAGACGCGCACGGCCGCGACTATAAACCCAGCCCGGCCTCGCCAGCGCGTCTCGGCGGGGGAGCGACGAGCCGCGCAGGACGTCCAGGGTAGACCGCAGTGCGCGACACCCCGATAATCGAGACATGCTCTCCCATGCCCTGATGGCCTTGACGCTGGCGGTCCAGCCCGGACCTTCGCCGGCGCCGACCGCGCGCCCCTCCGTTCGCGCCGAGGCCTATCAGGCGTTCCTCGAGGCGCGACGCCTCGAGAGTGCTGGCGATGCCCCCGGCGCCATCGCGGCCCTCGAACGTGCCGCCACGCTGGACACCTCGCCCGGCATCCTCACGGAACTGGCCCAGTTGTATGCGCGGCAGGATCGCACGGCCGATGCGACACGGACGGCCGAACGGGCCCTCGCGCTGGACCCCGACAATGCCGATGCGCACTGGATGCTGGGCATGCTCGGCGTGCCCGCGTCGGTGATGCAGGGCGAGACGGCCCCGACGCGCGACCGGGCGGCGATCGAGGCCGCCATCGGCCATCTCGAGAAGGCCGCGGGCGGGCGTGGCTACGACCTGAACCTGCCCGTGGTCCTCGGCCGCCTGTACCTCCAGGTCGAACGCCCGGCCGAGGCCGTCACCGTGTTGCGCAGCGTGTACGCCCAGGAGAGCGGCGCCCTCGAAGCCGGCGTGCTGCTCGCGCAGGCGCTCGACCGCACCGGGCAGCGCGACGAGGGACTCGCGGTGCTCGGCCAGGTGCTCGAGACCGAGCCGCGGTTCTTCCGGGCGCGCCTGCAGCAGGCCGAGCTCCTCGAGCGGGCCCGTCGGTGGAGCCAGGCCGCCGACGCCTACGACCTCGCGGCGCAGGAGAATCCCAACGCCGTCGAACTCCGCGTGCGTCAGGCCACGGCCCTCCTCAGCGCCGACCGCGCCGCCGACGCCCGCACCGTGCTGGAGCAGGTGATCCAGGCGCGCCCGACCGAACTGCAGGCACGCTACCTGCTGGCGCAGACCCAGCGTGAACTCGGCGACGGCGAGGCGGCCGAGGAGACCGCGCGCGCCATGATGGCCATCGCCCCCGCCGACGTGCGTGGGCCCGTCGTCCTCTCGCAGGTCTACGCGGATCGGGGCGAGCACGCCAGGGTGGTCGAGATCCTGGGGCCGATCGTCCAGAAGGGCGGCATCGGCAACCCGCAGTCGGCCATGGGCGTGACGATGCGGCTGGCGAGTGCGCACATGGCGCTCGGCCAACCCGATGCGGCGATCGCCGTGCTGGAGAAGTCGCGCGCAGACCGCCCGGACGCGATGATGGACGCCTACCTGATGCAGACCCTCGTCATGGCGCGGCGGTTCGACCGCGCCATTGCGGTGGGGCAGGAGGCCCGACGCGCGCGCCCCGGCGATCTGCAGGTGGGCCGCCTGCTCGCACAGGCGTATCTCGGGGCCAATCGTCCCGACGAGGCGATCGCGCTCCTCGAAGCCGAACGGCAGGCGCGGCCCGACGATCCGACCATCACGCTGGCGCTCGCGACGACGCTGGCCGATGCCCGCCGCGAGCCGCAGGCGATGGCCGTGCTGGCCGACGCCGAGAAGGCGTTCGGCGATCAGGTCGCGTATTGGTTCCAGCGCGGGGCCATCCTCGAGCGGTTCTCGCGGCGCCCGGATGCCAAAGGCGCGTTCCGCAAGGCGCTGGCCATCGATCCGGCGCATGCCCCGACGTTGAACTACCTGGGGTACATGCTGGTCGAGGACGGCGGGCCGATGGACGAGGCCGTGCAGCTGATCGAACAGGCGCTGGAGGTCGAGCCCGACAACGGGTCGTATCTGGACAGCCTGGGCTGGGCCTACTACAAGCAGGGCAAGCTGCCCGAGGCGCGCCGGTATCTGCAGCGCGCCGCTGACCTGCTGCGATCGAATTCCGTGATTCAGGACCACCTCGGCGACGTGCTCGTCGCGCTCAAGGACGGTCCGGCGGCGATCGCGGCGTGGGAACGCGCCCTGGCCGGCGACGGCGAGTCCATCGACCCGACCGCCATCAAGTCGAAGATCGACCGTGCGCGCCAACGGTAGCCGCCGCGCTGGTGTCGGCGTGCTCCTGCTGACGAGCGTGCTCGTGGCCGGGAGCGGGTGTGCGCCGAAGGTGCGCCTCGATCTGCCTGTCGGGGCCGGCACGCCGCTGGCCGATGTCGCCGCAGCCGAGCAGGCCGCGCGGGCGTCCTGCCAGACCCACGCGGCGGTCACCGCGGACCTGCGCCTCTCGGGGCGCATCGATGGCGAGCGGGTGCGCGGCACGCTGCAGATCGGCGTCGCGCGTGACGCCCTGCGCCTCGAAGGCCTCGCGCCGTTCGGCGCGCCGGTCTTCATCCTGACGGCGCGGCCGGGGGAGGCCGTCCTGCTCCTGCCGCGCGACACCGCCGTCGCCCACGGCACCTCCGCCGCCGAACTCCTCGACGCCGTCGTCGGTGTCTCGCTCGATCCCGCCGACCTGCTGGCCATCGTCTCCGGATGCGGTGTGGCGACGTGGACCGTGACCGGTGGCGCCACGTTCGGCGACGCGTGGACGCGTCTCGACCTCGATGGCGGGCGCACCCTCTGGTTGCGGACCGCCGCGGGTGGCACGCCGGTCCTCATGGCGGCCCAGGATGCGCGCTGGCGCATCGAGTACACGCGGACCGACGCCGGGTGGCCGTCGGCCATCCGGCTGCGCCCGGCCGCGGGGACTGCGGTGGGGCGCACCGACGCGGTGCTGGCCCTCGAGGGCCCCGAGGCCATGGCCGCCCTGCCCGAGGGCGCGCTCGACGTGGCCATTCCGAGCGAGGCACGCGCACTCACGCTGGCCGACCTGCGCCGCAGCCGCGGTCTCACGGAACGCTGACGTGATCTGGACCACGCAGGCCCCGGCCAAGGTCAACCTCGATCTGCGCATGCGCGGCCGGCGCGCCGACGGCTATCACCTGCTGGAGACGGTGCTGCAGTCGATTGCCCTGGCCGACACGCTGACGCTGCAGTCGCGGCCCGGGCCCTTCGCGTTGACCTGCTGCGCGCCCGGCGTGCCGACCGACACCCGCAATCTGGCCTGGAAGGGCGCCGCGGCGATGGCGTTGGCGCTGGAGACGACGCTCGACGGGTGGGAACTGCGCCTCGACAAGCACGTGCCGGCAGAGGCCGGGCTCGGCGGCGGCAGTGCCGACGCCGCCGCGGCCGCTCGCCTGGTCGCTGCCGCGCAGGGGCGCGAGTTGGACCCGGCCGCGCTGGCCGACGTCATTCGCCCGCTCGGCGCCGACGTGGCCTTCTTCGCCTGGGGCGGCACGATGCGCGGCGTGGGCGTGGGTGACGAGCTGACGTCGCTGCCCGACGCGCCCGACGCGACGGTGATCCTGGTGCGTCCGCCGTTCGGCGTGTCGACCAGGGACGCCTATGGCTGGTACGACGCCGACGCGGGGGCCACGAGTGGGACCGAGCCGTCCGACGCGGCCGTGCTCGAGCCGGCCGCCGACGACACGGTGCACCTGGACGGCTGCGGCAACGACCTCGAGGCACCGGTCGCGCGGCGCCATCCGGAGATTGCGGCGATCGTGTCGCGCGTCAGGTCTGCGGGCGCCCGGCTGGCGGCGATGTCCGGCAGCGGATCGGCATGCTTCGGGCTCTTCGCCCCCGACGCGGATGTGTCCGGGCTCGAAGCGTCCTGGCGGAACGGGACCGTCGTCTGGCGGACCCGCCTGTTGTCGCGCGCGGCCCACGCCCGCGCGACCGCCTGTCGGCGCCTCGCCTAGCTCGGCACGTCGTGCCATCCATGCGGTCAACCTTGTCGAGTTCGGCGCCCTCGTGTAGGCTATCGGTTTGCGCACCCCGGCGAGACATCGCGCGGGGGGCTTCGGCCCACGAGACGGGCCCGGCAACGGGTCAGGCGCGGGGGGACGAAGTGGCGCAGACGCCGGCGGGGGCGATGCCGGCGCGTCTTTGGCCGACACTGGGGCGTCGCCAAGCGGTAAGGCACGGGACTTTGAATCCCGCATTCGAAGGTTCGAATCCTTCCGCCCCAGCCAATCTGTGCGCGCGCGGCGCGTGCCGGCTGGTCGCGGGAGTGGTGAGGGTGGGGCAGGGTTTCGACGGACGGCGATGGCACGATCGAATTTGAAGGTGTTCTCTGGGAGTGCCCATCCCGAGCTGGCCCAGGAGATCGCGGATTTCCTGTGCGTGGCGCCGGGGCAGGCCCGCCTTCAACGGTTTCCCGACACCGAGGTGTCGTTCCAGATCGACGAGAACATCCGCGGGACGGATGTCTTCATCGTGCAGCCGACGTCGCGTCCGGTGGACGCGAACATCATGGAACTCTGCGTGATGATCGATGCGTTCCGGCGCTCGTCGGCGTCGCGCATCACCGCGGTGATTCCGTACTACGGGTACGCGCGGCAGGACCGCAAGGACAAGCCCCGCGTGCCGATCTCGGCCAAGCTGGTGGCCAACCTGCTGAGTGCGGCGGGGGCGAACCGCGTCCTCACCATGGACCTGCACAAGGCGCAGATCCAGGCGTTCTTCGACATCCCGGTGGATCATCTGTTTGCCGCGCCGGTCATCATCGACTACCTGGCGCGCCAGAAGTTTCCCAACGTGACGATGGTCTCGCCCGATGCCGGGGGTGCGGAGCGCGCCCGGGCCTACGCCAAGCGCGTCGGCGCCGATCTGGCGATCATCGACAAGCGGCGGAGTGCGGAGACCGGGGCCGCCGAGGTGATGAACGTGATTGGTGATGTCCGTGGCCGCACGTGCGTGCTGCAGGACGACATCATCGACACGGCCGGCACCATCGTGAAGGCGGCGCAGGCCCTGAAGGCCAACGGCGCCGAGCGGATCATCGCCTGCGCGGTGCACGGCGTGCTGTCGGGGCCGGCGATCGAGCGCATCGAGCAGTCGCCGATCGAGAAGCTGGTGGTGACCAACACCATCCCGCAGAGCGACGCCTGCGCCTCGTCGTCGAAGATCGAATGCCTGTCGGTCGCCCGCTTGCTGGGCCAGGCGATTCGCAGCATCCACGAGGAGACCTCGGTCTCCTCACTGTTCGTGTAGGTCGGTTGGAAATCCGCAATTCTGCGCTTCTGCAGTTGCCGATGGTAGGGCCCGGCGTGGGCCGGGCCTGAGAGTAGGAAGGACACAAGGATCATGGAAGCCACACTCGAAGCCGTACTCCGCGAGACCCGCGGCAAGAACGAGGCCCGCCGTCTGCGCGTGGCCGGCAAGATTCCCGCCGTGGTCTACGGTGGCGGCCAGGAGCCGCAGGCGGTGGCCGTCAGCCCGAAGGAGCTGTCGCGCCTGCTGCACTCGGAGTCGGGCCTGAACACGCTGATCGATCTCCAGGTCGGCGGCGCCAGCACCAAGGTCATCGTCAAGGACTACCTGCTGCAGCCGGTCACGCAGCAGTTGCTGCACGCCGACTTCTACCGCGTCGACCTCTCCCGGAAGGTGCAGGTCAAGGTGGCGGTCCGGCTCCACGGCGAGCCGCGTGGCGTCAAGGTGCAGGGCGGCGTGCTCGACTTCGTGCACCGCGAGATCGAGATCGAGAGCCTGCCGGCCGAGATCCCGGAGCACATCGACATCGACGTGACCAACTTCATGATCGGTGACAGTGCGTACGTGCGCGACGTGGCGAAGGACCAGAAGTGGACCCCGATCAGCCCCGCCGACATGATGCTCGTCCACGTCGTCACGGCGCGCGTCGGCAGCGACGATGCGGCGGCGGCCACGACGGCGGAGCCCGAAGTCGCCAAGAAGGGCAAGCCGGACGCCAAGGACAAGTAGGAACGCGCAATTGGAAATTTGAAATTTCAAATTTCGAATTGCCATGAAACTGATTGTGGGGCTCGGCAATCCCGGCCCGAAGTACCGGGACACGCTGCACAACGTCGGCTTCATGACGATGGACGTCCTGGCGGCGCGGCATGGGGTCTCGTTCGAGACCGCCCCGGCCGACGCCCTCATGGCGCGGGTGCGGGGCGTGGCGGGCGGTCTGCTGCTGGCCAAGCCCCTGACGTTCATGAATCGCAGTGGGGCCGCCGTCGGCGACCTGCTGCGGTTCTTCAAGATCCCCGTCGAGGACCTGCTGGTGGTCGTCGACGAGGTGGCATTGCCTGCGGGTCACCTGCGGGCACGGCCAGCCGGGTCGGCGGGAGGCCACAACGGCCTCAAGTCGATCAACGGCGTGCTCGGCACGGAGCAGTACGCTCGGCTCCGCATCGGGGTGGGACGCGGGGACCCGCGTCGCGACCTGGCCGATCACGTCCTGTCTGCGATACCGCCGGATCTCCGGCCCGTCGTGGACGAAGCGGTCGTCAAGGCCGCTGATGCCGTCGAGTGCTTCGCGCGCGACGGCATCGAGAAGACCATGCAGGTCTTCAACGCGCCGCCTCCGGGTGGGCGCGACTCCACCTCCTTGCCACCACGGGGGGAGAGGTGTCGGTCCGAGTCGAAGGGATCCCGCGGTGGCCGTTCAGGCCAGAAGGAGGCCGAATGGCAGCACAGAAGCAGTACGAACTCGTTTACATCGCCTCGCCCGAGGCGACCGAGGATCAGCTCACCGAGCTGCAGACTCTGGTCGAGGGCATCGTCACCAAGGCGGACGGCACCATCGACAAGACGGACGTGTGGGGCCGTCGTCGGCTCGCCTACCAGATCGGCCGGCACAAGGAAGGGCACTACGTCGTGCTGCTCTTCAGCTGCGAGGGTGAGCTCGTCAAGGAGCTCGATCGCCGCCTGAAGGTCAACGACACGATCATCCGCCACCTCATCGTCCGCGTCGACGAGGAGCTCCAGAAGGCGGCCCGGGCCAAGCAGCGTCGCGACGACGAGACCCGTCGCCGCCGCGTGGCGCGTGGCCTGCCGCCCGAGCCCACGCCAGAGGAACTGATGGCCAAGCAGGCGGCGCTCGACAACCAGGATGACGGGGAGGATATGAGATGAGCATCGACAACCCGAATCAGGGTGAGGACCGCGGCGGCCGCGGCGGCCGCAGTGGTGGTCCGCGCGGCGAGCGCAGCGGCGGTGGTGGCGGTGGACGTCGCGGCGGCTTCCGTCGCAAGCGCGTCTGCAAGTTCCGCACGGAGAAGATCGACTACGTCGATTACAAGGACGTGCGGATGCTCTCGCAGTTCGTTCCGGAGCGCGGCAAGATTCAGCCGCGTCGCCTGACCGGCACCAGCGCGAAGTACCAGCGCAAGCTGCAGGTCGCCATCAAGCGGGCGCGCTTCCTGGCGCTGCTCCCCTACGCGACGGACTGAGGAGCAAGACGATGATCGAAGTGATCCTGAAGGAGCACGTCGAGCACCTCGGTGAGCGTGGCGACGTGGTGAAGGTGGCTCCGGGGTACGCGCGCAACTACCTGTTGCCGCGCAAGCTGGCCCTGGCCGTCACCGCCGGCAACAAGAAGCAGATCGAGCACGAGAAGAAGGCCGCGGCGGCCAAGGCGGCCGAGGAGCGTGCGGTGGCCCAGGCCCTCGCGACGCGCTTCGCGCAGACCGAGGTGTCGTTCACGCGGCGGGCGAGCGACACGAACCAGCTGTTCGGCTCGGTCACCTCGGCCGACATCGCCGAGGCGCTCGCGGCGCAGGGCTTCGAGGTGGATCGCCGCAAGATCCAGCTCGCCGACCCGATCAAGGCCGTTGGCGAGTACACCGTGCCGGTGCGTCTGCACCGCGAGGTGACCGCCGAGGTCAAGGTGCACGTGGCCGCCGAAGGCGCGCCCGAGGCTCCCGCCGCCCAGGCGTAGGTGGGTGGGGTAGGGCCCGCTCTCCGAGCGGGCTACCCGAGGACATCGAGCCCGTCACCGGTCAGACCGGTGACGGGCTCTTCGTTTGTTCGCTACACTCTGTCTCCCGTCCCCGGGTCCCTCGATGAACGAACGCACGCTGCCCCACAACCTCGACGCGGAGCGCTCCGTGCTCGGCGCCATCCTGCTGCGCAACGACACGATCAATGCGGCAGTCGAGGTGCTGCAGCCCGACGACTTCTACCGGGAGGCGCATCAGCTGCTCCTCGAGCACATGATCCAGTTGAGCGAGCGGGGCGCCGCCATCGACCTGGTGACGCTGGCCGAGTCGCTGTCGCGCGCCAACGCGCTCGACAAGGTCGGCGGACCGGCCTACATCACGCGCCTGGTCGACGGCGTGCCGCGCACGACCAACGTCGAGCACTACGCGCAGATCGTCAAGGAGAAGTCGACGCTGCGTCGCCTCATCACCGAGGCCAGCAAGATTGCCTCGGACGCCTACGACGCGGATCGCGACGCCAGCGAGATCCTCGACGAGGCCGAGCGCAGCATCTTCAGCATCGCCGACGCCCGCATCGGCGAGGGCTTCACGCCGCTGTCGGATCTGGTCAACTCGGCCCTCGACACCGTCGAGAAGCTGCAGCAGTTCAAGAGCCTGGTGACCGGCGTGCCCACCGGGTTCTACGACCTCGATCACAAGACGTCGGGCATGCAGCCGACCGACCTGGTGATCATCGCGGCGCGCCCGTCGATGGGCAAGACGTCCTTCGTCATCAACATGGCGCAGAATGCCGCCCTCGAGCACGGCAAGGTGGTCGGCGTCTTCAGCCTCGAGATGTCGAAGGAGCAGCTCTTCATGCGCATGCTCACCTCCGAGGCGCGCGTCGACTCGCAGCGCCTCCGGCAGGGCATGCTGCTCGAGCGCGATCTGCCGGCCATCGCCCAGGCGGCCGAGAAGCTGTCGATGGCCAAGATCTTCCTCGACGACAGCGCCTCCATCGGTGTCCTCGAGATGCGCGCCAAGGCGAGGCGCCTCAAGGCCGAGCACGGCCTCGACATGCTGGTCATCGACTACGTGCAGCTGATGCAGGGGCGCGGCCGCTTCGAGAACCGGCAGCAGGAACTGACCAGCATCTCGCGCTCGCTGAAGGCGCTGGCCAAGGAACTGCACGTGCCGATCCTCATCCTGTCGCAGCTGTCGCGGGCCCCCGACGCGCGCGCCGACCATCGGCCGCAGTTGTCGGACCTGCGTGAATCGGGCGCCCTCGAGCAGGACGCCGACGTCGTGATGTTCATCTACCGCGAGGACCGCTACAAGGGCCCCGAGGACGAGGACACCGGCGAGGCCGAGATCATCATCGCGAAGCAGCGCAACGGCCCGGTGGGCACGGTGAAGCTCGCGTTCATCAGCGACTACACGCGCTTCGAGAACCTCGAGCGCGGCGGCGCCAGCGACTACTGACGTGCGACACACGGTGGCACGCGTCGACCTCGACGCGCTGCGAGGCAACGTGCGGGCGATCCGCGGCCTGCTCGAGGACGGCGCCCTGGCGTCGGGCCATCCCGCGCCCGGCATCATCGCCGTCGTCAAGGCCAACGCCTACGGACATGGCGCGGCGGCGGTCGCGCATGCCCTCGAGGCCGAAGGCGTGGCGATGCTGGCCTGTGCCGACGTCGACGAGGGCGTGGCCCTGCGGGACGCGGGCGTCACCGCGCCGATTCTCGTCTTCGGCGCACTCGGGGTCTCCGATCTCGACGGCATCTTCTCGCATCGGCTGACGCCGACGATCTCGTCGCCGTGGGCTGGCCGCGCCCTCGCCGACGCCGCGGCCGCGCGCGACACCGTGCTCGGCTGCCACGTCAAGATCGACACCGGCATGAACCGGCTCGGCCTGCGGCACGACAACCTGCGGCAGACGCTGCCCGCCATCCTGGACGCTCCAGCGCTGCGGGTCGATGCGCTGTATACGCACTTTGCCACGGCCGACGAACCCGAGAGCGAGCACTTCGCCCTGCAGCAGCAGCACTTCGCCGAGGCCCGCGAGACTGCGGCGGCCCTGGGCCTGCGCACGACACACGCGCACGCGGCCAACAGCGCGGCGTTGCTGCGCGACGAGCGCGTGTGGTTCGATGCCGTCCGGCCCGGCCTGCTGCTCTACGGCGTCGTACCGCCGCCGCTGATGACGACCTTGGCGCTCGAGCCGGCGCTGTCGCTGCACTCCCGCGTCGTCGCGGTCAAGGGGGTGCGAGACGGAGAAGCCGTCGGGTACGGGCAGACGTATCGTCCGGACGGTCCGCGCACGGTCGCCGTGGTGCCGGCGGGCTACGCCGACGGCCTCGACTGGCGCCTCGGCAACCGCGGCGTGGTGCTGGTGCGGGGGCGACGCGTCCCGATCGTCGGCCGGGTTTCGATGGACATGATCTCGGTGGACGTCACCGGCCTCGACGTCTCGCCTGGCGACGAGGTCGTCCTGCTCGGGCGCCAGGGCGAGGAACGGCTCGACGTCCGCGAGGTGGCCGCGACCATCGGCGCCATTCCGTGGGAACTGCTGTGTCGCCTCGGCGCCCGGATCGGGCGCGAGTACGGCGGTGGCAATTCGAAATGTGACATGTGAAATTACCGGCGGCTGGCCTGTCGGCCTTGCCGCTCGAGACAGGCCGCGAGGCGGCGCAGCCGCGCCTCGAGAGCGTTCAAATTTCCAATGTCACATTGCCCGCGCCGCCGCAGTTTCTGCAGCGTCCTCAGGGCCACCCTCTGGTTCTCCGCGGTCGTGCGCGTGGCCCCGTTCATGCAGAACAGCCGGGCATGCGTCGCGAGATCCACGAACGGGCGTTTCGATTGGCACTTCGAGTGGCCACGCTGCGGCGGGATGCGGTGTACGCGCGCATGGTCGGGGATGTCGTCCTGCGCCAGTTGATTCGCGCGGCGACGTCCGTAGGAGCGAACCTGGAGGAAGCGACCGCTGCTCAGTCGCGCGCGGACTTCGCCTCCAAGGTCGCGATTGCGACCAAGGAGGCGCGGGAACTGCAGTACTGGGTGCGCCTGGCGCGGGAGAGCGGCCACCTGCGCGAGGAGGAGTGGGCGTCGCTCGGGCCAGAGGCCCGGGAGATCGCGCAGGTCGTATCGACCATCGCGCGATCTGCCAGCCGGCCGCCGGAAGCGAAGCGGTCCTGACTCTCGAGGGCGAAGGCGGCGATGCCGCCGAGCCCTTGCCAATTTCGGATTTCAACTTTCAAATTGCCAGATGCGCGCTCCCAAGACGGTCTTTGCGTGTACCAACTGCGGCGCGCAAGCGCCCAAGTGGCTGGGGCGATGCCCCGACTGCGGCGCGTGGAACACCTTTGCCGAGGAAGCGGCCGCGCCGCCGATGCCGGCCGGAGGAGCGCGCCCGAGCCTCGGCGCGGCGGGCGGGCAGGCGCGGCTCTACGCCGACGTCGACATGGTGCAGGCCGAGCGCATCTCCACGGGCATCGGCGAGTTCGACCGCGTGCTCGGCGGCGGGCTGGTGCCCGGCAGTCTCGTCCTGCTCGGCGGTGAACCCGGCATCGGCAAGAGCACGCTGCTGCTGCAGGCGGCGGCGGAGTTCGCGCAGCGGACCGGCCCGGTCCTGTACTGCTCGGGCGAGGAGTCCGAACACCAGGTCAAGGGGCGTGGCGAGCGGCTCGGCGTCGGCAACGCGCCGCTGTACCTGCTGGCCGAGACCTGCACCGAGCGCATCCTCGAGGAAGTCCAGCGCCTCCGACCGGCCCTGCTCATCGTCGACTCGATCCAGACCGTGTACTCGACCAAGCTGACGTCGGCGCCGGGCACGGTGGGGCAGATTCGCGAGACGGCCACGCAGCTGCTGTTCGCCGCCAAGGGGCAGAACCTGCCGACCGTGCTCGTCGGCCACGTGACCAAGGACGGCGGCCTTGCTGGCCCCAAGGTCCTCGAGCACGTGGTCGACACGGTGCTGTACTTCGAGGGCGAGCGGCACCACACCCATCGGGTCATCCGCGCGGTGAAGAATCGCTTCGGGGCGGTCAGTGAACTCGGGGTCTTCGAGATGACGGGCACCGGCCTGCAGCCCGTGGCCAACCCCTCGGCCCTGTTCCTGGCCGAGCGGCAGGTCGGGGCGCCCGGGTCGGCCGTGCTGTGTTGCATGGAGGGCTCCCGGCCCATCCTGGTCGAGGTCCAGGCCCTGGTCTCGAGCAGTGTGTACGGCAGCGCCCGCCGGATGACCAACGGCGTGGATCAGCAGCGCCTCGCCCTGTTGCTGGCGGTGCTCGAGAAGCGGGCCGGGCTGAATCTGGCCGGCGAGGACGTCTTCGTCAACGTGGCGGGCGGCTTCACCGTGGAGGAACGGGCGGCCGACCTCGGCATCGTCGCGGCCGTGGTGTCCAGCCTGCGCAACCGGGCGGTCCGCCCGGGCACCGCGATCTTCGGCGAGGTGGGGCTGGCCGGCGAGGTGCGGGCCACCGGGCAGTCCCTGCTCCGGGTGCGCGAGGCGGCCCAGATGGGGTTCACCCGCTGCGTGGTGCCGTCGGGCAACGTCGGCCCCGACGATGCCGGCGCCGGATGCGAGGTGGTTGGCGTCCGCACCGTGGCCGAGGCGCTGGACGAGGTGATCGGTTGGGATTGATGGGCGTATGATGTCGGCTGGCGTCGCGTGGCTGTTTCGCCCCACCATCATCCCGGCCCGCGTCCTTCGGTCTCGTTGAGCTTTCCTATTCGGGGTCGTACATGACCTGGTTCGTGTTTGCCCGCGTCCTGTTCGTGGCCGCGGTCGCGTATTCGGCCTCGCTGGTCAGGCCGGTCCACGAGATGGCCCTGGTCAACGTCCTGGTCGGGGCGGGCCTGGCCGGTCTCGTCGTGGTCTTCGAGACGCAGCTGCGCGACACCGCCGTGTCGTCGATTCTCGGGGCCGTGATCGGTGGCACCTTCGGCCTCAGCATCGCCAAGACGATCACGACCACGCTGTTCTGGGCCAACACCAACGACAGTCGCGTCGCCTTCCTCCACACGGTCACGCTGCTCGCGCTGACCTACCTCGGCCTGGTCGTCGGTGGTCGCAAGGGCGAGTGGCTGGAACCGGCCAGGCTCATCAGTCTGTTCCGGGCCACGGCGCCCAAGAAGCACTTCAAGATTCTCGACACCAGCGTCATC
>LNFM01002501.1_pt1 | contig 38399 bp, 28 predicted proteins | sample 596031 | NCBI WGS metagenome assembly LNFM01 (sample SAMN04254537, study PRJNA301005) | activated carbon metagenome | isolation source: dual media filters at the Ann Arbor, Michigan drinking water treatment plant | place: USA: Ann Arbor | reverse complement strand
CCCGACATTGCGCGGATATCTCGGCGGCCTGGACCTGCTATTTGCAAATGCCATCCTGCTCGCTCCGTCGAGAGCCGCTTCAGGGGCAGACTAGTCGATAGGGGGCGCGCAAAGGCAATAGCGTGAAAGTGTCCATGATACTGCCAGAGCAAAAGGTGTCGGACCTGACTGACCTGAGTCCCTATTGGCCGCGCAATGACAGTCGGAGCAATCCTCGCGATTCACAAGGTGTGAGTGATCTGGCCCGAGCATTCTGCGGCCACTTACTAAGGCCGAGTGAATCAATCGCAGTGAGTTTTACTTCTGTTTTCACGTCAGATTCGTCTGTCGTCTGTAGAAGATACGACAGTCATGACAAATGCTGCCACACCTTTAGAAAACCGGCTGCCGATCGAGCGTCGCTCGATACCGGCACCTGTTGATATCGACGCGCGCGTCAGGTCGGAACTGTTTGACATGCACGTCGCCATTGACCGCAAGGTCTCCTGGCTCAGTGCACTTCCTGCCCTGTTTGTCGGCATCTGGGCATTGCAGTCGGGTCGCCCGGCCTTGGCCGCAATTAGTGCTGGCCTGCTCTGCCTCGCGATTGTCTTGAACATGCTTGTTCTGCCGCATTTGCAGGCCGAAATAAGTAAACCTGCGGGGCGCAAGTGGAACGCCCTGATGCTTTCGGATTTCCTGAACGGCGTCTTCTGGGGCGGCGCGATGCTCCCTGTCGCGCCAGATATCGGAACCAGCGTCGAGGCGAGTTTCGTCTGCATGTTCATCATCGTCACGATGTCCCTGACGGCCATGACGAACCGTGCAGACCAGCGTGCCCTGTATGTCACTCTGGCCGGATTTTCGATCACCCTCGTTCCCCAGACGATTTATCATTTCGATGTGCTCGGTCCGATACCGCTGATAGCAACGCTGCTTCTAGTCCCATCACTGATCCTGATCGGACGCGCGCTGCATAAGCAGATCCGGAGTATGGTACGCACCCGGATTGTGAACGAGCATCTTTCGGACGAGCTGTCCAAAGCTCTTCGAAAGGCGCAATACCTTTCAGAAACAGACAGCCTGACTGGCCTGCTCAACCGCCGTGCCTTCGAGTCCAGGGCGCGTGCACAACAGGGCGGCGGTGTGCACGCCCTGATCCTCATAGATCTCGACCATTTCAAACAGATCAATGACACGTTTGGTCATTCCGTCGGCGATGAAGTCCTGAAACACACAGCAGACCTGATCGAGCAGCGTCTGCATTTGAATGGGTGGGGACACGAGACCGCCAGCGCGGCGGCGCGTTGGGGCGGCGAGGAGTTCATTGTATTCCTGCCGGAATGCCCGGAAACAGAAGCAGGCAGGATTGCGGAAGACATCCGCCTCGAATTGCAGAATAGCAAACTGCAGGGCTGTCCGAAAACGCTTTCAGTTACCGGGTCTATCGGGATATCACGATGGGCCGATGGGCAGACGCTTGCGCAGGCAATCAACTTTGCCGATGAGGCGATGTACAGCGCAAAGGTCGCTGGACGAAATCAGGTGTTCGCCCACCGTGAAACAGCATCGCGGCCTGTGATCGAAGCGGCCCGGCGTGCCGGCGCCTGACGGCGGGGTTGGCGGAGCCGGCGCTTTTGTTCGTATCGCAATGCTTTGATCCCCGATACCTCACGCGTTTGAAGCCACGGTCGGGTGCGCATGAAGAAGCCTGAAAACTCCAAAGCGGTCATCCGTCCTTGATCCCCCGATGACTGCAATCGGCGATAGTCCGGCCCGGTGCTGGTGATGCGATCGAATGAGAAGACTGAAGTGACCCCGCCGCACGTCGTAACCCTCTATCAGAGCCGGCCTGGCCCTTTCCTGCCGGTTGCGCATGCCCATTGAATGGATTGCTGAAGCTTGCCAGACGCAGGAATGCGGTATCAACCTTGGCAGGATAGGTGGGTCAGGTTTGCTGAATTCAATACCTCGGAGCAGGCCTGCATGGACCGACGCCGCTTTCTGGCTGTGATGAGCGCCTCGCTGGCCGCGCCCGGCCTCGCGGCCTGCGAACCTGTCAAGGCCGGGACCGTGCTTGTCATCGGCGCAGGCGTGGCGGGGCTTGCTGCGGCGCAGGCGCTGACGGCGCGCGGCGCACGCGTCACGGTGCTTGAGGCGCGCGGCCGGATCGGGGGGCGAATCCATACGAGCCGGCTCTGGCCAGATGTGCCAATTGATCTTGGCGCATCCTGGATCCACGGAACGCGCAGCAATCCACTGACCGCACTTGCGCGCGACGCGGGCGCTAGAACTCTCGCCACCAGCTATGACAGTTCAAAGCTCTACATCGCGCCAGAGCTCGCCGCACTTGGCGTGAAAGAGCGTGGCACAGACTGGGCCGCCGGCCTTGTCGAGCGCGCGCAGGAAGAGGCGCAACACGCGGACGCCGACATGTCTCTCCGCGAGGCGGTGGACCGGATCAGCCCCGCGGGATCCCTGTCACCCGTTCGCAGCGCGCAGCTCGAACATCATCTCGCAGGCGACTACGAGCAGGAATATTCCGGTAGCGCGCGCGAACTGTCCGCCTGGTGGACCGGGGCGGACGAGGCGTTCGGCGGCGGCGATGTGCTTTTTCCCGGCGGCTATGATCAGCTCACAGATCATCTGGCGCGCGGTCTCGATATCCGCCTCAATTCGCCGGTCGCCCATGTGCGCTGGGACAGGCCGGGCGTCGAGGTCGAGCTGGCCGCTGGCGAGCGCCTTCTGGCGGGTAGGGTCATCGTCACCGTGCCGCTCGGCGTGCTCAAGGCAGGCAGCATCCGCTTCACGCCGGCGCTTTCTGCGGGCAAGCAAGCCGCCATTGACCGGCTCGGTATGGGGCTTCTCAACAAGCATTTCCTGCGCTTCGAGGCGCCTTTCTGGCCAACCGATATCGACTGGCACGAATGTATCAAACGCGAGCCCGGTCGCTGGTCGCAATGGGTGAGCCTTGCGAAGACCGGGGCGCCGGTGCTGCTCGGCTTTACAGGCAGCGACGCGGCGCGCCAGGTCGAGACGCTGGACGAGCGCGCCGTCCTCGCCGAAGCGAGCGCCGCCCTGCGCGACATGTTCGGCGCGGCGACGCCCGCCCCTATCGCGGCGCAGGTGACACGCTGGGCAAGCGATCCGCTCGCGGGCGGCTCCTACTCGTTCTACGCCGTCCACAGCAGCCCCGCCGACCGGAAGGCGCTGGCAATGCCGGAAGCAGATGGCGCACTGCGCTTCGCGGGCGAAGCATGCAGCACGGATTATTTCGGCACCGTCCACGGCGCATTCATAAGCGGACAGTCCGAAGGCGCCGCGTGAGCGACGCGCGCCGGGCGCGCCCTTGCCTGGTTTGCAAACACACGCCGCAATTGGCCGCCATTCGACTACGGTCTTTTATGAATCGAACTGTTCCTGTCGCATTCAGATCGCAATCTGCTGTCCGGCAAGGGCGACCATTGCCGCCGCTTCGACTTAGAACTGGAGCGCGATTGCCTGCCTCTGGACTTGTCTGGCAGGACCGGCTTGATTGAATTGGCTGCATTCGGTTCAGGGGACTGCCACGCAGAGTTCGACAATGTTGGGGGCGGTGATCAGCCAAGATGATGAAGCAGGCGGCCGAACGCCGCTCGGATCGTGGCGCATCGCGGCCTTTGCTTTGCCATGCGTTCCGGTAGCCGCGATGCTGATGCCGGTGGTGGTCTATCTGCCAAACTATTACGCCACCGATCTGGGCGTAAGCCTGGGCGCTATCGGCCTCGCCTTCGGAATCGTCCGCCTTTTCGATTTGTGGCTTGACCCGACGCTTGGCTTTCTCATCGACAAGACGAACACTCGATTTGGCCGTTTCAAGCCTTGGCTCGTGGCAGGCCTGCCGATCGCTGTGCTCTCGGTTTGGATGCTATTCATGGCGCGGCCCGGCATCGACGGCAGCTATATCCTGTTTTGGCTGATCCTGGGTTTTCTGGGTCAGTCGATGGCCACTATGGCTCATGTCGCATGGGCCGCAAGGATTGCTCCGGAATACAGTCAGCGAACGCGGGTGTTCGGCTGGTGGCAGGCGTTCACGGTGCTGGGCATGCTGATCGTCCTTGCGATGCCTCCGTTGATGAAGAGTGCCTTCGGACTCGACTATGCGTCGGGCGTGCGCGCCATGGGCTGGTTCGTCGTGTTGAGCTTGCCGGTTGCTATCCTTGTTGCGCTGTTTGCAGTGCGCGAGCCATTAGCGCTGCCAAACTCGACTGCATCCAGTTGGCGTCACTACCTGGCGCTCTTGCGTCGGCCATCCGTTCTGAGGCTGCTCGCCGCAGACATCTTGATCGGGACAGGACCTGTGATTGCGGGCACGCTGTTCTTCTTCTTTTTCGACGCCATCCGAGGCTGGGACCGTTCGGAAGCGGGCCTGTTGTTGCTGCTCTATTTCATCGGGGCCCTGCTTGGTGCGCCGCTGTGGTCGCGGCTGGGCCGGACTTTCGGCAAGCACCGCGCGCTGAGCATTGCCGCCGTTGCCTATTCGATCGCGCAAGCGTCGGTGTTGATCGCACCCCCTGGTCTCGCCTGGGCGATCGCCACCATGATGCTTGCGGGCGTTCCCTACAGTGCCGGTCCGATTCTCCTGCGGGCGATGATGGCCGATCTCGGCGATGAAGAACGCTTGCACAGTGGCATCGACCGCAGCGGACTTCTCTTTGGAATGCTGAGCGGCGCCGTGAAGATTGGATCTGCGTTTGCGGTTTTCGCCTCGGTCACCTCTATCGAGGCGATGGGCTTCCGCGCTGATCTGGGCGCCGGCAATGACCCGGTTGCGTTGGCCGCATTGTCGGGCGTCTTTGCATTGGCGCCCGCTTTGTTGGGACTTGCCGGCGCGGCCCTGATCTCTGGCCATACAATGGATAAAGCCGCGCATGATGCCATCCGCCAGCAGTTGGACGCGCTTGATGCCTTACAGAAAGAGCGAGCGACGGCGTAGTGCCGGCGCACCATTTGGATCCCTGCCAACTCCTCGTTCCAGACGCGCATACTCCAAAGGTGACAAGCGGCGCATTCCGGCGACAAGTCCGGACTGGTGGCGATGAGGCAGCCGAATGACAGGGTCGGATCGAGCCTGCCAGCCACCGACGAGGGCGACCTCAGCCAACTTGGCCCCCTGCCGCTGCCAGCGTGGTGTGTTTCCCAAGATCCCGTTTCGGAGGATGGCGAAAAGGCGCGCTTGCCCCGAGCCATGCGGCGGCGCCTCACGCGTTTGCTCTTTGGGGCCCCAGAAGCAAAGCCCTGAGGTCACCTTTTACCTGGTAGCTCGCAATAAGCAGGTAGATGGTCAGAAAGATCATTCCGCCGAAGAACGCGATGAAACCGAGCGCGAGACCGGAAAGCGAAAAATGGTGCCTCCAGGCTGTCCAAAGAGCGGACAGCGCGAGAAAGCCCATGAAATCGAGATTGAATTGTCCAGGCCAATTCACGGCGCTCAAGTCGCCGACGAAGACGGCAAGCAGGTTCCATCCGTGATCTGCGATCACGAGGGCGGTGTACCCTGAGAGGGCTACAAGGAACAGCACCAGAAAACTCCGAAACAAAATCACGCCTTGTCCTCCTTCGCACGATCCGCATTTTGCTGCGCCTCATGGCCTGCGTCGCCAATCAGGAAAAGCTCTGTTCGAGCCACCCCGCAACTACGTCTGAGGTAATCGAGCGCGAAACTTCCGTTGGAATTTTCCGCCAAGACGATCACTGAGATCAACAGATGCACGCTTGCCGGCCCATCTGCGTCTCGCCGTGACACAAGGTTGATTGTGGGTCCCGAGATCCCAGCAAACCAATGCCTCGCAGCCTCAATCTTTCCAGTCGGTCCAGCCTCAACATCCCGGATCCGGATTTTCGACAACCCGGCGCCAGAGAACTCCAATTGATCCAGCCTCGGGATAACAACATCTTCCTCGAACCACCTGGCTCCATCTGCACAGTCTTTCCATCCAACTGCGCCCTCTAGAAACAAGTTCAACGTATTGGGCGATGGTGCGCCGCCAGCTATTGGAAGAGTTCGCGCCTTAAGCCCCGCACCGGCGAGGCGGTGCATCTCTTTGGTGGCACGTCCGGATACCCCTCTGTGCGGCCCCGGCGAAGATACGGTTTTTTGGGAACGTGGCATTTGTCACAGGCGAAGGACGGCGCGTGTTCCTATCCGTTCCGCTTCCGGGCCGCCGCAAACACGCCCCTGCGAAATGAACTACAGTCTCAATCGCCGGACATGGCGCGAAGCACCTTTGCCATCGCTTCGAGCCTCGACTGCGAGTCTGATCGATCAATGACGGCGTGGCATTTGCGACGGGCACGGATCAGATCCGTTTCCTGGCTGAGCTCGTCATCCCCTCCCTCAAACAGCTGATCGACAGGTACGACGAAAAACCGGGCGAGCTCATACAGCATGCCCGCAGAAACCCGGTTCGCCCCGGTTTCATACTTCTGCAGCTGCTGGTGACTGATGCTGAGGGCCTCTGCCAGTTCTGAAAGCGTCAGTGCGGCATCTGCCCGAAGCCGGCGCACATTCGCACCTACCACGCGGTCAGCCGCGACGGCTTTCCGGTCTGATCGTTTGTCCTCAGACATCTTCATGCCCCGCCACGGACCAGCAATAAGGCCGTTCTATAAAATGAGCGTACCATGCAGAATCCTCAGCTTGTCATCAGGGCGCAATCAGCAGCCGTTGCGCCGGGCCACCGAAACAAACTGGCATGGCTGCAAATCCCGAAATCGCACCGGGTGGAAACACCGCGTTCCAATGACTGGACAGGAGCGACTGGGCCCATCATCAGGAACCTCGATCAGAGCCAGGCTGGGCCAGATTTGCCCGCGAGGCCGGCGCTGCCCCGTGCAGCGGCTCCCTTTGAACAGAGTGCAGCCCGGCGATTACAGCGACCAGCCACAGCGCGGTCAGGAAATGGTAGGCATGCCAGCTCGCGGCAGCGTCCAGAAACGGTGACTGGCGTACGAGAAGAAGGTTGGGCGCCATCAGCGCGAACCCCGTCGCCAGGTACGCCCTGTGTTTTCTGCCGCTATGAGTGGCGAGAAGCAGCGCTCCCGCCGCGATCAGGACCAGGAAGATCAGGCCGCCCCATGCGCCGCCTGTGACCGCGGCGAATGCCGTAACGCCTGCACAGGTCACAACCGCCATGAGCGGCAGCCTCCACCCGCGGAGCCTGGCAACCTCCGAGACGATAAGAACCAGCCCAAATACGCCGCCGGCCTGCGCGGCGAGCCGGTGAGCGGGCGCAAGCAGTTCTTCAGCGCCTGAGGCAATGCGAGTGATGCCGATTATTGCAGCCAAACCGAAAAACATCACACCAATCGAGCCGAGCGCCTGCCCGTCCAGCCACAGGCGGTGCGCGCCCCAGACCGCTGCGGCGCAGATTGCGATTTCCGGCAGTGTGTAGTGAAGAGGCATGGCGCTCACTCTGCCGGCGCCGAAGGAACGCGGTTGGGGCCCCTGAGGCGCACGATACCAGCGTCACGCATGATCGAAGCGCTGGTCTGGCGCGAATTGTCGTGACTCCATCCAGGCGGCGCAAACACGTAGCGCAGTCGTTGCCCGAAAGTCAGCCCGGGCTGGGATACGTCGCGCGCAATTCCCGCATACTCATGGAAGAGGACCTTGATGGGGTTGTAGGTCTCGATGTTCTTGACCAGTCCGTAGGCGGGCGGATCAGCGGCTTCCTCGGCTACGAACGTTCCGAAAAGGCGGTCCCAAATAATCAGCGTACCGGCATAGTTCGCGTCGAGATAACGGGGATTGGCGCCGTGATGCACGCGGTGATGAGACGGTGTGTTGAAGATCGCTTCGTACCAGCGCGGCATCTTGTTGATCGTTTCGGTGTGAAGGAAGAATTGATAGGTCGCGTTGAGCACACCGCAGAATGTCACCAGCAACGGATCGAACCCGATCAGCACCAATGGGATCTTCAACAGCATCGTGCCTGTGAAGTGTTTGGTCCAGGATTGCCTCAGGGCTACCGACAGATTGTATTGCTGGCTCGAGTGATGGACCACGTGCATGGCCCAGACCCAGCGGCACCGGTGGGCGATGCGGTGGTGCACGTAAAAGCGAAGATCATCGAGCACAAAGCAGAGCGCAAAGGCCGCCCATGTGACGGGGATACTCGTTATCTGAAAAGGTGTCGCGAGCGATAGCAACCCGTAGGTTATGAACGCCGTCAGCGCGTTGGCTGGCCCGCTGGCGAGCCCGAGAAAAATCCCCAGCGCGCTGTCTTTGGCGACGTAACGGCCTCTGGCCCGGAACACGAAGATGGCGACCAGTTCGATCGCAATCATTGCGAGAAACAAGCCAATCGAAATCAGCTCAATGGGAAGGTCCATGGCCTGTTGGACACTCATCAATGCACTCCCGCCTGCCGCAGCTAGGTGCAGCAGGTCAGAACGGACCACAATTGAATAATAATCGGAGATTATGTACCAGATGGAACATGTCATTCGATCTCGTCCTGGTCCGCCGGTTTGAAGCGGTTTGTCGTCTTCGCAGCTTTTCGCGGGCCGCAGACGAGCTGGGGCTTTCTCATTCCGCGATGACAAAGAGCATCCGCAGCCTCGAAGAAGGCCTCAACGTGCGACTGATCGAGCGGACAACGCGCTCAGTGGCGCCGACCCCGGCCGGACAACGTTTGCTCAACCGCGCGCCTGACTTGCTCGCGCATTCCGAAGACGTGATCGAAGCGATTTCCGCAGACACGGCTCAACTCAATATCATAAGCGGGCCCGTCATTCTTGATGCCATCTGTCACCGGGCGTTGCTTGATTTCCGGGTCGATCGCCCGGAAGTCCATGTTGCCCTGCAAGTCATGGCGCCAGCGCTCGCGGTTGAGCAGCTCATACGCCAGCGGGTGGATCTGCTGTTGTTTCACCAGAATGTGGTTCGCGATCTTGAACATAGAAAGTCGCTGATCGTCCGGACGATCATTTCCGAGCCCTATGTCGTCCTGTTTCGGCGCGGGCATCCGATCGAAGGCGCCGGCGCTTCGATTGGCGCAATGCTCGGCCATGACTGGGTCGTTGCGGGTTTCGACAAGCTGTTTCAGGAAGGGTTGCCGCGCGATCAGCGCGAGATGCTGCTGCATCGCGCCTTTCCGAAGTATCGCATAGCCAGTCTCAGCGCGTGCGCCGACATGGCTGAATGCAGCGATCTGCTGACGGCGGTCCCAAGATCGGCCGCCGCGTCATTGATGGCAAATCGTCAGCTGGAGAGCGTGCCATTGCCCGGAAAGGCGCGGTTCAGTGTATGCGCCGTCACGACGGCCGACGCACTCGGATCAACCCACACAAACGGTTTTATTGACGCCGTATCGCGGACCGCGCCCCTGCGGGCCAAATCCAGAGGGATTCAGCCATGACAAGTGCAGGCCGGGGCCGGCTAGGTAGCCGAATGACACGTTCGAGTCGGCCTGGCCGGTCGCCGGCGATGACGACCGGAGCAGACGTGGCCCATTCGGGCCAGTCGCTAGTACACAAGGGAGCCTAGCGCCCGACGCGCCCACCCCACCTCAAACCATGGACGATGAAAAGGCCAGACTCTGGAGATGAATGAGGCACCCGAGGGTCCGGTCAGTTGGCATAAAGAATAGTTGCCGATGAGTTACCTCCTGGAGCTTCCAATTCGTCGCCCTGAAGCGCTTCCTTTGCTTCTCTTTAGAGAGACAGCTTGAGGCGCACCCACCCGCGCGACTGGTCGCGGAACTGGCCAATCAATCCCTCCTTAGTCCCCCAGATCAGATCGGCGCCTGCCGAAACTGTCGCCGTGTCTGTCACACGCCAGTCCGCCCACGGACGGAGCGTTCCATCCCCGTCACTCAGGATACTGATGAGTTCCCCGCGCAACCAGAGGCGTTCATTCAGAAGCGACTTCTGTACACGCAGCGTCGCAATAACATCCGATGGCGGTCGCACGAGCTGCTCGTTACCTTCGCTTACATGGTCGACGCCGAGCTGTGCATTCACGAATATATCGTTCGGCGCACTCCAGTCGAGGCCGACCCCGGCCAGCACGCGTGTCTGCTCGGCGCTGGAGAGCGGTGCCTGCGTCAACGAATTGACGACCTGGTCAGGGATAATCGCAACTTCTGCTCGCCAGACCTGTGACCCGGCCGATCGTTCAATAGTCCCTCCAAGCAATGTGCGCCGGGGATAGTCGAGCTGAACCTCTGGCAGGCCGTCAGCCGCAGTCAGCCTGAAGACTGGGTCGGTGTCCGGACCGCTGATTGCTACCAGGCTCAGAGTCGTGCCCGAAAACCCGCGTGAAAAACGCGCGCCGACTGTCGCATCGTCCAGGGCCGCATTCCGGCTTGAAACCCGCAAGGGCGGCGTGGCAGCGCCCGCCGGGATGCCTCCTCGAGCCCTGGTAGCCAGCGGCGAAAAAGTGCCTCCCGCACTTGGCAACTGGTTGACAGAAGCATCGAGCATGGCGGCGAGATCGACTTCCGTATCATCGCTGGTCAGTTTCACGCGTGCCCCCCAGCGTGCTATCCGCTCCGGACGGGGATCGGTAAAAACTGCATCCCGGCGGCGCACCGCATCGAATCGATCCGTCACCTGCAGGCCGTCCAGAATGCCCCAGGCAACGGTCTGCTTTCCGAGCGTTACACTCAACCCATCCCCGCGATAGGTCTGTGTCGCCTTGTCGATTTCGAGGCGCACATTTCCGCTGCGCAATAACGGCTGCGAAAGGTCCGAGAAGGTTCCGGTTGTTCCGAGTTCTGACTGATCGTCGGAAATTTCGAGGCGGGCCGAAACATCGCTTTGCCAGTTCTGCGAATTTCGCCAGCGGATGGAGGGCTTGATCGTGGCGCGTGCGAGACGGGTATCGCCGTCGTTCAGTCGCACCGCCGAGACAAGCTCGGCTTCGACCTTTCCGGAAACCGTGCCAGTGTCTGCAGCGGCGGCCGCCGCCGGAAAGGCGAACACTCCCAGGGCGCAGCCGGCAATCCGCCTGATCGTTCGATATCTGCCTCTCATGCGTATCTTCTAGTTCAGCAGAGGCACGCCGGCGGCGAGCCGGGCAGAGGAGAACATCTTGCTGTCAAGGCCGGGGAAATACCGCATGCCTTCGAAGTGAACATGCGTGGTATGGCCGGTCTGGAGATTCTCGACCTTGAACCTGATTGCGGTCCAGGCGCCTCCAATGCGGTCCTGCTCCAGCACCTCGACGCGCTTCAACGCCTCTCCGTCGGTGTCGGCATACATGATCTGCACCGGGAACAATGTCTTGGGATCTATCTGTGCGACGAAGCTTCCGTATCCCAGTTCCTCCGCGACTGAAGATGTGCGCGCAACACCCTTCAATACCTCGTGGCCGGTGGTCTTGTCGGTACCGCCATGCGTGAAGCGCCAGTCATCAAGGCCGAACTTGAAATTGTCCTTGATGTCGCCATAGGTCAGGTCAGAGCCCATGAAATTGCTGCCGCGCTCAGAGACGGGAAGCCGCCGAACACGTTCTGTTGCTGGCAGGTAGAGCCAATTCTCGTCAGTTCCCTCCAGATGATCGTGGCTTAGGAAAGCGGTGTCTGCAATTGCTGCAGGATGTGTGAAGTAGATCGCGATCTGGACAGTCTTGCCCTGATCGGAATGCATCATCAGTGCACGGCGCTCCCGAACCGATCCGCTCGAACTCTCTAGACGAAACACCATTTCGCCGACGCGCCCCTCATTGGCCGCTCGCGCGGCGATCTCGCTGGCAAGCCGGTTTCCAGCTTCATTGGCGATGGCATTCTGACCAGCGACCAGAAACACGATCGCCGCAATCACGGACCTAAGCATTTTGAAGTCTCCTTTGAGGAATGAGCCCTTTCAGGGCAAACAGGCTGGGAATTATCACGAGCGCGCCGAGAAGCGATCCAAAGGCGCCGATTGACACCAGCAGACCGAACCAGCGCAGAGGCGGCGCAGAGCTCAGGCAGATGGTTGCAAGCGCAACTCCCAGGGCGATTGCCGAGAAGAAGCAGGCACGGGCAACGAGCCGGTAGTCGCCGCGGATCGCCTCGGCGAGCGGCACGCCTTCGGCAAGGCGATGGCGGATATGGCTGATGAGGTGAATGCCAAAATCGACGCCGAGACCGGTCGCGATTGCGGCGGTCATCGATGTTGCCGGGGCGATATCGATTCCGAACAGCCCCATCGCCGCATAAACCGAGAGGACGCCGACGCCAACCGGCACCATCGCAAGGGTCGCGAGCGCGAGGTTGCGAAACAGGACGATCGTGCAGGCGAATACCAGGATCAATGCCAGGGCCAGGCCGCGATAGTGATTGGCGGCGAGTTGGCTCATCCAGCCATCATTAACCGCCACCCGGCCACTGAGCTGCGCGCCGAGCCCATTGGCGAGGCTCCAAGCCGCGAGATCACGCTCAAGCGTTTCAACAACCGGCTTGGTCAGGGTGTAACTGTCGGTATCCAGCCGTGCACGGATGAGCGCCCGGGTGTAGGTATAGTCAATCTCCTGACGGAAATCGTCGGGAGGCGCTGAGGCTTCGTATAGAAACATGTACTGGGCGGGCGCGCGCGGGGCCTCCGGCAACTGGCCTGCAGGCGCGTCGGTAAGGGCGGCGTGCATTACAGACACGTAGGTATCGATTCCGCCTACCCCCGACACGTGCGGCAGGCCGGCCATGCTTGTACGGAGCGATTGCATCGCCTCTAGGGCAGCGGGCGTCATCAGGCCTCCTTCCTCTGGCGCAGTCACGACCACATCGAGAAAGTTGATTCCGCCGAGCCTCGAGTTGAGCGCCGTGTCGGACAACAAGATTGCGTCGCCCGGAGCGAAATAGCGCTTGCGCTCGTAATCGAACTCGGCGCGCAGGGCAAAGAAGCCAAACGAAAGCGTGAGGAGGGCCGCGCCTGTCAAAGCGATGACCGGACGGGCCGCAACGCCAATTGATATCTGACCGATGAGGCGCTCGACCATGCCGCCCCGGCGCGCGCGCGTGGAACCGATATCCATCGCCCGCCGGCCAGCTGCAAGGTTTGTCAGGATGATGATTGCAGGCAGCGCCGTCAGGGACAGTCCCCATGCGGCCACGACACCGACGGCCGCGAACAGGCCAAACTCGGTGATCGGCTTCATCGCCGCGCCGAATGAAAGCCCTATGAATCCGGCAACCGTGGTCACGCTCGTCAGGGTGACCGGCACGAAGGTCCGCTCAATTGCGGACAGGACCGCTTCGCGCGCTGTGAGACTGGGTATGATCTGACGCAGACGCAGGTAGGTTGTCGAAATATGCAGGCTGTCTGCAACCGCAATGGCCATGATCACTACCGGCAAGGCGGTCGTGATGAGGTAATAGCGGGCATCAAGCCAGCCCATCAGGCCGATCGCAATTGCGGCAGACCCGGCAATCACCACGAGCGGGCCCACCAGACCAGTCGTCGACTGCAGGGCAATGAACACGATTGCCAGGACGGTCAGCACCGCGATCGGAATGAAGATCCTCGTGTCACTGTCGACGATCTCGGCGAGGCGCGCATTCATTGCCGCAACGCCTGCCACATGGACGTCGAGTTCAGCCGTCTTTTCTGCCAGGGCAATTGTCTTGATTGCCGTGTAGACGTCGTCTGCATGGTTCGGGTCATCGACGGGAATGATGACCGTCAGCAGGTCGCCGCGCGCCGAGCCAAGCAGGCCCTCGAGCATCGGCATCATCTTGAATCGGACCCTTGCATTCGCGGCATCCTCGGGCGTAACGGCGCCCGGCGGGATAATCCTCTCGACCGCAAGATCCCCCGCTTCGCCCCAGATCGCCTTTTCCGAGGCAAGGCTCTTCACGTCGTTCTTCTTGACGCCCGGCACTTTACGGACTGCCTCGTCGATGCGCTGAAGGGTTTCCAGTGCAGCAGGTGTGAACAGGCTTTCACCCGAAGGAGATGCAAGAGCGAGGATGATCGGATCATCGAGGCCAAACACCTCCCGCGCTTCATCCCGGGCAAGAGCAAACCGGTGATCCTGCGGCACAAATGCATCCACTGAGGGATCCTTGACGACGCCCCTCAGTCCGGCCCCGAAACCCACAGTGACAAGCAGGGCGAGACCCAGCAGGGCTCCCGGACGCGCCAGCAGCCTGCCAAAAACCCTCTTCAGGCGTGTATCCGCCGCCATTCTCATTCGCCTGTCCCTCCAAAGCGCCTGCGGCTCTTGCCCGAGGCCGGGGCAGCAGGGTTTCACAAGGCTTAACGCTGGCGGCCGGCAAAACCGGACACGGCGTGATGGAAATACTTGCGCAGTCGGAGCGGCCAGCTAACCTCCGGCTCCCAGAGGCCAGAACCGCCGGAGACTTAGCCGAGATGACTGAAGGCGAGCGCGCCGATGGAAACTCACAGTATACGGAGACCGAGCGGCAGATCGCAGACCGCTATTTTGCCGAGAACTATAACGAGCTTCTCGCCATTGCGCGCCAGAGACGGCGCCGGGCCGGCTTTGCCGATACTTTCAGCACCTCCGACCTCTTGCACGAGACCTATCTCAAGCTGACCGGCAGGACCGCCTGGCAATCCCACCAGCATTTCCTGAGCACGGCCGCGCTCGCGATCCGCCAGGCCGTGGTCGACCATGCCCGCCGGAAGGCAGCCCTTCGCCGCAACGGGGGGCAACCTCCCCTGTCACTAGATGCCAGCGAAAATGCCTTTCTGCCCGAGTTCAATGAAACGCCTGAACAGATTGTCGTTATCGGAGACCTTCTCACCCGGCTTGCCGAAACAAATCCGCGGTGGCTGAGAATTGTCGATTGCCGCTATTTTTCCGGCATGACGGAGGCAGAGACAGCCGCCACGCTCGGTCTTTCGGAACGCACCGTGCGGCGCGACTGGGTCGCCGCCCGGGCCTGGCTCGCCGACCAGATGCGCTGAGAGCGTGAACACAGCCAGGTGCCACCTGTCAGGGCATTGCCAGCACGAAGACCGCCTTGATAAGGCGCGGCTGCGCGTGTCAGAAGTTGATGTTCAAACGAACTGGGGGGGATCGGATGGACTGGCGCGCAATAATCTCCGAGGTTGAGGACCTCGCCGTGCGCGCTCCCGAAGCTGCCATCCGCCGCATCGCCGAAGCCGGTACACTGGAGCCAGGCGTCGGTCTGGCGATGGAGCGCCTCTGGCGCAGCACAACGACAACCGGCTTCATGGCGACGTCTGCGAGTGGCCCGGCATTGGCCCCTCAGGCCGCCTACCAATCGGGCGACCGGATCGGTGCCTGGCGCATCGAGGCCATGATCGGAGAAGGCGGAATGGCGCGGGTCTACCGCGCGGCCCGCGCCGACGGCCAGTTTCAGCAACTCGCTGCGCTGAAGGTCATGCATGCGGGCGGTGGCGGCAAGTCGGTCCAGCGTTTCGAATCCGAGCGCAAGCGGCTGGCGGCTCTCGAGCATCCCGGCATCAGTCGTATCATCGACGGCGGCGCGACTGACGACGCCCGTCCCTACATGGTTGTGGAACTCGTCGAAGGTGAGCCGATCGATGCCTGGGTGCGCAAGACGCATCCCCGACAGACTGAAATCCTGCGCCTTGCTGCAACACTTTGTGAGGCGGTTGCGCATGCGCATGCAAGGCTGATCCTGCACCGGGACATAAAGGCTTCCAACGTCCTTGTTTCACGGGATCGGCGCATCAGGCTGATCGATTTCGGGATCGCTGCCGATCTCGACGGAGATGATGCGCCCGGCCTGGCGCCGCTCACGCTTGCGACGGCGGCTCCGGAGCAGCTGCGCGGCGATGCTGTCACCGCCGCCACTGACATTTTCGCCATCGGCATGCTGATCCATCAGCTTGTGACCGGCGCCTTGCCGCAGAGGCGCTCCGATGCGGGGGTAACCACCGATGCGCGGGCCCTGGCCAATACTGACCTGGCCTGCATCCTTGACCGGGCCACTGCCTTCGCGGCGCAGGACCGCTATCCGTCGGCCGACGCCTTGCGGCAGGACCTTCTTTCCATCCTCGATCGCCGTCCGGTTTCGGCGCGCGGATCCGGCGCCCTTTACCGCCTGTCGAAGGGCATCCAGCGTAACCCGCTTTCCTATACGCTTGGTGTCGCACTCGCGGTCGCCCTGAGCGCCGGCATCGCCTTGACCCAGCTCAGCGCCAATCGTGCGGAAGCGGCCCGCCAGCGCGCCGAGTATGCTCTGGCAGGATCGCAGCGGGCGCTGGCGACCCAGTCGGCCTATGCCGACACACTGGTTCGATTATTTGAAGGCGAGTTTGATACCGAGCGACTGCGCACTGTTCTGCTGGACCAGTCAGCGGCCGCGCATACGGACCGTGCACAGTCTCCTGATCGCGCTGCACATATCGCTTACGCCATCGGGTCGAGTTTCCTTGACCAGGGAGACTTTTCCACTGGGCGCGAAGTGCTGCAGCGCTGGCTCGACGCGGGCTATGGCGAAGAAGGCCTGCGCCGCGAAGGTCGCATCATGCTGGCCCGCAGCAAGCTGTTCACCGGCGACGTACAGGGCGCGGTGACCATGTTCGAGGAGATCAGCGAAGAATATGCCGGAACCCCTGATGAAAACTCCGAACGCCACCTCTACATCCTCGTGCAGCTGGCAATGGGCACGCAGACGCCCGAGGCCATGGAGCGTGCCCGCATCGGCCTGAAAAATGGACTGGCCACCAATCCCGAACCTGCAATTGCTTACCGCCATCTCGCTAACTTGCACCTGCTCGAGGAGCGCTCCGGAAATCTGGCGGCGGCTTATGACGCCATCCGCAGCGCAGCGCAGCTGCGCACCAACCGTGCGCTGGTCGATGCGGGCGGCGATGACGGGGTCACGATTGGCCTGTTACGGTTTGTGCTGTTTCTTGACGGCGACGTTGCAGTGGCCCAGCGGGAAGCCGAAGCCTTGTTGCAGCGATCGCGTCAGAAGAAGGCTGTGCACACCGAATCCTATGCGCTGTTCTTTCTCGGCGAAGTAGCGATCATGCAAGGCCGGTTTCAGGAGGGATTATCACTCATCTCCAGTTGCCGCGAACTCGAGCTTTCACTCAACAATGATGACCTTGTTACCGTTGCGTCTCTGGCCGAAGCAATGGTGGATGTTGGCGACCGCGACGGCGCGCGCGCGCTGCTGGCAAAATACTCCCCGCCGCCTGGAACTGTGCCCGGACCGGGAAAGAAGCACCCGCGCATCGTCCAGGCTCATGCCTGGCTCGCGCTCGCCGAGAACGGCCCCGCAGCCGCATCCGAATTGCTGGCCGATTGGGGCATGTCGCGCGCCGCCACTTCGGTAAATGTCATCGGCGACCAGCGCCGCCGGCGGCTTGAGTCCAGAGGAGTAACGGTGCTTTGAGCTGGAGGTTCACTAGACCCGAGTGATCTGGAAAGATGTAGGCAACTTCGTCCTGGACGGCTCCATGCGCACTCATTGAATGCTTAGCCACACCACGGCGCGGCCCGATTCCCGGGCCCACTCCTGAAGCCTCCCCTTCAAATCTTCATCCGCTGCCAGCCATGGCTCATCGATGATCAGAGCGTGAGGGCCGGCAACTAATCCTCGTACAAGTCTCAGCCTCGACATCACGATCGGCTCGATCATGTGACGCTGAGGGTCAATAACCGATGGCAATCCGGCATCGTCCGGGTCGATCCCGGCCAGACGCATGCCCTCCTTGATTTGCCGTCTTGTCGGACGTCCCCGGGATCTGACAACGTCGTTTAAACCGCCTCGCGGCAAAGGAATGCTCTCCGTTACGATCGACACGCGGCGGGCCCAGTCGCGCGGATCGGCGCGGCTAGATGGCAGCTCACCGAGCACGACACCCTCACCTCCCTGCATCAGGCGCATCGATAGTCCCGGAAAGTCGGAGCGAGAGAGCTGAGCGACCTCTCCCGGCCTGGCGAGGGTTCGCCCGTCAATCGACAAAGGCAGAACAGGCATGCGCGGAATCCTGACATCGCCGCCCGGAGCAAGCGCTGGCGCCTCGTTTGCCTGTGTATCGAGATCACGAAGTTTTCGCAGGGCGATCCGGCGTTCGATCAATGCCTCGGCGGCCAGAACGAGGATCGCGACACCGGCGGTGCAAAGGCCAAGCGAATAGATCAGGCCGCCCCATGCCGATGCCGGGACTTCGCGGCCACCCTCGCCCAGGAAAATGAACAAGAGGACACCGCCCGGAACCGTCACCGTGCTGCTCGCCCGCAGCAGTTGAACGACAGATAACGTCTTTACAGAGATATCGACCAGCCGCTTTCCGGCGCGCCGGATCGGACGGGCAAAGCTCTCGGATGCAGAATAGACGGCGGCTGTCCTGGCGGCAAAGACCGCGTCTCCGGTCCGGGCGGACAAAAGGCCGCGCGCAGCCCGCCGGTGACGGATGCGAGATCTCAGCGCCGTCCAGAAAACAACAACCAGGAGCAGCGAAACAGCGGGGCCGACGAGGCTGCTCATCAGACCCTCAACACCCGCATTCATCCATGCAGAGACCAGTCCAGCAGACAGTGTGAGTAGTCCGGTTATCGCGCCGCAGATTCCCGCGTCGGACCAATTCTTCAGGGCGGCAAGATCTGCGCTCATCCGAGCCGTTATCGTCCCGAGGCGGCCTCTCCCCAGCGCCGACCTGACGGCCTGGCGAGCGAGACCTGAACGCACACTGTTGACGTAGTCCTGACCTATCCATTCCGCGGTCACCCCCCTTGCCCAGAAGAAAGCTGCGAGCAGACTGAACGCCAAGACCAGATTTGCAAACGGCAAGGCCGTTTCAGCAGGCGAGCGGATAACGGACGTCAGCGCGTAGCCCGTCCAGACCTGGGCTGCGGTTTCAAGAAGGACGAAGAGCAACAATAGAAGGAAGGCGGCCTTGCGGCCGCCTTCGAGGTATGGCGGGAAATTGGAGACCGCGCCGCTCTTCGGGTCAGGCATAGGCCGACAACCGCGACACGCTTTCAATCCATGCCAGCGGCGCAGATCCTTCGGTAAGCTCCGGAAGCGCGCAGAAGCGGGCCCGCACGAGTCCGGCAGCTTCCCGCATGGCCAGGGGCGAAGCTGTCAGCAATCCTGAGATCGCCGTAACCGATAATCCGCACCCGGACATGACCTGGCAGCCGACGGCAGCCGACGCCGCGCTGTCAGCCGCATAAACCCAACGATCGGCCAATGCCTGCATCCGGGGGTGCGACAAGAGAGCATGCGTCTCACGCTGGTGGACACCATCAGCGATTTCCAGGACGACCGCGTTGCAACCGCGTGAGATCAGTTCGGCGACGACGGCTTCGGCGCCCCTGACAACATGCTCAACATCTGCGAGATAGGTCGTCCCCATGCCGGCATCCGTGAAATCGAGCGTATGAGCTGCGCCGGAGTCGACGAACTTCCAATAGTCATTGCCCGAACCTGTGCCGGTGATCTTCGCCGCGCCGACCCGCATCCCCTTCTGGGTGAGCCCGCGTACCATTCCCGCTACCGTCGTCGTCTTTCCGGAGTTCATGGTGGCGCCGCAGACCGCGATCACGGGCACCTGACGGTTGAGCAACGGCCGCATCGGCAAGGCATAACGTGCAAGGTTGATTGGGCGGCCTTCAGAATCAGTGACAAGGCCGATGGGCCGAAGGCGTGTCGGGCTACCCTTGGACTCCCAGACGGCGTTTGAGTTCAGGACCAGCGAGGCAATCCCGCCGCCGGCGGCCAGGTCACAGTCAGACAGATCATCCGGGACTTCAGCTTCGTAAGCGTCCGGGGCATATCGGTTGCCATAGACGACGACGATTTCATCACCTGCGAAGATGGCCGCTTTCCGGCCCGTCGTGAGTTCGACACGCTGCAGGCGCCCGACCGCTTCCACTCGGGCGAGCACGAGATCACCGGCCATTGGAGCGACCGGGCCGGTCTCCAGAGCCCGCATATCCTGAACCGGCACGCGGCGGGTCGTAAAAGCGCGCTTGGCTTTGCTGAGGCGCGCCTGGTCGAAGATCTCGATCATCTGTCTGTCCTTTGTCCGATAATAGTCCTTACAAAGACAACGTCCGGCAGTTCACGATCCTTCCACCAAATCAGAAAAAAGCCCCGCCAAAAATGGCGGGGCTTTCAAGGACAGAGACAAGCCGCAGAGACGCAGGCCTAAAAACGAAGCCCGAGTTCCGTCATAGCGACCCACCCGTCCCGGTTCTCGATACCCGGACGCTCAGAAACCAGGCGGACGGCATCCGTGCGCAGATAGACGTGCGGCGTGATATCGAAATCGACGCCCACACCGAAGCGGTGATCCTTGTCCTGCCCCTGGCTTGTAACGGCGTACGAGGCGGCCGCCTCCCAGCGATCTTCTGCCCAGCCAAAGCCTGCGTTCCATTCGTCTTCGGTTTCTGCTGTCGGACGCAGTGCAGAGCGCCCGCGGTCTACATAGGCGGCACCGAAAGACATTTTTCCGCGCCGAAGCTCGGAGCCGAGACTCCAGCTTTCAATATCGGCGCGATTGGTAATGGGGTCTGCCGTGCCTTTGACATAGGCGGCCGAAAGGCCGGCGATCCAGTTGCCCACAGGGCGCAGGTATTGCGCGCCGAGTTCGTAGACTTCCTCCTGGATCACCCGGCTGGTCGGGTTGGCGGCGTCTTCATTCGACGTAAATTCAGGCGAGAAAGACACGCCGGCTGTGAAGCCGTTAACAGGCGGCGAGAAGTACGAGACCTTGAGCGCGTCGCGGCTGTCATAGGCTGAAAGCAGCGCCACCGATCCGGTATACCGGGCGAAGTCACCGCGCACCTGGCCCAGCCCGATCGTCGGCGCATGGAAGGACAGGGTATCGGCAGGCCCGTCGTTCTCGCCAACTTCGATACGGCCCCAATCTGCGGCGACATAGGCATAAAGCTCGTCGCGCTCGAAGTCGTCGATCTGCGTGTTGCCGGTATCAACTTCGCCGCGGACACCGAAAAGCAGTCCGGAACTGGTTTCCCATTCAGCAATCACAATAGCTGACCCGTCAGCTTCGGTACCGTTGCGCGGCGTGCCTGCCTGTACGGGCTCATACCAGGCGCCCTGAACGGCAACTGCGCCGCGGGCCTGAACGGTTACGGCGCCGTTTTCATAGACCAGCCCGCGCTCGTCATAGGAGACCTCCGCCACGGCGGTCAGGGCGCCCTGCCCAATCAGCGCGGTCAGAGAAGCAGCGCCCAGCTTGAAAGATTTCAACATGTGTTCCCCTTTGTTTGAACCCTACGCTGTTACGAACGCCGTAATTGAGCGGTTCATTCCGCGGAAGAGTGAAGATTTTTAAAAGAAAGGCACTGGAGGGCGCCTTCAGACGCACTTTCAGGCGTGACAGCTGCTCAATCGCGGCGAGGCCAATCGATTTCAAACGCGAGGTGATCGCCCAGCTCGTCCTGCCCGGCGTCAAAGCGGACCTTGTCCTTGGTACGCCCGGCAATCCGCCTGACCGCCTCGACGTATAACCGCCACTGCGATGGATCCGGGAGTGTAGCCGTTCCGGCTGGCAGACCCGCTGCCCGTGAGGGGTAAAACTGGATCCTGACAGTTCGCCTTTTTGGATCGGGCACGAAGGAGATCAGAACCGGCCGGTCACACGCCGCGCATCCGGCATCGCGGTCCTTGCGGCCCGGCTTCTGGCGCGGCAGGTGGAAAAGCGTGTAGCGATCTGTCTTCCTGATCCTGCCATCTGTTGGCGAGTTGATCAGCAGTATCAGATTGGCGCCGCGCCCGGCGACGTCTTCCACTTTCCGCTCCAGCCTCGCCGACTCCCTCGGATCCTTTCCTTCAGCATCGATCAGCGCAACCTTGAGAGAGCTGGCCAGCCGGTGTGGCAGCTCGCCTTCACCGCGGATACCTACGGGCTGATCGAGCAGCACGGCGGCACCGTCCTGCTGCATGGAACCAGGCCTTGCCGCCCAGGCCTCGATACGGGCAACGGAGAGCGCGCCGCAGGCGAAATTCGACAGACCCATGAACTGCCGGGAGGGCCGGTCGGCGGTATCACAGAGGCCGGGATCTTCGTCCCGCCTCAGCTCAAGCAGGAATTCCGGCAGCGTCTCACGGCGCTCCTGACGGAACAGGACATTGGCTGCATAGAGCGCCATTTTCCGGTTTTCGTGTCCGACCCCCGGCGCGTATTTGAGCCGCCAGTTGAAGGCCGGCGACCTGGATCCTGCAACCTGCTTGGCATGCAAAAAGAACGCCTGGCCCCGTTCGAACCGGTTCTGCCCCTGCCCGCGCGCCCAGGCATCATCGCGAAGGTTGCGGTCATCCGATTCAATATCCTCCGTACCGAGCAGGATCGTCAGGCGTTCTGCAAAGCCCGACCTGTCCAGGACATAGTCATGCTTGTTCAATTTCATGCCTTGCGGGAAAGGTCGATCGGAATCGAACAGGGTATACCATCCTGCGTTGGCGGCGACCGCATGATCGAGGCGGACCGGATGCGCCAGCATGACGAAGCGATGAACGAACTGCGCGCCCGCAGAATGGCCGTAGAGCGAATATGTTTGCGTGCGGCTGCCTGTGCGGTGTTTCACTTCATCGAAAAGCGGTTCGATCACAGAGAATGACCAGGTGTCCGGATCGCGTTTCCTGCCGGTGCGGGGATCGATCACCCCGCCCTGGTTATACGCTTCAGGGCCCGGAAAACGGCGTTCATCAAACTCCGGCGCGACCAGGATCACGCCGTAGCGTTCGGCGGTGCGAGCCCAGTCTTCGATGTATCTCTTTGCATCCCTCTCAACGCCGTGCATCACGAAGAGGATGGGCGCATCGGCAGGCACAGAGCTCGGGACATAGGTCCAGACCCTGAGTTCGGGACCTGCCCAGCCATCGAATATGAAACGGGATATCCCGGTCTCGAGCCGGGACTTGTCGTCGCCGGTCCGCCCTGAAGATCGTCCGCTGTCAGCATGTGCATTCATCATGAGGCTCAGGCCAAGGATGGTCGCTCCAAGAAGTTTGAGGATCCCGCCACTCCAGGAGCGATCAATGGCGAGCCGGAAACATAAACAGGCCTGTCGAGACAGGCTTCCACGCCCATTCAATAGCACTGACCTCCTGCTTGCGCGTAACCGGCTCCCCCAAAGAACGCCGCAAGCCGCGCAAATATTCCCGGGGGCCCGATCAGGAGGGTTACGGGCGCCGGAATATTCCCGGAGCCGCGAGCGTTCCCCTGAAAAACAGGGAGACAGCACATGCAATACTTCAAGCGTTTGAAACACGGCTGCGATCCCGCGCCGCTGATGGCGCAGCTCGGCGGCATTGACGCCATTTGGGCCGAGCAAACGGGCCGCCAGTCCGCTGTGCCGGTGCAGAAGGAGGCGTTGGCGGTTCCGCTGAGGGGGTTGGTCAAGTCCGCGCAGGGCGGCCGGCCGCGCCGGGACGTGCACGAGAGCCGCTGGACCAGCGGATCGCACAGCCTGCCTCTTTTTCAGGAATTCCTGAAACAGGTGGCGGCAGAAGAAGACGGAGTCCTTGGCCGGGCAAAAATCGTCTGCTTGCCCGCCGGGCGGCAGGTCTATCCGCATTCGGACCGGGGCGAGTATTACAAGGTACGGAGCCGGTATCACTTCGTTCTGAAATCGACGCACGGCTCCTGGTTGAAAGCCGGCGATGAAGACGTCCGCATGCAGGAAGGCGAACTCTGGTGGTTCGACAACAAAGCGGTGCACGAAGCGAGGAACGATGGCCAGGAGGACCGGATCCACCTGATCTTTGATCTCCTCCCGCGCGCCCTCGAGGCGCAGGTCATGCGCGCCTCACGCAAAGCCAGGAAGGCGTCGCTTGACGCTTGAGCCGCTTGCCCACCACGGGGCCTTCCTGCGCCGCGCGACAGCCCTTCAAGCCGGAGGGGCCCCTTTGGCGGCGGAGTTATTCAACGTCAACAGGCCCTTGGGAAAGCAGGGGTGCATGCCTGTCGGAGGCAAGAAATAGTGGTGTTTGGCAAGAAACCGCCCGGAATCGGCAAGTCTCAGATCGACCGTGCCCTGAACAGTTCAAAGCCTGCCCCGGCTGGCTTGCCGTCCCCGTCCAGGAGCGCCGGCAAGCGTAAATCAACCCGCGAGAAAGTCTGGGCTCCGTGCCGGTTGATCTGGCCGCCGAATGGACGCGCTGACGGGGTCTGCATTGATGTTTCCAGCAACGGCGCACAGATCCGCTGCAGCCACAGGATCATCGTTCCTGACCGGCTGACGCTTATCTGTGCGAGGCTTGGATTGAACCGGGAGTGCGAGATGGTCCGGCAGGACGGCTTCGATGCAGCTCTCCGGTTCCGTCCCTGAACGGACAAGAAGCGCCCTCACCAGACGAGACGTAAGGCCGGCTGCAAGAATCGGAGAGGGTTGCTCCGTCCCCGGAGCAGATTGCTGGCACCGGCCTTCAGTTGCGGGATATGGGGTGGGGGGACAAATCCTGCATCTGGCCTGAAGAACCCGGACCCGGGCTCCCCTTGCGGGCCTGCGCCGTAGCAAAAAGGGGAAAATCGCTACTCCGGCGCCAACAATCCTCCGGGCGATCGCAAAGTACGCTGCGATGCCCTTGTTGGTTAAACGCCAGGGCGCTGGGATTTATTCCCTCACGTTTGGCGATTTGGGACGATCATTTTGAAAACACTCGCAGGACTTTCCCGGGCATCGACAGACGCCAGCCCAGTTGCCGGGCTCCCACGATCAAGCAAACCAACAAGGCGCGCTGGGGGCCTTCAGGGAAGATCGGCGCACGCCTCGCCGGTCAGTATGCAGGTCTCGCTTTCGGGATCGATCGCTTCGTACTCGCCCTTTGCATCGAGCGCTGCGCCAACGAGTTCAAACGCATCCGCCGAAGCCGGCAGGAACTGGCCCTTCGCGCCTGCTGCCACGTTGAGTGCAGCAACCTCGACCTGCCAGCCGGCGTCGACACGGCACGCCAGTCCGACAGCGCCGGATCCATCCCGGTTCAGTTCAAACTCACGGCAGAGCTGTCCCTCAGCGACCTGGTAAGTCGCGACTGCCAGGAACTCAGCGCCGCCGACCTCAACCGAAGTACCGGCTGGCGCCGCGGACAAGGCGTCAGAGATCGGACTGTCCTGCGCAAGAAGCCCTGCGAGCACGAGCCCGTCTGCGGCCGGTTCGTTTTGCCCGATCTGGTAGCCGCCGAGCGCGGCGGCGCCGAGCAGAACTGCTGCGGCCGCAGCCTGGGACAGGACGTCAAAGCCGAAAAGCCGGCCCCGCCGGGCCCGGGCAGCGCCGAGCGAGACGACGGCGCCGCGGGGAGCTGCCTCCTCGAGCACAAGCTTGCGCATGTCCTCGGGTACAGGACGCCCGAGGAGCCCTTCGAAGCCCGATGCAAGCAATTGCCGGCTTTCCTGGTAGCGATCGAACTGGTCCCGGAGCGCGCTGTCTGCGGCAATTGCCTCACGCACTGCGTCCGCCTCGGCACCCCCGAGCTCACCGTCTGCGAGCGCCATGATCATTTCTTCGGTAATCTTGCCGGTCATGGCCGAACTCCCTGTTCCGAAAGAGCCTGCATCAGGGTCGTGCGAGCCCTCGAAAGCCGGCTCATGATCGTCCCTGTTGGTACATTGAGGATTTCGCTCGCTTCATCGTAACTCTGGCCTTCGACAAGGACGAGCAGCACAACGGCGCGCTGGTCCTCCGTCAGTGTTCCGAGGGCCCTGGCAAGATCGGCGCGCAGGTCGAGCGTGTCGGTCTGAGGCAGGCTGTCGCCGGCAAAACCGTTGACCGCGTCCTCGTTGCTTTCGGCGGGCCGGCGGGCCAGGCGGCGCCGGTCATCGAGCCAGGTCGTCCTGACGATCCGGAACAGCCAGGCCTCCAGCCGTGTGCCCGGCTGGAACTGGTGAATCTTCGAAATTGCCCGTTCGAGTGCCATTTGTACCACGTCGTCCGCTTCAGGCCCGTTGCGGGTAAGACCAAGCGCAAATCTTCGCAGGCGCGGGATGAGCGCAACAATCTGCAAACGCAGCGCTTTTTCTTCCTGAATATCCATTCACTCCCCCAAGAACGCCGGCCCGGTTACCTTTATTCCATGTCAGAAAAAAGTCTCTTTTCTGGGCCCATGAAGCAAAGGAGATACATCGCCGGGAATAAACAGGCTCGCGCACGCGTTCCACACACAGATTGTCCAGCAAGGGGATTTGGATGTCATCGGCAAAGAAAACTCTGTCTGTCGAACTGGCCGCCTGGCTGCTCGCCGGCGCCCAGCTTGTCTCGTCTCCGGCGACGGCAATTGCCTTGACGGCCTCGGTATCAGCGCTCGCACTTTCTGGGCCTGCGCAGGCCCAGGTCGATGACGACGAAGACGACGATGACGAAGACGAAGACCCTATTGACGACGGCGACATCCTTGATGATGACCCGGCAGATGATCCCGGCGACGACGATGTTGACGACGACGTTGGTGACGATGTCGGAGATGATGGCGGTGACGATGCCGGAGACGATGGCGGAGACGATGGCGGCGCCGGCGATGATGGCGGCGACGACACCGGAGACGACGGCGGCACCGGCGATGATGGCGGCGGAGCTGGAGATGATGGCGGCGCGGGCGGGGATGACGGCGCAGGAACAGGCGGCGGCACGTCCGGCGATGATGATGACGACGGGCCATCGGGCGGCAACTCTAACGATGACGACGACGCCCCCGGCGGCGCCGGCGTCAGGGGCGTCTCGCCGTCCTCCGGTTCTGGCCCGAGGGATCCGGACGAGAAACCCGACACGCGCAGCGGCTCGTCAGACGTCCTCGTAGATGATGAAGGCTATCCGCTTGCAGACAAGGACATCCTGACCTTTGATCTCGGGCCGACGGATTTGTCGATCCTGCAGGAAATCGGGTTCCGTGTCGTTGCGCAAACAAGGCTCGATGGCCTGGGCACAAGCCTGCAAAGGCTGAGGCCGCCGTCCGGGATGACCATGCCGGACGCTGCCGATGCGCTCCGGGACTCGCTTCCCGCAGCGCCCTTTGATTACAACCATGTGTTCGGCCTTCCGGCATCTGACAAGCTCGAAGATGAAGGACGCAAAATCCAGAAAGTCGGCGGAAAGCGGTCGGGTGAAGGCGCCATTGTCGCGATGATTGATACGCTTGTTGACCCCAGGCACCCATCCCTCTCGACCCGGAAAATCACGGTCAAGGACTTTGCGAGCAGCAAGAAGGGGCGCGATTACGACCATGGCACAGCGGTTGCGTCCATCATGGTCGGGCTTGATCCGGATACGGACTATCGCGGTATCGTGCCCGGCGCCAGGCTGCTCGCTGCGAACGTCTTCTCGGTTTCCAAGGAGGGCGTTCCGGAGACCGATACAAAGGCCTTGCTTGAAGCCCTCGACTGGGCCGCGTCTGAAGGTGCCGGCGTGATCAATTTTTCCATCGCAGGTCCGCCCAGCGATATTCTGGAAGCGGCCATCAAACGCCTGACAGATAAGGGGCACATTATCACGGCCGCAGTCGGAAATGACGGACCTGCAGCCCCCCCTGTCTTTCCGGCCACCTACTCCGACGTGGTCGGCGTGACCGCTGTCGATATTGACGGGAAGATCTACCGGCGCGCAGGCCGCGGCGCCCAGGTCGATATCGCCGCCCCCGGTGTCAAGATCCTCGCCGCCGGACCAAACGGGACCTACAGCGCTGTAACCGGGACTTCGTTTGCAACCCCCGTGGTCTCGGCCCTCCTGTCTCTTGAAAATCCGACACCCGGCAAGGACGCGTCCAAGCGCGCAGAAGCCTTCACGCAGGAAGCGCGTGATCTTGGGGCTTCCGGTACCGATACCACCTTTGGCCACGGCCTTGTGCAGATCGAAATCGAAGAGGTGAACTGAGCCATGGCCCGGAAATCTGCCTTTTGCGCTTTACTGCTATCTGTTGCGGCTGGCGCCTCGCTGCAGCCAGCATCAGCCAGGCCTGCGCCTGAACCCGTACGTGTCGAGCAGGACGCCACTTTCGTCTTCAACGACGGGCGCGTGGAGCGACTGGTCGAGGACCTTGGCGAAACGCAGGTCTGGGCAACCCGGCGCGGACGCGAATACACCCGGTCACGCAATTTCACGATTCCCATCCTCGAATGGGAAGTCAGCGGTGTGAAAGGCACGCGCACCGTGTCAGGCAAGCCGGAGAAGCTCTGGCCGCCGCGTGAAGGCGCGTCTTCGAGGTTTCGGGTCGTGACCGATGTTGTGCCGCGCGAAGGCGCCAAGTCGAGGAGCCTTCAGTACTGGTCTTGCAAGGCCGGGCGGAGGCGCATGGAAACGTTCGCGTTCGCAGAGATCGAAGTCCTGCCCGTCAACTGCGAGCGGTATACGCCGAGCTCGATGAAACTCATCGAGCGCCGGGGCTGGCTCTGGTCGGACGAAGTCGGCCACTATGTCGAACGCTCATCGGTCAAGTACACGACCGGCGAAACAGAGAAGGTCAGGCTGTGCGCCAAGATCCCGGGCCGGACGGCAACGGACGAGCGCATTACCGAAGTCGTCGAAAAGGGCTGCTAGTGCCCCTTGCCCGACTACCGGAAGGACAGGGCTGGACCGGACATTGCGAGAGCAAAGGGCCGGCGGAGAGCGCCCTGATTGCCGGCTCCTTACTGTAAACACTCAGTCTCAAAACCTGCGATCGTTCAGTTGCAACAACCCTGAAGGTTCGAGAAGCGCCGCCTGGCGCCATATCTCCTGGACGGCGGAACCCGGTTCCATTTCCCGGACCGGATTCGTTTGCTGAGCCGCGAGAGTTCTGCAAGCAAAAGTCAGGTGTTTTTCTGAATCTGCCGGCAACAGGGAATAGTCACGGCCCAGGACGCGTTGTCCTTTAGAATGCTCGACAAGAGCGTCATTCGAGAGCCACCGATGACGACGTCCCAGGAAGCCGCCGCCGCCCTGCCCGCTTCTTCACTGCCATCCTGGCAGGCAGCTCTTGCGCTTTTTACAGCCACCTGGTTGGCAGGCATGGCTGCAACACTCGTGATGACCGGTCAGGAACCCGCACCCGACCTGCCTCGCAGCGACAGCGCCGACGCCTTGTGGATGGCATTGCTGCATCTTCCCTACGCCGCAATTCTGGTCTTCCTCCTGATCGGTCTTGTTGAGCGGCTCGGGTACTTGGTCGCCGGGCGCCTTCCTGCCGCGCCCGGCACTCTCTCCTCGCAGATTCCCAAAGTCTGCATCCAGCTTCCGATGTTCAATGAGCATGCGGTAGCAGAACGGATCATACGCGCGGCCGCCGCGATCGACTGGCCGCGCGACCGGCTTGAAGTGCAGGTCCTCGACGATTCGACGGACCCGGCTGTGCGCCGGCTCGTCGATGCGGTTTGCTCGGATATCCGCGAACGGACGGGTCTCAGCTGCGTGGCCATCCACCGAACCGACCGCAAAGGCTACAAGGCCGGCGCCCTCGAGGCTGGCCGGCGGCAGACCGACGCGGAGTTCATCGCCATCTTCGATGCGGACTTTCTTCCGTCACCTGACTACCTGGTGCAGATCATGCCGCATTTCTTTGCGGCGGATGGCAGCCCCGAGTCCGATCTCGCCATGGTCCAGGCCCAGTGGGGCCATCTCAATGATGAGCAATCATTCCTGACCGGCGCGCAGGCCATGTGGGTTGATGACCACCATACGCTCCAGAAATCATGGCGGTCGGCCGCCATCGGCTTTGTGAACTTCACAGGCACGGCAGGTGTGTGGCGAGCGTCCGCAATCGAAGCGATCGGCGGGTGGCGCTCGGCAAGCCTGGTCGAAGACTGCGAGCTCAGCGTCCGCGCGCTTTTCCATGGCTACCGGACGAAGTTCGTAAAGGAAATCGTTGCGCCGGCAGAACTGCCCCAGTCGCTGGACGCCTACCGCCTGCAGCAGAAGCGCTGGACGCAAGGCTGGGTACAGTTGCAGCGGATGCATCTTGCTTCGCTCATCACGAAGTTTCGTGCGCCTTTGCTGCGCAAGGCCTATCTCGGCTACCTGATGTGCATCTCCTGGCAATGGCCGCTCTGGTTCATCTGGGTGACCGTGTTCCCGTTCCTGATCGCAAACAGTGCCTGGTTCGGCGTCTACGGCATGGGACCAGCTGTTCTGATCTATCTTGCGCCGCCCATGGCGTTTGCCCTGTTCGCCGGACTGCTCGCCGCTCTCGAGACCCGCAGCACGTATGACGAGCGCCCGGGCAATGCGCTGCTCAGCAGAACCCGCAGGTTCGGAAGGATCGTTCCATACCTGGTGGTCAATGCCGGCATGCTGCCGCACCATGTTGCTGCGTTTATCGAGGGCCTCTTCGGTCCGATGCATTCTGAGTTCGAGCGCACGCCCAAGACAGCTTCAGTGAGCGATGCGGCTGCCAACCGCCAAATGCCAGGGCCAGCAGCTGCCCGTCCGAAGGCCCGCGTGCCCTACCTCGCCTTCGAGACCGTCTTTGTTGCGACGCAGGCCGCATGGATCGCCTATTTCGTGTTTCAGGGAAGCTTCCCGTCAGCCGTATGGGCGAGCTGGCTGGCTGCCTGCATCATCGGCCTACGGATCATACCTGTCATTACGCGTTACTCGCAGAATTCATCACTGAAAAAAGCCTAGGAGACCTCACGTGCGGCGCCTGACGACATCCCTCTGCATCTTGACCCTGCTGTCGCATGCGCCAGCTGCATTTTCTGAAGAAGCCAAGGCTGACATGGCGGCGAGCCTCGCCCGCGCGGCCGCAGGCGAGAACCGCCACGAGGATGCCATAGCGGGATTTCGGGACGCTATCGCTGAGGCCCCGGACCGGCGTGAAGAATGGCTTGTCGAGCTGGCTGACCAGCTGTCCTGGTCCGGCGACCAGCAGGGCGCGGTGAGTGTCTACCGCGAGGCGGCGCAGAGCAGCGATGGCAAACGCGCCTACTGGGCCCGCCTGGGACTTGCCCGCGCTCTTTCCTGGAAGGGTGACCTTGATGAAAGCATCGAGGTTTATGACGTCCTGATTGCGGAGCATCCTTCTGACAGGGACCTTCGCCTCGCCCGTGCAGAGGTGCTGTCATGGAGCGGCGACCTGAATGCAGCAGGTGATGCCTACAGGAGCATGCTGGCCGATCATCCCGGCGATGCGGCTGCCCAGGTCGGGCTTGCCCGAACGCTCAACTGGGACGGGCGTCACCGCGAAGCGATTGCTGTGATCGCGCCAGTGCTCCGCGACCGCCCCGAAGACAGTGAGGCAGCCCTGGTGAGATCCGAAGCGCTGCTATGGATGGGGCGTCCGGACCGGTCAGCGCAGGCCCTGGATCAGTTGCTTGAAACCGATCCGGAAAACGAGCGCGCGGACCAGCTTCTTGAGCAGATCAACCGGGATGCGCGCCCGGTAGTCAGGGGCGACGTGCGCCGTTTCAATCAGTCGGATGATCTCGAAATCAGCGAGCAGACTATAGAAGCACGCATTCCGTTTGCCGGCGGGCGCGGCTATGTCGGCGGTCGCTATGTCGCCGCCCAGTATGACCCGCCAGCTACAACTTCGAGCAGGATCACGGTCGACCGCGCAGGTGTGCTGGCAGGATTGCGCTTTAATGATGCGCTGGGCTGGAACGGGTCTGTCTATAACGACGCGATCGAAGTGGAAGCTTCAGGTCAGTCCAGGGACATCCTGACCTACGATACCTACGTCACCTTTACCCCAAGCGACCTTCTGCGCTTCGACCTTGGCGCCTCCCGCAAGAGCTTTGACAGCGAGGCGACACTGACCAGCGCACTGGAGGCTGAAGGCTTCAGCGCGTCAGTGGACATTATGCCGAGTTCGGTGAGCCGGTACTCGGCTCGCCTGAGGCAGGCCGACTATTCGGACGGTAACAATGAAACCTGGTGGCAGGTGGAAGGCGGACGCCGGTTCCTGAAGGCGCCTTATCTCGCCGCCAGTCTCCGCGTGACCGGTTTCGAATTCAGCCTCCCCGGCCAGCCGGGATACTACAATCCCGACGAGTACCGCTCCGTCGAGCTTCCGGTTCGCCTGGGATGGAAAGTCAGTGAGCGGCTCTTTGTGGATCTGAATGTGTCGGGCGGACGCGAATCCGAAGGTGCTGGTGTCTCGAGAACCACTGGCAGCGGCGGCGGGGCCGTTTCCTGGCACCTGAACAAGCTCACCGAGCTGCAGTTCGGTTATGACTACTCGACGTCGAGCGCATTCGCTGCAAGCGGGTTTGATCGCGGTATTGCACGGGTGAGCCTGCTGCGAAGATTCTGAGGGCGCGCGTCAAGGCAACGAGGCATCTTCTCCGGGCGAAGGCAATGCGAGCAGTGTGAGCTCTCGGCTAGCCCATCTGAATTGCCGTAGCCGCCGTCAGCCAACGGGCGTTCATTACTCAATCCCTAAGACCCGCATCCAATCGGCAGAACATCGTTTAGCTTGAACCTCATCATTTCCTGTTAGGCATCTCAGGAATTGTGAAGGCAAGTGAAGACCGATGCACAAGTGGGTTCTTGGTTCAGACTGGACTGTAGAGGCAGAACTGGTGACGAGCCGGGAGCTCGTGGGCCGTCTGGCTGCTGATACGGCGGGCCGGGTTGCAGCGTGCATCATCGTCGCTGGCCTTGTCGGATACGCAGCGTCATTTTCATTGGCTGTCGCCTGGGCATCACTGATTTTCGTGAATGAGTTCACGGAGATCCGGATCGCTCGCAACATCAAGAATATCTCTCCGTCTGCCGGTCGATGGCTGACGCCATACTTCGCTCATCTGGGTCTCGGATCGAGTCTTTGGACTGCGATGTGCCTGATGCTTTGGACAACTGGCGACGTCGTCAATATGCTGATGGCAGGTGCCATTCTACTCGGTATTCTGATCCATGTGTCCCTGTTCTACAATGAGAGCCGGCTGCAGACCCTGGTAACGGGCCTGCCTCCCATCATCGGTGCTGTCACCATGATCGCGTGGTCGACTTTCAGCCCGGAGCTTCGGGGCGAAGACAAGATCGTCGCGATCGTCGCGCTCGGAACGCTCGTGGGTTATCTCAGCGCCGGGGCTTATCGCAGTCTCATGACGCGTGAAACCTTGCGGGCGCTCGTCGTGAAGACGACACGTCTTGCAGCAGAAGACCCGCTTACCGGCCTTCAGAACAGACGCGCCTTTGTGGACCTGGTCACAAGCCAGACGCAGGGCGGGCTTTCGCCGATCCTGGCTTTCATCGATCTTGACCGGTTCAAGCCTCTGAACGACCAATATGGGCATTCGGTCGGCGACGAAGTTCTCAAGGAGATTTCCAGGCGACTGGTCCAGCCCGGCGTCATCGCCTCCGCGCGTCTGGGGGGCGACGAGTTTGCGGTGCTGATCGCGCCTTCTGAAGTCGCCGGCGACGACCAGCGCACAATTCAGTCCCTGCACCAGCGGCTTACTGCGCCGATAGACTCAGAAGCAGGACTTGTTTCGGTTGGCGCTTCAATCGGCTGGGTCGGGCCGGGCAAAGTGGGATTGACCGTATCGGAACTTTTCCACTCGGCTGACGTTGCTATGCGCCGCGCCAAGGTCGACCGCCTTGGTTTTGTCGAGTTCGATACAATCGTTGATTCTGCCGCGCTCGCGTCCTCAGCGATCGAGATTGCCTTGCGCCAGGCTGTGCCGGACGGCAAGATCCGCGCGGCTCTCCAACCAATCATCTCCGCCAGCGACGGCAAGATTGTGACCATGGAACTTCTCGCGCGCTGGCCAGGCAGCGGGTTTCCGAGAGACCCAGCGCCGAATGAGTTCATTCCGATTGCCGAACGTATCGGCCTCCTGAACGACATGCTCTGGTCAATGTTAAACCAAGCCTTGCCGACGGTGGCCGCCAGCAACTGGTCATTGGCGATCAACGTCTCACCTTCGCAGCTGACCTCGCGGCTGTTCCTCGCAAGGCTCAGCGCCGTCATTGCCCGGCACCGCATTCCGCCGCAGCGAATCGAACTCGAAGTGACCGAGCAGGTCGCCTTCCGGAACGTAGTCGAAAACTGCGAGGTACTTGATGAGGCCCGTAAGCTCGGTTTCAGGATCGTGCTCGATGATTTTGGCGCCGGGTATTCTTCCCTCGCGATTCTTGACCGTCTGCCGCTCGACAAGATCAAGCTCGACCAGGCATTCGTCGGCGATCTGAGAGACCGCGCGGTCACGCAGAAGATCATGCGCGCGACCGTCGCACTTGCACATGAACTTGGGATGGTCTGCACGGTCGAGGGGATCGAAAGCGCTGAAACGGCAGCGCTGGTTGCCTCGTTCGGCTGCGACCAGATGCAGGGCTACTTGATCGGCATGCCCGAATTGGTCGAACCCGTTGCCTGCCGCTTGCAACGTGCCTGAACCGGGGCCTTGGCGTCACGCGTCCAGTTCGAAGGCCTGACGCTTTTTGCGCCGGCAAAAGTGGATCAGTTTGTCTGAACGGGAAACGGGCGCCGAATATCTGAATTGACCTGCGCCGCGAGTATTCCTGCATTTGTGTCGAGAATTTTCACCCGAATGAACCGCTCCCCAAAGTCAGGGAAGAAGGCGTCTACAAAGCTAGGGGCTATTCAGCCCGGGCGTCGGGCTCTCGAAGAACGCCACACCTCGCGCCGCATTAAAACCTGGCCAGCAAATTGTCTGATGCCGATGATCTGCGCGTAAGGCGGTTTATCAATGCAAAAGAAATCCAAAATTGTGGGACAATAAAGACGTTTTTGTATCTCTACGCGGGTGCCTTGAATCGCAAACACTGTTGCCTGACCCAGCAGTTAGCGGGATGGCGCAGCGCTAAGCCATCACGCGACCAGAAGAAATTGATCCGACAATGCATGCGATCCCCGATCACGAAGCGGTGCCTGCAGCAGAGTTCTGCTCTTGCCTGCAGATACGCCGCGCTTGCCGCCTCAATGTCGAAATTGCCTGTCGACGGCATACAGCAGAGAGACGCCAGCGCGCAACTTGCCGAGGTCACAAGACAACCGTAAGGTATGCGATAGGGGGAACTGACCGATAAATCCAGATGAGCTGGCTTGCCGGTCATTGGCCTCGCATACATTTCGGGACAGATGCATGGATACGGCAGATTTCTTCTTCGAACATCACCCAGATCCAATGTGGGTGTGCGATACAGAAAGTCTGAGGTTTCTCAAAGTTAACCGCGCCGCCATTGAGCAGTATGGATTCTCGCTCGAAGAATTCCTTGCAATGACGATAAAAGACATCCGGCCGGCAGAAGATATTGCATACTTTCTGCAAGACATGCCATCGGAGATCACGGCGCGCTCGGAACCGGAAATCCATCGTCACAAAAAAAAATCCGGCCAAGTAATCTTTGTACGGATCTCCTCGTCTGATGCTGAATTCGAAGGACGCCGCTGCAAGATTTTGTGCGCCGTTGACGTGTCCGAACTTGTACTCGCACGGGACACGCTTGCTGACGGGGCACCTCATGAACGGGCGCTGAGAGCCAAAGTCGAAGCGATCGCACAACGCTTTAAGGCGCTTTTCGAGGCGATACCGTCACGGTTGTTGATCTTGGCCCCTCAGAGTTACGAAATACTTGCGGCCAGCAACTCGTATTTTGAAGCGGTCAACCTCAGCCGTGAAGAGTTGGTCGGTCGCAAGCTTTTCGATGTTTTCCCTGACACTCCGGGACACAGAAGTGCCAAGGCGCTAGCAGACATGCGCGCGTCATTGCGGCGCGCAGAAGAGACGCGCACTACCGATATCATGCCGATTATGCACTATCCTCTCGGCCTGCGAACCGGCGGCGCCGATAACGAGCACTTGCGATACTGGTCGCGCGCCAACCATCCCGTGCTCGGCTCGGACGGCTCGATTGCATTTATCATTCACCATATCGAGGACGTGACAGAGCACCTGCAAGCAGGCGAACAACCCTCTCAGGCGCAGGGCGAAGCTTATAATGCGCCCTTCCTTCCTGCTGTACTTAGCAACAGCGCGCTGAAGCAGTCCAATCTTCATCTGCAACAACAGAAGGAGAGCTTCGAGGCCGTGCAACGCCTCTTGGCGATCGGCATCTGGCGACTAGACCTATCCACATCGCGCCTCGACTGGTCTGACAATTTCAATGAGATCTATGGCACGAACCCCGGCGAGTTTGCGAATGAATTTGAAGGCTACCTCGCCCTCGTGCATCCGGATGACCGGTCTAGAGTTCGAGAGAATTTTCGCCGGTTCCTCGCGGCCGGCAAGCGGATCGTGCGGTTCAACCACCGTGTCCTGCGCCGGGACGGCAATGTTGTGCACGTACGAGGGGTTGGGGAAATCACGCAAACACTTCAGGGCCCTGTCCTCACGGGCGTAATGCAAGATGTCACGGCTCAGGAAACTCTGACCTCCCAGCTGAAGCTTCTGGGCGAGTCTGTATCGAGGCTGCACGACGTGATCGTCATCACCGAGTCAAATGCCAACAGCCCGCCGGATGACGACCGGATCGTTTTCGTGAATGAGGCCTTCCATCGGCACACAGGAATGGAAAAAGTTGAAGTCGCGCGCATCGCCACATTTGAAGATGGCCGTTCGGACTTGGCGAATCCAAAAATCGAACTGATCATGAGAGCGCTCAAGGTTCGCGAGCCTTCCCGGTCCAGGCTGCTGAACAGCGACTCAGACTTTGCCGTGGAACTTGACGTCGTCCCGGTCGCCAATGGCACCGAACAAGCGACACACTGGATACATGTCCTTCGGGACGTTACGGAGCGCCAAAGGGCGGAAGCCGAACGCGTGGAGGCAGACGAGCGTTTCCGACTTGTGACGGAAGCTACAAGTGACGTCATAAGGGATTGGAATCTCAATACAAACAGCTTTTGGTGGAGCACCAATTTTTCCAGATCGTTTGGCCATCACGGCCAGCATCCGAGCGACGGAGACCGTTTCTGGCGCGACAATATCCACCCGGATGACCGTGACCGCGTGTTGAAGAGCCTCGATAGCTTCGTCGATGGCCATGGAGCGGTTTGGTCTGAGGAATACAGGTTCATGCGCGCGGATGGCCGCATACGGTGGGTGTCTGACCGTGCACTGATCATCCGAGATGAAACCGGTCGCGGCCAACGACTCATCGGCAGCATGATGGATTTCACGGACAAGCAGGAAATGGAGCAGCGTCTGCGCCAGAAGGAGCGGCTTGAAGCGATTGGCCAGCTCACCGGCGGGCTCGCGCACGATTTCAACAACTTGCTTACTGTCATCATGGGAAACAGCGAGACCCTCGCGGATCAGCTGCCGGAGGGCCCTCATAGACAGAGGGCCGAACTCATATTGTCGGCATCTTTGAATGGCGCCGAGCTGATCCGGCGACTATTGGCTTTTGGCCGGCGTCAACCGCTTCATGTCAAGCCCTGCAATGTCAACACGATAGCCACGGAAACTCTGGCATTCATCGACAAAGCCATGCCGAAGACCATAGAGGTGCAGTCGAGCTTTGCTGAAGAGCTTTGGACAAGCGCGATCGATGGCCCGCAGCTTCAGACGGCCTTGCTCAATCTCTGCCTCAACGCACGCGACGCGATGCGCAGTGGCGGCAGGCTGACCCTTGAGACGGCCAACCAGGTTATCGACGAACCACATCCGTTGCAGGTCGAGTCTGGGCGCAGAGAGTATGTCATGATCGCCGTCACGGACACAGGAGAAGGAATGACGCCGGACGTGCTTGAGCGGGTTTATGAACCCTTTTTCACAACCAAGCCTCCCGGTGAAGGTTCAGGCTTGGGCCTCAGCATGGTGTACGGCTTTGTGCGCCAACTGGATGGGTTCGTTAAGATCGAATCCTATCCGGGCGCCGGAACATGTGTGAGGCTATATTTTCCACGCTGGACAGATGCCGAAACTCACCAGCCTGGCAGCATAGCAGAACAGGTTCGCCAAGGGCTGCCGGCGCACGTTCTGGTCGTCGAAGACAGCGAGCCTGTGCGTGCCTACGCTTCGGGACTGTTCCGTGACCTCGGTGTAAAAGTAAGTAATGCGGAACACGCTGAGGAGGCCCTGGAGGTTCTGACGACGACGCCTGAAATTGATCTTCTGTTCACGGATATTGTCCTTCCAGGAGGCAAGGACGGCACTGCGCTTGCTATGGAAGCCAGAGTGCTTCGGCCGTCCATATTGGTCCTTTTTACAACCGGCTACGCGCCGAAATCTGTATTGTCCGAGGATGTCACCGAAATGGGCGAGCTCCTGCTTCCCAAGCCCTACCGGAGAGAAGAACTGGAGCGGAAATTGCGCGCTCTGCTGCAGCGGCATTGATGCCAGCTGGCGCTATAGTGTCTAAGGCAGGAGATTGATCCGGTAGCCGACGTTTCGAGCGGTCAGGACACGCTCCGAGCCGTCTTCTCCGAGGATGGTCAGTTTACGACGCAGCCTTCCGATGTAGGTCTCAAGCGATTTGTCACCCTCGTTATAGGCGCGGCCGAATGCCCTCAGATAGAGATCATTTCGCGCGACGGGACGCCCTTGCGTAAGCGTCCGGCCTGACCGCCCTTGAGCTGATCAGTTCCCGAATTTCCAGGGCGCGAGTTCTGCGACGCGGTTGATCGGATGATCAGCGATCC
>LNFM01002500.1_pt1 | contig 38412 bp, 36 predicted proteins | sample 596031 | NCBI WGS metagenome assembly LNFM01 (sample SAMN04254537, study PRJNA301005) | activated carbon metagenome | isolation source: dual media filters at the Ann Arbor, Michigan drinking water treatment plant | place: USA: Ann Arbor | reverse complement strand
AGCCGCCCGCTGGTCCCGACCGCCGATGGCGTGCGCGAGCCGCAGAACCGCCGCGTCGAGATCGTCCTGCGCTGATCGCAGGCTTCTCGCGAAGCGGATGAAACGGGGGGTGCCGCAAGGCGCCCCCTTTTTCTTTGCTGGATGCCCTTCCCTTTTGCACCGACGCAGGGAAGTCTGCGCCCCATGATTCTCATCGGCCGCAACCTGTCCCCCTTCGTCCGCCGCACCGCGGCCAGTCTCAACCTGCTGGGGCTGCACTACACGCAGCGTCCCTTCAGCGTGGCGCAGAACGCGGAGGAAATCCGCGGCTTCAACCCGCTGGGCCGCGTTCCCGCCCTGGTGATGGACGATGGGGAGGTGCTGCTGGACAGCGCTGCCATCCTGGATGCGCTGGATGACCTGGCCGGCCCGGATCGCGCCTTGGTGCCGCCGACCGGCGCCGCGCGGCGCGCGGTGCTGCGCGCCGTCGCGCTGGCCGTCGGCGCCACGGAAAAGGTGGTCGGCGCCTATTACGAGACGCGCCGCCCCGACGGGCTGCGCTGGACCGAGGGCCAGGAGAAGCTGACCGCCCAGGCGCAGGCCGCCTTCGCAGCACTCGACCAGCTGGCGCAATCCGATGGCTGGCTCTGCGGCGAGCAACTGACCCAGGCCGATGTGACGGCGGTTGCGGGGCTCGACTTCGCCGACATCGTGCTGCCGGAACTGGCCGCCGGCCGCTTCCCGGCGCTGACAGCCCTGCGCGACCGGGCCAACGCCATCCCAGCCATTGGCGAGACCCGCTTCCAGGGCTGAACAGCCCAGAAACTAGGCAAATAGGATGCATGGCGGCCAGATAAGATCGACGCCTGGCCGGATCGCCCGAAAATGCAGCAGTTTTTATGTTGCGGCGCAGCATTTTCACGGGTAGGAAATCCCTCGGGAGTACCGCTTCAGACACGGCCATGACGGCTGCGAAGGAGCGTGTGCACCATGAGGATCGGATCACCCACTCGGCGAGGCCTGCTCGGCGGGGCACTTGCCGCCCCCCTGATCCTGCGCCCCTCCCCTGTCAGGGCGATGGAGCCGGTCGATATCGAACTGGTTCTCGCCGTCGATGTCAGCCGCTCCGTCGATGAGCAGGAGCAGGAGCTGCAGTTCAAGGGCTATGCCGCCGCCTTCCGCGACGCGAAGCTGATCGAGGGCATCGCCGGCGGCCCGCTCGGCCAGATCGCGGTGACGCTGTTCACCTGGTCCGACTGGCACATCCAGGAATTGCTGGTGCCCTGGACCCGGGTGGATGGCGCCGCGGCCGCCGAGGGACTGGCCCAGGCGCTGGATGCCGCGCCGCGCCGCACCTGGCTCTATACCTCCATCTCCGGCGCCATGGATTATGCCGCCGGGCTGTTTGGCCAGGGCTATGAGGGCACCCGCAAGGTGGTGGACATCTCCGGCGACGGCATCAGCAATTCCGGTCGCCCGGTGGCCGATGCGCGGGAAGATGCGCTGGTCATGGGCATCGTGCTGAACGGCCTGGCGGTGCTCGACCGGTCGCCGCAGCCCTGGGCCGCGGGCATGCCGCCGCTCGATTCGTATTACCGAGACGAGGTGATCGGCGGGCCGGGCGCCTTCCTGATGGTGGCGGAGGGCTTCGACGCCTTCGAAAACGCGGTGAAGCGCAAGATCATCCGCGAAATCGCCAGCGCTCCGCCGCCCGGCCCGCTGGTCGAACGCGCCTATGCCTGATTGCGGCCCCGGCCCGTCTTGGCCTGCAATTCGTCGATGCGCAGGGAGGCATCGGCCTTGGATAGCGAAGGGTCGAATTCCTCCTTCGCCTCCTCGCTCAGCGTCTTCAGGTAGGAGGCCTGGGCACCGGTCATCGGTTCCTCCCCCGTGGTCCAGTCCGCCGGGTCCTTGATGGTGTTGGAGCCCGGATCGGCGGCGGTCTTGGGGTTCTCGTCCTCGGCGGGCGGTGTCTTGCGGTCGGCCATCTGTGCTGTGCTCCGGCTTGTGTTGCCAGAACGTTCATGGTGGACGCCGGTTCCAGCCAAGGATGGTTTCAGCCGAAAACGCGGGCAATGGCTGTGGCTGCGATGTCCCGGTCCTGATCCCCGGTGCCGGAGCCGATGCCGATCCCGCCGATCACCTGGCCCTCGACGATGATGGGCAGGCCGCCCTTCAGGTTGGTCATGCGGCCATCGCTGGCGATGGCGAGCTTGATCTCGACCTCCGCATGCATGCTGCCGCTCGGCTTGCCCATGGCGGCGGCGGTCTCCGCCTTGCGCCGGGCGCTGTCGATGGACAGCACGCGGGCGCCATCCATGCGCAGGAAGGCCAGCAGGTTGCAGCCCTCATCCACCACGGCGATGCATTGGGGCACGCCCATCGCGGCTGCGGCCTCGGCGGCGGCCTGGACCAAGGCGAGGGCGGCGTCCTGGGTGAGCTTCAGAGCGGGGCGGGTCAGGGCCATGCGGGCAACTCCTCGGGCAGGTCGGTCACCAGCATGCAGCCGGGGGCGTGGGTCGCGAAGCCTGGCAGGCCGGCGGCCTCCAGCGCCGCGAGGGCCGTGAGGCCGCAGCCCCAATAGACCAGGACCTCGCCAGCTTCGGGCGGGACGGGCTCGCCCCAGTCGGGCCGCGTCAGATCGGCGATGCCGAGCGCGGCCGGGTCGCCCTGGTGCAGCGGGGCGCCGTGGCTGCGCGGCAGTTGCGCGGTGATGGCGGCGACTCGCGGCACATCCGCCGCGGCGAAGGGGCGGGCGGAAACCACCACCGGGCCCGCAAAACCGCCGGCCGGGGTGGCCATGCGGTTGCTGCGGAACAGCGGGCCTTGCAGGCCCAGCTCCACATGCCGCATCCGGATACCGGCCGCCGCCAGCGCCGCCTCGGCGCCAAACCAGCAGCCGATGGCGATCGCCACCGAATCGGCCTGCCAGCCGGCCAGCAGATCGGCGGCGGGCGTAACCCGGCCTTCCCGATGCAAAAGGTAGCCCGGCAGGTCGGTCCGCACGTCGAGGTCGTCGCCCAGCGCGGGCAGGCGCGGATCACCCGGCGCGCCCATCGCCAGCAGCGGGCAGGCCACCGGATTGGCGGCGCAGAAGGCCACAAAACCCTCGGCCTGGGCGGCCGGCAGCACCACCAGGTTGGCCTGCACGTAGCCCCGCGCCCGGCCAACGGTGCGCCCCGCGAAACCGGCCCGCGCGGCCAGCCGCAGGTCCCGGCCCGCTTCAGACATGGCCGTTTCAGACATGGCCGCTTCAGACATGACGCACGAAGCCGCCATCCACCCGCAGCACGGCGCCGGTGACGTAGCTGGCGCGGGCGGAACAGGCGAAGGCGGCCATGGCGGCAATCTCCTCCGGCTCCGCATAGCGGCCCATCGGAATCTGCGCCCAGGAGCGCTGGCGGATCGTCTCGGCCGGCACGCCCTCCCGTTCCGCGGCGGCGGCATCGGTCAGATGCACGCGGTCGGTGCCGACCCGGCCGGGCATCAGGATGTTCACCGTGACACCGTCCTTCGCCACCTCGCCCGACAGGGTCTTGGACCAGGCGATGATCCCGGCGCGGAGGGAGTTGGAGATGCCGAGCACCGGCAGCGGCTGCACCGCGCCGGTCGAGACCACCGTCAGCACCCTGCCCCACCCGGCGGCCCGCATCGCCGGCAGGAACAGGTCGGTCAGCCGGATCACGGACAACGCCATGCCCTGGAACGCCTCCGTCCAATCCGCCACGGCGCGCCCGGCGGCGCCGCCATAGGCCGGGCCGCCGGTGTTGTTCACCAGGATCTCCGGCGCACCGAATTCCTGCGCGACATGCTGGGCGAAGGCGTCGAGGCCGGCGGTGTCCATCAGGTCCAGCGGGAAGCCGGCCGCGCCCTCCCCCAGCGTCGCCACCGCCGCATCCAGCGCCGCCCGGTCCCGCGCCGCGATGGCAACGCGCGCGCCCTCCGCCGCCAAAGCCTGCGCGATGGCCAGGCCCATGCCGCGATTGCCGCCGAGCACCAGCGCCCGGCGTCCCTTCAGCCCGAGATCCATGGCAAACCCTCCGCCATCGGCCCGAAGGCCGAGGAAATCCCCTGTTCCAGGAAGCGCCCGCGCCCCGGCGCGGCGCGCAGCGTGCCGTCCTGCACCACGACATCCCCGCGCGACATCACAAGCTCGGGCCAGCCGGTGACGATGCGGCCCTCGTAGGGGGTGTAGTCCACATCATGATGCAGCAGGTCGTTGGTGAGGGTGACGCGCCGGTCCGGATCCCAGATGGCGAGGTCCGCATCCGCCCCCACCGCGATCCGCCCCTTCTGATGCAGCCCGTACAGCGCCGCATTGTTGGTCGCCGTCAGCGCGACGAAGCGCGGCAGGGACAGGCGGCCTGTCATCACACCCTCGCTGAATAACAGCGGCATGCGCGTCGCCAGGCCCGGAATGCCGTTCGCCACTTTCCGAAAAGGCGGGTTTGGGCCGGCATGCAGCTTGCCCTCCGCATCGAAGCGGTAGGGGGCGTGGTCGCTGTTGAAGATGTCGAAGCTGCCATCCTCCAGCCCGCGCCAGCAGGCTTCCTGGCTGGCCGTGTCGCGCGGCGGCGGGCTGCACATCACCTGGGCGCCGAGCATGTCCGGCTGATCCAGGTCGCCCTCCGTCAGCAGCAGGTATTGCGGGCAGGTCTCGGCGAAGACGGTCAGGCCCCGGGCGCGGGCGCGGCGGATTTCCTGCAGCGGCTCGGCGCCGCTGACATGGACGATGACCAGCGGCGTATCCGCGACCTCCCCCAGCGTCAGCGCCCGATGCGTCGCCTCCCGCTCCACCGCCAGGGGGCGCGAGGTGGCGTGGTGCTTCGGGCGCGTGTCGCCGGCGCGTTCCAACCGGTCGGCGAGCCAGCCGATGATCTCGTGATTCTCCGCATGCACCAGGGTGATCGCGCGCTCGGTGCGGGAGACATCGAGCACGTCGAGGATCTGGCGGTCCGACAGGCGCATCGCCTCATAGGTCATGTAGACCTTTACGCTGCGATGGCCGCGCGCGATCAGCGCCGGCAATTCCTGGCCCAGCACCTCCGGGGTCGGGTCGCTGACCACCAGATGAAAGGCATAGTCCAGGAAGGCGTTGCCCTCTGCCCGCCGATGGTAGTCCGCCACCGCCGCACGCAGCGAGGCGCCGCGATGCTGCACGGCGAAGGACAGGGTGCAGGTGGTGCCGCCAAAGGCCGCGCTGCGGGTGCCGGAGAGAAAGCCATCCGCCATCCGCGCCCCGGCCGAGGCCAGGCCCGGCGCCTGCACCTGGTCGATATGAACATGCGCGTCGATGCCGCCGGGCAGCACCAGCCGGCCCGTGGCATCGATCACCCGCTCCGCGCCGTGCAGCCTTTCGGCCAGGGCGGTGATGCGCCCGGCCGTGATGCCGATATCGGCGCGGAACACGTCGGACGCCGTGGCGACGGTGCCGCCACGGATGATGGTGTCGAAGGGGTTCACGTGGGGATGCGTCGGATCTCGGCGGGGGGCAGGAAGGAGGGATCGAAAACATCGCCCGGCGCAAGCGGCGTGGACAGGCCGAAGGCGCGGGAGACGGTGGCGACGGATTCTGAGAAGCGGTCGGCGCGCACGCCGCCCAGACCATCGGCGCGACTTTCCTCCGTGGTCAACTGCCTGGTGATCAGCCAGCGCAGCTTTTCCGTCTCCAGCGGCACATCGGTCAGCGACTGGCGCTTCCGCAGGGCGGCGATCGCGGCCTCCGGCTCGGCCATCGCCGCCTGCCAGCCGCGGGCGGAGGCGGCGGTGAAGCGACGCACCGCTTCCGGATTGCCCTCCAGCATCCGCTTCGAGGCCAGGATGCCATTGCCGTAGAGCGGCAGGCCGGTATCGGCGAAATAGGTGAAGCGGATATCCTCCGGCTTCGCCCCGGCCCGGGTCAGGCCGAAATACATGGTGCTGTCGAAGCCAAGGATGGCATCCGCATCGCCGCGCAGCAGGAAGGCCTCCCGCAGCCGCAGATCGCCATATTGCCAGCGGATGGTGCTGGCATCGATGCCGGCCACCGCGGCGAAGGCCGGAAAGATGCGGTAGGCGCCATCGGTCAGCGCCGCGCCGATGCGCTTGCCGGCCAGCTTCGCCGGCGTATCGATGCCCGCACGGGTGAAGGACGCGGCCGAGAGCGGGCTGCGATAGTAGACCATATAGACGCAGCGCGCGGCGGAGGCCGGGTTCTTGGCGTTGAATTCAAGCAGCACGTTGATGTCGCCGATGCCGAAATCATAGCTGCCGGATCCCACGCGGGTCACCGCCTCCCCCGACCCGCCCGAACTGTCGAATTGCGGGCGCAGCCCCGCCTCGGCGTACCAGCCGCGCTCCTCGGCGAGGAAGAAGGCGGCGTTGGAGCCATCGAAGGGCGCGGCGAGCGAGACCTTGATGTCGAGCGGCGCCTGGGCGTTGGCACGGGTCGCAAGCAGAGCGGGGGCGGCGAGCAAGTGGCGGCGGGAGATCCTCATCGGTGCGTGTTCCTGTCTGACCTGCGCGTGAAACAGCAAGCCCCGTGCCAGCCCGTTCCGGGAGCGGATTGCCTGCCAGGCCGCCTTTCGGCAGGATTGCGCGCAATCGGGTGCGCAGGAGCGCGGCAGATGCGCCAGGGCGCGGGACGAATGGTGGGCGTGGTGACGCCGGCGACACGGCCGAGGGCGGAGGATGCGGGGGGCGTCCACGCGCATCTGTTCCAGGCCATCGTCGACCAGCGCCTGCCGCCCGGGACCAAGCTGACGGAGCAATCCCTGGTCGAGACCTTCGACATCGGCCGCCGCGCCATCGGCGATGCGCTGCGCCGCCTGGTCTGGGAAAGGCTGGCGGTGGCGCCGCCCAATCGCGGCGTCTTCGTCGCGGCCCCCGATGCGGAGGAGGCCCGCGCCATCTTCGCCGCCCGCCGTGCCATCGAGGCCGGCACGACGGAGGCGGTCGCCCGGCGCGGCGATGCCAGGCAGGCGGATGAACTCGCCGCCAACCTGGCGGAGGAAGCGCAGCTGCGGAAGGCCGGGCGGGTGCGGGAGGCGATCGCGCTGTCGGGCGGCTTTCACACCCTGGTGGCGCGGCTGTCCGGCAACCCGATCCTGGAGGAACAGGTGCGGCTGCTGGTGGCGCGCACCAGCCTGGTGGTGGCGCTGTATGAGGACTGCAGCGGCCTCGCCTGCTGGCATGACGACCATGCGGAGCTGGTGAAGCTGATCCGCACCCGCCGCCACCGCGCCGCCGCCGGGCTGATGCAACGGCATCTTTCGGAGCTTGAGGCGGGGCTGCGGCTGGACCGCCCGCCTGCCGAGGGGCTGGACATCAGGGTCATGCTGGCGCGGCCCAGCTGACATATTCCAGACACGGAACAAACTTCATCTTTCCCGCTTTCCGTGGGACAAACGGCTGCGTCACACCGAGAAAGTCCGATCCCATGCGCCGCCTTCTGCTCGCCGGCTTTGCCGCGATGTGCCTGTCCTCCGCGGCCGAGGCGCAGGGGCGCCAGGATTTCGCGATGGTCAATCGCTCCGGCTACCAGATCAACGAGATCTATGTCGGTCCCTCCAGCAGCCCGAACTGGGGTCGCGATCTCCTCGGCCAGAACGTGCTGGCCAATGGCCGCAGCTTCAACGTCACCTTCTCGGGCAATTCCGGCGAATGCCTGTGGGACATCAAGATCGTCTATGAGGATCGCGACGAATCCGAAATGCGGCAGGTCAATCTCTGCCGCGTCAGCCGGGTGACCATGTTCTGGGACCGCCAGCGCAACAACACGCGCTTCGTCGCGGAGTAGAGGCTCAGCCGGCCGCCTTCACCAGCAGGAAGCTCGGCCGGTCCCGGTCCTCCGCCCAATCGGGCTCGGCCTGGATCTGCGCCGGCGTCGGCGACCATTCCTCCAGATGCTTGAGGGTGAGGCCGGCGCCGACCAGCGCGTTGACCAGCGTGCCGAGGCTGCGGTGCTGCTTCACCACGCCGGGGGCGAGCCAGTCCGTCACGCGCGGCCCCTCCTCCAGATAGTCATCCAGCGCCCAGACCCGCCGGCCAGGTTCGGGCGTGAGCCAACCGGGGTGGCTCGGCGCGGTCAGCAGCGGATGTTCCTGGGAAAAGACCAGCACCCCGCCCGGCGCCATCGCCGCATGTACCCGGCGCAGCATGTCCGGCAGTTCCACCACATAGTGGAAGGCGAGCGACGAATAGACCAGGTCGAAGGCGGCGATCGGCAGGTCCAGCGCCTCCAGATCCCCCTCGCGGTATTCGATGCCCTCGCCTTCCGTCAGTTCCGCGGCGCGTTCCAGCATGCGGGCCGAGACATCGAGGGCCAGCACGCTCTCCGCCCCCTGCGCCCGCGCCCAGCGCGCGAACCAGCCATAGCCGCAGCCGAGGTCGAGCACCCGCTTCCCTGTCATCTCCGGCAGCAGGGCCTGCAGCGCGGGCCATTCCGGCGCCGCCTCCAGCCCCTTCTCGGATCGCGGCAGCCGCGCATAGGCGGCGAAGAAATCCGGGCGGTCGTAGAGGCTGCCCGTCACCTTACCGCCCGTGCTGCTTCCGCCATGCGGCGAAGCGTTCCAGGTTGCTCTCCTCCGTCGGCGGATACAGGCCGAGGATGGATTGGCCTCCGGCCACCATCTCCTCCACGAAATCCTCAAAGGCGGTCATCTCCACCGCCTCGGCGGTGACCTCATCGGCGATATGGGCGGGGATGACGATGACGCCGTCATTGTCGCCGACCAGCACATCGCCCGGAAACACCGGCGCATCGCCGCAGCCGATCGGGACATTTGCTTCAATTGGCTGGTGCAGTGTCAGGTTGGTGGGCGCCGAGGGTCGCGCGTGGAAGGCCGGGATCGCCAGCTTCGCGATATCCGCCGCATCCCGGAAGCCACCATCCGTTACCACGCCGGCCACGCCGCGCACCATCAGCCGCGTCACCAGGATGCCGCCGGCGGAGGCCGCGCGCGGGTCCTTGCGGTTGTCCACGACGAAGATATGGCCGGGCGGGCAATCCTCCACGCCCTTGCGCTGCGGATGGGCACGGTCGCGGAAGGCGGAGAGGGTGTTCAGATCCTCCCGCGCCGGGATGGTCCGCAGCGTGAAGGCCTCCCCCACCATGCTTTCGCCGAGCGGGGCCAGCGGCAGCACGCCCTGGATCATCTGGCTGCGAAAGCCGCGCTTGAACAGCGCGGTGGCCAGCGTGGCGGTGGAGACGCGCTTCAGCGCGGCGCGGGTCTGGTCGTGCAGGGCCATGGTCTCAGCAGCGCCAATCTGTGCGGTCGCCCTCGATCAGCCGCAGGCTGGCCTGCCAGGCGAGCGCCATGGTCGGGCTGTTGGGGTCGCGACCGTACTGGCTGGCGGTGCGAAGGCGCACTTCCTCCGGCGGCAGGATCAGCTTGGCGCCGCCCGAAAGGGCCGCGACCTGCGCCTGGCAGGCGCGCTCCAGGTAGTAGATCTGGTTCCAGGCCTCGGGGATGGTGCGGCCTGTCACCAGCAGGCCGTGGTTCACCAGGATCATGGCGCTGTGCTCGCCAAGGTCGGCCACCAGCCGGTCCCGTTCCTCCAGGTCCAGCGCGATGCCCTCATACCCATGATAGGCAAGGCGACCGTAGAATTTCAGCGCGTGCTGGCTGATCGGCAGCAGCCCGTGTTCCTGGGCCGAGACGGCGATGCCGGCGGCGGTGTGGGTATGCACGACGCAAACCGCATCCTCCCGAGCCGCATGGATGGCGGAATGGATGACGAAGCCGGCCTTGTTCACCGTGGTCGGCGTGGCGGGGTGGTGCGGGTCCACCACATTGCCGTCGAGGTCGATCTTCACCAGGTCGCTGGCGCGCATCTCGTGGAACATCACGCCGTAGCGGTTGATCAGGAAATGGTGCTCGGGGCCGGGGATGCGGGCGCTGATATGGGTGTAGATCAGATCCGTCATCTTGTGATGCGCGACCAGGCGATACAGCGCCGCGAGGTCGCAGCGGATCGCCCATTCGGCCTCATCGATTCCGGCAGGGATGCGGGTGGGGGTGTTGATGTCCATGGTGCGGGGCTTTCGGAAGTTCAGGCGACAGTATTGGCCAGTATGCCGAGGCCCGAAACCTCGAACTCCAGGGAATCGCCGGAGACGAGGAATCGCGGCGGCTTCTGGGTGGCGCCGGTGCCTTCTGGGGAACCCGTGGCGATCACGTCGCCGGGAACCAGCGGTGTGATGGTGGAAAGATACGCGATGATGATCTCGATCCCAAAGAACATCGCGCCCGCCCTGCTGTCCTGCACCGTGCGGCCGTTCAGCCGCGTCTGCAGGCGCAGTTCGCGCCATTCCGCGACCTCATCGGCCGTAGTGACGGAAGGCCCCCAGCTTCCGGACTCGGCAAAATTCTTGCCGGCGGTGACGCTGTGCGCCTGCCAGTCGCGCACCGAGCCATCGTTCAGGATGGTGTAGCCGCCGACATGGGCCAGCGCATCCGCCTCCGCGATCCGGTGGCCCGGCTTGCCGATCACCGCCGCCAATTCGCATTCATAGTCGAATTGCGTCGAGACACCTGGCGGGCGCAGCGCCGCGCGGTGGGCTACCAGCGCCGCCTGGTGCTTGATGAAGTAGGAGATATGCGGCGGCGCCTTCACCTCGCCGCCCAGCGGATGCGGCTTTGGGTAGTTCAGCCCGATGCAGAACAGCCGCGCTTCCGGCAACGGCGCGGTGATCCGCACTTCGGCAAGCGGCCAACGCCCTTCTTCGTCCGGCGCGCCCTCGGCCAGAACGCGGGCCAGCGGCGGATTGCCGGCGAAGCCGATCACCGCCTCGCCCTCCAGCCGCCCGGTGCGGGCCAGGCCATCGGCGGTGAATGCGAGCAGCTTCATCGGGCGGTCTCCATGCGGCGTCGGTCCCAGATGTCGGGCTGGACCAGGTGGGGTGGGCGGCGGCCGGCCAGGACGTCCAGGATCTGATCGGCGCATTGCAGCGCCGTATCCCGCATCGCCTGTTCGGTCACGCCGCCGATATGCGGGGCGAGCACGGTGTTGGGCGCGCCCAGGATCGGGTCCGTGGCCGGGGCGGGCTCCGTCTGAAACACGTCGATCGCGGCGCCGGCGATGGCGCCGGCCCGCAGCGCCGCGGCCAGCGCAGCCCCGTCGATCAGCGCGCCGCGCGCGGTGTTCACCAGCAGCGCATGCGGCTGCATGCAGGCCAGTGCGGCGGCGTCGATCATGTGGCGCGTATCCGGCCGCAGCGGGCGGTGCAGGGACACGACATCAGCGCGGGACAGCAGCGCAGGCAAACTCGTCGCGCGTTCCGCCCCCACCTCCACCAGCACGGCATCGGAGACGCCGGGCGAGAAGACCAGCAGCTTCATACCAAAGCCGTTGCGCGCGATACCGCCCAGCATCCGGCCGATGCTGCCAAAGCCCGCCACACCCAGGGTGCGGCCGTGCAGTTCCATCATCCGCCCCTCGTAGCGGAGCCGCCAATCCAGGCCGCGCACCGCGGCATCGGCCGGGATCACCTTGCGGGCCAGCGCCAGGATCAGCGCCATGGCATGCTCCGCCACGGAGCGCGCATTGGCGGTGGGGGTGAAGATGATGGGAATGCCGAGCGCGGCGGCCTCCCCCAGGTCGATCTCATTGGTGCCGACGCCGTGGTTGGCGATGACACGCAGGCTCGGCGCCGCCCGCATCGCCGCGGCATCCAGCCCGGCGCTGCGGGTGATGGCGGCGACGCAGCCGGGCAGCTCCCGCGCCACCGTCGCCATGTCCGGCGCGGTGGCGAAGCGGGGCGTGACGCCGCCCGCGCGCAGCCGCTCCAGCCCCGCCGCATGGATCGGCTGGATAATCAGGCAGTCGGGCACGTAGTCTCAGACCACCGCCGTCATCCCGCCATCGACATACAGCAGGTGGCCATTGACGAAGTCCGAGGCGCGGGAGGCCAGGAACACCGTTGCCCCCACCAACTCCTCCACATTGCCCCAGCGCCCGGCCGGCACGCGCTGGCACAGCCATTCGGTGAATTTCGGATCATCCACCAGCGGCTTGGTCAGGTCGGTCGCGAAGTAGCCCGGCGCGACCGCATTCACCTGGATGCCGCCCTTGGCCCATTCGGCGCACAGCGTGCGCGTCATCATCCGCACGGCGCCCTTGCTGGTCGCATAGGGGGAGATGGTGGCGCGGCCGAGTTCGGACTGCACGCTGGCGATGTTGATGATCTTGCCATGGCCGCGTTCCAGCATGCGGCGCGCACAGGCCTGCGCCATGAAGAACACCGCCTCGACATTGGTGGACATCACCTCCCGGAAGGTTTCGGGTGTCACCGCGGTGGCGGGGAAGCGGCGGTTGATGCCGGCATTGTTCACCAGCACCTCGATCGGGCCGAGGCGGGTCTCGATCTCGGCGATGGCGGCATCCAGCGCATGCGGGTCGGTCACGTCGAAGCCGGCCTCGGTGACGTCCAGCCCCTCCGCCGCCAGGGTGCGGGTGGCATCCGCCAGCACCTTGGGGTCGCGGCCGTTCAGCACCACGCTGGCGCCGGCCTGGCCCAGCCCCCGCGCCAGGGCGAAGCCGATGCCGCGGCTGGAGCCGGTGATCAGCACCCGGCGCCCCTTCAGGTCGAACAGCCCTTGCGTCATTCTCGTCTCCTGCCCTTCATTCGGGGCGAAAATGCGGGGAAACGGGATGTCGGACAAGCCGGGGCTGCTGGTGGTGGGCGAATTGCCCGATTGGGATTTTTCGGCACTCGCCGAGCGCTTCACGCTGCACCACTACTGGAGCACGCCGGACAAGGCGGCGATGCTGGCGGCCGGCCGGGACAAAATCGTGGCGATCTGCACCAAGGGCGAGATCGGCGCGGATGCCGCGCTGATGGATGCGCTGCCGCTGACCAGGATCATCGCCTGCTACGGCGTCGGCGTGGATGCCATCGACCTCGAGGCCGCACGCGCCCGCGGCATCCATGTGACCAACACGCCGGATGTGCTGACCCAGGAAGTGGCCGATATGGCCATGATGCTGATGCTGGCCGCCGCACGGAACCTGCGGCTTGGCGAGGCCTGGGTGCGGGATGGGTCCTGGCAATCCCGGGGCGCCATGCCGCTGACCACGCGGGTCTGGGGCAAGCGGCTGGGCATCGTCGGGATGGGGCGCATCGGCAAGGCCATCGCGACACGGGCGGCGGCCTTCGGGATGCAGATCAGCTATTCGGGCCGGTCGCCGCAGCCGGGCCTGCCCTACACCCACCACCCCACGCCGGCCGCCCTCGCCCCGCATGTGGATATCTTCTGCGTCTCCGCCGCCGGCGGCGCGGCCACGCGCGGCCTGGTGGACCAGGCGGCGATCGCGGCGCTGAAGCCGGGGGTCGTCTTCGTCAACGTCTCCCGCGGCACGGTGGTGGATGAGCCGGCGCTGCTGGCGGCGCTGCGCGATGGGCGGATCGGCGCCGCCGGCCTCGATGTGTTCCTGAATGAACCCGCGATCGACCCGGAATTCCTGACCTTCCCCAACGTGGTGCTGCAGCCGCATGCGGCCAGCGGCACGGTGGAGACTCGCAAGGATATGGGCCGGCTGATGCGGGAGAATCTGGAAGCGCAGCTCGATGGGCGCCCACTGCTGACGCCCCTCATCTGACCTCAGGCGCCGGCGCCCCTGCGGGGCTTAGCTCGCCGGACGACCGGCGGCGGCCATTCGGCCGCTCAGCCGGCTTCGCCGACTGCCAATATGCGGCTGGGTGGACGACCGGTGGCGGGCCTTCGGCCGCCTCGACCTGTTCCGAAGGTCAGGCCTCCAGCGTCGCGTCCAGCGTGATCTCCGCGTTCAGCACCTTGCTGACCGGGCAATTCGCCTTCGCCGTCTCCGCCAGCTTGCGGAAGGTGGCCTCGTCGCAGCCCGGCACGCGCGCCCGCAATGTCAGCGCGACGCGGGCGATCTTCCAGCCGCCCTCCACCTGGTCCATGCCAACCTTGGCGGTGGTGTCCATGCTGGTCGCCTTCAGCTCCGCCCCGGCCAGCTGGAAGGCCAGCGCCATGGTGAAGCAGCCGGCATGGGCTGCGGCGATCAATTCCTCCGGGTTCGTGCCGGGGCTCTCGGCAAATCGGGTGTTGAAGCCGTAGGGCACCTGCTTCAGCGCGCCGGACTGGGTCGAGACCTGGCCCGTGCCATCCTTGCCGCCGCCTTCCCAATGGGCGGAACCGCTCCGTGAAATGCTTGCCATGGTGGCTTTCCTTATGTTGCCGGAGCGGCAGATGGGGGGCGAAGCGCCGCGTTGCGATGACAAAGCCGCGCGCGCCCACCTTGCCGCCGCCGCGCCCCGCCTGTAGGCGATGAAAAAGTCCTGCCTGGAGAAACGCCCATGCCCGTCGGTTTCCGCATCCTGCCGCGCTCGCGCGCCGTCGCGCCCGCCCTTGTCGAGCGCTTCCGCAAGCTGCCCGTCGCCAATGTCTCCGACAGCATGTCCCGCATCTTCGCCGCCGGCCCGCGCCTGCGGCCGATGCACCAGGGCGGCGTGATGGCCGGCCCGGCGTTTACCGTGCGCTGCCGCCCCGGCGACAACCTGATGGTCCACAAGGCGATCGACATGGCCGAGGCTGGCGACGTGGTGGTGGTGGATGCCGGTGGCGACCTGACCAACGCCATCATCGGGGAGCTGATGCTGGCGCAGATGGTGCGCCGCAAGCTGGGCGGCATCGTCATCAACGGCGCGATCCGCGACAGCGGCGCGCTGGCGAAGCAGCCCTTCCCGGTCTACGCGGCCGGCATCACCCATCGCGGCCCCTACAAGGACGGCCCGGGCGAGATCAACGTCGCCATCGGCTTCGAGGGTCTGGTGATCGAGCCGGGCGACATGATCCTGGGCGACGAGGACGGCTTCGTCTCCATCCCCTACGCCGATGCCGAGACGGTCTGCGTCGCGACGGAGGCGAAGCACGCCGCCGAGGGCAAGCAGATGGCCGAAATCGAGGCCGGCACCATCGACCGCGCCTGGGTGGATGCGACGCTCCGCAAGCTCGGCTGCGAGGGCGTCTAGAACATGACCGCGGCGGTGCAGGTGCCGGTGCTCGGCCCTGCGGCGCCGCGCGGGCTGTGTACCGATTGCGGCGTCTCCCGCATGGCGGACGCCAAGGCCTGCGGGCGCGCCTGCCAGTTCATCCAGCCCGATTACGCGCGGCTCGAAGCCCAGGTGCATGGCCGGGCGCGGGATCCAGCCCGGCCGGACGAGCTGCATTTCGGCCCCTTCCGCCAGATGCTGCGGGCGCGCCTGGCCGCGCCCCGCGCCGGCGCGCAATGGACCGGCATTACCACACGGATCGCGGAAAAGCTGCTGGAGGTCGGCGCGGTGGATGCCGTGCTGACCATGGCGCCCGACCCGGACGACAAGTGGCGCCCGGTGCCGGTGCTGGTGACGAAGCCGGAGGGCATGGCGCAATGCCGCGGCATGCGGATGGGCTACGCCCCCCTGCTGGCACTGCTGGAGCCCGCCCGCGCAGCCGGCCACAAACGGCTCGCGATCATCGGCATCCCCTGCCAGGTCTATGCACTGCGCGCGCTGGAGGCGGAGCTGGGGCTGGAGCGCCTGTTCGTGGTCGGCACGCCCTGTTCCGACAACACGACGACGGAGAATTTCCACCAGTTCCTGGCGCTGCTGGACGCCGACCCGGACAGCATCACCTACCTGGAGTTCCGCGCGGATTATCACGTCGAACTGCGCTTCGCGGATGGGCGGACACGGGAAATCCCCTTCCTGCAATTGCCCATCAGCCAGTTGCCGGGCGATTTCTTCCCCCTCACCTGCCGCACCTGCGTCGATTACACCAATGTTCTGGCCGACATCACCGTGGGCTACATGGCCGGCGAGGGCGACCAGTGGCTTCTGGTCCGCAACGAGCGTGGGGCGGAGCTCCTGGCTTTGCTCGGCGATGAGGTGATCACGACAAATCCTGGCAGCGCCGGGAAGCGCGCCGGCGCCGTGCGCGGATTCCTCGCCAATACCGCGCGCGCGGCCGGCGGACTGCCTCTGCGTCGCATGCCCAATTTCCTGCGCGGGCTCGTCGGCTGGCTGATGCCGCGCATCGGGCCACGCGGCCTGGAATTCGCGCGCGCCCGCGTCGAGATGAAGGCGGTCGAATCCGTGCTGCATCTGCGCCGGCAATTTCCCGCACGCCTGAAGCACATGGTACCGCCACACATCTGGGCGCTGCTTGCACCCTATGGCATCCGGCCCCAGCCGAGCGAGATCAAGGAGGCCCCGGCAGGCCCCCGCTCCCCTATGCCACGGTAGGCGGCATCTGCGGACCGGGCGGGCTGATGCCGGGCACCTCCGGGTATTGACCGGGATAGGGCAGGTCCGGCCCCGGAGTCGGGCTCGACGGCGGCAGGTCGGGGGGTGGGCCGGGCATGGTATCCGGCTCGACCGGCGGAACTTCCCGTTCCGGCGTGGGCGGATTGACCGGCGGCAGACCGGGCAGTTCAGGCGGCGGTGTGGTCGGCTCGGAGGACTGGGTCATGGGGCATCAACGCCGCGGGCTGCGCGCCGTTCGATCCGCCCCCGACATTCAGCGCGCGGAACGGATGACCGAGGTGGTGGCGCCGCAGTTTTGGCGCATGCTCAGCAGGCGCTGCGCCTCCGCCAGATTGCCGATGCGGGTCTGAATGCCGGCGCCTTCCTCAAGCTCCAGATTGTAGCCCTGGCAGGTATCGGCGGCTGCGCGACGGGCCTCCATCGGCACGGCATGGGGGATCACCCGGCTGGAGGCGGCCGACAATTCGCGAAACGCTGCCGCAGTGCCCGGCGCAGGGGGCTGCCGCTGGATGAAGATCACGATCGCGACGACGGCAACGAGACCCAGGGCCCCAAGCCCGAAGATTGCCGTGTGCCGCATGACCAAACTCCGCCCACCCGACACCATTCATTTCGATTCAAGAAAAATTTGTCAACCTTGATGCGAAATTGCGATGGCATGAAACGCCGTTCCGGATCAGGGCCGGGCACGCAGCCGCTGCTCCAGATCAGGCAGCAGCGCGCGCGACAGCGGCACCCGCATCTCGCACTCCAATCCCCCGCTGCGCCAATGCAGCACGATCCGCCCGCCCAACTGGCTGGCGATGGTCGCTTCCAGCACCCGAGACCCGAAGCCGAGGCGCTGCGGAGGTGCGCTGACCGGCGGGCCGTCGCGTTCCAGCCAGCGCAATGCAAGCTGGCGCGGCTCTGCCTCACGGCTTGGCGCTCCGCGGGCATCCAGGCTCCATGACAGCTCGATGCGACCCTCGGCGACGGAAAGCGCGCCATGCTTGGTCGCATTCGTCGCCAGCTCATGCAGCGCCATGGCCAGGGCCTGCGCCGCGGTCGGTGCGATCATCACCGGCGGGCCCGAGGTGATGATCCGGGCGCAGCCCTCCGGTGTCAGGAAGGGTGCCATCTCGCCGGCCACCAGATCGTGCAGCGCAACCCTATCCCAACGGCCCTCGGCCAGCAGGGTATGCGTTCGCGCCAGGGCGGCGACCCGGCCGAGCACGGCGGTGGTGAAGGCTTCCGGGTCATCCTTCGGGGTCATCCGCACCGCCGCCTGCACCACGGCCAGCGCATTCTTCGCGCGGTGATCCAGCTCCCGCATCAGAAGGGTCTGACGCTCCTCCGTCTCCCGCTGCTCCGTCACGTCCAGCGCGACGCCCCGCATCCGCAGCGCCCGGCCGTTGGAGGCGTCGCGCACCAACTCGCCCCGCGCCGCCATCCAGCGCACCTCGGTCTCACCCGCGCGATGGAAGCGGAACTCGATGGACCAGGCTGCGGCGGCGCTGGTCAGGACCTGGCGCAGCTTGGCATCGAAGGACGGTCGATCCGCCGGGTGAATCGCCGCGCGCCAGCGATCGACATCCGCGCCATTGGCAGGGTCCGTGCCGAACAGGCGGTGGCAGCTTGCGGACCAATGGACTGCGCCGCTGACCAGATTCCACTCCCAGGTGCCGACCCCGCCGGCATCCTGCGCCAGGCGCAAGCGTTCCTCGCTCTGGCGCAGCGCCGTCTCCGCGCTGCGGCGCTGGATCTCGGCCTGGCGCCGCCCCTCCAGGTCCCGCGCCGCCACCGTTACGCCACCGCCTTCGGCGGGGTGGACGTTCACTTCGAACCAGCGCCCGGCCAGCGGGGATCTGGCGCAGAAATGGGCCTCGACCCGCTGCGCGAGCGCAGCCGAGATCACCTGCCAGCTGAGGCTGCCGCGCGCGGCGGGGAGCAGTTCCAGGAAGGGCTGGCCGAGCACCTCCTCCGCCCGCATGTTCCACATCTCGAGCGCCCGTCGGCTGGCGAAGCGGATGCGGGCCTGGCTATCGAGCGCGTAGAGCATGTCGCCCAGGCTCTCCAGCACCTCCCGCGCCCGCTGCACCGATTCGGCCAGTGCGGACTCGGCCAGCTTCAGCTCCGTCACATCCACATGCGCGCCCAGCATAAGCAGCGCCTGGCCCGCCGGGCCGCGCTCGATCTCGGCCCGCGCCGCGATCCACCGCACGGCGCCGCCCGGGGTGAGGATGCGGTATTCCTGCGCGTAGTCCGTGGCACCGGATTCGTCCGAGACCGCATCCAGGAAGCGGCGTTCCGCCCGCACCCGGTCCTCCGGATGCAGGCGGGCGACCCAGTCCTGGTGAAGCTCATCCGCCGAGCGCGGCTCCAGGCCCTGCAGATCCATGTACTCGGCGGAACGATGGTTCTGGCCGGTCCGCAGGTCGATCTCGAAGCCGCCGACGCGGCCGATCTGTTGCACGCGGCGCAAGCGCTGTTCACTCAGCCGCAGCCGGGCTTCCGCATGACGGCGCTGCAAGGCGGGCCAGATGCGACCCGCGGCCTCTCGCACCAGGGCTTCCTCGGCCATGCTCCAGCGGCGCGGCGTGGCGTTCTGCAGATGCAGCAGCGCGACAAGCTCACCCCGCTTCAACAGCGGCACCGTCAACCCGGCGCTATCCCCGCCGAGGCCGAGACTGGACCCGGCCCGTAGCGCCGCCAGCTGGTCCGCGCCGCAATCCCGCAGGGGGTGCAGGCCGGCGGCACTCGGCAAGCTGCCATCGGTCCAATCCGCCAGAACCCGGCAGGTGGCGGGCGCGGCATCGACCTCGCCAAAGGCGCAGCGCCCGGCGCCAAGGTGGCGGCCGAGCTGCGCGGTAGCGGTGCTCACCACCGCCTCCGGCGAATCCATATCCCGCAGGGCGGCGTCGAGGTCGAGGAGGAAGGCGCTGCGGCGTTCGGCCTGCACCGCGGCGCTGGTCTCGAACGCGGTCAGCAGCACGCCGGAGACGGCGCCCATCTCGTCGCGTGCCGGCAAGGCCGCCAGGCTGAAGAAGGCCGGTCCACCCGGCTGCGGAAAAGCGAGAGTTTGCGGCGGCAGCGGCTGGCCCGCAAGCGCGGCCCGCACCAGCTCGGCCATGCCGCCGGGCTCGGGCCACAGCGCCGCGCAACGCCGGCCCTGGGCGGAGGCGCCTTGCGGCAGCAGCGGCAGGAACGCCGCATTGTGGCGGCAGAGCAGGTCCGGCCCCCACAGCAGCGCCGCCGGCGCCACGCTGTCGCGCACCAATGCGACCAGCATGGCCGGCGCGCCCACCCGATCGGATGGGTCGGGCTCACCAAACCCGCCATCATCGGCTTCGGTGGACCGGCGGCTTTCTCCAGCGGAGACACCGCTCAGGCTCGACAAAGGCGCGTGACCAGGCATTTTCGCTCGTCGATCTCCATGTTTCTACCGCGACGCCGCACGCGACGCTCGGCGATCCCGGGCTGAGCCATCCTAACGGATACAACGCGGCTTGCGGCGTCACGAAGCCTGATGCGTGAGCGGATTCAGCGTTGCGCCGTGCCCCGGCCATGCTCGCCGCACCGGCGCTGCAACAGCGCGCTTGCCACCTCACGCAACGCGTGACTACGCTTCGGGCCAATGATCCGCTTCCTCCTGCGCCGGTTCACCGTCGCGATCCTGGTTGCCCTGACGGTGCTGACGCTGAGCTTCCTGCTCACGCGGCTTTCGGGCGACCTCGCCATCTCCATCGCGGGGCCGAATGCAACGCAGCAGGATGTCGATCTGATACGCCAGGCTTATGGTTTGAACCGGCCGCTGACACAGCAGTATTTCGACTGGCTGCTGCGCGCGGTGCAGGGCGATTTCGGCGAGAGTTTCTTCTTCAAGGACCGCGTCGCCAACCTCATCGCGCATCGCCTGCCGATCACGCTGACGCTGGGCCTGGTCGGGCTGGCGCTGGCGCTGGTGGTGGCGCTGCCGCTCGGCATCATCGCTGCGGTGCGCGAAGGCAGCTATGTCGATCGCGGCGTGATGCTGGTGGCGTTGATCGGCCAGGCGATGCCGTCCTTCTGGCTGGGCCTGATCCTGATGGTGGTGCTGGGGCTGAACCTCGGCTGGCTGCCGATCTCGGGCACGGGCGGGTGGGAGTACTACGTCATGCCCGGCATCGTGCTCTCCTTCTCCGCCATCCCGTCGCTGATGCGCCTGACGCGCAGCGGGATGATCGAGGCGCTGTCTTCGGACTATATCCGCACCGCGCGCGCGAAGGGGTTGTCCCGGCTTTCCATCCTGGTGAAGCACGGCTTCCGCAACGCGGCGATCCCGGTCGTGTCCATCGCGGCGGTGCAGTTGGGCTTCATGCTGGGCGGGTCGATCGTGATCGAGACGGTGTTCGCGATGCACGGCGTCGGCTACCTGGCGTGGGAGAGCATCAGCAAGAATGACTTCCCCGTGGTGCAGGCGGTGATCCTGGTGCTGGCGCTGATCTACATCGCGCTGACCCTGCTGGCGGATCTTCTGAACGCGGTGCTTGACCCGCGGCTGCGCACATCATGAGCGGCGCCGTGATGCCGGGCACCGGCAACACGCGGCGGCTGCTGCGGAATGCCACCTTCATGATCGGCGCGCTGATCGTGGGCTTCACGGTGGCGGTGGCGATCCTCGCGCCGCTGATCGCGCCCTATGATCCCTATGCCATCGATCTCGGCCGCCGGCTGGTGCCGCCATCCTGGATGGAGGGCGGCACGCCGGCCAACTGGCTCGGCACGGACCAGTTGGGGCGCGATTATCTGTCGCGGCTGATCTATGGCGCGCGGATTTCGCTGATCATCGGGGTCGCCACCGTCATCACCTCCGGCCTCATCGGCACCACGCTCGGCGTGCTGGGCGGCTTCTATGGCGGACGGGTCGATGATGTCGTGATGTTCCTGATCACGGCGCGGCTCTCGATTCCGGTGGTGCTGGTGGCGCTGGCCGTGGCGGGGCTGCTGGGGACCAGCTTCACGCTGGTGATCCTTGTACTCGGCCTGCTGCTGTGGGACCGCTTCGCGGTGGTCGCGCGATCGACCACCATGCAGTTGCGGACGCTGGATTATGTGAGTGCGGCCTGGTGCGCCGGGTCCTCCCACGCCAGCGTGCTGCTGCGCGAAATCCTGCCCAATATCGCGACCCACCTGGCGGTGGTGGCGACGCTGGAAATGGCGCTGGCCATCCTGCTGGAGGCGGCACTGTCCTTCCTCGGCCTCGGCGTGCCCGCCCCCCTGCCCTCCTGGGGCCTGATGATTTCGGAGGCGAAGGAATACATGTTCTTCACCCCCTGGGTGATCCTGGTGCCCGGCGTCGCGCTGTTCGTACTGGTCTTCGGCGTGAACCTGCTGGGCGATGCGCTGCGCGACATGCTCGGCACGGATCTCTCGCGTTGACTGCGCTGCTCGAGGTGCAGGATCTGCGCGTGACCTTCGGCGGCACGGCGGCGGTGCGCGGGGCCTCCATGGCCGTGGCAAAGGGGGAGACGCATTGCCTGGTCGGCGAAAGCGGCTGCGGCAAATCCGTCACCTCGCTGGCCATCATGGGGCTGCTGGCCCGCGGCGGGAAGCGGGAGGCTTCGGCGCTGCGCTTCGCCGGCCAGGAGATCGGCGGGCTGAACGAGCGGGAAATGTCCCGCCTGCGCGGCGACCGCATGGCGATGATCTTCCAGGAACCGATGACCAGCCTGAACCCCGCCTATACGGTGGGCAGCCAGATGACGGAGGTGCTGCGCCGGCACCGTGGCGCATCCCGCGCGCAGGCGGTGGATCGCGCGGCGGAACTGCTCGGCCGCGTCGGCATCACGGCGCCCGGGCTGCGGCTCGGGCAGTTTCCGCACCAGCTTTCGGGCGGACTGCGGCAGCGGGTGATGATCGCCATGGCGCTGATGTGCGACCCCGAATTGCTGATCGCGGATGAGCCCACCACGGCGCTGGACGTGACGGTGCAGGCGCAGATCCTGCGGCTGCTGGCCGGGCTGCAACGCGACCTCGGCCTCGGCATCCTGCTGATCACGCATGACCTCGGCGTGGTGGCGCGCATCGCCGACCGCGTTTCCGTCATGTATGCGGGCGAAGTCGTGGAATCGGCGCCGACGGCGGAGCTGTTCGGCAATCCGCGCCACCCCTATACGCGCGGCCTGCTGGCCTGCGTGCCGGTGCCCGGCAAGGTGAAGCGTGGCGATCCGCTGGGCAGCATCCCCGGCGTGGTGCCGCGCATTCCGCCAGGCTTCACCGGCTGCGCCTTCCGCGACCGCTGCACCCACGCCCACGAAGCCTGCACCGGCACGATTCCGCGCAAGCAGGCCGGGCCGGGGCACGAGGTGCTGTGCACGCTGGATCTCGCGGCATGACGCCGGCGATCGAGGTCCGCGACCTGCGTCGCATCTTCAACGTCCGACAGGGCCTGTTCGCACCGCCGCGCCAGGTGCGCGCGGTGGATGGCGTGTCCTTCGCCGTGCCGCCGGGCAGCGTGCTGGGCGTGGTGGGCGAAAGCGGCTGCGGCAAATCGACGCTGGCCCGCATGATCCTCGGCCTGCTGCCGCCGACTTCCGGTGACGTGCTGGTGGATGGCCAGCGCCTGGCGGATATGGACCGCAAGGCGCGCGCCAGGCTGATCCAGCCGGTCTTCCAGGACCCCTTCTCCTCTCTCAACCCGCGCCGCCGGGTGCAGGATATCGTGGCGATGCCACTGGTCGCGCAGGGCAACATCGACCGCGCGAATGTGGCGCGCCGGGTGGTGGAGGCGCTGGAACGCGTCGGCCTTTCCGCCGAGCAGGGCGGCCGCTTTCCCTCCCAGCTTTCGGGCGGCCAGCGGCAGCGCGTGGCCATCGCGCGCGCGCTGGTGCTGCGGCCGCGCATCGTCATCTGCGACGAGCCGACCAGCGCGCTGGATGTCTCCGTGCAGGCGCAGATCCTGAACCTGCTGGACGAGCTGCGCCGCGACCTCGGCCTGACCTACCTGTTCATCAGCCACAACCTGGCCGTGGTCGAACACGTCGCGAGCGAGGTGGCCGTGATGTATCTGGGCCGCATCGTGGAGCGCCAGGAAAGCGAGGCGCTATTCACCAACCCGCGCCACCCCTACACCCAGGCGCTGCTGGCCAGCGTGCTGACGCCGGAACCGGGCCTGGGCGTGCCGGATGTGGGCCTCGGCGACATCATGCCGGACCCGGCCAACGTACCGCCCGGCTGCCGCTTCCACCCGCGCTGCCCGAAGGTCTTCGCGCCCTGTGCGACGCAGGCGCCGAGGCCCACCGCTTTCGCGGCGGGCCTCGTGGAATGTCACCTCGAAGGGTGACGCCCTACTTCCATTTGGCAAGGTAGAAGCGCGGCAGCTCGTCCGGGAAGGCCTTGAAGTCGAGCTGGCGGGTGAAGGCGTAGGTGTTGACGTAGGTGTGCAGCGGCACCCAGTACGCCTGTTCCGTGATCCGCTTGATGGCGGCGGAATAGGCCGCGTTGCGCACCGCCTCATCGGCGCTCGATCCGCCCTCTACCAGCAGGCGCTGCAGCTCCGGGTCCCGGGCGTAGTCGTCATTGGTGTCGCCGAAGAAGTTCGGCAGGATGGCGGAGACGTCGTTGATGGAATAGCTGCCCCAGCTGCCCATCGACATCGCCAGCTCGCCGCGCCAGGCGCGCTGGATCTGCGCTGCCACCTGCAACAGGTTCAGCCGCGCGCGGATGCCGACGGCCTGCAGGTAGCTCTGCACCGCCTCGGACCATTGGCGCGGCTGCACGTAGCTGGTCAGCTCGATGTCGAAGCCGTTCGGGTAGCCGGCCTCGGCCAGAAGCTGCTTCGCCTTCTCCGGGTTGTAGTCATATTGCACCGCGGCATCGGCGTTGCAGCCGAACTGGCTCGGGTAGCAGGGCGCCACCGGCACGCGGGACCCGCCGGTGACCAGGCGTTCCGCGATGGTCTTGCGGTCGATCGCGTGCCACACCGCCTGGCGCACCTTCAGGTTCGTCATCGGGTTGGGGCCGCTGCGGCCGGCGGCATCCAGGCTGAGATAGCCGATGCGCATGGATTCCTGACGCAGCGTCTGCAGGAACGGGATGCGGTTGACGTTGGGCACCTGATCCGGGTTCATGTTCCAGATCCAGTCGACACGCTGCGCCAGCAGCTCCGTCAGCTCCGTCGCGGCATCCGTCACGAAGCGCACGGTGATGCGCCGGATGGCCGGCTTGCCCTTTGGGCCGCCCTCATAATAGTCGTCGAAGCGCTCGTATTCCACGCCGGTCGCGACATCGAACTTCGTGATCTTGTAGGGGCCGGCGCCCATCGGCGCGCGGCTGTAGCCCTCCGCGCCCACGCGCTCCCGATACGCTTGCGGCCAGATCGGCGTGACGAGCGCCAGGTAGTCCAGCGCCGCCGGAGTCGGCCGCTTCAGATGGATGCGGAGCTTGAAGTCGCCCTCGGCCTCGGCGCGCTCGATCCAGGCGTAATTGCTCGGCGTCGCGACACGGGTTTCGGGGTTGGAGACGGTGTTCAGCGTGTACACCGCATCCTTCGCCGTGAAGGGGCTGCCATCATGAAATTTCACGCCCTGGCGCAGCGTGAATTCCAGCAGCAGGGGGTTCACCCAGCGCCATTCCGTGGCCATCGCCGGCACCACGCGGAAGGTCTCGGGGTCCCGGTGCACCAGCCCGTCCCAGGCCTGGTGGCCCAGGATCAGGCCGGTGCGCTGGCTGTTGAAATAGGCATCGATATTCGGCACGGCGTCACGGAACACCAGGCGCAGCGTGTCCTGCGCCTTCTGCGCCTGCGCCTCATGGCCCAGCAGCGTGATCCCGCCTGCCGCGGCCAGGCCCTTGCCGAGCGTCCTGCGTCCAATGGTCATCTTCATTGCTTCCCCGTCTGAACCTGGGGGGAGCGTAGGAACCACGCGCCCCCGATGGCAAGCGGAGAGAGCGCGCGTCAGGCCTTTTCCACGTTCCAGAAGATCGGGAAGGAGGATTCCATCAGGCCGGTGAGCGAGGTGCGATAGGCCGCCGGGATGGTGAACTGGCCCCACATGACGGAAGGCGTCAATTCATAGGACAGGCGCTGGATTTCGTCGGTGAGCCGCCGGCGATCCGCCGGCGTTTCCGCATTGGCGAAATCCTGAACCAGCCGCGGAATGCGCTCGTCGCAGGACCAGCCGGGGAAGTCCGCGCAGGTGCTGGCCACGTAGAAATGCGTCAGCGGCGTGATCATGTCGACGCCGTTGGAATAGACGGCGAACATGCTCCACCCGTCGCGCCGGGCGCGGCGGGCGAGCACGGTGCCCCAATCCATCTGCTGCTCATCCACCGTGAAGCCGGCTTCCTTCATGTTCTGCACCAGCACCTGCGCCGCGGTCTGGGAGATGGAGCCGGCCACTTGCAGGAACTGCACCGGCTGCCCGGCATAGGACGTCTTCGCCAGTTCCGCCTTCGCCTCCGCGATGGAGAACTTCGCACCCTCCGCCCCCGCATCGGTGCTGTAGGGTGCATCGCACATCCAGAAGCTGGTGCATTGCGGCGCGCGGAAGCGCTCCGGCACGCCGATCGCCTGCAACACCGTGTTCTGGTCCACCAGCTTCCACAGAACGCGGCGCACGGCGGGGTCGTCGAAGGGCGGGGCGGCGTGGTTCAGCCGGAAATTGCCCTGGAACTGGTGCAGCCCGCCGAGCGACAGCAGCCGTACGTCGCGCGAGCGTTCGAGGCGCGGGATCCAGTCGAACGGCACGTATTGCTGGTAGTCGATTTCATTCGCCAGCAGCGCAGTCGCACCCGTCGCCTGGTCCGGCATGACGCGCAGCGACAGGCTGTCCACCTTCACCACCTTGCCGCCGGAAAGGAAATCCGGCGCCTCGCTGCGCGGCACGTAGTCCGGGAATTTTTCCAGCACCATGTAGTTGCCGGGGCGCCACTGGTTGGCCCGGAAGCGGAAGGGGCCGGAGCCGATGATCTCCGTGATGCGGGTGTCGCCCGGCGTGCGCGCCAGGCGTTCCGGCAGAATGAAGGGCACCGGCGCGTTCGGCTTGCCGAGCACGTCCAGCAGCAGCGGGAAGGGTCGCTTCAGCACCAGCTCGAAGCCCAGCATGCCCTTGGCGGTCAGGCTGGCATGCGCATCCCGCAGCATGCGCCCCAGCGCATCCTTCGGCATCCAGCGTTGCAGTGACAGCACGACATCGGTGGACGTGACGGGCGATCCGTCATGGAACTTCATCCCCGGGCGCAGGGTGAAGTTCCAGGTGAGACGGTCGGCGGAGGTGGTGTGGCCTTCGACCATCTGCGGCTGGATGCGGCCCTGGCCGTCCATTGCGTAGAGCGTGTCGAAGATGTGGAAACCGAAGGTCCGCGTGATCGCCGCCGTGGTCATGTAGGGGTCGAGGATCACCACCTCCGATTCCAGCACCAGGTTGAGCTGGGTCGCGGCGCGGGCGCCCTGCGGGCGGATGATGCCGGCGGCGGCCAGCGCCGTGCCGCCCGCCATCAGGCCGCGGCGGCCGATCAAGCTTTGGGACATGCCTCGATTTCCTCTTCCCCGGGCGGGGTTGGCCCCTCGCCGTTCGATATATCCTATGCCAGCATGAGCCCCAGGACGCGGTGCGCGCAAGAAGGAAACGGACGATGGGCGACACGGATCTGCTGTTCATGCCGGCGACAAAGGCGGCCGCGCTGATCCGCCGGCGCCGGCTTTCGCCGGTCGAGCTCACGCAGGCCGTTCTGGCCGCGATCGACCGTGAGCAGCCGCGGCTGAACTGCTTCGTCACGGTGCTGCACGACCAGGCGATGGCGGCCGCGCGCCGGGCGGAACAGGCGGTGATGGATGGCGCCGCGCTCGGCGCGCTGCACGGCGTTCCGCTGCACATCAAGGATCAGGTGGATACGGCGGATGTGCTGACGACGCATGGCTCCGCGATCTTCGCCAAAAACGTGCCGACGCGTGACGATGCGACCGCGGCGCGGCTGAAGGCGGCGGGCGGCATCCTGGTCGGCAAGACCACCATGCCGGAGTTTGGACATAAGGGCCTGACGGACGGACCGAGTTTCGGCACCACGCGCAACCCGTGGGATCTCTCGCGCACAACCGGCGGCTCCTCCGGCGGCGCCGCGGCGGCCGTCGCGGCAGGGCTGGGGCCGCTCGGGCTGGGCACGGATGGCGCGGGGTCCGTCCGCATCCCGGCGGCCTGCTGCGGCCTGGTCGGGTTGAAGGCGACGCTCGGCAGCGTGCCCTGGGAAGCCTCCGCCGACACCTTTGCGAACAACGTCTATGCCGGGCCGATGACGCGCACGGTCAGCGATGCGGCGGTGATGTTCTCCGTCATCGCCGGCCCCAGCGACCGCGACGCGCAGAGCCTGCGTGGTCCTGGGATTGCGCCGCTGCCGCCGGGGCTGGTGGGCGGCGACCTGCACGGGCTGCGCGTGGGCTATATCGCGCGCGCCTGCAACGCGAAGGTGCAGGCGGAAATGGCGGAGAACACGCTGGCCAGCCTCGATGCGCTATCCGCCCGCGGCGCCTCCGTGGAGGAGGTGACGGATGCGATCGACTGGATGGAGCTTCCCGGCCGCATCATGTACCAGGCCGGCTTCTTCGTGAGCTGCACGCCGCATCTGGCGCAATGGCACAACCAGATGGACCCGGTGCTGCTGGCCTTCATGGAGCGCGGCTCGGGCTTCTCCCTCACCCAGTTCCGGGAGGCGCAATTCGCCCGCACCAGGCTGTTTCGCACCATCCAGGATCTGTTCGGCCGCTACGATGTGCTCGTGACGCCGACGCTGACCCGCACCGCCCTGCCCGCCGATTTCGACGCGGCGGACGGCCAGATCGAGATCGAGGGCGAGCTGTGCGGCATCACCCGCCAGGGCTGGTCCAGCTACATGTACCCCTTCAACCTGACCGGCCACCCGGCGCTGACCATCCCCTCCGGCTTCGCGAAGGATGGCCTGCCGACGGCGGTGCAGTTGGTCGGCCCCTGGGGCGCGGATATGAGCCTGCTGCGCCTCGGCGCGATCCTGGAACAGGACCGCCCCTGGGCGCAGCACCGGCCGCCGCCGGCCACGCCTGGCCGCGCCTGAGCACGGGCAGCGTTGCCGGCTTGTCGCCTCTTCGCATTTTCCGAGTCGTCGGGCGAACCCGCCCGACTTGAAAATGCTTCAGCCTGAGAAGCGCGCCACGGCGGCGAACCCCTCCTCCGCCGCCTCCAGCCCGCGATCCACCGCCGCTTCGTCATGGGCGCAATTGAGGAACATGTTGTGGCGCGGGTGGAAATAGGCGCCCGCTGCCAGCGCCGCCGAACAGAAGGCGTCGCCGAGCCGGAAATCCGCATCACCCTCGAATTGCAGCAGCGGCATCTGTGGCGGACCGGATTGGATGATGGTCAGCCCGTGCCGTTCGGCGCCAGCCGCGAAACCGTCCCGCAGCCGCTGGCCCATTTCGCGCATGCGGGTGGGGCCGTCGATGCGCTGCAATTCGTCCAGCGTCGCCAGCGCCGCCGCCATCGGCACGGCGCCGCACCAGAAGGACCCGGTGGTGAAGACCTCCGTCGCCGCGCGGCGCAGCCATTCGGCGCCGGTCACCGCGGCCAGCGGATGGCCATTGGCGATCGCCTTGCTGTAGGCGGCGAGGTCCGGCCGCACGCCCACCGTCTCCCACGACCCGCCGAGGTTCAGCCGGAAGCCGGCGCGCACATCGTCCAGGATCAGTGCCGCGCCGGTCTCGTCGCAGATGGCGCGCAGGGCGCGGGCGAAGCCAGGGTCGGGCAGTTCCAGGGTGCGGGACATGTCGTGGCGGAAGGCGGTGACCAGGATGCCGGCGAGATCGCCCTTCGCCGCCTCCGCCGCCGCCTGCACGGACTCCACATCGTTGTAGTCATAGGCCACCAGATGCGCGCGATCCTCCGCCGTGACGCCGGCGGTGGAAGGCGAGCACCAGGGCACCGCGCCGTGATAGGACCCGCGCGCCACCAGCACCTTGCGCTTGCGCGTCGCCGCCCGGGCGATGGTGACGCAGGCCGTCGTCGCATCCGTGCCGTTCTTGGCCAGCAGGCACCATTCCGCATGCGGGATGGTGGCCACCAGGCGCTCCGCCAGTTCCACCAGCACCGGCGCCGGGCCGTTCATGCAATCGCCCATCCGCGCCTGACGTTGCGCGGCTTCCTCCACCACCGGATCATGGTGGCCAAGCACGATCGGGCCCCAGGAGGACATGAAATCCACCACCTCCCGCCCATCCACGTCCCACAGCCGGCAGCCCTCGGCGCGGCTGAAGTACTGCGGGTAGCCTTCCGGCAGGCGGGCGGCGTTGAGGTGGCCCCAGAGGCCGCCGGGGATCACCCGCCCGGCACGCTCGCGCAGTGCCGCGTCGCGGCTGAGATTGGCGGGGTAGGAATCAGGCATCCGGCGCTCCATGGGCTCGGTGTCGATATATCATATGGTGACACCGGACGAAAACGATTCAAGGATGCGCGGGCAGAAACGGAGAAAATGGCATGCGACCCCTTCTCGCCGCCCTTCTGGGCCTGACCCTGGCCTTTCCCGCCGGCGCGCAGACGCTGCGGATCGGCATCGCCTCCGACCCCGATGTGCTGGACCCGACCCTGTCGCGCAGCGTGGCCGCGCGGCAGGTTTTCATGGCGATGTGCGACAAGCTGATCGAGGTGGATGAGCAGGGCGCGCTGGTGCCGCAGCTCGCCACCGCCTGGGAATGGCAGGAGGGTGGCCGTGCCCTGCTGCTGACGCTGCGGCCCGGCGTGACATTCCATGACGGCGTGGCGCTGGATGCGGCCGCCGCCGTGGCTGGACTGAACCGGCACATCACCGCATCCGGCTCCACCCGGCGTGGCGAATTGGGCCCGGTGACGGCGGTGGAGGAAGCCGGGCCGATGCAGATCCGCATCCGCCTGTCGGAGCCCTTCGCCCCGTTGCTGGCCGCGCTGTCGGATCGCGCCGGCATGCTGGTCTCGCCGCGCCAGGCCAATGTGCTGGGCGCCGATTTCCAGGCGGAGCCGGCCTGCGCCGGCCCCTATCGCCTGACCCGCCGCGTGCCGCAGGACCGCATCGAGCTGGAGCGTTTTCCGGGCTACTGGAACGCAGCCGCGCTGCATTTCGACCGCGTGGTGTACCGGCCGATCCCGGACACCACGGTGCGCGCCGCCAACCTGCGGTCCGGCACGCTGGATGTGATCGAGCGGGTGAACCCCTCCGACGTCACCACGCTGCGGCGTGATGCCCGCGTGAAGCTGCTGGAGGGGCCGTCGCTCGCCTCCGTCTACATCGCCATCAACGTCGCGCATGGCGACAGCGCCCGGAACCCGCTTGGCCAGGACCCGCGGGTGCGGGAGGCGCTGGAACTGGCGATCGACCGCAACGCGCTGAACCAGGTGGCCTTCGAGGGGCTGTACCGCCCCGGCAACCAATCCACCCCGCCCGGCCACCCGCACCACATCGCCGCGCTGCCGGTACCGGGCCGCGACCTGGCCCGCGCCCGCGCGCTGCTGCGGGAGGCGGGGCAGGAACGGGTGCGGGTGAAATTCTCTGTCCCCAATACCACCGAATACGTCCAGGCGGCGGAGGTGATCCAGGCCATGGCGGCGGAGGCTGGCATCGCGCTGGAGATCCAGGTGATCGAGGTGGCGACCCTGCTGCGTGCCTGGACCGCCGGCGATTTCGAGGCGCTGATCATCGCCTGGTCCGGACGCACCGATGTGGACGGCAATTTGTGGGGCTTCAACGCCTGCGGCCAGAGCCTGAATGGCGGCCGCTATTGCAGCGAGCAGGCCGATGCGGCGCTGCGTGAGGGCCGCACCAGCGTAGAACCCGCCGCGCGGCTTGCCGCCTATGGCCGCGCGATGGAGGTGCTGCTGCGCGACCGCCCGTATATCTACCTGTGGCACCCGCAGAGCTTCTTCGGCACCACAGCGGCGGTGAGCGGCCTGCGGCTGATCCCGGACGGGCTGATCCGCATCCAGGGCCTGCGCGGGAGCTGAACCGGGCCCGAGCCCTCCCCCGCGCTGCGGGGGAGGGTTGGGTGGGGGCCGCGTCACCGCGACACGCTCACGCCTCCCCCCCTCACCCCATCCCTCTCCCCCCAAGCAGGGGAGAGGGCGCCCTCACCGCATCAGCCGCCGCAGCCCCTCCGCCACCTTCGCCGCATCGGCCAGCGCCGCCGCATTGAGTGGGCGGGAGACCACCGGCGCCGCCCGGCTGCCATGCACGCGGCCGATCTCCGCATCCAGCCAGTCGAAGCAGCGGCGCTGAATTTCATCCACCCAGCGCGCGCCATGCGCCGTGCCATGCGCCGTCTGCTCCGCGATCAGCACGCGGTTGGTACGCTGGATGCTGGCCTCGATGGCGGGCCAGTCCATGCCCTCGATGTCCAGGCAGCGCAGGTCGAGGATCTCGGCATCGATGCCGGTCTCCGCCACCGCCGCCTCCGTCTCCGGCACCATGGCGCCATAGGTCAGCACGGTGCAGGCGGCGCCGCGGCGAACCACACGCGCCTTGCCGAAGGGCACGATGTAGCCAAGGTCCTGCGGCACCGGGCCGGTGGTCTGGAACAGGCCCTGATGCTCGATCATCAGCACCGGATCCTCGCAGGCCAGCGCCGCATTCATCAGCCCGACGTAGTCATGCGGCGTAGAGGGATGCAGGATGCGCCAGCCTGGATAGGCGGCGAACAGCCCCGACGGGTCCATGGAATGCTGCGAGCCATAGCCCGCCGCCGGCGAAACGCGCGCCCGCACCACCAGCGGAATGCCGAAGCCGCCGCCGAACATATGCGCGAATTTGCCGATGCCGTTGAACATCTGGTCTGCGGCGACGATGGTGAAGTCGCCGAACATGATGTCCACCACCGGCCGCAACCCGCACAGCGCGGCGCCGAGTGCCATGCCCGTGAAACCGTTCTCGCAGATCGGCGTGGCGAAGACGCGCTCGGGGAATTTCTCCATCACGCCGCGGGCGGAGCCGGAGACGCCGCCGCGCAGGCGGTGAATGTCCTCGCCGATCAGCACGATGCGCGGATCGCGTTCCATGTTGTGCAGCAGCGTCGCGGCGATGGCATCGATGTATTTCATCGGCCGCGCCGGCAGCGCGGCACTCGCTTCCTGCACCTTCAGCCCGCGCAACTCGGAAAGATCGCCGCGGATGCCACGGTCGATATCCGCCACCTCCGGCAGCAGGCCGTCGCGCAGTTGCGGCGCGTTGGCGCCGGGCGGCGTTGCCACCAGCGCCTCCGCCGCCTGGTCCACCACCGCCCGCACCCGCGCCTCCAGCCGCGCCAGCCCTTCGGCATCCAGCACGCCGAGGCGCTCCAGCACCGCCGGCAGCGTCGCCACCGGGTCGCGGGCGCGCCAGGCCTCCTCCTCCGCCTTGTCGCGATAGCCGAACTGGCTGCCGAGCATCGGGCCGGATTGGTGCAGGAAGCGGTAGCAGATCGCCTCGACGAAGACCGGCCCGCCGGTTTCCGCGATCTGCGCGCGCGCCCACTGCATCGCGCGGCGCACCGCCAGCACATCCATGCCGTCGCATTCCACGGACGGCACGCCGAACATCGCGCCGCGCGTGGTCAGCCGCGTCTCCCGCGTCTGGTCCTGCACATGGTTGGAGACGGCGTAGAAATTGTTCTCCAGGAAGAACACCACCGGCAGCCGGTACAGCGCCGCCAGGTTGATCGCCTCCAGCGTCTGGCCCGCCATCAGCGTGCCGTCACCGAAAAAGGCGACCGAGATGTTGTCCCGCCCCAGCACCTTGTCGGCCAGCCCATAGCCCACCGCATGCGGCACATTGCCGCCGATGATGGCGGAGGAGCCGACGACACCCGCCTCCGCGATCCGCATATGCATGGATCCGCCACGGCCGCCATTGTAGCCCTGGGCGAAGCCCATGATCTCCGCCATGGTCCGCCGCACATGGGCCTGCGCGGCGTCCGGCACGGAATCCCGGCGCGGGTCGTAGCCCTCCGGCGTCGCGGCGTTCAGCAGCTTGGCCAGGATCTGGTGATGCGCGCGATGCGTGCCGTTGATCTTGTCCGCGGTGCCGAGCACGGACAGCGCCCCCACCGCGCCACCCTCCTGCCCGATCGAGGCATGGGCCGGGCCATGGATCAGCCCGGCGCCGTGCAGGTCCAGGATTTTCTCCTCGAAGCGGCGGATCAGCAGAAGCTGTTCCATCCAGCGGGCGAGGTCGGCGGGGTCCTCCGCCGCCCAGTCGGCGTCCTCGACTTCCAGCCGGAACCAGGGGGTCGTGGTGGCAATCGGGCTGAGCTTCACGCGGCTTTTCCCTTGTCTTGACCAGCCTGTTCCATCGCGGCCAGATGGCGGACCAGCCCGGCACCGCCTTCCTCCATGTCGGCCTGCACCGCCGCCCGCGTCGCCGCCGCATCGTGGGCGCGCAGCCCGTCGAGGATGTCGAGGTGCCGGTGCCGGCCGGGATAGGTCGGGTGGGCATCCGGGTAGAGGTAGGTCAGCATCGGGCCGTTGCGCAGCCAGATGCCCTCGATCACCGCCAGCAATTCCGGCATGGCGGCGGCGCGGTACAGGCCGTGGTGGAAGCGCCAATTGGCACGGATGGCCGCCGCCCCCTCCCCCGCTGCCTCGGCGCGGACCAGATCGGCGTGGGCGCGGTCCAGCGCGCGGATTTCGGCGGGGGTGATGCGGCGGGCGGCCGTCTCCGCAGCCAGGCCTTCCAGCGCGGTGCGGACCTGGCGCAGTTCCTGGTACTGCGCCAGCGTCAGGCCGGCGACCGTGATGGCCTTGGCCTGTTCCATGCGCAGCGCGCGTTCCCGCACAAGCTGCATCACCGCCTCCCGCACCGGGGTTTCGGAGGTGCCGAGCTGCACGGCCAGTTCGCGGATCTTCAGCCGCTGGCCGGGCCGCATGCGGCCTTCCATCAGCGCATTGCGCAATTCGCCATAGACGCGGCCAGTCAGGTTCTCCCGCCCCACGGGGGACAGGAAGTCGATCTCGGTGGAGGGGGGGGCGCTTGCGCTCATCGCACCATCGTATTTGATATATCCAGCCCGCGGCAATCCCGGCCGCGCAGGAGGGACCGCCGATGCCGCCCACCCCCGGATACGAGGCCCTGCGCGCCGCCCTTCCGCCGCTGGATGGAACGCTGAAGCTGCCCGGGCTGCGCAAGCCGGCGACGGTGCTGCGCGACCGCTGGGGCATCCCCCATGTCCAGACCGAAGGTGGCGCGGATGATGCCTTCCGTGCCCAGGGCTTCGTCCACGCCCAGGACCGGCTGTTCCAGATGGAGCTGAACCGCCGCCGCGCCTTGGGCCGCAGTGCCGAATGGCTGGGCGCTTCGGCGGCGGAGGGCGACATCCTGGCAAGGCGCCTCGGCATCGAGGCCGCCAGCCGGCGCGACTACGCGGCGCTGGGCGCGGAGGCGCGGGCAATGCTGGAGGCCTATGCGGCCGGGGTGAACGCCTTCCTCGATTCGGGCGCACCGCTGCCGGTGGAGTACACGCTGCTGGAGGCGGTGCCGGAGCGGTGGGAGGGCTGGCACGCCATTGCCGTGATGCGCCGCCTCGGCCAGTTGATGGGCTCCGTCTGGTTCAAGCTGTGGCGCGCCGCGGCGCTGCCGCTGTTGGGCGCGGAACAGGCGGCGAAGCTGCGCTACGATGATGGCGGCCAGGATCTGCTGCTGGTGCCGCAGGGGGCGGAGGCGAAGCGGCTGGAGGCGAACCTCGCCGCGCTGCGCCCGGCGATCGAGGCGCTGCTGGGCGGCGCGCCGCCGGATGCGACGGGTGGCGGCAGCAACAACTGGGCGGTGGCGCCCGCGCAATCCGCCACCGGACGCCCGGTGGTCGCCGGCGACCCGCATAGGGTCTTCGAGATCCCCAACATGTACGCCCAGGGCCACCTGGCCTGTGCGGATTTCGACGTGGTGGGGCTGACGGTGCCGGGCGTGCCGGGCTTTCCGCATTTCGCCCATAACGGCCGGATCGCCTACTGCGTCACCCATGCCTTCGTGGACATCCACGATGTGTTCGTCGAGCGCTTCGACGCGGGCGCGCTGAACGCGCTCGGCCCGGATGGCTGGGTGCCGGTGCAGCGGCGGGCCGACAGCATTTTGGTCCGCGGAGGCGCGGCGCGCGACTTCGAGGTGGTGGAGACCCGGCACGGCCCGGTCATCGCCGGCGACCCGGCAAGCGGCACCGCGCTCGCCCTGCGCTCGGTCCAGTTCGCCGAGACCGACCTGTCCTTCGACTGCCTGCCCCGGATGCTGCGCGCGCCCACCGTGGAGGCGCTGTTCGAGGCGACGCGCGGCTGGGGGCTGATCGACCACAATCTGGTGGCGGGCGACATCGGCGGCCATATCGGCCTGCAGATCCGCGCCCTGGTGCCGCGCCGCCCGGCGGAGAATGGCTGGCTGCCCGTGCCCGGCTGGCTGGCTGCCCATGATTGGCAGGGCATGATCGCCCATGAGGCCATGCCGCGGGTGATGGTCCCGGCGGAGGGGCTGATCGTCACCGCCAACAACCGCGTCGTGGCGGATGACGGGCCGGATTACCTCTGCACCGATTGCCACCCGCCCTACCGCGCACAGCGCGTGCTGGACCGGCTGCGCGCGGCGCCGGAGGCGCGCAGCGTGGAGGGCGCGGCCAGCCTGCATGCCGACACGCTGTCGCCGAACGCGCTGCTGTTCCGCGAGAAGCTCGCCGGCCTGCCCGCCCCGGCCGAGCCTGAAGCCGCCGCATTGCGCCAGCGCCTGCTGGACTGGGACGGACGCATGAGCGCGGAGGCCAGCGCGCCTGCCGCCTATGTCGCCTTCCGCCGTGCGCTGACGGCGATCCTGATCGAGCGCAGCGGCTTGGGCGCGCTGGCCGGCCACCCAATGCTGGCCGTCTCCCCCGGCGTGCCGCCTGCCAACCAGCTCTGGTGGACCCTGCCGACCCTGCTGCGCGAGGATGATGCCAGCCTGCTGGATGGCATGAGCTGGCCCGAGGCCCTGGCCGAGGCGCTGCACCGCGCGGCACCGGAGGCAGCCGGCACGCGCCCCTGGGGCGAGGTGCATCGCCCGCGCCTGACCCACCCCCTCTCGCCGCTATTCCCGGATTGGGCGGCGCTGCTGGACCCGCCCTCGCTGCCGCTTGGCGGCGACATGGACACGGTGCTCGCCACCGGCTTCTTGGCCGCCTCGGGCAATGCCGCGGGCTATGGCGCGCTGGCGCGCTACGCCTTCGACGTGGGCGCATGGGAGAACAGCCGCTGGTCGGTCTTCCACGGCACCTCCGGCCATCCCGGCAGCCCGCATTACGCGGACCAGCAGCCGGTCTGGGCGGGGACGGCGATGGTGCCGATGCTCTATGGCTGGGACGGCATCGGGGCGCAGGCCGTGTGGCGCCAAGTGCTGACGCCGTAGCTCAGTCGGCGACGCCCACCGTCCCGTCCAGCTCCCGCCAATCCGGCGGCGAGGCGTCCAGCAGCCGGCCGGCCCGCAACACCAGTCGGTCCGATTGCGGGCGGGACAGTAGCTCCGTCATGAAGCGGGCGCCGTACAGCACCAGGTCCGCGCTGGCGCCCACCCGTAGCGTGCCGTGCTGCGCCGCGATGCGCATCGCCTCCGCCGGCCGCACCGTGGCGGCGGCGGGCCAGGTGGCGAAGGGGTGGTCGAGGTGGAGGATGCGCGCGGATTCCCGGAAAACCTCCGTCATGTCGAGATCACCATAGGCGTAGAAGGGATCGCGCGTATTGTCGGAGGCGACGGAGACGCGGATGCCCGCCGCCTGCATCTCATGCACCAGCGTCACGCCGCGCCAGCGTGGTGTGCGGTTGGCCACGCGGTCCTGGAGGTACATGTTGCACATCGGCAGCACGACGATGTCGATGCCGGCCTCCGCCACCCGGTCCATCGTCTCCCGCGCGAAATCCTCCGGCTGGATCGAGAGCGAGCAGCAATGGCCGCACTGGATTTTTCCGCGAAAGCCGCGCTTCAAGGCCGTCAGCGCGATTTCTCGCAATGCGCGCGCCCCGGACTCGCCCGATTCATCGACATGCAGGTCGAAGTCCAGGCCACGCGCCTCCGCGAGCCCGAAAAAATGGTCCAGTTCCGCCTGAAAGCTCTCGGGCAGCGCGTCATGGATGCCGCCGGTGTGGCGCGTGACCATGCCGAGCACGCCGCCCGCCTCCGCCACCATATCGGCCAGCGTCTCCCCATCCGGCCCCGCGAAACGGTCCAGCGGGCAGATCGAGGACATCTGCAAGGCGATGCGCCCGGCCCATGCCTCCCGCAGCTTGCGGAAGACGCGCCAGGTGGTGACGCCGTGCGGCAGGTAGGTGTCCAGATGCGTGCGGATGGCGACGGTGCCGTGGGCGTAGGCGCAGCGCAGCGCGAAGTCGGCGCGCGCCGCGATATCCGCCTCCGACCAGGCGGCGCCGCGGTCACCCATCACGGCCTGGATGGCGCCGGCGAAATCGCCCGTGGGGTTGCGGGTGCGCGGCCAGATATGGCCCTTGTCGAGATGCGTATGGGCATCGACGAAGCCGGGCCAGACCTGCCCGCCGCGCAAATCAACACCGGCAGGCGCAGTGCCAAGCGGCGCCAGCGCGGCGATGCGGCCGTGTTCGATGAGGATATCCAGCCGCAGCAGCCCATCCACATCCTGCGGCGCATCGAAACCCTGCACCAGCGCGGCATGGGTCCGTGCATTGCGCAGCCAGAAGCTGGGGCCAACTGCAGAAAGTTCGGCCTTCATCGACGGTCCTTCATGGCGCTTTCATGCCAGTGGCGCAGCGCGAGGTGGGAGATCAGGCTCATCGCGAGGAAGATCGCAATGCCGGTCAGCGAAACCAGCACCAGCGCCGCGAACATCTTCGGAATCTGCAACTGGTAGCCCGCTTCGAGAATTCGATAGGCCAGCCCGGAGGCGCGCCCGCCCGTGCCCGCCACGAATTCCGCGACGATCGCGCCGATCAGCGCCAGCCCGCCCGAAATCCGTAGTCCCGCGAGGAAATAGGGCATCGCCGTCGGCAGTCGCAGATGGCGCAGCACCTGCCAGCGGCTGGCACGGTACAGGCGGAACAGGTCCGTCAGGTTCTGGTCCGCGCTGTTCAGCCCGAGCGTCGTGTTGGACAGGATCGGAAAGAAGGCGACGATCCAGGCGCAGATCAGCAAGGCAAGGCGGATGTCATCCACCCAGATGATGATCAGCGGCGCGATGGCGACAACCGGCGTGACCTGCAGGATCACCGCATAGGGGAACAGCGACATCT
>LNFM01005506.1_pt1 | contig 38418 bp, 44 predicted proteins | sample 596031 | NCBI WGS metagenome assembly LNFM01 (sample SAMN04254537, study PRJNA301005) | activated carbon metagenome | isolation source: dual media filters at the Ann Arbor, Michigan drinking water treatment plant | place: USA: Ann Arbor | reverse complement strand
GGGTTTCAAATAAAGACTCCAGTAAATACTCTTTGGGTTGGATTCCATTTAAATCTTCAGGCATTAAAATTGAAAACGGTCAAATCCGGTATGGCGGCCACTGGTTTTCCATTTGGGATAGCTATGATATCACCAAATATAAGAATGAAGTTAAATCTGGCTCTTTTGTAGAAGATAGTCAGGGCAGATGGTACATCTGCTTGGTAGTAGAAGTTCAATCTCAAAACAGAATGAAGATTGAAAATGTACAAAAAGACAAAAGCATTGGTATTGATTTGGGGCTAAAGGATTTTGCAACTATCAGCAATGGAGACATTCATACCAAAGTTGAAGCTGCTAAAAATTATAGAAAACTGGAAGAAAAGTTGGCTATGGCTCAAAGAGCCAGAAAACCAGACCTGGTAAGAGCAATACATGCCAAAATCAAAAATACCAGAAAAGATGAGCACCATAAATTATCGACTCAATTGATTCGTCAGAATCATGCTATTTTTGTAGGAGATGTAAGCTCATCCAAATTGGTGAAAACCCATATGGCAAAATCAGTCTTAGACGCTGGCTGGTCTATGTTCAGAGATATGTTGAAATACAAATGCAATCATGCAGGCATATACTATGTGGATATAGATGAAAAATATACAACCCAGATTTGCTCATCTTGTGGTGCCCGAACAGGTCCCACAGAGACATTAACTCTGCTCTAAACATTCTCGTGCGCGGGCATGCGCATCTCGCAGGAGGAATCCCCGTCCTTTAGGGCGGGGAGGATGTCAAGTTAACTATGAATATTGATTCCGCACATTTTATCTCCATCCTTAAAGCCAATCAGCTTTTTAGTCCTCAGATTGATCAATTCTTGAAAAACTACCAAGATTATCAGGAAAAGAAATTCAAATATTCTGATTTTAGCAAATTTCGTTTTTCTGATTGGAAACTTGACCCTCAAAAAGCAGCCATCACAAAAAACCTTCCAAAAGACATGCTTGTGCGAACTGCTTTGCGTCATATTGACCCCACATATCCTTTTGTCATTGTTTTGAGCCTTGTTAAAGGAAAGTCTAAAACACCTACTTGTGTTCGCATTGAAGTCTCAAATCAATATAGTGCAAATTACAATGTACAGGTTGATGTAGATATTATTACCACATTCACATCTAAACAAAAGACACCTTATCTACAACTTGCTGATTACTGGCAAAGTGGTGATGTATTGAAGCAACTCACCCCTCAAGCAATTCCTGATGTGTCTTTTGCTCAAGCTAAAAAATCTCTAGGTAATCAAGTTCTCTTTGATGTGCAGGATAAGAAGATTGCATCCTCAGAGGCTCAAATGATTCAGTACTTGTATGAAAAAATTAAAGCCAAAAAAGTTTTCACTCTAGATGATGAACCTATCCATTGGGATATTCCAAGCAGCCTTGCAAATCATCTATCCAGTGGATTTGTGGATGCACTACAAGAGCAAATGCAAACACATACGGATAATAGTCAGAAAAACTACCTTAACTTTTTTAAACAATATCCCACTGTTGCTCATTTTGCAAAAAATTTTGACAAACGTTATTTCTAATATCAACATGTGATTTGTTGTATTAATAAGACCTTAATATTTACTCAACTATTAAAAAAACATATTACTATGTTATAATACATGCATTGCCCAGATGGTGAAATTGGTAGACACAGGAGACTCAAAATCTCCCGCCTTAATCGGTGTGTCGGTTCGAGTCCGACTTTGGGCACCACTTATATTTTAAGTAATTTGTACGAGTTTAAATTTTAAAAACTTTAAGGCTATTTATAAACTTCCTTCTAAAAAACAATATCAAAGTCGTAACCAGTTTTAGAGCTTTCCTGAAGTTTTTGAAATTCAAACTCAACCATAAAACAACTGCATAAACCGCCTATAGAAATAGCATTTACCTAAAAACAACAATGAAGATAAAAATTTAACCCTTCAAACTTTTATCGGTTATAATACATACATGCGAGATTAGCTCAGTTGGTTAGAGCACACGACTCATAATCGTTAGGTCTCTGGTTCAAGTCCAGAATTTCGCACCATCAATTTTTAAACTTAACTTTTTTTACTTTACTAGGAACACTACAATGAATAAGATTTTTATTGTCAAAGATCGCACGGACGCCTCTTTCTACAAACCCTTTGTGAGCCTTCACAAGGATGAGAAGCGCGCCATTCAAAAAGTAAGCGATATCCAAGCCAAGCTTTCAGCACAAGCGATGAAGCTGGTGAGCTATGAGCCTTTCACTGTGGAAGACTTTGACCCCAATAGGTCTTCTGTTTATGTCATTTTTGATAAAACCGATAATGGCAAAAAATATCCCAGCAATATTGCTGCCATCCATTTTGACTTCAAAAATGCTGAGCAAAAAGTTCAAAGTCTCAAAAAAGGTCTTGCTCCCTATGCTCAAAAACTGGTCTTTGCCAAAAGCCATAACTTTGAATAATTCAATCCAACCATAGGAGCACACCCATGTTTAAAGGTAAAAAAATCATCATGGCATATATCGTTGCAGCTTTTGCTGCTCTGTATGTGTATGTCATCACTCAACTCATTAATCTTGGTTGGTTTACAACAGTTGGCTTCCCAACTCTTGTTTTTTATGGGTTTCTTATGCTCATCCCGCCAATTGTGATGTATAATATCGTTGTTGCAGTCGTTAAGCCAGAAGACTGAAAACAACTTGTCCGAATTTAGTTCAGTTAGTTTTTTATTCAAACCTTAAAGGAAAATCAAATGAAATCTTTCATCAAAATCGCTCTTGTCTCTATCGCTGCTATTGTCATGGTTGGTTGCTCTCGTGCACCTTCCAACGTTCATGTCATTTCAACCACTGATTGCGGTGTCAACTGGACCAAAGTTGAAACTGGTAAATCTATCTCCAAACACACTGGCAATATCTGCGGATATAACCTTGCTCTGCCCAATTGGCCTATGGCTGGTGACGCAGAATTCAAAACCCAGTTTGATGGTAAAGTGCTCACCCAAGCACGTCTGAGCTATACCTATGTGATTGCTGAACCTCTGAAATTCATCAAGAATGCTGCATACCTCGGTAAAATGGGTGGTAGCCTTGAAATTTCAGCAGAGAATGTGGGTGCAAAATACGAAATGGCTGAGAATATCATCATGGACAAGACCCTTCGTGAAATCACCACTGAAATCACTGGCAACATGGAAGTCGTTGACGCTAACCCTGCTGAAATTGAAGACGCCATCTTCAAGAAAGTCACAGAAGTTCTGGCTGAAAAAGGTGTCATTATCTCTGATCTCGCACTGATTCTTGAGCCTGATGACCAAACCCGCCTTGCCATTGATGTGGCAACTGCCATGCGAGTCTACCAAAATGCTGGTATCAAGGAAGCTGGTCAACAAATCGCTATCGCTCGGGCTGGTGCCTCACGTGTCATCGTCCAGCAAGGCAAGGAAGAAACTCCAAGCAACTAACCAAGTTATTCTTATGACCAAAGGCAGAGAGTAAAATCTCTGCCTTTTTCTTTTCAATTAGTCATTGATATAATTCACAATATTTATGCTAAAATAGCCAATATTTTAATTTAACTTATCAAACATGAATCAAGAGACAATACTTAAAGAACATGACTTAAACACTAGATATAAAGAAATTTCAGTAGATGATATTTCTATATGTATGAGTGATGATATCAAAAATATTTATGCAGAAATTAAAAAAATAACAAGCCCATTTTATTTAAGGTCTATTCTTACAACTGGTCTATTTTCTACTCCACTATTCGTCGTTTATATGTTGCTAAAGTTTGAGAGCTTGCCTATTGCATTTATATCTATTTTTATTCCTCTTCCTGTTGCAATTATCTCTGTTGTTTTAATATCTGCTCTTAAAGACAAATCAGAATCTAAAAAAATCAATAAAATCAATGTTGAGCTTATTGCATTAAACGAAGAACTATCAATCTTCATTAAAACAGTTCTTCAATACAATAAAAATAAAAGAATTAAAAACAAATTAACAGAAAAAGAATATGCACAAAAAATCAAAGATATTTATAATTTTTTAGATAACATCAAATCTAATCAAATTACCATTAAAAATCTATATTTTTTTGAATCAGAATATGAAAGAATTAAAAAAGATTTTGATCTCGTAATACAAAACAAATTAACATCAAAAGAAAAAAATGAGTTGCTTGACCAAACAAGCGAAATTGAAAAGATTATTGAAAATCCTATTTTCCTTGAAAATAATAAAAATATGGAAAAAGAATTTAACTTTATCGGGAAGTAAAACCATGGAACATCAACACAACAATACTCAAAATTCAGATATTTCATATTTGAATAATTTTCCTAGAGAAGAAATAAATAACTATCTCAATAGTGACATTAAAAATATAATTAAAAAAATTTCAGATATAAAAGATTTTGATTCATTTTTTTTGATTCATTCTTTTTTATTCTATTGCCATCTGTAGTTCTTGGACCATTTGTTTCCATTTTGGATTCAATTTTATTCCATGACTCAACTAGTGAGCCTTTTAGTATTTGGAGCTTTTTCATGATACCTATTATTGGGTTCTTTTTAGCTTGCTTTATACAAATAACCTCATATATTTTCAAATCCAGAAAAATAAAAACAATCATATCAGAATTGAGTTTCTTAAAACTTGAACTATCCAATATCATGAAAATGATGATGAAATACTATCAATATCAGAAGATAAGCAAACATATCACAGAAAAAGAATATCTACAAAAGATAGAAACTCTTTATAGACTGCTAGAAAAAAATGAAAATAAAACATGGAATATCCATAACTTAAAGTTTTTAAAAGAAGAATATGAAAAAATTGCAACAGATTTTAAACTTGTCATTTCCAGTCAATTGAGTGATCAGGAAAAAAATAATCTTCAAAGAAAAATTGAACTGGTTGAAAATCTGATTGATAGTTCTAACTCAAATATTGTAGAGAAAGAACTCAATTTCATAAAAGAGAGTTGATCACAAATTCAAATACCCAAAGTATTAAAAAACAGTACTTCACATTTAAGTGTTGTTTTTTCAGTATACAGCGTGCATACTCAACAATGAAATGATACAATATCGTTATCGTTCATATTAAAAAGGAATTTCAGCAAATGAACTCATACTTTAAATATTTTATTGCTTTCATGATGAGCATGTTCATGCTCTCAGCTTTTGCTCAAACACCAGCAACCATTGCTGATGTGAAAAGTGATGTTATCTCCAATCTTCAAAAAGATGGCTACTTGAGTGAAAAAATGGCTAATGAAGCTGCTCAAAAATACATCACACAAGAAGATATCAATACAAAAATCTCCATTCTCAAAGATGTTACTCAAGATTCAAGTGTAGGTGTCAATCATCAAACGAATCCCAATCTTCGTTCTGGAGCCTCAGAAGCAAGCACCACCATCAACTGGACACAGTATCTGTCTTGGATCAACTTCATTAAAGTAGCAGGTTGTGCACTTCTCATCATCGCATTTTGGGGATTTATCAAAATCATCATTAAAAGCACTTGGCACATCATTACAAAAGTTCCTGCAATCATTTACCAAGCTGTGTTCTTGGGTCTGTCTCTGTATGGTACTTTCTTCCCTGAGAAAATTTGGGAATCACAATACTTCTATGTCGCTCTTATCTGCTCATTTACCAACCTGTTGATTCTTGGCTGGATTACTTTTACCTATCAAATTATCTTTCATTACTTGTCTAAGATTTTCAACTTCGGCATTCCACTTGCAACCATTGGTAGCTTTTGGGCAATGATTTACTTCGGTGCACTCGCTATTGGTTATGAATCCACCATCTTTGGCTTCTTCAGTGCTATTGCTCTGTCAGGTATCTTCACATTCACCATCATGTACTCACCGGGTGTTCTTTTCCTGTACTTCAAGGAAAATGCTCTGGCGGCAGTCGTTTTTGGTCATATCCTGATTCTCTCAGCATACATCGCCATCTACCATTCAGGTATTGCTCAACCTTACATTCAATACTTTAATGCTGGCATTCAGTACTACTGCACAATTGCTCTTGGTGTTGGTCTTTTGGTGGGTGCTTCACCCTTCTATAAGCAATCACAAGCTCTTGCCTACTTCGTGCTCTTTATCTTGATTGTTGTGGCTTCTACTGGTCTGTATTTCTTCCTTGATATGACCACAGTTGCTACCATTCTCTTCATCTTCTTTGTTCTGGTCTTTGTGGAGTGGATTGGCTACATCGGCTTTAAGACTGGTTGGGTTGTGGGTTGTGCCCTTGTGGGTGCCATGCTCTACGGCTTCTCCCTGTTGCTTGAGTCTTATGGACCCATGATTCTCAATAACATCAAAGCTGTTATCGGTTAAAAACAGCAACTCTCTTATACAAAAAAACCAGTAAGTGTAAATTTACTGGTTTTTTTACTTAGATTAGCTTTAGAGTTATATACATTAAACTCATCTTTATTGATAAATTTTTTGTATTTACTTGTAATCATATTGAATATGTTTTGTTTTTTTAACTCTTTAATTTCACTCTTTTCTTAATTTTACCATAAAGTTCAAACGCATTAAGACCACTCAATTCAACAATTAAAACCTCTCTCATGTCCATATTGCAATATGGATTACTAGCTATCTTTTCTCCTAATTTTGTTTTGAAATTTAATACCTCTTCGCTTCCTACTTGTTCATGCCATAATTCTTTCTTACCTATTAAACCTATTACTTTCTCAACAACCTCTGACATAACAGCTTTGAACTGTAACTCATTTAAAGATAGTGCATAATTGATAAATTCATCACTATTCTCTAGAAATACATAAGGGTTATTATCTGATTTTTTTATAAGTTCATTCATTTCTTTTAAAACAAATCGTAAGTTGTCCACATTGTTAAAATGATTAGCACATTTATCTCTGAAATCTTTTACAGAAATTTTTTGATAATTTTTATCTAAACCAGACAACAAAAGTCTCAACTCATTAAAACTATTATCTTGTTGAGGATTAATTTTTAATAGCTTTTGAGGATTAAAACCCTTAGAATCTTCAAGCAACTCTTCTAACATTTTAAATTCTTTATTCTCTATTAATTTAGCTAATTCTTTATTTGAAATAACCACTGGATTGTTATTAAATATAATTGAATCTAAATTTGTTTTTGTTCCTTCAAAAACCTTCATCACTTCATCTTCTGAATTCTTATCAAAAGTAAAATTAAAATTTTTCTCCACCAAAGGCTTCATGTAAGAGAAAAAAAACTTAGCTAAATCATATTCACAGTTCATGATATCTGACTTTTTATCTATTTCTTGACTAAATTTTTTGAAAATTTCAAATGGAATAGCAACAATATTTTCTGTCACAAAACCATTTGGTAGAACTTGATTTAAATCTCTATTATCAAACAATAGAAATGACAACCCAGGAATCATATCTGATAAAATACTAAGTCTTGGAATGTTTTTAAACTCTTTACCCTGAAACCTTACTTTTCCAGATAAATGACCTAACATTACATCCATTAATTTTTTATATTCCATATTCTCTTCTGATAACATATATTGTTTCATTTTTTATCCTTTTGTAACACTATTTAATTATTTTATATAAAATACTGCTATATTCAAGTTTTAAGATAATAGCAAAAATATTATTCAATTTTCCAATTTTTTGTTTTTATGCAACATAGATCATCAGGTTCTTAATGTATAATCAATACATATCAGCTTCTCATGGAATCATTATGAGCAAACTTTCAAAACTTCAGACCAAACTCCAACGTGTTGAAACAGCCATTCAGACTGAAATTCAAATTATGTCTCATGGGACTGTTTACCCTATGATCTGGTCAGACTTGCAAAGAAAACAAGCAGAATTGAAAAAAGCCATTTTCTTGCTTGAGAAAAATAAAACACCTTTTTATAGAATTTTTCAAAAACGCAAAGAGCGTCTTGAAATTAAACTCGCTGGAGCCATTCGTGCACAACAAGTTGAAGAAGATATGGGGAAAAAATGTGGAGTTATGTTCCCTGCCATTGTTTCACTTCTTTCTGATGAGATTTTTTGTTTGAAGAAAAAACTCAATATGATTTGACTCAAAAACTATAAATCATGCTATAATTCATATTATTCATCAAGAGGGCTAACATCATGAATGCAACCATCAAATCTTGCTCAACTGGCGGTGTAGATATTTTTGTCTCAGGTCAACACTGGACTTGGTGTCCTACATATGATGTGGCTGCTGAAGAATGCAATAAAATGGGGTATAAAATTCATGGATAATAAATATCAATACATCTCACTTCGTAAACAAACTGCATTGGAAGTTCTCCAAGCAGACGATGTAGATGGTGAGTTTGATTACTCTCAATATTCTGATGAAGAGCTTTGGGATGCTTTTGTTGGTGCTGGGTACTTTGGTAGTGAGTCTGATATCTTTGGTAACTCCTTTGTAACTCAAACACCAGAGAACTGTATTGACGCCAGAGAGTTGGCTGACCAACATGGTTGGCCTGTTTACTTAAATAATTAAAGGATTTTAAAATGGGACTTGATGTTAGTGCAAATGTTGTTTTCGGTAAAGTTGTAAAATACGACTCTTTGATTGTATCCAGCAAAAAAAGAGCTTGTCATCATGATACCGATGAAAGTAAAAAATTCTACTCCGAATGTGGGAAGCCCGTTTTTGTTGAACATAAAGAATTTCCACTTGATTCTTTCAAATCAAATGGTATTAGCTATTTTTATCCTGATCATGCAAATAAAATCAATGTGATTGTTGGATTTTTACTTTCTAAGACAGATAGTCATCGTAGTTCCAAAACCACAGATTTCCATCAAGTCACAAAACCTACTGCTGACATGGTTTCAGAATTGATGGAATTCTTTTCAGAACACAACATTAAAACAGAAGAAGCAGATTTCAAAGAATATGTGTTCATGTATTTCAGTTATTAAGTAATGAAGAGTTAAGATGAAGATTTATTCCAAATTCAAAGACTATTACGACATTGCTCTCCAATATGGAGAGCAGTCCGATGTCGTTTTTGAAAGAAAAATGGAGCATGTTGCTGTCAAAAAAACCAGCGACAAAAAACTCACTCCCCTTGAGGCTGCTGCAAATGAAGTTTTTCAAAAACTCAAAAACGCTGCTCCTTATAACTTTTATATTGATAAAAAATTCACTTTCTCACCAATGATGGTTGTTTTCTGCGGGAAACTCTATCCTGGTGTCCATGTCAGAAACCATACACAAAATACTCCTGCCCCTATCTATGATGGTTGCTTCTATGATTTGAAAAGCCTCGCTACACACCTCAGTAAATTTGGTTGCGATATTTCTGAAATCAAAGAAGAAGGATTTAGATGGTATCAAGGACAAGGCAAAGATAAAAACAAAAAACCCATTGAGAACTTCTTTAATTTCTCTGGAGATGAATCTCTTGCCTCAAAACTCATTGAGCACAACATCATCACTGCTGTTGTCACCTATTATCACAATTCACAAGGTGAGAATTTCACCATCAATCTTCCCTTGAATGAAGTTGAATTCTTTAGAAAATTTGACCCTTGGCAAGCACATCAAGAGCTTTCCATGTATATTGGTGGTGTCCTTGCACCTGAGTCAAAACCCATCACTGTCATCGCAGACAAATACAAAGTCATTGAGCACGGCTTTGATAATATGAGCTTTAGAAAAGCACCTACAAAATTCAAATAAGACAACTCTTGATTTGTTTTTATTCAAATTTTTCATATAATTAATTTATGACAAAATTTGATAAACCACAGGATATTGCAGATCTATCCGTTAAAAATCCACCCAAGTGCTACATCATCATGGATGGTCAATGGGGGTCTTGCGGCAAAGGATTACTCTCTGGTGTTTTGGCTTTAGAGAAAAATCCAGATGCAGTTGTTTGCAATTTTGGCCCCAATGCTGGCCACACCTTCATTGACTCTAAAGGTGATAAGGTCATGACCCAACAATTACCTATTGGGTTGGTTAACAAAGAATCCCTTCTATTTATTGGCCCAGGAGCTTGTATAGATATAGACATTCTGAGAAAAGAAATAGACAAGTACGAAGATGAATACAAAATCATCAATAGACTCATGATACACGAGAGTGTTGCTATCATCAGCCAAAAAGATAAAGAAAACGAAGCTAAATTACAAAAAATTTCTTCCACGAAAAAAGGAGTTGGATCTGCAAACAGTAAAAAGATGATGAGAGTATCAGACACTGATGAGCCTCTTATTGCAAGGGACTGTGAAGAACTTCTTTCTCTGGCAACAGTCATTAACGATCAGACATATCACAAGACCCTGATGAACTGTGAACTCATCCAGGTTGAATCCGCTCAGGGTTTTGAGCTTAGTCTTAATCGTTCTCTAAGCTATCCTTATACAACATCAAGAGATGTGACACCAGAACAAATTCTAAACGATTGTGCCATACCCAGAAGATGGCTTGATGATGTTTATGTCGTTGTTAGAACATTCCCCATCAGGGTTGGAAATGAATTTGACTCTAATGGTCAAATGGTTGGCTACTCCGGCCCAGTTTACCCAGATATGAAAGAGCTTTCTTGGGATGATATATCTGAACGCGCTGGTCAACCTATCCTAGAGAAAACCACTGTCACACAAAAAACAAGAAGAGTTTTTTCTTGGTCTGACCAACAATTTGAACGCATGCTCTCATCCATAGCACCTGTGAAAATCATGCTCAATTATTGTAACTACCTTGAGCCTGAAGCTGTTCACTACGATGGAATGTCCATAGAAAACAGAGCATTTATAGATCATGTGGGAGAAACTGCCAAGAAATTCAACTCTTCCCTAGAATTTCTTGGATTTGGACCTGCACATAACGAAACATTCCAATATCATTTGGAACCAGTCAGTTCAAACAGATTAAAGAAACCACTTTAATTTATTTATTTTTCATAATTTCTGTAACAACAAATCCTTCATTTGTTTTATCAAAAACAGCATTGACCTCATCACCCACATTGATACTGTCTAAAACTGCTTTATCTTCCACCTTCAGAACAAAGACCATTGTCATGCTTGGCATATCAAGATTTTTAATTTCTTCATGTTTAAGGGTTATTTTTCCATTTATTTTGTCTATTTTTCTAACAGTCGCCTTGGTATATTTGTCTGTTGTCTTAGTAGAATCTCCAGCAGAATGAGCAGCATGGTCTGAGCCATGTGATGAATGATTCATGCCTTGAGCATTCACATTGAACCCTGTTGATAGCAGTGCACTGAGCATGATCACATGTAGTGTTTTTTTCATTTTTTTCTCCATAATTTTCAATACTCTAACAAAAAAACCTTAAAAATCAAACTTTGAATCAAATATATGGTACAATTAAACATACCTCAACAAAGTGGAGATAAACCATGAAAATCAAAGAGTCTATCAACTATCTTTTTAACTGGAAACAGAATCCAGCTTCTGTTTTTTTCATTGCTGGCCCTCTTGCACTCATCGGTTTTGGATCTATGTTGGCATTGGCACTTGTTCACCTTCATTTTAATAAAGATCCTTGGTATCTTGTCATTTTTCTTTGTGGTATTGCTCTTTTTGTTTTTGCAATGTGGCCTATTAGGCACCTGATTTTCAAGAAGACCTAAAATCACACAAAATGACTGGCTTTGAAGAGTACACAGAAAAACATGCAATAAGCATTAAACAAGCTATTCTGGTGAGCACCTTTGTTGATATTGATTTCAATGCATACAACAAATCAGAAATTGTCATGTATTTCAAAGATAAAATTTACCAAATTTCTTTTCTCAGAGAATCTTGGGTTTATCTTAACAAAGCAAATGAAGGCACTGGTATTCCAGAGCTTCTTGCTTCTTTAGCTATTGCTACAAAAGAAAATGCAAAAAACAAAATAAACTCAATCAACGGTGCAGTAAAAACTCATCAGCTTGTAGGGCATTTCAAAAATGGAAGACTTCACAACGAAAATGAACCGGCCATTATTGATTACGACAAGAAACAATTCGCATACTTTATTGATGGAGAATTTACACCTAAAGAAAAATTTAATGCCTTCAAACTAGAAGACAGAATAAACCTTCATAACAAATACAAATCTAGTAAAGTAAAAATTTAATCAAATTTAAAACTTTTTTGATTCAAAATTTTTTATAATATTACTATGCACAAAACTACAGGCACCCTTCGCTACAGTCCTCAAAGACATCTTCTCAAGCGAGAAGATCAGGCAGACACACTTATTCTTGATCTACCTAAAGACGATTTGGATAAATACTACCAATGGATGATTTCAAGGCAGTACGGTTCTTGGCTTAAATTGCAGTCACCCATGTTTGGATGTCATATCACAGTCGTAAGACCTCAAGAAGTCAACCTGAATCACCCAAAATGGCTTGCATATGAAGGAGAAAATGTTGAAATAGAGTACTCCTTCCTTGAGAGGCACTGGGAATTTTGGTCACTTAATGTGCATTCAAACAAACTCGTTCAAATTCGCTCAGAGCTTGGACTCAGAACAGACTTCAGACTCCACATCACAGTAGGCAGACAATTTGATTGGCAACCCAAAGTGATTATTAAAGATGTTATTCACGACACCGACTACATCTAATATCTTTACTTTTCAAGCGAAAAAACAACATCAAAATCAAGACTATTGGCATATAATAAACACAAGCCAAGATTAACAAAAGAGGGACTTTCACATGATGTATATTTCTTTTTTTATGACTATTGCACTTTCAATTTTGGGCTATATGGGTGCTCAATCTATTGGAATGAATCATGATAAATCTCTTGCAGTTGCAGCAACAGTATTGCTATCCATTGCATTTATTTTCATCATTGCGAGTTTTATTACATACAGGAACTATAAGAACGACATGAGAATGAGTGGAAGCTCAAAAAACAACTCTGGAGATTCCTACTTTACATTCATGTGGGGTTCTGGTGGATCATCCTCACACTCTGATGGTGGAAGCAGTGGGGGTGATGGCGGTGGTGGCGGCGATTGATTTTAAATAAGATGGCTATTCGGATTATATGCTTGCTTTATTTTTAGAGGTTTTTACAGAATAAAGATTTCTGTTATCTTCACCTATATGCCTCATGATTTTCTCTGTAATATCATCAGTACAATGACCAAATGACACTTGCTTGAATTGATTCATGGCTTTGTGAACTTCGTAGTACTCTTCTTGCAATTTCCCTGGAACAGCCCTCAAATTCTCAGCAATTGCATTAAAACCCTTGCTTGGCATATGCACAGATATCTCACCTAAATTACTCAATGCATTGAGTAAAACTGAGCAGTTAAAAATCAAGCTAGAGTCCATAATATTGATTTTAGATTTGATAATTTCTTCATCTACTCCAATAGAATTGAGAAAAGCCAAATATTGATCCTTTAAATTCAACTTTGAATATAACTGAATCTCTTTTGTTTCATTATCTACTAAAAAATTATAAACCACTTGGCCCGACACCTTGTTCTGATACTTTACACTGTATATGCACCACTTGGTTGCCTTAGTAAATTCCTCTGAATCTTCAATCAATTTCATTGATTTGTGATTGAAATATAAATCTTTATCTCTGTTAATCGTTAAATTTTCCCAAGCATTTTCATTTTTTGATTTCAATATTTCCAATACTTGCTTGTCACGATATTTATCAATCATGATTTTGGTTAAACTGTCAGCATGTGAATTGTACTCTCTTGGTATGTAGCAAATAGAAAATTTATCAAAACTTTCAATATCACTCATCAGCTTTTGATCATTATCTAAACTTGCTTCATCTTCTCTTTGCTCTAAAAACTTCTCTCTCTTATATTTAAGATTAAACCCTATTCTGTAAGCCTCACCTCGGCTGTCAGTGTGCAATGATAAATTTTTAATACCTAAAATCTTTGCCAATTCTATTGTTGTCTCAATTCCAAACTTCTCAAATTTGTCTTTATTTTCTTTCAACTCTTTTGTAAATTCAACAACAATATTGCCACTTTCATCTTCTATCCAACCTGCATAACTTGAATGCTGATAGTTGTTAATGTTTTTACCACAACCATCGCTGTATGCATAAAATTTACCCTCTCTTGAGAAATCATTACCTGATGGATAATGAATAATTTCATCTAAATCAGAGTTTTTTTCAAAATATTTTTTGTGTACATTCAACAAACTGTTATTTAAATTGATTTCACTCTTGGTTTTAATTCTTTCTATTGCTTCTAGGGTTAATTCATCTTGTACTAATTTATATTGCTCTTTTGTCGTTAATATTTCTGATATTTTCTCAAATTCAATGAACTTTTGCTTTTTTTCAAAATGAAGGATATTTTCCAATAACCAAGAATTTTTATTTCCATAATTCTTAATTAGAAAATAATCAATCTTATCTTGAGACCAGCCACGGTCTATTAATGCTTGGTTTGTTAAAAATTCACTTTTCATACTCCTATTTTACTAAAATCTTTTGACTTTACAACAAACCGATTAAGCCTTATAATCTTTCATAATTAACTATCATTATATAAAATATGCTCTACCCCAATTTCACACTTTCAGGTTTTTCTAAAAACAAAGAGTTTTCAAACGACATCAACTCTTTTACAAGACAATTTTTTAATTCATTAAATATAGCCATATCAGTTAAAGAAAATGATTTTAAATATTTCAGAACACCTGACAATACATGTATTTATCTTTTCCATCATGATAAAAAAGTCAATCAAATGACTGTTTATAAACAAACTATTCATGATTTTCAAAAAGAAGAAAGCACTGAAAAACTTCTTGATTTTCAAATTAAGAACATCAAAGAAAGTGGTGGTGACAATATCTATATGCATGATATCATTTACTTCAATATGGAAGAAGGTGGTAGAGTTGTCAATTGCTCCACACAAATTCAAGATATCAGAGAACTCATGAATGTGATTGACAAAGACTCATACCTAAAAAATAAATACAGCAATGAGTTTTTGATGACATTAAATGAGAAAATCAAAGATTTTGTTCATCCTTATGTAGAGAGTGTAATTGGTGATATTGAATATATCGCAAGCATTTGTAAAGAGAAAAAATTTACATCCAAAAGTAAATCTATTGTTTATAACGATTTGGATAACCATGTTTGGGTTTCAGATGGTATGCTGGTGTTGACAGACCAAAATACAGGATTCCTATGTGATGTTCAAAATAAAGACAACTTCTCTGTCTATTTCCTTGATAAAGAATACAAATCAACTGAGAAAGAAATCAACCGTATAAAAGAGGCAATAAAAAATAACAGCATTGATACTATCGAAGATACTGTCTTGTCTGTTAAAGATGGGAAAGTAACTTATGCCAATTCATCACTTATGTATTGTCTTGATATCAACCTTGACTTCTCACAAAGGGAAATTGAGGAAAGAGGATATCAAAAACAAAAACATGCAGTAGATCTACAAAGTTACCAATACCTTAAAGACTACTTCTACACACACTTTGGGTTTAATGAATTTCAATTCTTGTGCCAAGCATTCTTAACACTTGGTGGAGGATTTGATTACAATGCAAAGGAAGGCGCATTCAAGTATAAGGGTGTTAAGTATCTTAAAGAATTAGATCAAGAAACAGATCTTGCGGGAAAAAAATTCAAAGAAATCACATACTGTTATCCAAAGAACATTACATACCTCAATAATGATTGGGAAAACGGCCTAAAACTCATGCTTGAAATCATAAAGAGAGACAAGCCCCAATGTAGAGTTTTTGATAAGGAAACTTCAGAAGAGTCTTTAGCCAATGTTGTCTCTTATTATGAAACTCAACTCTCTAAGATGAAGTCTAAAAATAAACCCAAATAATTAAGATTATCTCTTCAAGGAAAAACCTCTTAAATTTTAAAAGAGGTTTTTTTTCTTCTAAATCAAATACACCAGATACTTAGTTTAAGGTTTTGCTTTCTTTGCTTTAACTGATGAGTTTGTTGCTTTTTTCTCTACACTTTTTACTTGGTCAAGATAACACCAGTAAGACTCACCATCTTTTGCAGTGTAATCAACACCAGGCATATCATTTTTAATGTTCTCTAAAACATCATTTACTACGCCTTCTCTGTCACCTTCATCATAAGAAGCAACAACTACCTTATCACCTATTGCTATATCTTTGAGTTTTGGTCTTTTAATAACAACGCTTGTTGCTTCTGATTTCTTGACCTTTACTTCTTTTGTAATTTTCTCAATATTTGTTATTTGAGTGAGATAGCAAAATTTCTTTTCTTTCTCATCACTTGTGTATGCTACACCAGGCATTCCATTCTTAATGTCTTTTTCAACACTATCAACAACGCCTTTAATTGTTTCTTCAACTGTGATTTTGTCACCTTTTGATATATCTTTGAGTTTATACTGCATGCTGATTCCTTTGAAATGTATTTCTATCTTATGTAGATTATACCAACTTGAAAAAAAATTTCAATTTTCATTCATTTTTAAAGATTTTAGTTTTTAAATTTTCTGGTATAATAAAAACAAGAACCAGCAGTAAAGAAAGACTAAAAATGGAACAAACCAACTCAAGTGATCAAGAGCTTGCAGCAATTATCAAACACACAGAAAAATATTGGGTTGGTTTTGATAAATTCAATTCAGAAGACTTCTTCTCCAGTCTCTGGTTGCAATCTACAGAGTCTACAAAAAACAGGTTTTCAGCTAATGTCTTTACAGATTTTGTAGAAATATTCTCCAACATACAAAATAGAAACCCAGAAAAAACCATATCTATCAATCAACTCTCATCACATAATATTGGAATTAATCTTCTTGTTTCTTCCATGATTTTGGAAGACCACTTTTCATCTCGTGAGAATTGGAATTTTGAAAAAACTGCAAACAAGATTCTTTCTAACCTTAAATCAGAATTCCCAGAATGTTTGAATATAAAACCCATAGGTTCGAAAGAAATGAAGGATAACTATACAGAGCACGATGGAATGCTTGATTTTGATACAAAAAAAGCCAACAAAGAATTTGCAGGAGCCTACTCAGGTACAGCAACAACACAATCCTTTCCTGTTCGTATATCTCTACCCTATGCTATGCATGATCATGTTTCCAACAGGCAAAGCCCCTTGACTATTCTTGTCCATGCAGTTCTAGGTCATGCATATGTTTTCAATGAAAACACCAACTCATCAAAAATGAAAGCAGAACTAAAAATTATCGAAAAAACTTTGGAAAAAAGCCTGATGTCTAGTGAAAATATTGAAATAGAACTCAGTCCACTTAGTCAGGTTGTTTTTAAACTGGCAGCTTGTGAGAACAAGAAAGAGTCATTGCCTGAGATTATTAAATCATTAGACAACAAACATCAAAACAAAAAAACTATGTAATTTCAGTCAAAAATTGGGATATATAGGTATTCATCGCACCTGTATTTGAACTCTCAATATCTTGTGTTAATGCTACTAGATATGATTTTCTATCCATACCTTGCCAATTAATTTGCAAACCATTCCTTCTTATCAACTCATTGAATAATACCAAAATGGTTCTTCCATTACCATCCAGAAAAGGGTGAATAAGAGCTATATCTCCCAGAAAGCTCCCAGGAGACTTTCTCATAAAACTTAAATCCTTATACTCCACCTTGTTCTGCACTTTTGACATCAAAAACCCTAGCCTGCTGTCAATGAGCCATGGGGTTAAAAATTGAATACTGCCCTTCCTTACCTCCATGTGTCTTTTCCCAGAACCATCTGATAGCATATACCTGCTCTTCCCCGCCCAAGGATACAGATCAGAGAATAATATTTCATGTATTCGATAAATATGACTTTGCTCAATATTTTTAACTCTTCTTATATAGTCTGAAGCTTTCTTGAAATTCAAATAGAAAACAGCTTGCTCCATCTTCTTGATGGATTGAACATCCTTGAGAGAAAAATTATTCCTGAGATACCCTTTTTCTTCAAAATCACCAAATGGGTTAAATACTTTTGAGCTTGAAACAACATTTAATCCAGCAGCACTTGATTGCTGTGCCTTGAGGATTAACTCTAGTCCATTTTCTTTCCTTGTCTTATTGCTTTGAATTAAATTTAGAATTAATTCATCTTCTGATGACAAAATATATTCATCATCTGATAATTCAATGAATTTCTTCATAATTGGTTTTAATTTATTCATTAATATCCAAGATTCATTATGGTGTAGTTTTCTTTGAGCCTTTATTTAAATTATCATCAGCATAATTATCAAAATTTTTTAGTATCTCACTTTTTTTCGCTTCTATATAATTTTCGATATCTTCTTCACTTTCATTATTTTCATCCATTTCATCTATTTTTTCATCATGATAATCATTTAATTTTTCTTCCAAATACTCTCTCCAACCTTTTATGTCTTCAGCATTCAAGAAGGGTTTTAACTCTGCAAACATCTTCATATATGCATCGACATCATCTTCTGGATACTTCATCAATTCAAAATCTTTAAGTTTGAATTTAATATCATAAGGTTTAACAATATGTTTTTTTGATTCTTCATCAACAAATATCAAATCTTTTTTCCTTAAAAATCCCATCCTGGAATATTCCGCTTCTAATATATTTTCAAGACTCTTAAAACTCTTAAGATTACAACCATTTAAAAATTCAAGAATAGAAACCTCTTTTCTCTTATTGCCATCACCCTCTTTAAAAACAATATTGACCAAATCTTTCTCTATAAAATCTTTGAAAAATGTTCTATTATCATCATTATTTAAATACTTTTTCTGCTCTTTTTCAAGATATACTTCATTAAAAATGAACTGTCCAGGACTGTCATAACCCTGCATACTGTGAATTTTTTTCTCATCTAAATCAATAAAAACCAGACCATAACTGATCGGAGCACATATATCACACCAGCCATAAACACCTGACATTGGATATTTATAAGGCTCCCCCGATAGAAAATCATCCCTCATTTCGTCAAACTTCTTGCAGTAATCTGCATAAGCTTTATCTAAATTTCCATCCAACATTTCTCCTGAGAAAAGCATCCAGTTATAACTTCCTGTCTTTCTTGCCATTTTCTTTATGACACCATCTTTTTTAATTGTTACTGCAACTGTTCCACCCATTTATCACCTCTTAAATACTTTATACTTAAATTATATATAATTTTTTTATATAAACACAATTTATCACTTAATTAAGAATAATCTTAAAAAATTTATTTAATAGGTATATTTTTCCCAACTGGCACAGCAGTAATGCTGTTTTGAGGACTTCCATCAATTAGTTTATCGCTTGTGGTCAAATATACAAGAACTTTTCGCTCATTGTCTACCATTCTAACGACACGAAACCTTTTAAAGAGAATTGACATGCTTGCTGAGAAAACATCTTCTTCTGCCTTGACTGGTGATTTAAATGAGATGTCACCCACTTGCCTGCAAGCAATTGAAGCCTCTGACCTGTCTTCTGCCAAACCCAGTGTACCCGTAATACCACCTGTTTTAGCTCTTGAGATGTAGCAACTGACACCTGATACTTTAGGGTCATCAAATACTTCAACTACAATTTTGTGATTAGCACCTAAAAGCTTCCAAGCAGTATCTACTGATCCAATCTCTTTGCCATTTCCAGTATTGGCTACAGCAGAATTGACACCAAGAGAGAAAACTGCACCAATAGCAATAGCCAATGCATAGAATTTAGAGATTTTCATGACTTTAACCTTTCAGAGAATTTTGAGTATTTTAACATATTTTTGTGATACAATTCATGTATATCCAAGGAACATCCATGAAAATTTTTTTTATTTTGTTTTCTATTTTTTTCTCCAATATTGCATACTCTAATCAAGCAGACTTAGACAGACTGAACAAAGTTCTTGAAATGAGCAAAAGCCCTCCAGCAGTCAAGTCTAAATCCTTCCCAGTTCGCCCTATATCTCCAGCAAGTGTAGATAAAGATGTTGTATGTATTGACAACATTCTCTACTTTGTGGGCAGGTATCGCAAAGGCACAAGCCAATACCTCACATATGAGTTTGTATCTGGTGTGAAAATTGACCCAAGAACCCTTCAACCACAAACATGTGATTAAAATTAAACTCATCAACTAATTCTTGGTTTTTTAGAAACATTAATACTTAAAAACTGTGGTAGTTTTTTCTCCAGAATTTCAATCAATTCTTGTTGCATATAATCATAGTCATCAGGTATTCCCAGTACAATGACTTTCTTTCCCTTTAGAAACTTTGAATATTTCTTGTTCAATTTTGCTTTGTGATGATTCTCCATCACAAATATGACATCTGCCCACAAGATTTGTTCTGAATCAAGCACCTGAATTGCGTCAGCAGCAAGTCCAGCAGAGTCTGCCTCAAACCCCATCCTCATAGCCACATTTTGTGCTGTTGGACTTCTGAGCTTGTTTCTGCTGCAAATAAATAGTGTATTCATACTAAAGAATCAAGCTTTTCTTTTAGCTTTTCTTCAAGCCACTGTCCATCATTGGTAGCTATCCATGAGTTAAACTCAGTGATATAAACTTCACCTGTCTTTGTATTGAAATAAAACTTCTCGTTCTCAAATCCAGTAACAGCATATTCAGCTACACAAAGACAAGAATCACTATCAGAAAATAAAATTTCTTTTATTTTATAAAACCCATCATCTTTAGATCTGTCATCATAAAAATATATAGGTTTACTCAAATCTACCCTGTTTGCATTTTCAGTTTCACTCATTTGCATTCCCTTTAAATAATTTAGACTTAAACTATCTTAATTTTTTACTTTAAATAAAAATTTAATAACATAATATTATCATAGAAAATAATTTCTACCAAATTTAAATTTTAATAATTGACTTGGTAAAAATTTCATCAACCAACATCAATTTGCTTAAATTTTCATAGGCTATTTCTGATCTAATCAAACTAAAATCTTCATGTTGAGCCAGAATTATAAAAAAATCTCTCTCATTGTATTCAATATTATGAAAATAATAGCGACTTATACCATTGTTCTCCATGATGAAAAAAGTCATTGATGGCAAGTAATCATCAAGAACATAGTATGGGTGGTAATATAGAGCCTTATGAAAGTACTTTACCCTTGTTGTCTTGTTAGAGGGAATATTTGCAGCATAAGCCAAATAATCGATATTATCTTTTGGAGTTTTAATCTCAGATATATTTATAGCAAAAAATCTTCTCTTGTTTTCAAATTCAAACAACTTTAGATTATCGTAATTGGGTATGTATTCAAAATCATCAAACCTTTCCATTCTGTAAAAGTTATATCTTTTAATTTCTTCTAAATCAAGAACTGAAGGATTTGAAGTAAATTTAAAATTTTTTGATAATTCAATAGCCTCTTTAATCAACATATTTTTATATTTTATTTTTCATTAAGGTTATTGCTTCAAACCTTAAAGTCAATACACCTAAAAAGTAAATTAAATATGAAAAATATTGAAGCAAAACCTGTTAAAATTTTAACCCTAAATATATCAAATAAGGAAATTTATTCATTTATGACTACCTCTCAAAGATGTAGTTAGGATAAGTCTTTCAGGTTTATTCCTATCTTTGACAACCCAACCATAGCGAACAGCTTGAAATGTTCCCTCAGTATCTAGAGTAATAGTTTCACAGTATCCATTTTTAACACTTAAATAATCAGACGGTTCTGCATCTTCCGATGGAATAACATCAGGCTCATATATTTCTACTGGAATTGCTGTATTTGCAGACAATCCGTGAATTGCGACACGAGGTTTCTTATCTGTCACAACTTTAGCAATCACAGAAATAATGTTACCTTCACTATCAGCAATTACCTCAATGCACTCATAAATTAAACCTGTATACATAATTCTGAAAACAGCACCAGCCTCTACTCTCTTAAAGCTTTTTTCAGCAGTTCCATCCATACGTACATCATCAAGATCAATCCACATTGAAGCTGACACTTCAAAGTCTCGTTCTCCTAAATCAAATTTAGGATGATTGGGAGCCTTCACTGTAAAAGCCTCAAATTCGTTTATAACCCTCATCATAACTGGTCTGGCTACAATAACCCTTCTTACAGCCTTTTCATCCAAATCCATACGCAAGCAATCTTCAAGTCTACTAAACGGTATTACTGAATTTGCCTTGGACACTCCAGATTCTTCACAAAACTTTCTTATAGAGTCAGGTGTAAATCCTCTCCTTCTCAAAGCCATCAAAGTCAGAAGTCTTGGATCATCAAAACCATCAACCTTTCCTGACTTAACCAGTTCATTTATCTTTCTCTTGCTAGTCATTCCTGTGTCTAACTCCATTCTTGCAAAATATAATATAGTCGTAAAAAGGTCTATGATCTTCAAACTCCAATGTACAAAGTGAAAGACTCACACCCTCCAACCAATCTTCAATTGGATGAGCGATATATTAAAGTAGCATTAAGATGGACAAATATTTCTCCTATGAAATGAAGATTTAAAATGATTTTTAGTTGTCCATTTAAATACATTTAAAATGGACTTTTTTTGTATAAATGAATGTATTTCTGTGGCACTATTAAATTTATATTACTTGTTTAAAAAAATTTTTTCAAAATAATTTAATGCAAAATTGACATTTATTAATATAAATATAAATATAAATAAAAAGATGTAACAATATTTTCAAGGAAAACATGAATAATTTTAAATTAATTGATTTAGAGCGTATAAAAGATATGTCAAAAGAAGAAATAATTGATTTTATAGAATCTAAATACAACAATAATAATGACAATGGTATTTCTTTAAATTACTTTGGGAAATCTGAACCTTGGGAGATTGTTAAAAAAGTTAAACCAAAATTTAGGAAATCATCTTATACTTATCCAAACAAATATTTAGAAAATAAAAACTTTCTTATAGAAGGTGAAAATTTATCAGCAATGGTTAGCTTATATAAATATAGAGGTCAGGTAGATTTAATTTTAACTGATCCTCCGTATAATACAGGCAAAGATTTTAGATATAATGACTCTTGGGATACCAATCCAGATGATCCTAATTTAGGTAATTTAGTAAGTGAAGAAGATGGGTCGAAGCATTCTAAATGGTTAAGATTTATGGCTCCTAGGCTATATATTATGAAAGAAATGTTAAAACCCAATGGTGTTATTGCAATATGCATTGATCATAGAGAGCTATATCGCTTAGGTCTTTTAATGGATGAAATTTTTGGCGAAAAAAATAGAATTGGTATTATTAATTGGCAAAAAACATATTCTCCCAAATCTAGTGCTGTTGGCTTATCTACTGCAACTGAATATGTTTTAATATATGCTAAAAATATTTCGATTACAAAAACTAAATTAGAAATTAGAACTAATGAGATGAATAGTAGATATAAGAATCCAGATAACGACATAAAGGGTGACTGGAAATCAAGTGATGCCATTGCTAAAGATGCAAGTAAAAATGGTACTTTTGGAATTCAATCACCCTTTACAGGAGCTATTTATTACCCTAGAAACAATGAAGGACATTGGGGGCAAGGAAGGGAAACCGTTTTACAAGAAATAAGCAAGTGGGGAGTCTCTTATGAGATGATTCCTACAGAAACCAGTTATTTTGTAAAAAATAAAAATAAACTAGTCGAAAATAAACTATATATTTATGCTATCAAAGGATGGATTTTTAATGGACAACAAAATAATGAAAATGAATCTTTATTAAAAAGATCACAAGGTAAAGCTCTAAAAATACTTAAAAATGGAAATTGGCCAAAATTTTATTGGGGCTTAGATGGACAATCTGGGCTGCAAATGAAAAGTTATTTAACTGAAGTTAAGCAAGGTAAAGTTCCAACTACATTTTGGAGCAATGAAGATTTGAAAGATGAGCGCATAACAATAGTTGATTCTATATCTTGGGAACATAATGAATCTGGGCACAGTCAAGCAGGTATTAATGAATTAGACTCTATTATTGGTAAAGGGCATGGATTTGATACAGTTAAACCTTTGAAATTAATAAAGAAAATTATTACTTTATGGTGCCCTCCAGATGGTCTTATATTAGACCCATTTGCTGGTTCTGGAACTACAGCCCATGCTTGTGTAGAACTTAATGATGAATTTAATTACGATAGAAAATTTATTTTAATAGAACAAGGTAATACGGAAAAAAATGACTTATATGCTGAAACATTAACGGCTCAAAGAATTAAAAATGCTATTGACGGTAATTGGGCAATAAAGAGTAAAAGCAAAATTTATCCTAAGATTGATTCTGGTTTTACTTATCAAAAATTAGATAAAAAAGTAGATAAACAAGCTCTTAAAGATTTAGCTAAAGAAGAGATGATTGATATTTTAATTTCTTCTTATTGGAATAATTTTGATAAGGCTAAATCTTTTATTTTTAGGACTAACAATGATTCTTCAAAATATTTATTTGGGAAAAATAGTAAAAATGAAGGTTTTTATTTAGTATGGGATGGAAAATCTGTCATTGATTTAACCAGAGAAATTTATAAAGCAATTATTAAAGAAGGCAATACTTCTAAATTGTCTTCTAAATACCATATATATGCTACAAGTATGCTTTATGATAGTGAAGATATAGCATTCTATAAAATACCTGATAAAGTTTTAGAACAGCTAGGCTTTAATGAAGAAGGAGAAAATTAATTATGGAATTAAAAAAATTTCAACAAGAAGTTTGCTCTAAAATTGCTGAGCGTTATCAATATTTTGCTAATCATGAAGAAAGACCTTACACTAAGAAAAGTGGAGGGATACCATTTTTTCAATCTTTATCTGCTATCACTGGTAGTGGGAAAACTCCTATTTTAGCACAAACTATTTCTCAAATTAGAAACAGTTTAAGTCCAGCACAAAAAGAGCCTTTAGTTTTATGGATGACTAAATCTAAAGTTGTAATAGAACAAACATATTATAATTTTATAGAGGGTGGTAAATATTCTAATTTAACAGGTGACTTTCAAGTGGTTTCTCTTAAAGATTTTAATTCCAATACTTTATTAGAAAATAAACCAATTATTTTAACCTTTACAATAGCAAGTTTTAATAACAAAGAACAAGAAGATAGTAAATTAAATTTTTATAAAATAAATCAAGATATATTAGGAGATAAATCTATTAAAGATCTAATATGTACTAGAGAAATTGATGGAGTAAGAAGACCTTTATTTATTGTATATGACGAAGGTCATAATTTAACTCAACAACAAACCGAATTATTAATGGAATTTGAACCTGAAGGTTATTTAGTTTCAAGTGCTACATTAAATTTACCACTTGAATTTAAAAAGAAAGTAATAAACCCTTACAAAGAATGGGCAGACAAATTAGATAAAGATAATTATGATATTGCTAATGTAAATACAAATGATGTTGTCCAAGAACAGTTAATTAAAAAACATATTAAATTTGATGGAACGACCACTACAATGGAAGAATGTATTTCAAATTTAATTGAGCAATGGAAATTTCTACAAGAACAGGCTCAAGGATTAAATATTAAACCCAAAGTTATATATGTGTGTAATACAAACATCTTAGATGGAGGTGAAACTGATGACCCTAACAAAAGTTTTAGCTTTAGAGAAGCACCACCTATTAAAATTTGGAAGTATCTAGTTGATGAATTAAAAATTTCTCCTGAAACTATAGCTATTTACACATCTGAACTTAAAGTTAAAGATGCACCTGATAACTTTAACCTATTTGGGGGTAATGAGAATGATTATGTTCAATTTAGTCAAGGTAATTTTCAACATATTATTTTCAATCAATCTTTACAAGAGGGGTGGGATGATCCAGAGTGTTATTTAGCTTATGTAGATAAAAATATAAAATCTAAAATTAGTGTTTCTCAAATTATTGGTAGGGTTTTAAGGCAACCGCACACTAAACATTATGAAAAAGAAGGATTAAATACTGCCCATTTTTATTTAAGAGTTGATAATGAACAAGGTTTTCTTAATATTATTGATGATGTAAAAAATTCTTTAGGTAATATTCAGCTTCCTCCTACCGAAGTGTTTTTTTCTGAGCAAAAACAAAAAATAATAGATTTGTTGCCTAGGAAAAATGTTAATATAGGAAAGATAAATATAAAATTTGAAAATGTAAAAGAATTAATTAATAAAAAAATTAAAAAACTAACAGAAATAGGAGAATCTGAGGGTAATGGAGTTGTTGAATCTTTTTCCAAACAAATTAATATCGAAAATCAAGAAATTAAAGAAATTAAGATAAATAATAATAACCTAGAAACGAGAAAGGTTAGGTTAGGTTGGTTAATTGAACTAAGATTAAGAGAGAAGTCCTCTCATTTTAAGAAATTTACTCAAACAAGTACTTTAGAATTTGATAAGTTAATATCTTTTGGTAGTCGTTATGATAATGCTATTAATCAAGTTGCAACTGAAGTTTTTTCTGATCTAATCAATGGAGCTAGTTTAGATTATATGGAAGAAAATGAATTCCTATTTGAAAAAATGAGAGCTAATCAAAAAACATTAAAAATTTTCACTAATTCTTTATATGAAGGATATAGTGGATTAAATAAGTTTGAATTACAATTTGCTGAAGCATTAGACAATACAGGATATATTTGGCATCGAAACGTTAGTCAAAGTGGATATAAGGTTCCATTACTGGATAATGGCGATACTCAAAATTTTTATATGGATTTTCTAGTGTGGAAAAATGATTTAATTTTTTCTTTAGATACTAAAGGCCATCATCTTTTAACAGATTCTTTAAGACGTAAACTTTTCGATATAAAGGAAGAAAGGGTAACTAAAATACTAACTCGCTTTATATCTAAGGGGAAATATAGAAATAGAGAAGAAGAAATATCAAAAGATGGATATACTGTTTGGTTATTTAGAAATGGTCAAGAAAAAGCTATTATATGTAATACAATGGAAGAAGCCGTAGAAAAATGTTTAATAGAATAATAATATTAGTTAGATTATTTTAATTAAATTCCAATTCGTAAAGATGTAGTAAGAATAAGTCTTTCAGGCTTATTCCTGTCTTTTATAACCCATCCATAACGTACAGCTTGAAATGTTCCCTCATTCTCAAGAGCAACTGGTTCACAATATCCACTTTTAATACTTAAATAGTCTGATGGATCTACATTTTCTGATGGAATAACATCAGGCTCATATATTTTTACAGGTATAGCAAAATTCACAGACAATCCATGAATTGCCGCTCTAGGTTTCTTGTCAGCAACTATTTTAGCAATAACAGAAATAATTTTACCATCACTATCAGCACTTACCTCAACGCATTCATAGATTAAGCCTGTATACATAATTCTAAAAACAGCACCAGACTCTACTCTCTTAAAGCCTTTTTCAGCCGTTCCATCCAGACGTACATCTTCTACATCAATCCACATTTTAGACGAAACTTCAAAATCACGTTCACCAAGGTCAATTTTAGGATGATTGGGTGCTTTTACAACAAAATCATCATAACTATTAATCACTGTCATAAGAACAGGATTAACAATGACAACTCGCCTAACTGCTTTGTCATCAAGTTCTAATCTCAAAGCATCCTCTAATTTACTAAAAGGAATTACAGAATTTGCTCTTGAAACCCCCAATTCTTCACAAAATCTTCTGATTGCAGCCGGAGTAAATCCTCTTCTTCTTAAAGCAATCAAAGTGACTAAACGAGGATCATCAAAACCATCAACTTTTCCAGATGCTAATAACGAATTAATTTTTCTTTTACTGGTGATTCCTTTGTCTAGCTCTAATCTTGCAAATTCAAGCTCAACAGGATAGTGCTTAGATCCATTTTTAGGAAGGAACCTTTCGCAGAGTGAAATAATATAGTCATAAAATGGTCTATGGTCTTCAAACTCAAGTGTACAAATAGAAAGGCTAACACCTTCAAGCCAATCTTCGATTGGATGGGCTATATCGTAATTAATATATAAACACCAATCATTACCTGTACGAACATGAGGAATTTTCTTAATTCTATAAAGAATAGGATCTCTTAAATTCATATTGGGACTTGCCATATCCAATTTTGCTCTTAAAACACAATGACCATCTCCATAGGAACCATTCTTCATTTTTTCAAATTCATTTAAGTGCCAGTTAATAGGATTATTCGCATCATCACTTCTCTTGCCGTGATGATATAAATCTCCACGCATTTCACTTATCTTATCTTTAGGAGTGAAGTCTACATAAGCTAAATTATTCTCAATCATTTTTTTCGCCAACTCATACATTATTGGGAAATAATCAGAAGCATAAAAAACTTTATTTCCATATTTGTAGCCAAGCCACTCAACCATTTCAATAGTCATTTTTGTGAAGTATTCATCTTCATTTTCTGGATTGGTATCATCCATTCTTAGATTCATTCTTCCTCCAAATTTTTCAGCGATACCACCAGAGACACTCAAGGCTTTCGCATGCCCAATGTGCAATAAACCATTAGGTTCTGGTGGGAAACGTGTAATAAGTTCTCCATTCCAAAGATGTTTATTTTTTTCCCAAAAGTTTTCTATAAAGTTTGACATAATTTTTCTCCAATAAAAAAGGCACCTTTTAGGTGCCTTGTGTTTAAATATCTAATTTTCTCTTAATTTTCGTGCCCAAGGCAAAGCACAACCAAAATTTGTGGTTGTTGCTGTTGTTGGATAACGTTAAATTTATTCATAATTTTCAATAATATATACCGAATCATAAACCTAATGATATAAAAATGCAAGCATTTTTTTAGTAAGTTTTATTAAAATACTTGTTTTTTAATTGGAAATACATTGGCTCCATTTAGTTGAGATAATTGTTTTTTAAGTTCAAAAACTTCATTTAATAAAGATACTTCTCTAGCAAGAGATTCTTCCCATGCTTTTTTATAATAAGTGATTTCATCTTTAGCTTTATCAAGTTTTTGTTCAGATTTATTTAAATTTTTAAGTTGTTGATTTGCAGCTTCGTCAATAGCTTCAATTAAATCATTGAAAACTTCTCTAGATTTTTTAATACTACCTTTTTTTCTACCAGCTTCTAAAGCGATAGCATCATTGGTAATTTTAGTTCCTTTAGGTACAATAGTTGAGACATTATTTTTAAGTCTTTCCAATGCATCAAAGTAATCATTTAATGGTTGAGTCATATTTTATCCTTTATTAATTTATTTTTTGCTGAAACAAGAACACCTAAATCAGCCTTTTCACTTCTATACTCAAGTGTTTCAATCTCTAAGCTATCTACTAGATTTTTTTGAGCTATAATTATTTTATCTAATTTAGAAACACTACATACCATGTTTTTACATCCTTTGGTTAAGCATTCTGAATCCAGCCAATTTAGTGCAATCTGGTCGCAAGAGCCTACTTTAGTGCATCCACCAATCAATGTTTCTTTATAAGAAATCTCACCTCTTTTGAATCTTTTAATAGTTTCTTCACGAGTTTCTATTATAACTGTATTATTGTTTTTTAATGTGTGTTCTACCCAGTTTCCATGTCCACCAACCAGTTTATCTTCAGACAAAAGTACATTAGCAATATAACTTAGTGCTGAAGATACAGGCTGAGCCTCTTGCCATTCTTTTCCGAAGTGATCTTTTTCTTGAGTAATTAAATTATTAGCATAAGAAGAACCTTTGGCATAATACATAGACATCTCATTTGTAATATGTTTTAACTGTCTTCTAAGCGATGGAAGAGACACTAATCCTGTTCTTTGAGCATACAATGCCAAAGAGCGTCTTAATTGGTGAGTTCTAATCGGCCAAACCTTCCCAATTTGATAATCTTGTTCATTTCTCCAGCTTCTGTGCATATCAATATTTTCTAATTCAATAATATCTTCTTCTTCTATAATTGGAGTAATTTTATTTATTAAATAAGAGTGCCTGTTAAATTGAAAATTTGTAGTTGTTAATTTATTAGAATCAACTATTTTTTTGCTAGAGTTAAGTGGTAAGTATGCTGTTGATATAAATAGTGGCTTCTCTTTATCTTTAATATCAAGACAAGAATATATTAAATCAGCGATTTTTTGAATAGTTTTTATTGCTTTAAACCCCTCTTCACTAGTTACCCAAGAAACTTTTTTTCTAATTCCATTATTAAACTTAGTAGTAAATCCATTAATTAAATAGTGAGATACTCCATTAAACACCTTTTTCTCTAGGCAATCATAAGGAATACTATCCACTTCTGAATCTCTCATCCCAGTATAAATATGCACTTGTAATTTTATTAAGAGTTGAATTTTTGATAATACACAACTTAGTCCTTGTATGCTCTTATCAATATTATTATCGTCAAAATATGATAATAAATTATGTATTTTCAAAGCTTGTTGAAAAGAACATGTATTCTCAAGTCCACGTATATTAGTTGTTCTAGTTGATTTAAATATTGTAGATATACTACGACCATAATATGGATATTCAATACATTTTCTAGTTAAATTAAATAAATCATCAGAAACATTGATAAACTGTTCAATCTCTTTACTTATATTAAAAATAATTCCTGAATAAATTCTTGTTGGAATAGGTGCTGTTTGTTTATAATTTAATTGTGTCTTTAATAGTTTTTGATTTAAAAATAAAAGATCTTTGCTTTTAGGTATTTTATATTTTTCTATTTCTGATGGTAGTTTTCTTAACTCTGAAATAATTACATTTAAGTTATTAAAATAACTTTGTGAAACAATTATATTTGAAAATTCTTTTATTTGATTAATATTATTAAAAAAATAATTAATTTCTATATTTTTAGAGTAACAGTAGTTACCTAAAACTTGCAGAAAATTAGAATATCTTTTTAGTACGTCCTGACTTAATGGATTACCTTGTCTATGCCACATCAATAGAAACATAATCCACTTAGATTCTTTATGTATAGAAGTTTGTAATGAATTCATTTTATCTAACTTATAAAATGGAAACCTTAGCCAAGATGATTTGCCATTTTGAGAATATGCTGTTCTGTTCCAACATTTGTCTCCATAAATAGAAACAGTATTGCCATTTATATCCCTACTTATAACAAAATTATCGTTTGGAGTTAATGCTGTATTTTCTTCAAAATTATCTGGTGCAACAGTTTCAACTGGCATTACAAAATTGGGGTAGTAAATTAATTTCATGATACCAATCCTAAATCAAATAGTAACTCTAGTTTTTTAGCCCAGTAGCTATCTAATTCACCCATTTCTTCTACTTCTTTTGTTACTTTGATAGTTAATCCAGGATTTAATTTTTCAATCTGATTTAAAATATCATCTATTCTTTTAAAGATTACACCAAAGACTTTATCAAAAGATTCTTTGCTTTGAGATAATTGTGAAGTTTTCTGTAAACAGTATCGACAGCTAATTAATTTTCTTACATCTTTTTCATCTGCATGAACTCTATATTTATCACAAAAAAGACACCCCTCAGGACTTTTACAATTAACTTTAACTGGTGCATTATTAATAGCTATGGGATTGCCATAACTTGAACACATGCCAACGGAAGATGCTTCGCCAATTATTTTTTCATTACTTTGAATGACAAAATTTGAAACTTCATTAAAAAACTTACTTATTTCAGAGAATTGTTCTGTTTCTGAACCTGCTGCATAATGATTAAGTAAAACTCGTTCCGAATTTTGTAATATTAAAGATGCTGTTGATACATCTGTATTTTTAATAAGCCAGTCACTTTTTGCTGCACGCCATTCCTTAGGAGTTATATTTGGGATAGAAGAGTCAAGATATTTTAATGTGTTGAAAAAGCTTGTAAATGTACCAACTCCTAGACATTTAGGAATTTGAGAAAAATCTGCTCCTAATTGAAAAAACAAATAATCACATTTATTTTTATTTAATAAATACTTTCTTAATTCTAAGAACTTTTTAAATTTAGGCAACATTCCAGAAGAAATTTCAAAATAGCACACTTTGTTTCCTGCTCTATGTTTTATTGTTCTAAAGCTCTGGCGATCAGAACTTATTTCATATTCATCATCCCATAATAGCTCAATTAAGGATTCTTTATTCATACCAGTTGTTGCTAAAAATATAATGCTAAAAGCATATTGTGCTACCATTGCTAAACGAATTCTATGTTTGAAATATTTATCTGAATTTGCTTCAGAAAGTATTTTGTTAGTTTTAATGAAAGAAAGACTTCTGGTTCTAAAATTTGGGTATAAAACTTTCGCTTCTTCCTTTGTGCTAAGTCTCCCTTCTAATTGATTCCACATCAATCCTTGTTTTTCTCTAAAATTTATAGGGTTGACTGCCCATTCTACAATTGGAAAAATATTAAAAGTATTGTTGTTCCATCCTATATGTTCTGGAACCTTTAGCTTATATGGGAATGTCTTATGATTTAATATCAAATCTGTAATCCCTTCAAATAATGACTCACATAATGAAAGAACTTTATTTTGGGAATCTTCTGAAGGTGGAGATGTTTGTTTCTCTCCCCTATTTTCACTAATAAGAGAAATACCTTTAGCTAAATTTTCAGTATTATGGAATTCTTCTAAAAACATTAATGTAGCATTCTGTCTTGCGGTGGCACTTGAAGATACAAAATGATTTTGAATTAATTTATCCTTCAAATAATTAATATAATTGAAAAATACTTCCCTTGATTTATCTTTATTTTCTAAAAAATTAGATTCATTATTGATGTCAGCCCAGTCAATAAAATATATAAATTTTTTACAATAAGTTGATATAGTAGATAAAGATAAGCTAGAATTTATTTTTTCAGAAATAATTTGAATTATCTTTCTAATGTGCTCACATCGTTGTTTATTTAATGTATTAATGTTTACTAATTTAATATTGTTTGATAGTCTTGCAGAATCAGTACACCTATCTAAGTAGCAGAAACTACCAATATCTAAAGTGCCATACTTTCCAAATCTCAAAATTATTTGTTCTGGCTTTAAAATAGCAATATCATTAACTGGTAAATCTATTAAAGTAGTTTGTCTTTTGATATATTTAGTCATTTAACCCTCCATTATTAATAGAAAGTTTTGATATCCACTCTTCATAACTTAAACTGATGTTTTTTGTTAAATTTTGATTTTGACGATACTGTAAATATCTATCAGTAACACTTGCAGATTCATGTCCCATACGAGTTTTAACAAACTCTCGCACATCTTTAAGGGTTAATTCTTTTTTTTCTACTAAAGCTAATCCATAATCAGTCCAATTCATGCCAGCAGTAGCTCTCAAGTCATGAAATCTATAATGAAAATTAGGAGTTTGATATTTATTACAAATAAACGGAATTACTTTTTCAGTTATAAATTGTCTAACCCCTTGCCCTATTTTCTGATGTCTCAGTAAGTTGTCAGGATTATAATTTTGTTTACTTGATTTATCTTCATACATAGGAACACATCTGACACTTAAAAATAAGTATTGGTTTTCATTGTCGCCACCTTGAGCTTTTAATCTTCTCTTTATAGCCCTATCACTACAGGCATAAGTGTGAAGCTGCTCATAAAACCATTTAGGAATATGCAACACCATTTGTTTATCATTTTTTGTATCAATCCCAGTACTTGGTCCGATAGGTAATCTTATTTCATTTGAGCTATTAGTTTTAAAATCTAACATGACATGCTTAACTTTTAATGTAAGAACAGTTTGTATTCTTGCGCCTGTGAGTAATGCAAATAAATGAATAAGTTTCATTTCGGTATTACCAAGATTATCTAAAGCATCAATAAGCCATTTTTGCTCTTGTAAGGGAAGAGGTCTTAATTTTCCACCATCTTCAAGATTTTCAGTGTAAGGGTCATTTTGACTTTTAATAGAAATATTTAAGTCTGTAGAGTTAATTTTTTTTAAATTGCTAAAACCTTGTTCATTCTTTATTGCAATATATTGATCTGTATCTTTCCAAGGTGAATTATCAATTTGTAATAGTTTTTCTTCTTGAATCCAGCGATAAAAAGATATAACTGTACCCATAGCTCTTTTAGCTGTACTAACCGCCATTTCCCCAGAACCTACTAGAAGTTTTAAATGCCCATTAAATCTATAAGTGGGTCTCATTAATTTTTGAGTTGGAAAAGAACTCCAATCTAATTGTGATTCATCTAAAAATCGTTTGTAAATGGATAAATCCTCTGCAATGCTGGCATAAGTTCCCATTATGGGATTCATTGTATCTTTAAGTCTTGAAAGAATATAGAGCACCGCCTCTGCCCAAGGAACTCCGTAGCTATCTAATACGATAGGAAAGAAATTGAAATTATTATTAAATCTTTTATCGTGCTTATTGTAGTAAGTAACTTCAGTATGTGTGGGATTTACAGCCTTCGCTCCACTTTCTATTTCTTTAGCAACCTTAGTTAATTCCAAATGAGGTAACAATATTTTTTTAGGTATATGTTTAGACAAGTTTAACTTTCTTTATTCTTTGTCCATTTTTATCATACTTATATATTTTGTCAATAGTCTATTTACTTGTATATAGAGCGAAATCATAATTGGCATATATGCACCAATCAGATCCAGTGCGTGCATGTGGAACATTTTTTATACGGTAGATAACTGGGTCACGCATATTCATATTAGGACTTAACATATCCAATTTGGCTCTTAGTACACATTGACCTTCTGCATAAAAACCATTCTTCATTTTTTCAAATTCATTAATATGCCAGTTAACTGCATTATCAGCATATTCACTTCTAACACCATGAGAAGTTAACGTACCACGCATCTCTCTCATCTTCTCTTTAGGTGTAAAATCCATATAAGCTAAATCGTTTTCAATCATTTTTTTAGCAAGCTCATACATTGTTGGGAAATAATCAGATGCATGCAATACTTTACCCCCATAGTCATATCCTAGCCAATCGACTATTTCAACAATCATTTTGGTAAAATATTCATCTTCTTTCTCTGGATTGGTATCATCCATTCTAAGATTCATTTTTCCTCCAAGTTTCTCAGCGATTCCACCAGAAATACCAAGTGCTTTGGCATGACCAATATGAAGCAATCCATTATTTTCAGGGGGAAAACGCGTGATAAGCTCATCACCCCAAAGATGTTTATTTTTTTCCCAAAAATTATCTATAAAGTTTGACATAATTCTTTCCAATAAAAAAAGGCACCATTTGGTGCCTTGTGAGTTGATTTCTAATTTACTTACTTATTTTTCGTGCCCAAGGCAAAGCACAACCAAATTTTTTGGTTGTTGCTGTTGTTGAACTTTCATTAATTTATTCATTTTTCAATTATTACACAGTTTATTTGATTCGTCAAATTTTATCTAAATATTTATTTTCTATTGCTCATCATTTCTATTCCAAAAGGTTCCAATTAATCCATCTATTTTGATTAATTCTTCTAATATACCATCTTGTACAATAACACCTTTATCCAGTACAATACATCTTGCATTCATAGGAATACTGTGGACTCTATGTATTGAAATGATTGCAGATACATCACTCTCCATTATTTTTTCTATAATTATTCTTTCATTACTCACATCAAGGGAACTAGTCGGCTCATCAAGGAGCATAACAGGTTTCTTTGATATCAAAGCACGAGCTATTGCTATTCTTTGCTTTTCTCCACCAGATATCTGATTTATATTGATATCAAGGCAATTAATATTTGAGTTAGCACTTATTGAATTTATTTTATCCCACATGTTCATGGATTTTAAAACAGATTCCATCTCATCTTCTATGGCATATTGATTTCCCAAGAGTAAATTATTCCTTATGGAATCATCAAATAAATCCAAAGACTGTGGAACATATGAAAACACATCTAGGTTGTTAAATCCTGCAAATTGCACTAATCCTTCATTTTGTTGTTTTAATCTTAAAAGAATATTGATTAATGTAGTTTTGCCACTTCCAGAATATCCCAATAGAAAAACCTTTTCACCATTCTTTATATTCAAATTAATTCCATTTAAAATTTTGTTATTCTCATATGAAAATGAGAGATTACTGATATTTAAATCACCTCTAACCGCAGGGACAATAGACTCCTTTGACTCATCAATTTTTTCTATTTTTTCATATCGCAATATTTTCATATGTGCTTGAGATATTTCAGTCAGACTCATAATGCCCTCAAAGGCATATGTCATATTCTTGAATTGACCAAAACCTGACATGGCAAGTGTAAACAACGCTATGAATGAACCGACATTCAAATCTCCAGCATCAACTGCCCTATAACCTATTGTGAAAATAAGTATAACTCCAATCAAACTTATGAATTCATGAGAGGCATCTGAATATTGTAGAACCTTCTTGCTTTTTCTATATGATTCTACTTCTTCTATTTCTCTTTTTTTTCTCAATTTAATTAAAAACTCTTCTGAATGGAATATTTTTATCAAGTATATCTTTGAAACAAATTCATAAGATTTTAAAATCATCTTGGATTCAACCTTGAAAAAATCCATCAATAAACGTTCAAAACGGACACTGAACTTTAGTCTTATGAACATGTTTATCACTATTGCCAACATGAATATAATTGCAATCATGCTTTGACCACTCAAAAATATAAACAGCATAATCAAGCACAGTTCAATTGTTAATGGCAAAAGATGAGAATAAAACAAAGAGTAACCACCAATTATTTCTTGTTTTTTATTTAATAAGTTTGCCCATGATTCTGGAGACTTCTTTGATATTTCACTCAAAGGCAAATAAACCAGACCATTGAATGCTCTTGAGCAAAAAGCAGATCCAGCATCAATCATGATATCTACAAAGTACAGCTTTGATATCAAACCTAATAACCATTCCGCAACCTTATTGACTATGTAAAAAGTAAAAATTGAAATTGGCAGTGCAAATATCAATACTTCTATGATTGAAGACTTATCTGTTATCACTTTATTTACCATCAACGCTATAACACCTGCTGTAAGTATCGGAGACATCCTGATTAATATGCTTACGATCAAGAAAAACCATAAGTTTATTATTAATCCCGTATTTGAGTTGTTGATTTCTTTTGTGATTTGAAAAAAGCTGTATTTTTTGTCCATATAAAATATTTATTAAAAATTTAACTTTTAGCAAATATTTTGATAATATTATCATCATTAGCAGGAAAAAATATGACAGAAGAATTCAAGAAAAACAACGGTAAAAACGGTAGCAACGGAACCAATGACTTAAGTTTTGAAGATCTGAAGAAAGTCAAAACATTGGTAGACATACAAACTGAGATACTATCACTCAACGAAGACAGAGATGCTGAGTTCAGACTTAATGTTGCTAAAAATATAGACAAGCTTTTAGAAGGCTATTCAGAAGAAGAAGTAGGTCATTTCGCACAATGTATTTCAGGGAAAAGAAGAACATTACCAGTACAGATATTATATTTAGTCTACAACCTCACAAAAAGTACAAGCCCTGAAGGTATAAACAAAAAATCCACCTTTTAATTTGGTGGATTTCTACTTTATTTCTGAAGTTTGTTTGATTTTTTTCTTGCCACTTCTAATTTTTCATCCTCAATTCTCTCTTTTTGACTTTTGAAATCGTAGGTTTCAATCGCTTGGTATCCAGTTACGCCCTTCATTAGAAATTCTACTTTTAATGGATCTGTTTTTATTTCCTCAAAAATATGCTTTGAAAATTCAGATATTCTTTCTTGTTTTGCGCTAAAATCTTCCACAAATTTATCTGAAAAATCAACTATTGCCACATTGAATGAAAGCTGAGGTAAAGCAGCAATGAATAGAGGTAGTTTATTGATGCCTAATTCAATATATTTATTAATATCTTCACCAGCCTCCTTCTTTATGCTCTCTATTTTTTTTAGAACTATTCTAAGCGGCTCTATAGTATTTTCACCTTTATTTATCAATTCTTTAAAATCTTCAATTGAAATGTTTTCATTCAATTTTGTTCTTTTGTGTTTTTGATTTCTTATAAAACTATATAAAGAGGGAACCTTTTTAGCATCCTCCTTATTATCAATTAAAATATCTAAAAATTCTTTCACATTAAAAGAAGAATTTAATTTTGAAATATTATTATAATTATCAATTTTTATAATTTGTGCTATTTTTATATTTGAAGATTTTTTTGGATTCACAGCTAATAAATTTTGCTCCATCTCTATTAACCTTTTTTCACTATATTCTGAATTGTAATACTCACTTAAAATTACTTCCTTATCTTTTTTATTTATTTCTATACCCAAATTTTTATCTATAAATGCACTCATATATGATGTTATAAAATCAGCCAATGTAAATTCATAACGGTTTTCTGAAAATGAATTTCTTAAATCTATAAAAGATTTTAATGGAATACCTATCATTGTTTCTGTTACAAATCCGTTAGGAAACTTTTCTAATAAA
>LNFM01006753.1_pt1 | contig 38425 bp, 42 predicted proteins | sample 596031 | NCBI WGS metagenome assembly LNFM01 (sample SAMN04254537, study PRJNA301005) | activated carbon metagenome | isolation source: dual media filters at the Ann Arbor, Michigan drinking water treatment plant | place: USA: Ann Arbor | reverse complement strand
AATTGCCGAGGGCGCCGAACGCGCGACGACGTGAAAGACAGGCCATGAAACCCATCCGTCTGGTCAAAGGCTTCGTGACCGTCGGCTTCTGGACGCTGCTCAGCCGGATCATGGGCTTTGTCCGCGACATCCTCATGGCGAACTACCTCGGCTCAGGCCCGGTGGCCGAAGCATTCCTCGTGGCGCAATCGCTGCCCAACATGTTCCGCCGCTTCTTCGCCGAAGGCGCGTTCAACATGGCCTTCGTGCCGATGTATGCAAAGAAGCTGGAAGGCGGCGAGGATGCCGACAGCTTTGCGCGCGATGCCTACTGGGGCATGACGGCGGTGCTGATCGTCTTCACCCTCCTCGGCATGGCGGCGATGCCGTGGCTGGTGTTCGCGATGGCCTCGGGCTTTCACGGCGACGAACGCTTCGACCTGGCGGTGATCCTCGGCAACATCGCCTTCCCCTACATCCTCTTCATCTCGCTGACCGCGCTTCTGTCCGGCATCCTCAATGCGATGGGCCGGTTCTTCGCCACCTCCGCCGTGCCGATCCTGCTCAACACCGGGCTGGTGATCGGCATGGTGGTCGCGCACCGGCTGAACTGGGACATGGGCCGGACGCTGGCGTGGTCGGTGACAATTTCCGGCGTGGGGCAACTGCTGTTCACCTGGCTCGCGGTGCGCCGCCTTGGCATCCGCCTGCCGTTCCGCTGGCCGCGCCTGACACCCGAACTGAAGCGTCTGGCGATCATTGCCACCCCTGCGGTGCTGGCCGGTGGGGTGGTTCAGATCAACCTCATCGTCGGGCGGCAGGTCGCCTCCTTCACCGAAGGGGCGGTTGCGTGGCTGTCCTATGCCGACCGGCTTTACCAACTGCCGCTCGGCGTCGTCGGCATTGCGATTGGCGTTGTCCTTTTGCCCGACCTGTCGCGCCGGCTGCGCGCGGGCGATGCCGTGGGCGGCAGGGCCAGCTTCAACCGCGGCACCGAATTCGCCCTCCTCCTCACCATTCCCGCCGCGGTGGCTCTGGTGGTGATTGCGGTGCCGCTGATCTCGGTGCTCTTTCAGCGCGGTGCCTTCGGGGCGACCGATGCACAGAACACCGCGCTGGCGCTGGCCGCCTATGGCGTCGGCCTGCCCGCCTTCGTGCTGCAAAAGGTGTTGCAGCCGCTCTACTACGCGCGCGAAGATACCCGTCGCCCGTTCTACTATGCCGTCGTATCGATGCTGGTGAACCTTGGCATCGCGGTCGGGCTGATGCCCTTCATCGGCTTTCTGGCCGCTGCCATCGCCACCTCCGCCGCCGCCTGGATCATGGTCGCACAGCTTTGGCTCGGCTCGCTCAAGATGGGCGATGCGGCGCAGTTCGACGACCGGTTCCGCAGCCGCCTGCCGCGCATCCTGCTGTCGTCCTTTGTCATGGGCGCGGTGTTGTGGGGCGGTGCGCTGTGGCTGGAGGCAGCACTTGCCGCACCAGGCGTCCGCTCGCTGGCGCTGCTGGCTCTGGTCGTCGCCGGCATGGTCACCTACTTCGCCACGGCCGCCCTGACCGGCGCGATGAGCGTGACCGATCTGAAGGCGGCCTTGCGCCGTCAGCGCTGACGAAGCATCGCGACCACGCGGCCGAACCCGCCGGGGCTGACGATGAACGACAGGAGGAACCCGGTGGCAAAGCCCGCAAGGTCGGCCACCCATTCCCACGACGCCCCAAAAAGCACCCCGAACAACAACTGGATTCCCAGGAGCAGCCCGATCAGGGAAAAGGCGCGAAATCGGTTGGTGCCGGTGCCGGCAAGCCGCACCCAGATCAGGAAGGTGAAGGCCCCGATCAGACCGTAGACCGCGGGATAGGCCCCCATCAGCTGCGCCCGCACGCCCGGCACAAGATAGGTGTAGGCCACAGCACCTACCGCCGCCGACCCCAGCACCACCGCCAGCACCGCCCACCAGCGATAGACCTCGCCCACCATCTTGCCCAGCGCCAGCAGCATCACGACGGCAAACAGCGCATGGGTAAAGCTGACATGCACCAAGGGATAGCTGACCAGCCGCACCAGTCCGTCCAGCGGATAGCTGCCCGTATCGACCATGTAGCGCAACAGATCGGGAAAGAACCCGAACCGCTCCACCGCCTGCAACCGCCAGCCCACCCCCATCGGCCCGCCGACGATGCCGCGGTCGGCAAGGCTCAGCACCAGCTCCATCGCCACCAAGGGCAGCACCATGATCCAGACAATCGCTGGCAAGGGGTTCAGCGGGGCTGCGTTGTGATCGTGGTCCATCGGCTCTCCGGTGCGGGCAATTGACGGGTGTGGCCCCTTCGATTACGCGGGATGGACGACATTATCCAGATGGAGCCTACCCATGACAGCGCCCGACGCTTCGGCGGTCCAAACGCCGAAGACGTATCAGCCCCGCATCTTCTCCGGCATCCAGCCTTCGGGCGGGTTGACCTTGGGCAATTATCTTGGCGCGCTGAAACGCTTTGTCGAAAAGCAGGACGAGGGCATCGAGACGATCTACTGCATGGTCGACATGCACGCGATCACCGTCTGGCAAGACCCGGTGAAACTGCGCCAGCAAACCCGCGAAGGCGCCGCCGCCTTCATCGCCGCAGGGATCGACCCGGCGCGTTCCATCCTTTTCAACCAATCCCAGGTTTCCGCCCATGCCGAGCTTGGCTGGATCTTCTCCTGCATCGCCCGCATGGGCTGGATGAGCCGGATGACCCAGTGGAAGGACAAGACCGCCGGCAAGAACGCCGAAGCGGCCAGCCTCGGCCTTTTCGCCTACCCCGCGCTGATGGCGGCCGACATCCTCGCCTACAAGGCCACCATGGTCCCGGTGGGCGACGACCAGAAGCAGCACCTCGAACTGACCCGCGACATCGCGATCAAGTTCAACAACGATTACGGCGTCGATTTCTTCCCGGTTGTCGAACCCCTGATCGAAGGCGCCGCGACCCGCGTCATGTCGCTCCGGGATGGCACCAAGAAGATGTCAAAATCCGATCCTTCGGACCAAAGCCGCATCAACCTGACCGATGATGCCGACACCATCGCCACCAAGATCCGCAAGTCCAAGACCGACCCGCTGCCCCTGCCCGACACCGCCGAAGGGCTGAAGGACCGGCCCGAGGCGCGCAACCTGGTGAACATCTACGCAGCCCTCGCCGGCCACACGGTCGAGCAGGTGGTGGCAGATTTCGCCGGCGCGCAGTTCGGCACCTTCAAGCCCGCGCTGGCCGACCTTGCGGTGGCGAAACTGTCGCCGATCACAACCGAAATGAACCGCCTGATGCAGGACCCCGGCGAAATCGACCGCATCCTTGGCCAAGGCGCCGACCGCGCCGCCGCCCTGGCCGAGCCGGTCCTCGACGAGGTCTACGACATCACCGGCATGATCCGCTCAAGGCGCCGATGAGCGGGGCCTACCGCCTCATCCTCCTTTTCCTCCTGCTCGGTTCGGCGGGCCTTGGTTACCGGTCCGTCGAAGCGATCCTTGAAAACCCCGCCCTCACCCCGATCGTCGACCGCACCGCAGACGAGATCGTGGCGCTGACCGACCGGATGGTCGCAGCCGAAGCGACGCCCGAACGCCTGAACGAGCTTCTCACCCGCCGCCTTGCCGAACAGCCGCGCAACTGGGTGGCCCTCGAAGCCCTGGCCGAGCTTTCCGCCGAACGTGGCCTGCCCCTGCCCACCGCCTACCAGACCGCATGGGACGAGGACTCCGGCATCGTCGCGCAGACCGGCGCGTGCCTGTCCTGCGCGTGGGATATCGGCACCTGCTCGCTCTCCACTGCGCTTTTGTGCAAGGCCCCCATCCTGCTGACCCCGGTCGAGGACCTGCGCGGCATTACCAAGGCCGGCGTCGACTACGCCTCGGGAACCGAGATCGACCGCCTCGATCTTGGCCTGTCGGTGGTCGGCCTGTCCGCCACCGCGCTGATCGTGGCGTCGGGTGGCACTTCCGGCACGGTCAAGGCCGGAACCGCGCTGGTCAGGCTTGCCAAGGGGATGCGGCTCTTGTCGCCGCGCCTCACCGCGCGGACGACCGCCGCCCTGACCGACGGCATCCGCTGGGCAGACATTCCCGCCGTCCGCAGCGTCGATGACCTGCCCGCACTGCTGCGCGCCGATGCGCTGGCCCCGGTCGCTGCGACCTTTGCCGATCTGGGCCGCACCCAGGACGCGCTCGGCACCGCCCGGACCCTGCACCTCCTGCCACTGGTCGATGATGCCGCCGATGCCCGGACGCTCGCCCGCGTCTCCGAGGCGCTTGGCCCCGGCACCGTCTCGCGGGTCGAGGTGCTGGGCAAATCGCGCCTCTTCCGGGCAAGTGTCCGCCTGTCCAACACCGCGCTTGAACTGACGGCCGGCATCGTCGGGCTTCTGGCGGGCATCGGCGCTGCGGTGGCGAACCTGATCCAGTCGCTTCTCTTCCGCCACCTCAGGCGCAGCGTTCCGCGCCCACGCAAGCGTTGAAACCCCGCCTGTCACACGGCTGATTCATCCCTGCGCCAAGGTGATCCCGTCGGACAATCGCGGCTCGCTGTCCCCGCCGCGGCCCTCGCCAAGCCCGTCCCCTGGCCCCCGAGGTGAAGTCTCCGATACGCCCCCGTGCCTTCCCGCACGGGGGCCTTTTTCTGACACCAGACGTCACCACCACAACCACAGGGCGAATTCCCGCGCTGCCACCGGCCAGAGCGACCAACCCTTTGACTCTGGTGAGTCATTTTGCCGGAATTCGACTTCTCCACAGAAGATTTCGGCAGAATTCGCTTTACAGACTTCCCCTTTGGCAACACCATATCTAGTAAGGAAAGCGTCGGGCAAACGCTGAACCTTGCCAGACACCCAGCTTCTAGTGGGTCGCGGCCCGCAAGAAGCCTTATAATGAGGCCGGGCTATGTCGCTTTCCGAAGATTTCGCGTCCCTGGATGATCTGCATCCGATCGACATCGTCGAAACCCTGGCCCAACACCATGCCTGGGAATTCGACCGCGTCACCGACGACCAGATCGCGATGGCGGTCGAAGGCCAGTGGCGCACCTATTCGCTGACCCTCGCCTGGTCGGCGCAGGACGAAACCCTCCGCCTGATCTGCACCTTCGAGATGGAGCCGCCGGAAGACAAGATCGACGGCCTCTATGACGTGCTCAACCGCTGCAACGACATGGTCTGGACCGGTGCCTTCACCTGGTGGGCCGAACAGAAGCTGATGGTCTGGCGTTACGGCCTGCTGCTGTCAGGCGGGCAGATCGCAGGGCCGGAACAGATCGACAAGATGATCGCCTCGGCCGTCACGGCGTCGGAGCGCTTCTACCCGGCATTCCAGATGGTGTCGTGGGGCGACCAGACCCCGGCGCAGGCGATGAAAGTCGCCATTGCCGAGGCTTACGGACGCGCCTAACCTCGCCCCCGCTTGATGGGGGATGGAATGGGTCTGGATGCGGTTGCCCAAGGCGGGCTGGTACTACTCGGTTGCGGCAAGATGGGCAGTGCCCTTCTCACCGGCTGGCTTGCGGCAGGCGTGCCTGCAGCCTCGGTATGGGTGATCGAGCCGAACCCCGGCGATTGGCTGAAGTCCTCCGGCGTCCATCTCAACGAAGGCGTGCCCCCCGCACCAGCCGTGGCGCTTCTGGCGGTAAAGCCGCAGATGATGGGTGCGGCCCTCCCCGCGCTGCAAGCCCTCGGCAACGGCACGACGCTCTTCATCTCCATCGCCGCCGGCACCACCATCGCCAGCTTCGAGGCGGCGCTTGGTTCTGAAACTCCCATCGTCCGCACCATGCCGAACACTCCTGCGATGGTCGGCCGTGGCATCACGGCGATCTGCGGCAACGCCCATACCACGCCCGAAAACCTCAGCCTCGCCCGCGCCCTGATGGCCGCCGTGGGCGAGGTTGTGGACCTTGACGGCGAACACCAGATTGACGCCGTCACCGCCGTTTCCGGCTCCGGTCCGGCTTACGTCTTTCACCTGATCGAAGCGATGGCCGCCGCTGGCGAGGCCGAGGGCCTGCCCCCCGACACCGCCATGCGCCTCGCCCGTGCCACCGTCTCGGGTGCTGGCGAACTTGCCCACCGCTCGCCGGAAACGGCCGCCCAGTTGCGGATCAACGTCACCTCTCCCGGCGGCACCACCGCCGCAGCGCTCACCGTGCTGATGGACGACGCGGCGGGCTTCCCCGCCCTTCTCCGCCGCGCCGTCAAGGCCGCCGCAGACCGTGGTCGGGAGCTTGGCAAATGATCACCTTCGCCGATTTTGACGCCGTCGACATCCGCGTCGGCCGTATCACCCGCGCCGAACCCTTCCCCGAGGCGAGGAAGCCCGCCTACAAGCTCTGGGTCGATTTCGGGCCAGAGATCGGTGAAAAACGCTCCTCCGCGCAGATCACTGTCCACTACACGCTGGAAGAACTCGTCGGCCGCCAGGTCCTCGCCGTGGTCAACTTTCCGCCCCGCCAGATCGGCAAGGTCCTGTCCGAGGTTCTGGTGCTGGGCGTCCCCGATGAAAACGGCGCGGTGGTCCTGATTGGCCCCGGCCACGATGTGCCGCTTGGCGGAAAGATGTTCTGATGCAGAAACTGCTGATTACCCGCCGCCTGCCCGACGCGGTGCTTGATGCCGCCAAAGCCCGCTTTGACGTGACGCTGCGCGACCGGACTGATCCGCTGTCGGACCGCGAATTGCGCATCGCGCTGCGCGACTACGACGCCGTGCTGCCGACCCTTGGCGACCGCTTTCAGCCGGACGTCTTCGCCGACGTGCCGCAGCCCCGCGCGAAAATCCTCGCCAACTTCGGCGTCGGCTACAACCACATCGACGTCGACGCCGCCCGCGCCGCAGGCATTGCCGTGACCAACACGCCCGGCGCTGTCACCGACGCCACTGCCGACATCGCCATGACGCTGATCCTGATGACTGCCCGCCGCGCGGGCGAGGGCGAACGGATGCTGCGCGCCGGGCAATGGGGCGGCTGGGGGCCAACGCAGATGCTCGGCACTCACGTCTCGGGCAAGACCGTCGGCATCATCGGCATGGGCCGCATCGGCAAGGCCATCGCACGCCGCTGCCACGCGGGCTTCGGGATGGAGGTGATCTTCTTCAACCGCTCGCCCGTGGCTGACGCAGGTGTCCCCGCCCGGCAAGTCACGATGGCCGAGGCGATGGGGGCTGATTTCGTCGTGATCGCCGTGCCGGGCGGCAAGGCCACGCATCACCTGATGAACGCCGAGGCCTTCGCCGCAATGAAACCCTCAGGCATCTTCGTCAACATAAGCCGCGGCGATGTGGTGGACGAGTCCGCGTTGATCGCCACGCTGCAAGCCGGCAAGATCGCCGGAGCGGGGCTCGACGTCTATGAGTTCGAGCCGCAGGTTCCGGCTCCCTTCCTGACGATGGAGAACGTCACCCTCCTGCCGCACCTTGGGACCGCAGCGCTCGAAGTGCGGGAAAACATGGGGATGATGGCGGTGGCCAACCTCATTGCCCATCTTGAAGGCCGCGACCTGCCGAACCGCGTTTGACCCGCTCCTCCGGCCCCGTCGCCGGAGGCTGCCGCAGCCAACGCGGGACTCAAGCCGCCTTCGCAGCGCCCGTCACGCCATAGAAACTCGCCCCCTTCGCCGCCATGTCGCGCAGCAAAGCAGGCGCGGCAAATCGCGCGCCATGCCTTGCCGTCAACCCGTCGCAGATCTCCACTGCGCGCCCAGCGCCCACAATATCCAGCCACCCGAACGGCCCACCCGACCACGGCGCAAAGCCCCAGCCAAGGATCGCCCCCACATCGCCCTCGCGGATGTCGGTGAGAACGCCGTCCTCCAGCGCCCGCACCGCCTCCAGAACCTGCGCCATCAGCAGGCGGTGCTGCACTTCGCCCAGTTCCGGCTGAACCGCCGCTTCGGGAAAGCGCGCCTCCAGACCCTCCCAAAGCCCCTCACGCTTGCCCGCCGCGTCATAGGCATAGAACCCGGCGCTCGCCTTCTTGCCCATCCGGCCCTGATCGGCCATCCAGAACAGCACCTCGTCCACCGCCCCATCCGGGTAGGCATCCCCCATCGCCGCACGGGTGGCCTTGGCGATCTTCACACCCAGATCAATCGACGTCTCATCCACCAGCTGCAACGGCCCGAGCGGCATCCCGACCAGCTTTGCCGCGTTCTCCACCAGCGCCGGCTCCACGCCTTCGGCGACCATCCGGATGCCTTCGTTGATGTAGGGAATGATGCAGCGGTTGGCGTAGAAGAACCGCGCGTCATTCACCACGATCGGGGTCTTGCGAATCTGGCGCACGAAATCCAGCGCCTTGGCCACCGCCACATCGCCGGTCTCGCGGCCCCGGATGATCTCCACCAGGTTCATCTTGTCGACGGGCGAGAAGAAATGGATGCCGATGAACCGCTCCGGCCGCGCGCTCGCCTTCGCCAACTCGCTGATCGGCAGGGTCGAGGTGTTGGTGGCAAAGACCCCGTCGCAGACCGCCTCGACCTTTGCTGTCACCTCGGCCTTGATCTTCGGGTCTTCGAACACCGCTTCGACAACCAGATCACAGCCCGCCAGCGCCGCATATTCCGTCGTCGCGGTAATCCTGCCCAGCACTTCGGCCTTCTTCTCGGCCGTCACCTTCCGGCGCTGCATCCCTTTGTCCAGCAGCCCCTCGGAATGTGCACGCCCCCGGTCCGCCGCTTCCTGGCTTGCGTCGATCAGCACCACCTCGATCCCGGCAAGCGCCGACACATAAGCGATCCCCGCCCCCATCATCCCGGCACCGATCACGCCAAGCTTCTTCACCGTCTGGTCCGGCACGGCAGGCCGGTTCGCGCCCTTCTCCAGCGCTTCCTTGTTGATGAAAAGGCTGCGGATCATCGCGGTCGATGACGGGTTCATCAGGACGGAGGTGAAATGCCGCGCCTCGATCTTCAGCGCGGTGTCGAACGGCACCAGCGCACCCTCGTACACCGCCGCCAAAAGCGCCTTGGCCGCCGGGTAGACCCCCATCGTCTTGCCCATCACCATGGCGCTCGCGCCGACGAAGGTCATGAACCCCGCCGGATGATACGGCGTGCCGCCCGGCATCTTGTAGCCCTTGGCATCCCACGGCTTCACCAGATCGGCGTCGGTCGCCGCAAGCACCCATTCCTTGGCCCGCGCCAGCAGCGCCTCTGGCGCCACGACCTCGTCGATCAACCCGCCCGCCTTGGCGCCCTTCGGTTCCGAAAGCTTGCCCTCCAGCAGATACGGCGCCGCCATCATCGCGCCCATCTTGCGCACCAGCCGCGTCGTGCCACCGGCACCGGGAAAGATCCCGACCATGATCTCCGGCAACCCGATCTTGGCTTTCGGGTTGTCCGCCGCGATGATCCGGTGGCAGGCGAGCGGCAGTTCCAGACCGATCCCCAGCGCCGTTCCCGGCAGGGCTGCCACAATCGGCTTGCCGCCCTTCAGCGTCTTGGGGTCCATCCCCGCCCGCTCGATCTTTCGCAAGACCCGGTGCATCCGCATCACGCCGTCAAAGATCGCCTCGGCCCCGCCCGCCCGCATTTGCGCGATCACGTTCAGGTCCATTCCCCCGGCAAAATCCTTCTTGCCGCTGGTCAGGATGATCCCCTTCACCGCCGCATCGCCCAGCGCCTGATCGACAAGGTCTGACAACAGCGCGAAAGCTTCGGTGGACATCACATTCATCGACTTTGCGCGCACCTCCCAGACAATGGTCGCAACACCGTCGGCATCGGTCGTCATGGTGAAATCGGTCATCTCTGGTTCCCGGTCAGCAATAGGATGTGGAAGTGGGCAGCACCGGCAGCCGGCAGGCGGTCGTGCTGTTGCGGATCTTGCTGGACATCCAGACACCGTCGATCCGGCGCAGCCAGATCTGCGAGTAATGCGGCGGCGCAACCGGACGGTTGCCTGCCAGCATGACGCTGCGATACTGGCCGTGCAGCGTATCAGGGCAAGGCGCCAGCGCCCGGATCGCCCGGCGCTCGAACCTGGTGACACCAAGATCGACCAACTGGTCGGCGAAGGCGTCAAAGGTCTCGGCCAGATCCTCCAGCGTCTCGATCCAGAGCGATGACGCTTCAGTCACCAGATTGAACGGCAAAATCACCAGCGGCGCATAATCCTCGAAGCGGCCCGCCATCACCGCAACGCCCATGTGGTCCAGATAATCCTGCAGTATCTTGATCGCCAAGCCTTCACCCGCATCGCTTGCGCCTCGACGCGCGCTGCGGTCATGGGCGTGGTTGTTCACGTTGATGGCCATCAACGACGCACAACCCAGGGTGGTTCCTTGCGCGAGAATATTTCTCCTCGGGATGGCGCCTCGCGCGGTTGAAACGACTGTCATGGCGTCGACCGATAGGGCGAGCCGTCCTTGCACGTGAACCTTGCCTCGCCGTTCTCCAGATGCACCATCAGGTCAACATCCGAATAGGTCCCCACTTCCGTCGCGGCCTTGGTTCCCACCACAAGAAAGCGGGTCTCAGAATCCGTATGGTTGATGAAATGATGGCCGTCCGGCACCCCTGCTGGAAACGCCGCGCAGTCCCCCGGCCGCATGATGACCGGGCCCGCGTCCTCAACCATCGTGCAGTCGCCTGACAGGATCATCACGAACTCGTCCTCGTGCAGATGCCAATGCCGAAGCGACGATTTCGCGCCGGGCTGCAGGATCACGATATTGACCCCGAACTGCGTCAGCCCACCGGCCTGCCCCAGCCGCAAACTAGACCGACCCGCCATTTCCTCGGCATAGGGCGCGGGGTAGATCGACCCGGTCTTGACCGGCACCTTCGTCAAATCAAGCTTCATAACGCCCCCTTGCGCGCCACCTATTTTCACACTCAAGCTGCGGGTTGCGGCGCATGGTCAGACCCGCTCGATGATGGTGGCGGCCCCCATGCCCGACGCGATGCACAAGGTGGCAAGGCCAACCTCGCGGTCAGACCGTTCCATCTCGTCCAGAAGCGTGCCGATGATGATCGCCCCGGTCGCGCCCAGCGGGTGGCCCATCGCGATGGCCCCGCCGTTGACGTTGACGCTACCCGGATCAACATCGAACGCCTGCATGAAGCGCAGCACGACCGACGCGAAGGCCTCGTTCACCTCGAACAGGTCGATGTCCCCGATCGCCATTCCGGCATCGCGCAGGATCTTCTCGGTCACCGGCACCGGGCCGGTCAGCATGATTGTCGGATCGGTGCCGATCTTCGCGGTCGCACGGATGCGCGCGCGGGGTTTCAGCCCATGCGCGCGGCCAAACTCCGCATCCCCGATCAGCACAGCCGCCGCGCCATCGACGATGCCAGATGAATTGCCGGCATGGTGGATATGGTTGATCCGCTCCAGATGCGGATACTTCATCAACGCCACCTTGTCGAAACCGGGCATCACCTCGCCCATGTCCTTGAACGCCGGCTTCAGCGCGCCCAGGGTTTGCATGTCGGTGCCGGGTCGCATGTATTCGTCGACGCCAAGGATCGCCAGACCGTTCTGGTCACGGATCGTCAGCACCGACCGGGCAAACCGCCCCTCGGCCCAGGCCTGCGCCGCGCGGCGCTGCGATTCCACCGCCAAGGCATCGGCGTCATCCCGGCTGAACCCGTATTCGGTGGCGATCAGGTCCGCCGAAATGCCCTGCGGCACGAAATAGGTCTTCATCGCCAGACCGGGGTCCACCGCGATCGCGGCCCCGTCCGACCCCATCGGCACGCGCCCCATCATCTCCACCCCGCCGGCGATGTAGCCATGCCCCGCGCCGCCCCGCACCTGGTTGGCCGCAAGGTTGACCGCCTCCATGCCGCTCGCGCAGAACCGGTTGATCGCCAGCCCCGGAATGCTTTGGTCCAGATCCGACGCCAGCACCGCCGATCGCGCCAGACAGCCGCCCTGTTCACCGACCTGGGTGACGTTGCCCCAGATCACATCCTCGACGGCATGGCCTTCCAGCCCGTTGCGCTCCTTCACCGCGTTCAGCACCTTGGCCGACAGCGCCACGGCCGTCAGTTCGTGCAAGGCCCCATCCGGGCGACCCTTGCCACGCGGGCTGCGGACGGCGTCGTAGATGAAAGCGTCGGTCATGAGCCTCTCCTCACGCCCGGTCAGCAGGACTGCCGGGCATCAATTCATAGGGGTGTTTCCAGCCCGGCAGCGCCGCGATCCGGTCAAGCCAGCGGTCGATGTTGGGCCAGTCCTTGCGGTCGAACCCGAACGGCTCGGGGTAGTAAAGATACCCGCAGCAGGACAGGTCAGCGATTGTGACCGCTTCGCCAATGATCCAGTCGCGCCCCTCCAGATGCGCTTCCAGCACCTTGTAGGCCGCCTTCAGCCGCCCTTGCAGGAACGGCAGCACCCCTTCGGGCCGCTTTTCCGGTGCCAGGAAATTGCCCAGGAACCGCGTCGTGCCGATCAGCCCCGACAGCTTGTGATTGTCCCAGAACATCCAGCGCAGCACATCGCGCCGCTCTGCCGCCGACCGCCCGCCCATCTTGCCGGTCTTGGAGCTGATGTAGTCGAGGATCACCCCCGATTGCGTCAGCGTCAGCGGGCCGTCCACGAAAACCGGCACCTCCCCCATCTCGTTGATCTCGCGGAACGCCGCACTCCGCGCCTCGCCGCCAAAGAAATCGACGTAGACCGGCTCCCACTCCAGATCCGCGAAAGTCAGCGCCAGCGCGCATTTGTAGGCGTTGCCGCTTTCGCCAAAGCAGAAAAGTTTCGCTGTCATGGCTTGGGTCCTACTGCTTGCGCGTGTCCAGCTCGGCATTGAAAAGCCGCAGCCGGTGGGTGAGGTTGTCGTTGTCGATCACGCTGGAGAAGTTCTCGAAGATGAACGACAGCGCCTCGCCCTCCTCCAGCCCCGCCGCGGTCGCAAATCGTTTAAGACCGCGGTAACCGTCCTCGGTCATGGCGGCGTTGAAACGTCGGGTCAGGCGAAAGCGTTTCGTCATCGGCACCTCCTTGGTTGAACGGAAAGCTTAGAACGCCTCCGCCGCCAGCGCCATGACGGGTTCTGCCCCGCTTTCGATCCGCGCCAGGTGCATCGCACAGGCCGGCAACTGCCGCGCCATGTAGAACCGTCCCGTGGCAATCTTCGCTTCCAGCCAGTCGCGATCCGCCGCGCCACCGTCCAGCGCCACAAAGGCCGCCTTCGCCATCCGCGTCCACATCAGGCCCAGACACACATGCCCCATCAGGTGCATGAAGTCATAAGACCCCGCCAGCGCCGTGTTGGGGTTCTTCATCCCCTCGGCCATGAAATACATCGCCGCTTGCTGCAATTGCTTTGACGCGGATTTGAGCGGCTCGGCAAACCCAGCCATCCGCGCGTCGCCGTCATGCGACTTGACCTCGGCCTTCACCATGTCAAAGAACGCGATCACATGCTTGCCGCCGTCCTGCGCCAGCTTTCGGCCGACAAGGTCCAGCGCCTGCACGCCATTCGCGCCCTCGTAGATCATCGCGATCCGGGCATCGCGGGCAAACTGGCTCATGCCCCATTCCTCGATGTAGCCATGCCCGCCGTAAACCTGCTGGGCGGCCACGCACATCTCGAAGCCCTTGTCGGTCTGGAAGCCCTTGATCACCGGAATCATCAGGCTCACCAGCCCCTCCGCATCCGCGTCGCCCATCCGGGTCGACCGGTCGATCAGGGTCGCAGCCCACAGCGTCAGCGCCCGCGCGCCTTCGACAAAGCTCTTCTGCTCCATCAGGTTGCGACGAATGTCGGGATGCACGATCAACGGATCTGCCGCCCCGCCCGGGTTCTTCGCCCCGGTCACGTCGCGGCCTTGCAAGCGGTCCTTGGCATAGGCCAGCGCGTTCTGATACGCGGCCTCGGCCACGGCATAGCCTTGCAAGCCCACACCCAGCCGCGCCTCGTTCATCATGGTGAACATGGCGCGCATGCCCTTGTGCAGATCGCCCAGAAGATAGCCGGTCGCGCCGTCATAGTTCATCACGCAGGTGGCATTGCCGTGAATCCCCATCTTCTCTTCGATCTTGCCAACCGAAATAGCATTGCGCGCGCCAAGGCTGCCGTCGGCGTTCACCAGAAACTTCGGCACGATGAACAGGGAAATTCCCTTTGTCCCAGCGCCGCCACCCGGTGCCTTGGCCAGCACCAGATGGATGATGTTGTCGGCCATGTCGTGCTCGCCAGCCGAGATGAAGATCTTTTGCCCGGTGATCGTGTAGCTGCCATCCCCCTGCGGCTCCGCCTTGGTGCGCATCAGGCCCAGATCGGTCCCGCAATGCGGCTCGGTCAGGTTCATCGTGCCGGTCCACTCGCAGGAAACCATCTTCGGCAGATACATCACCTTCTGCTCCGCCGATCCATGCGTATGGATCGCCGAATAGGCGCCGTGGGTCAGGCCCTGATACATCTGGAACGCCATGTTGGCCGACACGAAGGCCTCGTTGACCGCCGTATGCATCAGGTGCGGCAGGCCCTGCCCGCCATACTCCGGGTCGGCGTCCAGCGCCGTCCAACCGCCCGCGCGCAGCGCGTCGAACGCGGCCTTGAACCCTGCAGGCGTGCGGACAACGCCGTTCTCCAGCACGCAACCTTCCCGGTCGCCCACCGCGTTCAAGGGCGCCACCACGTCGCCCGCCAGCTTCGCCGCCTCGTCCAGCACCGCGCCGGTGAACGCTTCGTCAAGATCGCCATAGCCGGGGATGTCGGCAGAACTGATTTTCAGAACATCATGCAGCAGAAACTGCGTGTCCTTCACGGGGGCGGTGTAGCTTGGCATTCGGGTCAGTCCTTCCGTATCATTCAGCAGCCCGGTCGAGGCCAACGGCTTCGCTTGCCGCAAGTTCCGCCTTCAGGTCGGCAATCGCCACGTCCAGTTCCGCGCGCTGCGCTTCCATCACGGCCAGCCGCTCGCGCGCCAGTTCGCAGGTCCGCTTGCGCTGCGCCTCGTTCGAGCCGTCGCGGTCGTAAAGGTCCAGCGTCTGGCGGATATCCTCCAGACTGAAGCCGAACCGCTTGCCGCGCAGGATCAGCGTCAGCCGCGCCCGGTCACGCCGGGTGAACAGCCGTTTCGACCCGTCGCGCACGGGGCTCAGCAGTTCCTTCGCCTCGTAAAACCGCAGCGTGCGCGGCGTCACGTCGAAGGCCTCGCACATCTCGCGAATGGTCATCAGGCCAGTCTTGAGGCCAGTCTTGAGGCCAGTCTCGAGCCCGGCCTTGAAGCCAGTCTTAGCTATGGTCACGTTTGATAAGGTCATTTGCAGCGTCTCGCAGTGGTGCATCCGATGCGCAGATGCGCCCCCCATCCACACATTTACCAGACCAGTTGACGTTAACGTCACTGTGACGTCACGTCAGAAAACCACCTGACGTGAAGTCAGCCAAGCCGCCTGGAAATGCAGTCCCGGCAAAACCAACGTGGAACGGCCCTCACCGCCAGTCACGCGGCGCCCGCCCCTCCGCCTTCCCCTTCGGCAAATATCCCACGGGGGTCCGGGGGTGTGAAACCCCCGGTGCGGGCAAAGGGACAGGGCTCAAATCCTTACCAAATGCTTGACGAAAATCGCCAAGCCCTTGAGATCATTGATTTTGAAAAACTGTCCACGGTGGGACATCAGCCTTCCGGCAGCTTGCCCAACTCCGCCACGGCGGTCTCTCGCAAGGCCCTCAGGTCGGCGATCGTGGTCTCCAGCTCGGCCCGCTGCCGGTCCAGCTCAGCCTGCTGCCGGTCGGCCAGTTGCAGCCAATGCTCCAGCTGCGACCGGGTGCCTTTCTGCTGATAGATCAGCAACCACTGGCGAATTTCCTCCAGGCTGAACCCGAACCGCCGTCCCCGCAGGATCAAGATCATCCGCGCCACCTCGCGCGGCCCGTAGAATCGCGCCCGCCCATCCCGCTCCGGCGCCAGCAACTCGATGTACTCATAATAGCGCAGAGTGCGCGGCGTCACCTCGAAGCGGGCGCACATCTCCTTGAAGGTAAGGCGGCTGTCGGACATCGGCTTTCCTCCTACGGCTGAACCTAGGCCCAGTCCGTCCATGGCGCAACGGCGGAGACGGGGCCTTGCGCTCCCCCCGCCGCTCCGGTTTCATGGCCACCAAAGGAGAAGCCATGTCGGACGCCCTTACCTTCGCCCGCCGCTTCATCGAGGCGCTGCCCCACAGCCAGGCGCTTGGAATGGTGCTGGAAGAGATTGGCCCCGGAACGGCGGTGATCGCCATGCCCTACGATGCCCGCTTGATCGGAGACCCGGCAACCGGCGTGATCCACGGCGGCGCGGTCTCGGCCCTGATGGACACCGCCTCTGGCGCATCGGTGATGAGCCATCCTTCCGCGCCGACCTCGACCGCGACCCTCGACCTGCGGATCGACTACATGCGCCCCGCCACCCCCGGCCAGACGATCCGCGCCCGGGCCGAATGTCACCACGCCACCCGCACCGTCGCCTTCATCCGTGCCACCGCGACGGACGACGACGAGACCAGGCCCGTCGCGATGGCCACCGGGGCCTTCACCATCGAGCGGACCCCGGAATGAAACGGCCCGAACCGGTGCAGGTCATCAAGCAGCGCCGCGACGCGCTTCTCAAGTCACTGGTCGGCGGCGTGCCCTACATCGGCTTTCTCGGCATCCAGTTCGACCGCCGCGGTGACGAACTCACGGCAGTGATGCCCTTCACCGACGCACTGATTGGCAACCCGATCCTGCCAGCCCTGCACGGCGGGGCAACTGCCGCCTTCCTCGAGGTCGCGGCAATCATCGAACTGGCCTGGACATCGATGTGGGACGGAATGGAGGCTGAGGGCGCGGTGCCCGAAGATACCATCCGCCTGCCAAAGACCATCGATTTCACCGTCGATTACCTGCGCGCCGGTCTGCCGCGCGACGCTTATGCTCGGGCGCGGGTGAACCGGTCCGGGCGCCGCTATGCGAGCGTCCATGTCGAAGCCTGGCAGGACAACCGCAGCCGCCTGTTCGCCCAGGCGACCGGGCATTTCCTGATGCCGACACAGGCAGGCGGATGACCACGCTGACCCACGGCCAGGTGCTCAGGATCGCCGGGCCGATCGTGCTTTCCAACGCCACCGTTCCCCTTCTGGGCGCGGTCGACACCGCCGTCATCGGGCAGCTTGGCGAAGCCGCCCCGCTGGGCGCCGTCGGTATCGGAGCGGTGATCCTTGCGACCCTGTACTGGGCATTCGGGTTTCTGCGCATGTCGACCTCGGGCCTTGCGGCACAGGCGCAGGGGGCGAATGACCCGGCAGAGCGGTCGGCCGTCCTGATCCGGGCGCTCATCGTGGGCGCTATCGCCGGGTTGGCGCTGGTCGTGGCGCAAATCGTGCTGTTCACCGGAGCCTTCGCCATCGCCCCCGCCTCGGCCGAGGTGGAGGAACTGGCACGGCAATACCTGGAAATCCGCATCTGGGGGGCGCCTGCAACCATCGGGCTTTATGCGGTGACCGGCTGGCTGATCGGGTTGGGGCGCACGAAGGGCGTGCTGGTCCTGCAACTGTGGCAGAACGGGCTGAATATCGTGCTGGACCTGTGGTTCGTGATCGGCCTTGGCTGGGGCGTACCCGGCGTGGCCGCAGCAACCCTGATCGCCGAATGGACCGGTCTGATGCTGGGGCTGTGGCTGGCGCGCGATGCGTTCGGGCCGGTGCTGCGGGCAGCCCTAGCGCGATTGCCTGACCCCGTGGCCCTGCGGCTGATGTTCACTGCCAGCCGGGACATCATGGCGCGCACCGTGATCCTGCAACTGTCCTTCACCAGTTTTGTCTTTCTGGGGGCGCGGTTCGGCGATGTGACACTGGCGGCCAATCAGGTGCTCATGCAGTTTCTGGAAATCACCGCCTATGCGCTGGACGGTTTCGCCTTCGCCGCCGAGGCGCTGATCGGACAGGCGGTTGGCGCGCGCTCGGCTGCGGAAAGTCGGCGGGCCGGGCTGTTGTGCATGCAGTGGGGGTTCGGCGGTGCGGTGGTTCTTGCCCTGATATTCTTGCTGGCAGGGCCGCAGATCATCAACCTGATGACCACCTCCCCCGAGGTGCGCGAGGCGGCGCTGCACTACCTGCCCTGGCTGATCGCAGCACCCCTCATCGGCGTCGCCGCCTGGATCTATGACGGCATCTTCATCGGCGCGATGCTTACGGGCGACATGCTGCGCGCGATGCTGGTGTCGGTCATTGTCTATGTGGTTGCGCTGGCACTACTGATCCCTGCCTTTGAAAACCACGGGCTCTGGGCCGCACTGATGGTGCTGAATGCCACCCGGACGGTGACCCTGTGGCGCCGGTATCCGAAGGTTGCGGCACGGGCGAGCGGCTGAGGCTTGCCTTCCCCTGCCCTGCCGGGCCATTATCACGCCGTCAAAGGGGAGAGACATGCGGAAGTTCCTGGTCGTTCTGGATGACAGCCGCGAATGCCTGAACGCGATGCGCTTCGCGGCACTTCGCGCGGCGCATACCGGGGGCGGCGTGACGATCTTGTCGGTCGTTTCGCCCGAAGAGTTCCAGACCTGGATGGGGGTCGCGGACCGGATCGAGGCGCATTTCGAGGTGTTCGCCAAATGGATGCGCGACAAGCAGGGGGTCAACCCCGAACTGGTGATCCGCGAAGGCGATCCGGTGGCAGAGATCCTGGCCCTGGTCAGCGAGGACGGCGAAATCGGCGTCCTCGTTCTGGGGGCCGGAACCGACAAGGCGGGGCCGGGGCCTTTGGTAACGGCGATGAGCCGCAATTCAGGCAATCTGCCGATCCCCATCACCATCGTGCCGGGCGACATGTCGAAAGAGCGGCTTGAGGCGATCACCTGACCCGGTCGCGGCCGCACTGAAGTGCAAGTGACTGATTTATATTTCTTATCTTTGGACCGCCCCTGCCCTTCCCCGGCATTCTGCCGGTGCCGGACGCGGACCGGGCACTGCGACCGGCGACGTATTGTTGCGCTGTAAGCGCGTGCTTACACCCTTTGTCGACATTGAGATTGAACCCCTGACCGGCCCCTCTTAGGCAAGGCGGAACGCAACCGAGAGTGCCAATGCCCACAAATCAGAGCGCTGCCGGTTCGGGGACGTCCGGTTCCGGCCTCCGTCCCAGCCTTTCACCCTTTGCGCTGAATGTTGCTGCGGCGTCATACCTGATGGCGCTGTGCAATCAGACGTTCTGGGGGCATCTTTTCCGCATCTTCGAAGGCCACACTCTCAGCGCCCTGGTCTTTGCCACCGCGATCTGGGGTCTTACGCTGCTGGTCGTCACGCTGCTGGCCGTCCGACGCGTGCAAAAACCGGTCCTTGCAGGGGTGCTGCTGATCGCGGCGGTCACCTCGTTCTACATGGACAACCTTGGCGTCGTGATTGACCGCGACATGATCCAGAATGCCGCTACGACGACGCTGGCAGAGTCAAAGCACCTGATCACACCGGCCTTCCTCGGCCATGTGGCACTTTATGGCGTGCTCCCCGCGGCTTTTGTAATCTGGGTACGGGTACGCAGGTCGCCGGTGCTTTGGGCGGTCGGTGGCTGGGCGCTTGGCACGACGCTGTCGACCGCGCTGGTGGTTGTGCTGCTGTTCTCAAACTACAAGGACTTTTCCAGCGTTCTGCGCGAGGACAAGGAACTTCTGGCCTCGGTCCAGCCGCTGGCGCCAATGGCCGGCGCGGTGCGCTATGTCCGGATGTTGCTGAAATCGCGTGATCTGGTGCTGCAGCCGACCGGAACCGACGCCGTGCCGGGGCGCCACCTTGCAGCAGCCGCGAAGCCAGTTCTGATGGTGATTGTGGCCGGCGAGACAGCACGGGCAGAGAACTGGTCGCTCGGCGGTTATGGGCGCGACACGAACCCCGAACTCGCCCGGCGCGACATTCTTTACTTTTCGCAAGTGACGAGTTGCGGAACGGCTACGGCAACGTCCTTGCCGTGCATGTTCTCCCCGCTGACACGCGGCGACTATTCCTTCGAGGGCGGTCTGAGCCATGAAAACCTGCTCGACGTGCTGGTACACGCAGGGTTTCACGTCGAATGGTGGGACAACAACACCGGGCACAAGGAGATCGCCAAGCGCATCCCGTCGCGGTTCATGACGGCGGAGGACGGTGCCGAATTCTGCCAGCCTGAGTGCATCGACGGGGTGTTTATGGCGCGGTTGCGGGAAACGGCGGCGTCGATCACGGGGAACACGGTGATCGTGCTGCACCAGATCGGCAGTCATGGCCCAAGCTACTGGCTGCGCTATCCCCCTGACCGTGAAATCTTTGCCCCGACCTGCAAGTCGCCAGAGGTGATGGATTGTTCAGGCGAAGATATCGTCAACGCCTACGACAACACCATCGCCTACACCGACTGGTTCCTCGCGCAGGTCATCGATCTGCTCGAGGCAGAGGATCAGGTCATCCCGGCATTGTACTACGTGTCGGACCACGGCGAATCGCTGGGTGAGGCCGGCATCTATCTGCACGGCACGCCATACTTCATGGCCCCTGACCAGCAGACCCGCGTGCCGATGGTCGTGTGGATGGCGGCGCGCTTCCAGACGGCGCTCGGCATCGCTCAACCTTGTCTTGGCCGGCAGATCAGTACGCCGATCAGCCATGACACGATGTTTTCCACCATTCTGGGAATGGTTGACGTGGAGACGACCGCACGCGACAACGCACTTGACCTGACAGCGGACTGTCGGGCGCGGGGAAGCTGACACGATGCAGAAACGGGAACGACCCGCCCGCAAGACCGGCTTTGCGCATTTTCTTGCGTCGGCCGGCTATTCCATCGGCGGTGCGCGGCGGCTGTGGCGCGAGGCGGCGTTCCGGCAAGAAGTCCTGGCTCTGGCGGTCGTCGTGGCGCTGTTTGCCCTGGTCGGGGCAAGCTTGGCTGAATTTGTCGGTCTTTTCGTTCTCGCGCTGATCGTGCTTGCGGTCGAGGCGCTCAATACCGCGATCGAGGAACTGGTCGATAATGCCTCGCCCGGCTGGTCGGAGTTCGCGAAGGCTGCCAAGGACATGGGCTCGTTCGCGGTGATGTGCCTGCTGGTCGCCACCGGTATCTACGCGCTGTGGGTGGTGGTGCTGTAAGTCAGAGACATGCTTTGAGTGCAGAGCGGTCTTGCGCATATGAACGGTGCCGCGGCTGGCGGAGGGTCTACCTTGTCTCGTGGGAGGACAACCTCCATGAAGGAAGACCAGCATGACTTTCCATATATCGCCCCGCAAGCTGCCGTCGGTTGCCGCCGCTGAGTCATTCTATTGGACGGCCGCCAGCGTACCAGCATCGCCGCCGTCCCTGCGCCGGTTGACCGCGCTGGATCAGATGTACGCCTATTGGGGATCGGACCTGACGTGATCCGTCGGGCCGTTTAGAACGGTTCCAAACTTGACACGGGCGGGCGCGAGGCGCATATCCGAGAGGAATAGTCGGAGATACCCAATGTTCATCCAGACCGAATCCACGCCGAACCCGGCAACGCTGAAGTTCCTTCCCGGCCAGACCGTGCTGGAACTTGGCACCGCGGACTTCCCGAATGAAACGGCGGCGGCAAAGTCGCCGCTGGCACGGCGCATCTTCGCGGCGGGCGGTGTGACGGGCGTGTTCTTCGGCACCGATTTCGTGACGGTCACCAAGGCCGACGCGGTGGAATGGCAGCATATCAAGCCCGCGATCCTTGGCGCGATCATGGAGCATTTCCAGTCCGGCGCGCCGGTGATCGAAGGCGAGCAGGCGGCGTCCGGCCATGCCGAACACACCGGCGAGGATGGCGACATCGTCCGCCAGATCAAGGAACTGCTTGATACCCGCGTGCGTCCCGCAGTGGCGCAGGATGGCGGCGACATCACGTTCCACGGCTTTGACCGGGGCATCGTCTATCTGCACATGCAGGGGGCTTGCGCAGGCTGCCCGTCCTCGACCCTGACCCTGAAGATGGGGATCGAGAACCTGTTGCGGCACTACATTCCCGAAGTGCTGGAAGTGCGGCCTGTAGCGGCCTGACGCCTTGTTGCCGATTCTGGCCTTCGACACATCGGCCGCGCATTGCGCGGCCGCTTTGCTGTGGAGCGGCGGGCTGATCCTGCGCGACGAGGCAATGGACAAGGGCCAGGCCGAGCGGTTGATTCCGTTGCTGGAAGAGGTGCTGGCCGAGGCCGGTCTCGGCTGGCGCGACCTGAAGGCAATTGCGGTGGGAACCGGGCCGGGCAACTTTACCGGTGTGCGGATCGCCGTAGCCGCAGCCCGCGGGCTGGCACTTGGTCTCGACATCCCGGCAATCGGTGTGACGCGGCTCGAGGCGCTGGCGTTCGGCCTGCCGCGCCCGGTGACCGTGATCGAGGACGCCCGGCGCGGTGAGGTTTATGTGCAAAGCTTCACCGCAGACGGGCCGGAGCAGGCTCAGATCGTTGATCGGGTTGTGCCGACGACGGCCGTCACAGGGTCGGCTGGCGGCGACTTGGCGCTGGCACCAGCAATGCCGCTGGCCGAGGCGATCGCCCGGATCGGAGCGGAACGCGCAACGGCGCCGCAGCCCCGCCCGGCACCGTTCTACCTGCGCGGCGCGGACGCGGCCCCGCCGTCGGACCCCCCGCCGGTGATCCTGCCGTGAGCGGAGCGCCCGCCCATCTTTCGCCCGCGAACGCCAGAAAATCGGGGCAGCCCGAACGGCGCAACCAATGACCCCCGCCGACCTCGCCGCCTTGCACGCGCGGGCCTTCACTGTGCCGCGCCCTTGGGCCGAAGCGGAATTCGCAGCGTTGCTTGCCGACCCACTGGCGTTCCTGCTGATCGAGGGTGACGCTGGCTTTCTGATCGGCCGGGCTGTCGCTGGCGAAGCAGAACTTCTGACCCTTGCTGTCGCGCCCGAAGCCCGGCGCCGCGGCCTCGGCGGCAGGCTTGTCGCGCGCTTTCTCTATCAGGCGCGCCTGCGCGGTGCCGAGACCGCGTTTCTCGAGGTCGCCGCGGGCAATTCAGCCGCGCTTTCCGTCTACCGAGCGCATGGTTTTGTCGATGCCGGCCGGCGCCGCGGCTACTACCATCACGCGGGCGAGCAGCCCGAAGACGCTCTGGTCCTGTCACGTTCGCTTGCAAAACCGGCGGACCCTGCGTCAACCTGACCGGACGGTCAAAATTCACCCGCCGTGGCACGGAATATCGCTTGACCGGCCCGAGCGACTCCGCCCAAGTTTGCCTACGACCCCCGGCCAAGAGCAACAAAACGACCGGGAGCATCCGATGACCTTCATGAAATCTCTTTACGGCGCAACCGCCGCACTGGCGCTGACCGCCGGAGCGGCAGCGGCCGAACCCGCAATCATCTTCGACCTTGGCGGCAAGTTCGACAAGTCGTTCAACGAAGCTGCCTTCAACGGCGCCGAGAAGTGGGCCAAGGAAACTGGCGGCACTTACAAGGAACTGGAAATGCAGTCGGAAGCCCAGCGCGAGCAGGCGCTGCGCCGTCTGGCTGAGTCCGGCGCCAACCCCGTGGTGATGACCGGCTTCGCCTTCGGCGACGTGCTGAACACCGTCGCCCCCGACTTCCCCGACACCAAGTTCGCGATCATCGACATGGTCGTGGACCAGCCGAACGTGAAATCCGTCGTCTTCAACGAACATGAAGGCTCCTACCTTGTCGGCATGATGGCTGGTCTTGCATCGAAGAGCGGCACTGTCGGCTTCATCGGCGGCATGGACATCCCGCTGATCCGCAAGTTCGGCTGCGGTTATGCGCAGGGTGTCGTTGCAGCAAAAGCCGACGCCAAGGTGATTCTGAACATGACCGGCACCACCCCGGCTGCCTGGAACGACCCGGTGAAGGGCGCCGAACTGGCCACCGCCCAGCAAAGCCAGGGCGCTGACGTGATCTACGCCGCGGCCGGCGGCACCGGCATCGGCGTGTTGCAGACGGCGGCCGACCTCGGCATCCTGTCGATCGGCGTCGACAGCAACCAGAACTACATGCACCCCGGCAAGGTTCTGACCTCGATGCTGAAGCGCGTCGACAACGCCGTCTACGAGGCGTTCAAGGAAGGTACCGACCTCAAGCCCGGCATCAACGTGATGGGTCTGGCCAACGAGGGCGTCGGCTATGCGATGGACGAGAACAACGCCAGCCTCGTGACCCCGGAAATGCAGGCTGCGGTCGATGCGGCTGCCGAGAAGATCAAGTCGGGCGAGCTTGTGGTGCACGACTACATGTCGGACAACACCTGCCCGGCTGCGACGTTCTGAGCCGGTAGAAACCGATGTAAAAGGTGCCGCGCCAGATTGTCTGGCGCGGCACATTCGCAAGGATTGGACCCAAAAGCCGCGACGACAAGCGGAAGGGGCCGGGGTGTCAGGGGGACGACATGGCCGAACCAGCCTATGCCATTGAACTCAAAGGCATATCAAAGGCTTTTGGCCCGGTGCAGGCCAACAAGGACATCAACATCGCGGTGCCGAAAGGCACGATCCACGGCATCATCGGCGAAAACGGTGCCGGCAAGTCGACGCTGATGAGCATTCTCTACGGCTTTTACAAAGCCGACGCCGGACAGATCTTCATCGACGGCAAACCGACCGCCATTCCCGACAGCCAGAGCGCGATCCGCGCCGGCATCGGCATGGTATTCCAGCATTTCAAGCTGGTGCAGAATTTCACGGTGCTGGAAAACGTGGTGCTCGGCGCGGAAGACGGCGCGCTCCTGAACACCTCGCTTGCCAAGGCGCGCAAAGTGCTGACCGATCTTGCCCGCGAATACGAACTCGATGTCGACCCCGACGCGATGATCGAGGATCTCTCGGTTGGTCACCAGCAGCGGGTCGAAATCCTCAAAGCCCTTTACCGGCAGGCTGATATCCTGATCCTCGATGAACCCACCGGCGTGCTGACGCCGGACGAGGCGGACCACCTTTTCCGCATCCTTGGCGGGCTCCGCGATCAGGGCAAGACGGTGATCCTGATCACCCACAAACTGCGCGAGATCATGGAGGCGACCGACAACGTCAGCGTGATGCGGCGCGGCACCATGGTGGCGACGGTGAAGACCGCCGAGACCAGCCCCGAACAACTTGCCGAACTGATGGTGGGCCGCAAGGTGTTGCTGGAAGTCGCCAAAGGGCCGGCGAAACCTGGCGCGGTTGTTCTCAAGGTGGAAAACCTGCGGGTCCGCGACGAACACAAGGTCGAACGGCTGAAAGGCGTGTCGTTCGAAATCCGTGCCGGCGAGATTCTTGGCATCGCCGGGGTTGCAGGCAATGGCCAATCCGAACTTCTGGAAGCGTTGGGCGGCATTGCCAACGCGACCGGGCGCATCACCCTGAATGGCACCGACCTGCCGCTGACGGGTGGCGGCGCCAACGGCCAGTCACGCCGCGCTGCCGGGATCGCGCATGTGCCCGAAGACCGCCAGCACCTTGGACTGATCATGGATTTCACGGCGTGGGAAAACGTCGCCTTCGGGTATCACAACGCGCCGGAGTATCAAAAGAACGCGCTCTTCATGGACAACGACGCCCTGCGCGCCGACACCGAAAAGAAGATGAAAACCTACGACGTGCGTCCGCCGATCCCGACGCTGGCGGCCAAGTCCTTCTCGGGCGGCAACCAGCAGAAGATCGTCGTCGCCCGCGAGATGGAGCGCAACCCGGACCTGCTTCTGGTCGGCCAGCCTACGCGGGGCGTCGATATCGGCGCGATCGAATTCATCCACAATCAGATCGTCGCGCTGCGCGATGCTGGCAAGGCGATCCTCCTCGTCAGCGTGGAACTCGATGAGATCATGAGCCTTTCGGACCGCATCGCCGTGATGTTCGACGGCCAGATCATGGGCTTCCGCGACCCCGAGGTTACAAACGAACGCGAGCTTGGTCTGATGATGGCCGGCATCGCCGAGAAAGGGGCCGCGTGATGGACCGTTTGCCGCGTTGGGCCGATATCGTTCTGGTGCCGCTGATCTCGCTCCTGCTGGCCGCGATCATCTCGGCCCTTGTCCTTCTCGCCATCGGGCAAAGCCCGGTCGAGGCGATCAATGTCATGGTCGAAGGTGCGCTGGGTTCGCCTTACGGCTGGGGCTACACGCTTTACTACACCACCAGCTTCATCTTCACCGGGCTTGCAGTGACGATCGCCTTCCACGCCAGCCTCTTCAACATCGGCGGCGAGGGGCAGGCGCAGCTTGGCGGGCTTGGTGTGGCGCTGGTCTGCCTCGCCTTCCCGTGGCCGCACTGGACGCTGGCCTTGCTGGCGGCAACCCTTGGCGCGGCGGCGTTCGGCGCGGCCTGGGCGGCGGTGCCGGCCTACCTGCAAGCCAAGCGCGGCAGCCATATCGTGATCACCACGATCATGTTCAACTACATCGCCTCAGCGCTGATCGTCTACCTTCTGGTCGATGTGCTGCGCCCCGCGGGCCAGATGGACCCGGCCACCGCCCGCTTCCCTGAAGGCGCGAAACTGCCGACGCTGGACATGATCCCCGGCTTCAACCTGATCTTCCAGAAACCCGTCCCGGCCAATGTCACCCTCTTCATCGCGCTGGCGATGGCGGTCGTCGTCTGGGCGATCCTGTGGCGCACCTCGCTTGGCTACCAGATCCGCGCCTTCGGCAAATCCGAGCAAGCGGCCAGATACGCAGGCATCAACCCGACCAAGATCATCCTGGTGACGATGATCCTCTCTGGCGCGCTGGCCGGCATGATGAGCATCAACAACGTCATGGGCGAAGCAGAGCGCCTGCTGCAGAATTCCGCCGAAGGGGCCGGCTTCATCGGCATCGCGGTGGCACTGATGGGGCGCAACCACCCGTTCGGCGTGGTGCTTGCGGCGCTCTTGTTCGGCTTTCTTTACCAGGGTGGGGCCGAACTCGGCCTCTGGACCTCGATCCCGATCGAGATGCGGATCGTCGTGCAGGGTTTGGTGATCCTGTTCACCGGGGCTTTGGACATGGCGGTGCGGATGCTTCTGACCAAAGCGTTCGGCCTCTTTCACAGCCGCAGATTGGGAGCCGCGTGATGGATTACGCAACGCTGCTGCAAATCCTGGACTCCACCCTGCGGCTGGCGACGCCGCTGCTGCTCGCCTGCCTTGCCGGGCTCTACTCCGAACGCGCCGGGGTCTTTGACATCGGGCTGGAAGGCAAGATGCTGATGGCCGCGATGGCCTCTGGCGCCGTGGCCTTCCTAACCGGGTCGGTCTGGCTCGGTCTCCTCGCCGGGATTGGCGCATCGCTGGTGTTGGCGGCGATCCACGGCCTTGCGTCGATCACCTTCCGTGGCAACCAGCTGATCGCCGGTGTGGCGCTGAATTTCCTCGCCTCTGGCTTCACCGTCCTCATCGCCCAACGTCTGTTCGGCCAAGGCGGGCGCACCCCGCCCCTTACCGGTGACGGTCGCTTCGGGCCGATTACCCTGCCCTTCGCCGAAGAGTTGCGCGGTGTGCCGATCCTCGGTCCGCTTTATGCCGAAGTCATCTCGGGCCATTCGTTCCTCGTCTATCTCGCGCTCCTCTTGGTGCCGGTCACTTGGTGGGTTCTTTATCGCACCCGCTTCGGCCTCAGGCTGCGCGCGGTGGGAGAGAACCCTGCGGCAGTCGACACCGCCGGCGTCTCGGTCGTCGGGCTGCGCTTTGCGGCGGTGGCGATCACCGGTGTCCTCTGCGGTCTGGCGGGTGCCTACATGGCCACCGCCTTGCAAGCCGGCTTCGGGCGCGAGATGACGGCGGGGCGCGGCTACATCGCCCTCGCCGCGCTGATCTTCGCCAAATGGCGGCCGGTTGCGGCGCTCTGGGCGTGCCTTCTCTTCGGTTTCTTCCAGGCGCTCGCGCTCCGCCCCGATGTGGTGCAGGCCGTGGTCCAGGTAAAGGTGCCGGTGCCCTTCCTTGATGCCCTGCCCTACATCCTGACCGTCGTTGTGCTGGCTGGCTTCATCGGAAAGGCAATTCCACCCCGCGCCGGCGGCCAGCCTTATGTGAAGGAACGCTAACGGCTTCCCCTTCGCCAAATATCCCACGGGGGGTGCGGGGGGTGTGAAACCCCCCGCTCCGCCAGAACCAAGAAAGCCGCCGATGACCGAAGCTGACACCCTTGCCACCCTGATCCGCGCCCGGGCGGGTGATGCTCCGGTCAGGCTTGGCCTCATCCTCGGCTCTGGCCTTGGCCATCTTGGCCAGGCGGTGGACGGGGTGGCCATTCCCTATGCCGACCTGCAGGGTTTCCCGCATGTCGGGGTGTCGGGGCATACGCCGATGCTGACCGTGGGTGATCTGGAAGGGGTGCGAGTCGCCGTGTTCGGCGCACGCGAGCATTACTACGAGAACGGCGATCCGGCGGCGATGCGGTTGCCGCTGGCAGTTCTGCAGGCGCTTGGCGCGGACCGCCTGATCGTCACCAATGCCGCCGGATCGATGCGGCCCGACATCGCGCCGGGCGACCTGATGCTGCTGAGCGACCACATCAACTACAACGGGCTGAACCCTCTGATCGGGGAAAAGACCGATGCGCGCTTCGTGCCGATGACCGACGCGCACGACCTCATGCTGCGGGCGGGCCTGCGCGCGGCGGCGGCCAGCCTCGGCATCGCCTTGGCCGAAGGCGTCTACTGCTGGTATTCGGGGCCCTCCTTCGAAACCCCTGCCGAGATCCGCATGCTCAAAGTGCTGGGCGGCGACGCGGTGGGCATGTCGACGGTGCCCGAGATCATCCTTGCCCGCTTCCTTGGGCTGCGCGTCGCGGCGGTTTCCACGATCACCAACATGGCCGCAGGGATGAGTGACGAGAAGATCAGCCACGAACACACCAAGGCTATGGCCCCGCTTGGTGCGGCAAAACTGGAACGGATCCTGAGGGAGTTCCTTCGCGCGCTCCGATGAAACGGGTGGACGTTTGACATCGCGCTCAAAGGCGCGCAAGCCTTTGATCAGAACGCCGCTTCCTGCCCCATGGGGCCACCGTCCATGCAACTTTATCTGCCCATCGCCGAGGTTTCGGTCGACGCATTCCTGATCCTTGGGCTCGGCGGCATCGTCGGGTTCCTGTCTGGCATGTTCGGGGTTGGCGGCGGGTTCCTGATCACGCCGCTCCTGTTCTTCATCGGGGTGCCACCGGCAGTGGCGGTGGCAACCGGTGCCAACCAGGTGGTCGCGTCGTCGGTGTCCGGTGTCCTTGCGCAGATGAAGCGCAAGGCGGTCGATTTCCGGATGGGAACGGTGCTGCTGGCGGGCGGTGTCGGCGGGTCGGCGATCGGCATCTGGGTGTTTCAGTTGATGACCAGGGCCGGCCAGATCGACCTTTTCGTGCAATTGTCCTACGTTCTGTTCCTTGGCCTGATCGGCGCGATCATGCTGCAGGAAAGTTTGCGCAGCCTGCTGCGCAGCCGCAAGCCCAACGCCCCGGTCCGGCGGTCCCATGTCCATTCCTGGGTGCATGGCCTGCCCCTGAAGATGAAATTCCGCTCCTCGGGCCTGTACATCAGTGTGATCCCGCCGCTGCTGGTGGGCGCGCTGGTGGGCTTTCTGGCTGCGATCATGGGGGTCGGTGGCGGCTTCATCATGGTGCCGGCGATGATCTACCTTTTGGGAATGCCGACGAAGGTCGTGATCGGCACATCGCTGTTCCAGATCATCTTTGTCACCGCCTTCACCACCGTAATGCACGCAGTCACCAGCCAGTCCGTCGACATGCTGCTGGCGCTGATCCTGATCCTGGGCGGGGTGGTCGGGGCGCAGATCGGTGCGCGGGTGGGCGTGCGGCTCAAGGCAGAACAGCTGCGAATCCTGCTGTCGCTTCTGGTCTTGGCGGTCTCGCTACGGATTGCGTACGACCTTCTGGTTACGCCAGACGAGTTTTACAGCGTCACGGCGGGGCTTTTGCCATGATGCGATGGGTGGCTGCACTGATCGTTCTTTGCGCAACAACGGCGGCGGCGGCGGCCCAGGAAAGGATCGTGTCCGGCCTGAGCCAGAACCGGGTCTCGATCACCGCCGATTTCGACGGCTCGGAAATCCTGATTTACGGCGCGGTCAAGCGCGAAGCACCGGTTCCCGATGGTCCGCCCCTTCAGGTCATCATAACCGTGGAAGGCCCGTCCACCCCTGTCATCGTGCGCCGCAAGGACCGGGTGGCAGGAATCTGGGTGAACAATGCCGAGGTGCGGGTGGATTCGGCCCCAAGCTTTTATGCCGTGGCCACCACCGGGCCGCTGGACACCATCCTGTCGGATACCGAGAACCTGCGCCACCGCATCAGCATCGAACGCGCGATCCGCGCCGTCGGCATCACGGGCGAGGCAGACAAGGCCGATGAATTCGTCGCCGGAATGCTCCGGGTGCGCAACGCCGAGGATCGGTACCGCGTGCTGCAAGGCGCCGTCCAGTTGACGGACAGTACGTTGTTTCGCACCGACGTGGTGCTGCCGGCGAACCTGACCGAAGGTGAATACGATGTAAGGCTCTTCCTTCTGCGCGACGGCGCTGTCGTGGCCACTCAGGAACGGACCATCTGGGTCCGCAAAGAGGGGCTGGAACGCTTTGTTTTCACGTTGGCGCATGAACAGCCGCTGCTTTACGGGCTGTTGTCGCTACTCATTGCCGGCATCGCGGGTTGGGCCGCCTCTGCGGCGTTTCGGCTGATCCGCTAAGATCAGTCTGCCTCGGCCAGCAAAGCCTGCAGATCAAGCCTGCCATTCGTCATCGCCAGCGACCCGTCGGGCGCACGCGGCCAGTCTGCCTCCGGGCGGTCGCGGTAAAGCTCGACCCCGTTGCCGTCAGGGTCGCTCAGGTAAATTGCTTCGGACACACCATGATCCGAAGCCCCGTCCAGGGGCCAGCCCGCATCGACCAACCGTTTCAAAACCTGGGCCAGCGCCTTGCGGTTCGGGAACAGGAACGCAGTGTGATAAAGTCCGGTGTGACCGGCGGGCGGTGGCGTCGCGCCACGGCTTTCCCAGGTGTTCAGACCGATGTGATGGTGATAGCCGCCGGCCGAAAGGAAGGCCGCCTGCGGGCCATAGCGCTGGGTCACTTCAAACCCGAGAATGCCCGAATAGAACGCAATCGCGCGGTCAAGCTCGGCCACCTTGAGGTGAATATGGCCAACACGGGTCTCGGGATCGATGGACATGACAGGTGCCTTTTCGCTTTCGTTGAAAACGAACGTATGACGTCAACCGCTCCCATCATACCCCGGTTTTCGCACAGACGCCCTGCGTCGGGGCGACTGTCAGCCTTTTTTCTTTGCGATCGCTGCCTCAAGCGCTGCGATCCGCAGTTCAAGCGCTGCATTCTCCTCGCGCGCTTTCTGCGCCATGGCGCGGGCAGCGTCGAACTCCTCGCGGGTGACGAAATCGCGTTCAGCCATCCAGCGGTCGATGAAGCCTTTCATCGCGGTTTCCGCTTCGGACTTGGCGCCCTGGGCCACGCCCATCGCGTTTGTCATCAGTTGGCTCATGTCGTCGAAGAACTTGTTGGGGGCTTTCATGGCAGGCGTCCTTTGATGCTTGCCCTTCTATATGGCCCAGCGCGGGCAAATCACAAGTCGGCGGGCGGCGGGCCGACAGGTTGACATCGAACGAAGCGCCCGCGACAACCGGGCAAGCCTCAGAAAGCCCGCCATGATCCCGTTTCCCGATATTTCCCCCGTGATTTTCGCCATCGAAGTGTTCGGCGTCACCCTTGCGCTGCGCTGGTATGCGCTGGCCTATATCGTCGGGCTCCTGATCGGCTGGCGGCTGGTGACGCGCGCGGTCAGGACCCCGGAATTGTGGGCCGGACCCGCGCAGATGACCGCCGAACAGGTCGAGCGTCTGCTGACCTGGGTGATCTTCGGCGTGATCCTTGGCGGCCGGGCGGGCTATGTGCTGTTTTATGACGACACGCCTCTCCTGTCGGACCCCCTTCATATCCTGCGCGTGTGGGAAGGCGGCATGTCGTTCCACGGTGGGTTTGCCGGAGTGATCGTCGCCGGGCTGATCTTCTGCAAGCGTGAAAAGATCCCGCTGCTGCCTGCCGCCGACCTGATGGCAGTTGCCGCGCCGACCGGGCTGCTGCTGGGCCGGCTGGCGAACTTCATCAACGCCGAGCTTTGGGGCCGGCCGACCGACATGCCCTGGGGCGTGGCCTTTCCCGGCGAGGCGGCGCAGACCTGCGCGGGCGTGGTCGGCGTCTGCGCGCGCCACCCGAGCCAGCTTTACGAAGCGGCGCTGGAGGGGCTTTTCCTTGGTGCAGCACTCCTGTGGCTGGGCTGGCGGCGTGGCTGGTTCAAGACGCCGGGGCGCCTTCTCGGTCTCTTTCTCGCAGGCTACGGCGCTGCGCGGTTTCTGGTCGAATTCGTGCGCCAGCCCGACGCGCAATTCGTCAGCGAAGGCAATCCGCTTGGCCTTGCCTGGCACATTGCCGGCTGGGGGCTGACGATGGGTCAGATCCTGTCACTGCCGATGATCGTGGCGGGCCTCTGGTTTCTGGCCCGCGCCCGTCGCCCATGACCGCGCTGGCCGACCTGCTTCGGGCGCGCATCAAGGCTGACGGGCCGATCACGGTGGCCGACTACATGGCCGCCTGTCTGCAACATCCCGAGCATGGCTATTACGCTACCCGCGACCCCTTTGGCGCGGCAGGCGATTTCATCACCGCGCCTGAAATCAGCCAGATGTTCGGCGAGGTGCTGGGCCTGTGCCTTGCGCAGGCATGGCTTGACCAGAACGCCCCCGCGCCCTTCGCTCTGGCCGAGCTTGGGCCGGGGCGCGGCACGCTTATGGCTGACATCCTTCGGGCTACCCGAAGCGTTCCGGGGTTTCATGCCGCGGCGCAGGTGGTCCTGGTTGAAACATCGCCAACCTTGCGCGCAGCGCAGGCCGAGCGGCTTGCCGGCCTGACGCCGGTCTGGCTGGACCGGGCTGCAGATCTGCCCGACCTGCCGCTGTTCCTGATCGCCAACGAATTCTTCGATGCCCTGCCAATCGACCAGTTCCAGCGCAGCGCCGCAGGGTGGCATCAGCGTCTCGTCGGGGTGCAAGACGACCGGCTCGTCTTCGGACGCTCACCTGCGCTGCCGAACGATGCGCTCGGGCCACGCTTTGCCGACGATCCGCCCGGAACCGTGGTCGAAATTTGTCCCGGCATGCCGCCCATCGCCGCCGTCATCGGCCAGCGCATCGCGGCGCGGGGCGGTTCTGCGATCGTCGTCGACTACGGCGGCTGGCGGTCGAAGGGCGATACGCTGCAGGCGGTCCGCAGGCACGGGCAGGAAGACCCGCTCGCCAATCCCGGGGCTGCCGACCTCACGGCGCATGTGGATTTCGAGGCGCTTGCCCTTGCCACTGCCCTGCCGCACAGCGGCTTGACCGATCAGGGCCCCCTTCTCAACCGCCTCGGAATAGCGCACCGGGCCGAACATCTTGCGGCAGGTCTGGCCGGCGACCGGCTGGAAACCCACCGCGCTGCACTTCACCGCTTGACCGATCCGCGCGAAATGGGTTCGCTCTTCAAAGCCATCGCCTTTCACGCCCCCGGCACGCCTGCCCCACCCGGTTTTGATCCTCCGCATGCTTGAAGCCATTACCAGCCCCGCCCTCTCCGCCCGCCATGGGTTCTTCACCCGCAAGGGAGGAGCGTCCTCCGGCATTTTTGCGGGCCTGAACTGCGGCACTGGGTCCAGCGACCAGTCGGAAGCCGTTGCAATCAACCGCGCAAGGGTAGCCGAGGCGATGGGCACAGCGACCGATGCGCTTGTGTCGCTGCATCAGGTCCATTCGCCGGATGTCGTGGTGGTGACCGAACCCTTCAGCGACCGGCCCAAGGCCGATGGAATGGTGACGGCGACGCCGGGCCTTGTGCTTGCGGTGCTGACCGCCGATTGCCAGCCGGTGCTTTTCGAAGATTCCGCGGCCGGCGTCATCGGCGCGGCGCACGGCGGCTGGCGCGGCACCTTCGACGGGGTTCTGGAGGCCGTCGTCGACGCGATGGAGCGTCTGGGTGCCCGGCGCGACCGCATCGCTGCGGTCATCGGGCCAACGATCAGCCAGGCCGCCTACGAGGTCGGTCCCGACCTGTTCGAGAAAATCACCGATGATGATCGCGATGCGACCAGATTCTTCGCACAAGGGCGCAGCGACCGGATGATGTTCGATCTGCCATCCTACGGGCTCTATCGGTTGCGCCGGGCCGGGGTAGGTCACGCGGAATGGACCCGGCATTGCACCTACAGCGATCCCGACCGCTTCTATTCCTACCGCCGCACCACGCACCGGAGAGAGGCCGACTACGGCCGGCTCCTGTCGGCAATCCGGCTTTGAGGCCGGACGTTCCGGCGGAAAAGCCCGCATTGTTGCATCACTTGGCCCAATCGCCGCCGCATTCAATGACAACGGTGAGGGCATCACATGACACCGGAAAACCAGACCAAGCGCCGCTGGCTTCAGTCGGTTCTCAGCTCGGTCGACGAGAAAATTCCAACGCGCGAGTTTCCGCAGGAAGTCCGGCAGGAAATCCAGCCGCGCCCGGTGTCCAAGGGATTCGCCCTGCGCATCAGGTTGGCCACCCGCACGGCCACCGCCGCGCACTGACCGATCTCAAGCGGTCTTGGCCAGTCGCGCTTCCAGCACGTCGAACGGCAGGCCGGGCTCATCCTTGGCGCAGCGAATGACCAGGCTTGTCTTTACGTTGGCGACATGTTCGGCCTTCAGCAGCTGCTCGGTCAGAAAGCTTTGAAAGCTGGACAGGTCCGGCGCCACGCATTTCAGGATGAAGTCGATCTCGCCGTTCAGCATGTGGCACTCGCGAACCAGCGGCCAAGCGCGGCAGCGCGCCTCGAAGCCCGCCAGATCCGCCTCGGCCTGGCTGTTCAGCCGCACCATGGCGAACACCTGAACCTCGAATCCCAGTTCGCGCGCGTCGATGTCGGCGTGATAGCCCTTGATGTATCCCGCCTCTTCCAGCGTCCGCACCCGGCGCAGACAGGGCGGCGCCGAAATACCCACCCGGCTGGCCAGTTCGACATTCGTCATCCGCCCGTCGGCCTGAAGTTCCGCCAGGATTTGTCGGTCGATCGGGTCGAGTTTGTGTCCGGCCATCTTTGTCTCCAATTGCCTATTGGTCTTACGTTGCGGCGGGCTTGCGCGCAATAATATTTCAACCTCGCGCAATTTCCTGCGCCAGACATGTCGCGGCTGCAGGCCCGCATTGCGGGGCTTTCCGCTGCGCTGGCGCACGACTATATCGGTAGCGCGAATGACATGGGCGGAGGTCAAGATGGGCAACACACGGCACACAAGGGTTCTGATCATCGGCTCCGGCCCGGCAGGCTACACCGCAGCGGTGTATTCCGCCCGCGCCATGCTTGAACCCCTGCTCATTCAGGGCCTGCAACCCGGCGGTCAGCTGACGATCACCACCGAAGTGGAAAACTGGCCCGGCGATACGCATGTCATGGGGCCCGACCTCATGGTGCGGATGCAAGCCCATGCCGAGGCGATGGGGGCCGAGGTGATCTCCGATTACATCACCAGCCTTGACCTCAAGCACCGCCCCTTCGTCGCCACCTCCGACAGCGGCACCACCTACACCGCCGACGCGGTCATCCTGGCGACGGGCGCGCAGGCCAAATGGCTGGGCCTTCCGTCCGAGGAAAAGTTCAAGGGCTTTGGCGTCTCGGCCTGCGCGACCTGCGATGGGTTCTTCTACCGTGGCAAGGAGATCGTCGTGATCGGCGGCGGCAATACCGCCGTGGAAGAGGCGCTCTTCCTGACCAACTTTGCCTCAAAGGTCACACTGGTCCACCGCCGCGACAGCCTGCGCGCGGAGAAGATCATGCAAGACCGGCTCTTCAAACACCCGAAGGTCTCGGTCGTCTGGAACAGCGAGGTTACCGAGGTCCTCGGCGACGAAGCGCCGCTCGGCGTTACCGGGGTGCGCACCCGCAATGTGCAGACCGGGGCTGAGGCGATCATTCCCTGCGCGGGGTTCTTCGTGGCCATCGGCCACGCGCCGGCATCGGAACTGGTCAAGGACCAGCTGCCCCTGCATTCCGGCGGCTATGTCGAAGTGGAGCCCGGATCAACCCGCACCGCCATTCCCGGCGTTTTCGCGGCGGGCGATCTGACCGACCACATCTACCGCCAAGCGGTGACAAGCGCTGGCATGGGCTGCATGGCGGCGTTGGATGCCGAGAAGTTTCTTGCCGCGCAAGAGGCCGAGTTGAAAGCCGCGGAATAGGCGTCTGCCGTCACCGCCGGTTCATCGACCGCTTCCGCGCCGGAAGGGCGCCGGCGTGATCAAGGGCACCGGACGGGTTGGTCCGCTCGCCCGTGTCCGCGAGATTTGCCTTGCCGTCGCTTGCGTCCGGGTCGGTTGGGGGCAGAGCAGCGCCATCTTCGATCATTGGGTTCGGCGCTTGTTCGCCCTTTGACTTGAGTGTCATCGCCTTCTGGGCAAGGTCTTTCTGGCTGGGTTTGTCATCCATGTCATCCTCCTCTGCGGTGGCCAAATCTGGGGGGGTTGCGCCTTTGCGGTTGTCCTGTTCCTCATCGACGTGGTGCTTGAACAGGATGCCGGCGGTGTTGGGGTCGGTCGCGTCGGGGCGGTCGCTCATCGCCTGCTCCTGTCGGGATAGGGCTGCTATGACAAGCCCTCAGCGCTGCAAGGGTTCCGGGAAATCGTCAGATGCCGGACAAATGTTCTGGAAACGGGCCGAACCCGTGGCAATTCAACCCTTTCTTCCCGGATTCAAGTTGCGCTCGCTTGAACTCCGCCGCCTTCCCGCGCTACTGCCGCGCCGAACGGTGGATGGCCCGCCGATCCTTTGCACGGGTGTTTTCGATGGCGATGCCGAACCTTGTCCCTATCCCGGAGCTTTTTGTTTCCTCGGAGTCCGCACAGAAGCTGAAGGTCGAGGCGGGAAACCTGCCCTCGTGGGATCTGACGCAGCGTCAGGTCTGTGATCTGGAACTGCTGATGAACGGCGGCTTCTTCCCGCTGAAGGGGTTCATGGGGCAGGCCGATTACGATGGCGTCGTGTCCAACATGCGCACCGCAGACGGCACGCTCTGGCCGATCCCGATCACCCTCGACGTCAGCGAGAAATTCGCCGAAGGCATCGAGCCGGGTCAGGACATCGCGCTGCGTGACGCCGAGGGTGTGATCCTCGCGATCCTGTCGGTCAGCGACAAATGGGTGCCGAACAAGGCGCTTGAGGCAGAAAAGGTGTTCGGTGCCGATGACCTTGCGCATCCGGCAGTGAACTACCTGCACAACACGGCCGGAAAGGTCTACCTTGGCGGCCCGATCACCGGCATCCAGCAGCCGGTGCATTACGATTTCAAGGCCCGCCGCGACACGCCGAACGAATTGCGCGCCTTCTTCCGCAAGATGGGCTGGCGCCGCGTTGTCGCGTTCCAGACCCGCAATCCTCTTCACCGCGCGCATCAGGAACTGACGTTCCGCGCCGCGCGTGAGGCGCAGGCAAACCTCATCATCCACCCGGTCGTCGGCATGACCAAGCCGGGCGACATCGACCACTTCACCCGCGTGCGTTGCTACGAGGCCGTCCTCGGCCAATACCCTACCGCCACCACAACGATGAGCCTTCTCAACCTCGCCATGCGCATGGCCGGCCCGCGCGAGGCGCTTTGGCACGGCATCATCCGGCGCAACCACGGCTGCACCCACATGATCGTGGGACGCGACCATGCCGGTCCGGGCAAGAACTCCCAAGGCAAGGATTTCTACGACCCCTACGCGGCACAGGAACTGTTCAAGGAACACGCGGCCGAAATCGGCATCGAAATGGTCGATTTCAAGCAGATGGTCTATGTGCAGGAAAAGGCACAATATTATCCAGTCGATGAAGTGCCGGAAGGCTCCACTGTGCTGGACATTTCCGGCACCGAACTGCGCCGCCGTCTGCGCGAAGGGCTGGAAATCCCCGAATGGTTCTCGTTCCCCAACGTCGTCGAAGAACTGCGCCGCACCTCGCCCGCGCGGTCGAAGCAGGGTTTCACCGTGTTCTTCACCGGCCTGTCGGGTTCTGGCAAATCCACCATCGCCAACGCCCTGATGGTCAAGCTGATGGAAATGGGCGGCCGCCCGGTCACGCTTTTGGACGGTGACGTCGTGCGCAAGCACCTGTCGTCCGAACTTGGCTTCTCGAAGGAACACCGCGACCTCAACATCAAGCGCATCGGCTATGTCGCGTCGGAAATCACCAAGAACGGCGGCATCGCAATCTGCGCCCCGATTGCCCCCTACACCGCCACGCGCCGCGCCGTGCGCGAGATGATCGAGGCTTTCGGCGCCTTTATCGAAGTCCACGTGGCCACCAGCATCGAGGAATGCGAGCGGCGCGACCGCAAGGGCCTCTACAAACTGGCGCGCGAAGGCAAGATCAAGGAATTCACTGGCATTTCAGACCCTTATGAGGCCCCCACGCAGGCCGAACTGGTGGTGGATACGCAGGATGTCGATGTCGACCATTGCGCCCATCAGGTGCTGTTGAAGCTGGAACAGATGGGCC
>LNFM01002498.1_pt1 | contig 38432 bp, 31 predicted proteins | sample 596031 | NCBI WGS metagenome assembly LNFM01 (sample SAMN04254537, study PRJNA301005) | activated carbon metagenome | isolation source: dual media filters at the Ann Arbor, Michigan drinking water treatment plant | place: USA: Ann Arbor | reverse complement strand
GGTCAACTAATGCAGGCTAATCCCATCGCACTAGGAGTCATGAAGGCTAATGATGAGTACTGATGTAGCAGTGTTGCAAGCAAATGCTGCGTTGAGTGTTGAGCAGTTCAAGCAGGTCTTGCCAGAGAAGATGCGCAAGTCTGTGTCTGTTGAAGTGTTGAACACGCTGAACCAGATGCTTGCCGAGCCTGATATGTGCGAGGCGTACCGGGATAACCTGATCGGTTATACCTCGGTGATGAATGACGGCAAGTTCAAGCTTGAGAGTTATGTGCTGGCTGTCAAGTATGTCAGCTTTAAACTCATGGGCTGTACGAACATTGATGCGTTCAGTAAGACATTCCCTGACAAGATTAGCCGATGGACTGCGCAGGGCGTGGCCAGTAAAGACATGGCCTCTTATGTCACGTCCTACAACAAAAGCAAACTGGTCAACCTAATTCTCGAACAGACACTCATCCCGACTCACGTACTGAATGCCGACGTATACCAGAAGGCGATCAACGTACAGGTTGAGCTGATGACTTCTGCAACGAGCGAGAAGGTGCGATGCGATGCGGCCAACTCTTTGCTCACTCATCTGAAGGCTCCCGAGAAAACCAAGTTGCAAATCGATCTGAACGTGGGTGGGGGCGATAACATTGCTGCTCTGCGTGAGAACGTGGCGGCGTTGCGTGATGTGCAGCTTCAGCTTATTCAGAGTGGACAGATGACTGTTCAACAAGTTGCAGAACGTAAGATGTCATTCACTGAAATCGAAGACGGCCAGGTGGTCAACTAATGCAGGCTAATCCCATCGCACTAGGAGTCATGAAGGCTAATGATCAGGACTTTGTTCCATCATTAGTCAAGACTGTTGAAGATTGGTTGAATGGAGTCAACTATGACTACTCTTCTCCGTACTTACCCAGTGGGTTTGCCGTAGAGTTCGTTGACTTCATCAAGCTGGTGAACGGCGGGGAAGGCGAAGAGAACAAGACGCCCGTACTTCACTTGCGCATGCTGGATCAGATCGGTGAAGGCGAAACTCGTGTGGCGAACATGGTGTTCCGGGGTGCGGCCAAGACCACACTCATGGGCGAGTACCTGTTCCTCTACCTCGGCGTGTACGGGGAACTGCCGGGGTTCGGCAAGATCGAACTGGCTTTGTACGTGTCGGACTCCATCGACAACGGCGTCAAGAACATGCGGAAAAACCTTGAGTTTCGCTATGACAACTCAGAGTTCCTGCGAAAGTGGATACCTAAAGCAGAGTTCACTGACATTCGTTGGAAGTTTACGAACATTGATGGCAATGTGTTCATCGTTAAGGGTTACGGTGCGAAGACTGGTGTTCGTGGTAGCAAAGAGATGGGTAAACGCCCACGTCTGGCGGTACTCGATGACCTTATCAGTGACGAAGATGCACGTTCTGCAACAGTGATTGCTTCTGTTGAAGATACTGTGTACAAAGCTATTGACTACGCGCTTCACCCTGAACGTAACATGATCATCTGGTCGGGTACTCCGTTCAACGCCAAAGACCCACTGTACAAAGCAGTCGAGTCGGGTGCGTGGAAAGTGAACGTGTATCCGGTGTGCGAGAAGTTCCCCTGCTCACGCGAAGAATTCAAAGGCGCATGGGAAGATCGATTCACCTATGACTTCGTAAGCCAGAAGTACAAGTCAGCTATGCTTGCTGGTAAGGTAGAAACCTTCAACCAAGAACTGATGCTGCGAATCATGAGTGATGATGACCGACTGATTCAGGATGGTGATCTGCGATTCTATGACCGTGCCACGTTCATGAAGAACAAAGGTACGTTCAACTTCTATATCACCACTGACTTTGCAAACTCGCAACGCAAGTCGGGCGACTTCAGTGTGCTCACAGTCTGGGGTGTCAATCATAAAGGTGACTGGTACTGGGCTGATGGAGTATGCCAACGGCAGGACATGGGCAAGAACATCGAAGATCTGTTCCGATTGGCTCAGCGATGGAAGCCACTCGGTGTTGGTATCGAAGTCAGTGGCCAGCAAGAAGGTTTCATTCCGATCATCCAAAAGGAAATGATGGAGCGGAACATCTACTTCAACATGACTAGTGAAGGTAACAGTAACCGTCCGGGCATCCGGCCAACGACCAACAAGCTCGAACGATTCATGGTAGTTGTTCCTTGGTTTAAGCTGGGCAAGTACTACTTCCCTCAGAACATGGAACATCACGAGTGGATGAAAGAGTTCATGACGGAAGTCGGTCTTGCGTCTTCCTCTGGCTTCCGTTCCAAGCACGATGACGTATTGGATACGGTGTCTATGACTGCACTGATGAAAGCGGTCGAACCTTCAGCGTCGCACGATGTGCGATACAATGAAGACCTAGACATTTGGGAACCTGATGAGAAGGAACCCGATCACTCGTGGCAAAGGAGCTACATCGTATGATCAAGATGCAAGAAGTAATTGATCTGCTTACTGATTGCGAGTTGGGCAATTTGCTCTACGTAGACGCAGACACTAAGCAGATCAATCAGGACACTCTGCCCAAGTTGATTCGTTCGATCAACAACGGCGTGCTGGATCTGCATAAGCGTTTCATGTTGAAAGAAGGCTCGATCACTATTGATCTTGACCCAGCTATCCATCGTTATTACCTGCGTGCCATGTACCAGTTGGACAATGGCAAGCCGAAAGCTGGACTGGTTCAGTACATTCGAGCTGGCGATGACAAGCTGAGTCCTCAAGCCATTCTCAAAGTGGAACGTGTTCTTGATCACAATGGTGTTGAACTTGAGATCAATGAAATTGGTTCACACTATGGTGTGATGACGCCTGCTGCTGACATCCTTCAAGTACCGGACAAAGTGTTAGTGGAGTGTAAAGTTCCGTATCTAGAACTTAAATTCCGCATGGCACCGAAGAAACCGGTGGTTTGTTTGGATGATATGGAAGAATGGTGTTGCCTTGATGTGGATATTCCATATACTCACCTCCAAGCCCTCATCTGGTACGTGGCTAGTCGCTCTCATACCTCTATTGGTTTTGCAGAGAACACCACTAACGAGTCGAACAACTACTCGAATAAGTATGAGATGGAATGCGCGAATCTTGATTCGCAAAATTATCGAGTCGATCAGCAGGGACAGAATGATCGCTTGGTGCGAGGTGGGTGGGTATAGGGTGAATGGGGGCCAAGGATGGCCCCCTTCTTGTTACTGGACTTCGGCAATATCTTCGAAAGCGAAGTGATGCTCGATTTCTGGCGTGTAGACTTCGACGTTACCGTCTTCCCCTACTACGATCCAATCGCCGGTCGTAGCCAGCAAAGTCCAACCCAGCACACCATGAGCAAGACCGAGCTTGATGCCAGTCTCACCTTGGACTAGCGGTTCTTCCTTAACTACGATTGGCAAAGTGCCAAGCAGCTGTGTCAGAGCTTCCTGCATACCGACGAAAGTGTCCGGAACTTTGAAGCCCCGTACTTCGATTGGTTTCAGTGGGCGCAGGCGTTTGATTTCAATAGTCACTCTTGTATCTCCGTATAGCCTTTATGGAAGACATCCTTTGGTGACCAAGAGATGTAGCCTTCATGGTCTGGATGGTTTTTCTGGCCACCGTCGATGTACTCGACTAAGTAACCTTCATCAGTGCCGTCTTCATCTTCAGGAAGAATCCAGCCCCGATATTCGTTGTACTCCGCACGGTTCATAGGGCGTGCGAGTACTTCTTTGTGACAGATAAACCGTTTCATGTTGGTACTCCTAGTTGTATCGTACAGTGCTTACGACATGCTAAAGTTAGCCCACATTTTGTAGCTATGCACTATGGTTTCCTCGTGGTCACGAAGAGAAAGGAATAATGAGCCAAAACGACAACGAAATTCCACCAGTTATGTCGGAGCCTGTGCCTCCGCTAACTGATTGGAGTCATGAACCGAAGCTCAGTGCTTTGGTACAGGACTATGACGAAGCGCGTCGTGTAACCAATGTAAACATCAGTGAGATCAACGGGTGGCTGGACTACTACCACGTTCGTGGTCTGGCTAAACCGAAGGTGCCAGCTGGTAATTCGGCTGTTCAACCCAAGCTGATCCGCAAACAAGCTGAATGGCGTTACGCTGCTCTCAGCGAACCTTTCCTTTCGTCGCCAAACATCTTCGAAGTCAATCCGACTACCGCAGAAGATGCAGCAGCTGCTCGCCAAAATCGCATGGTGTTGAACAATCAGTTCGACAACAAGCTGAACAAGCAGCAGTTTATCGATGACTACGTGCGTGCTGGTGTAGACGAAGGCACGATCATCGTAAAAGTTGGCTGGGACTTCAAGACTGAAACCGTTAAAGAACAACAGGTTACCTATGACCTTGTTGTTGATCCTGCTTGGCAGGAAGCTCTTCAAGAAGTCGATGCTATCAAGCAGCAAGATCCTTCCCTGTATCCAGAAGTTCCTGAAGAACTGCGTGTAGCTTATGAGAACTCCGTCAAGGATGGCGTTGTCTACCGTGCTGTACCGTCCGGCAGTACGCCTGTCGATGTTGAGAAAACCCTCACTAACCAGCCTACCCTGAAGGTGTGCGACTACCGCAACGTGGTTATCGATCCAAGCTGTGGTGGTGATATTCGCAAGGCGAAGTTTGTTGTTGAGCTATTCGAGAGTTCTCATGCCGAGCTGAAGGCTGACGGGCGTTACAAAAACTTGGATCGTATCAACGTAACTTCTCAAGACATCTTAGCGGAGCCAGATTATGCAAGCCCAAACGAAAGTGTGCGAAATTTCAACTTCACTGACAAAGCCCGTCGCCGTTTGGTTGTACATGAATACTGGGGATTTGTTGATATTGACAACAGCGGTCGTCTTCAGTCTATTGTCGCTGCGTGGGTAGGAGCAGTACTCATCCGAATGGAGCTGAGTCCTTTCCCAGATGGCCAGCTCCCATTCGTTCTAGTCCCATACCTTCCACGTAAAGGCACACTTTACGGTGAAAGTGACGGTTCCCTCCTGATCGATAACCAGAAAATCATCGGTGCCGTAACTCGCGGCATGATTGATGTGATGGGTAAATCGGCCAATGGTCAGATGGGCGTTATGAAAGGCGCTCTCGACATTACGAACCGTCGCCGGTTTGATCGTGGTGATACCTACGAATTTAACCCAGGCACTGACCCTCGTTCTGCGATCTTCATGCACACGTATGCTGAGATCCCTCAGTCTGCCCAGTTCATGCTGAACCTTCAGCAAGTAGAAGCCGAGTCGATGACTGGTGTGAAAGCATTCAGCTCGGGTATCTCTGGTGCTGCTCTGGGCGATACAGCTACTGGTATTCGTGGTGCTCTCGATGCAGCATCCAAGCGTGAGCTTGGTATTCTTCGCCGTTTGAGTAATGGCATGATTGAGATTGGTCGCAAGATCATCTCGATGAACTCTGCTTTCCTCGAAGACATTGAAGTTGTACGAATCACCAACGAAGAGTTTGTCACTGTACGTCGTGATGATTTGAGTGGTTCGTTTGACCTGAAGCTGTCGATCTCTACTGCTGAAGAAGACAATGCCAAAGTCTCTGATCTGAGCTTTATGCTTCAGACCATGGGGCCGAACATGGATTGGGGAATGAACTCCATCATCTTGGCTGAGATCGCTGAGCTGAAGAAGATGCCTGATCTGGCACGACGTATTCGCCTGTACCAACCGCAGCCTGATCCTATTGCTGAGCAGAAGGCCCAGTTGGAACTTGGTTTGCTGCAAGCACAGATTGAATCCGAGCGTGCGCGTGCTGCTCACTACGCAAGTGGTGCTGGTTTGCAGGTTGCTAAGTCTGGTACAGAACAAGCTAAAGCCCGTGCTTTGGGATCTCAAGCTGATCTGGCTGACTTGGAATTTGTTGAACAAGAGAGCGGCGTAACACAGGAACGTGCTCTACAACAAACTGCTAAACAAGCCGAATCACAAGGTCGTCTAGCTGTTCTGCAAACTTTCTTGAACAAACAAGAAGAAGCAGTAACAGCAAGGACTACCCAACGATAAATAAGTTGGTTATAGTTGCGTCACCCTAACCGGTGACGCAAGTCACTAACCACTACCAAGCGAGTAAAGAACAATGAGCAACGTCGAACACGAAATTGAAGTTACCGTTAAACAATGTGAAGAAACCATCGCAGTCGGTAATGCACTGAATCGTCTTTACACCAACCCGGATTTCAAGCGTGTTGTTCTCGAAGGTTATTTCAAGGATAACGCTGTACGTCTGGTACACGCTCTGTCTGAGCCGGCTATCTCCCACAGTGCTGAGCTGAAGGCTCGTACCATTGGTGAGATGGAAGGTATCGGCGCACTGCGTGGTTACTTCGACTTCATCGACCGTTCGGCCAAGCAAGCTGCCGTAACTCTGGAAGCCAACAACCACGAACTGGAACTGGTTCGTCGTGAAGCTGAAGAGGCCGGTGAATAATGGACGACAATTTCCTGAGCATGCCAGACGACCAGCTTCCTGAGTTCGCTGCCGCTGAACAGCAAGCAATGGAACGAGCGTCTGCCGCTGCTACTACTGCCGAAGTTGAAACTCCAGCAGCTACTGTTGAAGCTGCTGAAACTCAACAAGAAGTTTCCCCTGCTGCTGAACAAGCAGCTCTGGAAAACGCAGCTGCAACTGCAAAAGATGATGACGATGACGCCGGTGATGCAGGCGTCGTAGTTGAAGAAGAACACAACGCACTGAATGATCCTGACGATGCTGTGCAGGTTCCAGTCGTTAAAGCTGAAGCTGATAAAGCTAAGGCTAAAGAAGATCCAGCCCCGGAAACCGAGCCTGAAAAGGATAAGACCAAGGTCGATGAACCAACTGCCGCAACAGTTGAAACCGATCCAGCATCTTTTCAGACTAAAATTCTGGCTCCCTTCAAAGCCAATGGCCGCGAGATGCAGGTCAAAGATGCTGATGAAGCCATCCGCTTAATGCAGATGGGGGCTAATTACAATCTCAAGATGGCTTCGTTGAAACCCCAACTGGGTATGATGCGCCAACTTGATGAAGCAGGTTTGCTGAACCCAGAAGCGGTCGCTAACGTGATCGATCTGCTGAAGCACAAGAATCCGGCTGCTATCGCCCAACTGGCGAAGAATGCTGGTGTCGATCCTCTCGATGTCAGTGAGGAAGATGTAAAAGGTTATGTTCCGAAACCTGAAGTAGTGAACGAAACACGCATTGCTCTGGAAGAGACACTGGACGAAATCCAGTACCTCCCTTCGTATCAACGAGTGATCCAAGCTACCAAGGGGTTTGATGCTGCATCCAAGGGTTTGATCTCTCAGCATCCGCACGTACTGAAGTTCTTTGAGCAACACATGACTCAAGGGATCTATGACGTGATTGATGCCGAGGTCAATCGTCGTAAGGCACTGGGTTCCCTGCCCGCGAGTACCCCGTATCTACATGCTTACAAGCAGGTAGGTGATGAACTAGACCAACAAGGTGCGTTTGCTTCCTTGGTTCAAGCTAAGGCCACTGAACCAGCTGTCAAAGCTCCCGCTGTTGTCGTTAAGAACGTCACTGCTGCTCCTGTAGCTAAAGATCCGGCTGTGAGTCAACGTCGCAAAGCGGCTGCTACTACCGCTTCCGTTCCGAGTACTAAGTCTACTGATCCGATGATTAATGCATTGGCTATGTCCGACGAAGACTTTGAACAAAACGCCAAACTGCACATGAATTTCCCTCGATAAAGGAATAGAGCGATGTCAGCTCCTGATCCGTACCAAGCTGCACAGTATAAAGACCCTGCTAATGGCGTTGAATCCAGCGTCGGCCCGCAGGTACACACCAGTTACTGGATGAAGCAAGCCCTGATCGATGCGCGTAAAGAAGCGTATTTTGGTCAGCTGGCTGAAGTCTTCTCGATGCCGAAGAACTTCGGTAAAGAGATCGTGCGTATGCACTACATCCCGATGCTGGATGACCGCAACATGAACGACCAAGGCATCGACGCCGCTGGTGCGACCATTACTGCTTCGCAGTATTACGTCCAACTGGCCTCGGATGGGTATTCGTTCGCTGTCGAAGCTGATGCAACCGCTGCTGCTGCTGCTGTCAACGCCATCGAAGCTGGCACTGCCGTTAAATCCGGTGCTGTTACTCCGTGGCTGGTTACCTTCTCGAAGGTAGCTCTGAAAGCTGCAACGCTGGCCCAGGCTCAAGCCGTATTGGCCGCTGTGCCGGGTTCTTCGTCCCGTCAAGGTTCCGGTAACCTGTACGGTTCGAGCAAAGACGTTGGTTCCATCGTCGGTAAAATGCCCACTCTGACGGAAGTCGGTGGTCGTGTGAACCGTGTTGGCTTCAAGCGTGTCCTGCTGAAAGGCAAGCTGGAAAAGTACGGCTTCTTCCGTGAGTACACTCAGGAAAGCCTCGACTTCGATAGCGATGCTGAGCTGGAAATGCACGTGAACCGTGAAATGCTGAAAGGCGCTAACGAGATCACTGAAGCTCTGCTGCAAATCGACCTGTTGAACAGTGCTGGTGTGGTTCGTTATCCGGGTGCTGCTACCCAAGATGCCGAACTGGGCTTCGGTCACGAAGTTACCTACGACGATCTGATGCGTCTGAACATCGACCTGAACAACAACCGTGCTCCGTCCGGCACCAAGATGATCACTGGTACTCGTTTCATCGATACCAAGACCATTCCGGGTGCTCGTCCGCTGTACGTTGGCTCTGAGCTGATTCCGACCCTGCGTGCGATGAAGGATAGCCACGGCAATCCGGCGTTCATCTCCATCGAGAAGTACGCTGCTGGTGGTAACACCTTCCTTGGTGAAATCGGTGCGGTGGATCAGTTCCGTATCATCGTCAACCCAGAGATGTTCCACTGGGCCGGTGCTGGTGCTAAAGTCGATCCAGTAGCAGATCCGTTCCACGATATGGCCGGTCGTTACACCGTGTTCCCAATGCTGTGCATCGCGTCCGAAGCGTTCACCACCGTTGGTTTCCAAACCGATGGCAAGAACGTCAAGTTCAAGATCTACAACAAGAAGCCCGGTGAAGAAACTGCCGACCGCAACGACCCTTACGGCGAGATGGGCTTCATGTCCATCAAGTGGTACTACGGTTTCATGGCTTTCCGCCCTGAGTGGATCGCACTGATCAAAACTGTAGCGCGCCTGTAAGCAACAAAGTGTGAGTAAAGGCCAGGTCAAACTGGCCTTTATTTTAATGCTCTGACCCGGAGATGCCCGTATGTCCCTCGAAGATGCTCTGAAAGACGGCCCTGCTGCACAGCAGGAAGAAATCAAAGAGACTCCTGCTTCGGTTGATGAAACCATTCAGGATGCTGATGAACTGAACGATCTGCCGCAGCTGTCGGAGATCGAAGTTCTGCGTAAACGTGCCGATACTCTCGGTCTGCGTTATCGCTCTAACACTGGCGTGGACAAGCTCCGTGCCATGGTCAATGCGGCTATCGAAGGTGCCGAACCGGTTACCGACGACGAGCCTGAAGAAGAAGCCCCAGCGGCTGTGGTTGCACAAGTTGCAGCTCCCGCAGTAACTCAGGAAAACCCTCCAGTGACTGAAGAAGTAATCGTTCCTCGCGTTCTTTCGAAGCAAGCCCAGCGTGCTGCTGCTCGCGAAGCTGCTCGTAAACTGGTACGTGTGCGTATCACCTGCCATAACCCGCAGAAGACTGAGCACACTGGTGAGCTGTTTACCTTCGGCAACAGTGTTCTGGGTACTGTGAAGCGTTTCGTTCCATTTGAAGTGGAATGGCACGTTGAACAAGCCATCCTGAACATGATTCGTGCGCGCAAGTACCAGTACTTCTACAACACCAAGGCCGGTGAGCGCACTGTGCGTACTTCGAAGCTGGTGAACGAGTTCTCCATTGAAGAACTGCCTTCGCTGACTGCAAGTGAGCTGAAAGATCTGGCTCAGCGTCAAGCGATGTCCAACGGTACTCAGGAGCAGGCGTAAATCATGGTTGGCCCTATCGAGGTAGATGATCTCACCACGGTAGCCTTAAATGGTACCGGGGTGTTCGACAAGCTTATGCAGACACTGCGTCTGCATCTCAAGGATGAGCACGATAAGGGCCGGCTCAAAGGTCAAGAGTACGCTAGCGTTCTCTCCAGCTCCTTTGCTGCAATCATGCAGAACGCTGTTCTGTTTCTGCTGCAAAAGGATGAGGCAGCTAACAAATCTGCCTTGATCCAAGCTCAGGTCAACTTGACCAATGAGCAGGCCAAGATGCCTGAAGCAGAGATCCGTCGTATTAACTCGCAGATTCTGTCTGCTGGTTTCGCTGATCTGCTGACGCAAGCTCAGACTGTTAAAGTCGAGAAAGAACAGCTGCAAGTCGAAGCTCAGACCACATTGTTGGGTAAACAAGTTGAGCAAGCGACTCAACAGATCCTGCAACTGCAACAAGAAATTCTGAATCTCGTAGCTCAAGAGTGTCTGCTTCGTGCTCAGTTTGATCTGACCATGGAACAGAAGCTGAACACCACTGCACAGACTGCACTTGTACAAGCTCGTACTTCCACTGAACGTGCGAACGTACTGGCTATTGGTGTTGATTTGGACTCGGTGATCGGTCGTCAGAAAGCGCTGTATAAAGCTCAGTCTGATGGCTTCTTGCGTGATGCTGAACAGAAGGCTGCCAAACTGCTGATCGATTCTTGGAACGTGCGTCGTACTACCGACTCCGGTACAGTGGCTGACGGCACCAACAAGCTCTACGATCCATCGATTGGTCGTATGGTCGATAAGCTCATGGCAGGCGTAAACGCCTAAACGGGCAACTACTTAAAGGGAGCTTAGGCTCCCTTTGTTTTTTCTGGAGTACACATGGGATTTTTCAGTAGCAAGAAGAAGCTGGTGGTAAATACCACTGTGCAGCAAGTCTTTGAAGATAGTGCTATCCCGAATTCGATGCAGATTGGTGTAATCCAGAGCATCACTAAAGGGACGGATATTACTGGTGAGATACTCGAAGCGTTCTCTGGTTCTATTGGTATTCGTGCTGATATTGGTTACAACTGGGCCAAGCGCAATAACTATTACTGGGGCTTTCCAGCCAGCTCTACGCATTCAGCTATCGATGCTCGAACAGTAGTAGCTCAAACAATTGCAATGTCTGAAGGGCCAATTACTACGCTGTACAACAACTTCGGTTTGTTGAACTCGTTGCATTGGGCGTTTCAATATTGCTTGGACACTTGGAATTACAATCCAGCAACCAATGAGTTGCCCGGACTGACTGCCGTTAAAGACGGCACTGTGTACCTTGTCGATATTATTCCTGTGTACACAACTGACACTGCGGAATGGAATTCTGAACTTGCCACACTAGGTGTGCTGGATAACTGGGGCTATTCCCCGCGTTCTGGCTTTGCTCCAAGTCGCCCTTACAATCTTCTCGATGGTATCGGTCAGTATGCTGACCAATCGCCATATGAAGTAGATGCAGCAGCTGGTGAGGACTATATAAAGGTCTTCTACGAGTTCGTTAAACCAGATGGCACAATTCAAAGTGAGATGGTGACCGTACCTATCCTTGCTGATTTGGAAGAGGACTATCATCAAGTTCGCTACAAGCGTGCTAATGGCACGACTGGTTTCTTCACGTACTTGCAGAATGAAGGTACGTATCCTGCTATTGATGACATTTTCAGTGCTGATTTCACTGAGCTTGGCACTTACTTCCCGTGGGCGTATATGCGCTATGACGGTGAGAACGTGGACAACTTCAACACTGATGTCATCTGGGGCCAAGTCAAAGAGTGGTGCCAGTTCCTTGGTGTGGACGCACAGATGATTAATGATGCCGTGCATGAGGACGGTGAGGTCGATGACGTAGAGCAGGTGATCTGCTTCTTTGGCGTAAACCCCGGTACGCAAGACCAATCTGAGTTGCAGTACTTATTCAAGTACATGCTGAGCCTGCACACGAATAGCATTACTCAGCGCAATAAAGCTCAAGTAATTCAGGACTTCTTGGGTGACTACAGTAACTCACTTGATCAGCAACTGCTTATTCAAGATCGCTTTTTCAAGATGCGTTTTTCTTTTTCTGGTATCAAATACCAGCGAAAGACTGGCCGTGTTGTTGGTCTTGGCAAATACACAGGAGAATTGGTCACTGCAACTAATAGTTCTGGTCAACGGCAAACAAGTCAGCCAGCTTATCGCTATCAGTACCAGATTCTTCCTTCTGTTTATGAGGAAGTAACTGTATTCAATCCAAACTTGTTCTATTCGATCAAGAGTGGCAAAGGACACACAGGTAAACCGGGCAGTAGAGAACTACTGTTTCCAGTAGACCGTGGCGTATTGGATAACATCTCTGTTAAAGACAAAGAAGTGATCCTTACACGCTCTCTGCACATGTGTGTAAACACCGTGCAAGAGATCAAGTCTTCTTGGTATTCGGGTACGTTCTTCCGTTGGATCATGATCATCATTGCTGTGATCATTACTGTGTACACCGCAGGTTCTGCTTGGCAATCTCTGGTAGCAGCTGCGTCATTGGGCGTAACAGCATTAGCGTTGGTAGTACTTGAATACTTGGCTTTGTCTATCGTTGCCAACTACGCAGTGAAACTGTTTGTTAAAGAAGTTGGTGCAGAGTTCGCTCTGATTGCTGCTGTTGCAGCTATGGCGATTGGTGCATACGGTATGAGCACCAACGCTACTTGGGGTGAGACACTGGTCAGCCTCAGCAGCAACATTGCCAAGACTTCAACAACTGCTTACACAGAAGAGCTGAAGAGCGGCTTTACTGACATGGCCAGCGATATGAGCTGGATGCAAAACCAGATGGATTCTCTGAACGAAACCCGTAAAGAACTGGGTCTTGCGTTTGAGTACTCTGGCCTCAGTGGTTTGGACTTCGTAGGTACTCGCCCGATGACGATCATGGGAGAATCGTCAGATGATTTCTACGCTCGAACCATTCATACTGGCAACATTGGCGCAACGTCTATGGGTCTTACCGAAGTGTTTGTCGATGCTAAACTGGCATTGCCAACCTTGAGTGATATGTTCAACGAGGACAATGAAAATGAGTTATCCCTACAGTGACTCCCCCATGACTATGGGGTTTAACTCGGAGCTGGATCTATCCAGCTTGGGTTCGTTTGGTCAGGTGCTTAACGGTATGGGCGGTGCAGGCACTGGTGCTGGAAGCACTGCCGTAAGCGTTGCTGATAACAGTGCAGGTGGTGGTCTGTCCGGTCTGATGTCTGGCTTTGGCAACATCTTTTCCAGTGGCAGCCTGTTTGGTAGTACTGAAGCTTCAGGCAAGCAAACGAGTGGCTGGGCGATGCCTGCCATTAATCTTGTGGCTGGTTTGCTCAGCATGCAACAAGGCAAGGAAGCTCAGAAGTTTGCAAAGAGCCAACTGGCTGAGAGCAAACGTCAGTTCGATATGAACTACGGTGCTCAACGTCAATCGATCAACACCGAGTTGGAAGATCGTCAACGTGCGCGTGTAGCCTCTGCTGGTGGCAGTGGTGCGTATGAAGATGTGAACACCTACCTCGACAAAAACCGGATCAAATAATGGCTGGCCCAATTACTTGGCGAAACATTGGCAGCAACGTATCTAACGTCAGTCCAGCTACATTGACTGCCGGAACTACGGGTGTTCGCCAGTTTTTGGATTCCCTTGGCACTGTCATTGCCGGTCAACAAGACCAAGCTTTGAACAATGCCAAGATCCAGCGTGAAGCCAACACGCAAGGCTATCTGGATCAGGTGGGCAATGCTTCTCTGGAAGACTTGACCAATCCTGAGTTTGTTGCCGGTTTGCAATCGCAGCGTGATGCACAAGGGCTGAATCTGGATCGTGATGCCACTCGCGATGCTGTGGCCAATCAAGTGGCCAAGTTGCAGAAGTCTGCCCTTGGTAATCAAGCGTTCAACGATGTTACGCAAGAAGTAGCTCAGCGTGGCGAAGTAGATCAATTGCGTACTAGGGCTGCTGCTGGTGACAGTGCAGGCGTTGATCAGATTCTGGCTCAGCGTGAATTTCATAACGAAGGCGAGCTTCGTAAGGAACTGGCTTCTGTTCAGGATAATTTGCAAACGCGCCAGTATCGCCAGAATGGTGAGATTCGAGCTGAAAATGCTGCTGATCGGGCTGCTGAATCGCATTCTCTGAGCATGACTTCTGCCCAGGAAAACCTTGCGTACAATCGTGAGGTTCGTGCTGATGCCCGTAAAGTGCGTGAAAACGGCAAGATTGCTGACAGTATTGTTGATGAAGTAGCTGACAGCTTCCAGAAGTCCCGTGCGTCTACCAATGAAATGCTACGTGGTATTGGTGCAGAAATGCAGCTGCCCACTGGTATGGATGGTTTGCCTGATCTATCTGCTGCTACTCCAGAGCAACGCACTGCCTATGAAACGGCAGTTAAAGAGTCTGGTGTACAAGCCAACCTGTCTGATACTGATGAGCGTCGTGCGCTTGTGGAGAGCATCGAGAAGGAAGGTCTTGGGCCAGAAGCTAAGAAGCGTGCTTTGAGTAACTGGGAAGTCAGCAAGAACCTGCGTGGTCTTACTCCAGAAGATGCTGCTAAAGCTGAAGCTACTGTGGCAGCTGCCAATGCTGGTATTGATCGCATCATCGAAGGACGTACTACGGACTTTGAACGTGAGTCGTCTCGCAACCCGTTCCTAGTTGCAAGCAAGACTCCGATTGCTGATGTGAACAAGTTGGTAGGTACACTGAACAAAGAAGGCTTTGGCACTGAGTCTGATCGTCGCGAGATCAACAATATGTTGATCAACTTTGCTACCAACGGCATGACTGTTAAAGGTGCTGATGGTCAAGAAAGTGCAGTGGTTGTTCCAACTGCAATTCTTGAAAACGCCATCAACACTGTAGGACGTGGCTGGATATATGATTCTCCGGATGATTTGGAAAAACGTATTACCAGTATCATGGCTGAAGACGGTATGCGCGAAATGGCGAAAGAAGCCCCAGTACTGCGTCAAGAGTTCTTGTCTGACATGGACAAGTTGAATAACGAGAAACTAGGTAATGCCGTTAAGGTAACCCGCTCGGCACAACGTGCTAAAGGTGTTACCATCAACCCTAACGATGTAGTAACTAGTGTTCTGAACCAGAGGTAATGATGGAAGATTTTGACCTTGATTCCTTTCTCGATCAACGTGCTCAAGTGGGAGCTGGTGATACACCAGCTTTCGATCCTCTGGATTATGCAGCTGTAGGTACTGTGCAACTCGCCGGTACGCAGAAAGCTTATGACCTTGATGGTCTGGCCGAAGCCAAAAAGCAGAATCTGGAAAACTCGTTGATCGGTAAGATGGGAATCGAGGCCGAGTCTTTCCTTGGTGACCAAGTAAACAAAGCTGCTTCATTGGTTTCTGGTGTTGGCCGACTCACAGGTGATCTGGCAACTCTGCCTTTGAACTACGGTGCAATGGCCCAACAGACCAGTGTTGAAGAATCTGCTATTCAAGCCTTCAACCGTATGCAAGCGGGCACTCCTGAAGAGGGTGACGAAGCGTTGCTTGCTGCTCCTTCGATTGGGAGTCCTGATGAACTTGTTCAGTCCAACTTGGAACGTCTACAAGCTGCACAACAACTCAATAAGTACGCTGGTAATGTGCGTGAGTTCTTCGATTGGTCGAGCATTGTTGATACGACTAATCGTGATGAGTTGTCATCTGACATCAAAGAATCAACTTCTCAGGGTGTTGAGCTTCTGCGTGAAGCCAGCGATTCCTTTGAACAAGGTGATTACATCGATGCTCTGCTTTCTGGTGCAGCTGGTGCTGTGCAAACAGTTGGTACTGCTGCGCCTGCGGCTGCAACCAATCCGGGTGCAGTGCTGGAATACGCAGCTGAAAACCTGCCTCAGTTACTGACTGCTGGTAAAAGTGTTGCTGCTGGTGTTGCAAGCAACGTCGGCTATGCAGCTGACCAACTTCGTGAAGGCTTCACCGAGTACGCTGAAGAGAACGCTGGCCAGATCCCTGAGCAAGCTGACCGTATCAAGATGACGGCTGCTGCTGCTTCCTTGGCTTTGGCTGAACAGGTCGGTGACCTTGGTGTTCTCAAAGCTACCCGTGGTGGCTCTGGTAACATTGCATCTGGTGTTGTCAGTGCCTCGTCTCGTGAAGGTGTGACCGAGGGTTATCAGACTTGGGCTGAAGCTCAAGCACAACTGAACGATGCCACTCTGGAAGAGATCATCGAAGGTGCCACCATTGGTGCTGCTGTCGGTGGTACGTATGCTGGTGCAGGCGCAACTGCTAAAGCTGTGCTGGATAAAGCCAATGAGGCTGCACTCAAGAACGAAGACAGTACTGCTCAACAAGCTGTTGTCGCAGAAGCTGCTGAAACTGGTGATGTGTCTGCACTGATCGATCCTACTTCTGATAGCTACAACCCAGAAGGTGCTGTGAGTGCTCTGCACAAACAAGTCCTGTCTGCTGAAGCTACTCCAGAAGTGATTGAATCTTCGTTGGCACAAGCTGACTCTATTGAGCAGGAACTGACAAAACAGGTCAGTGAAGCTGAGCAATCCGAGTTTCTGTTCAGTGAACAAGGGCAAGAGCGCATTGCAGCTCGTATTGCTGAAGTAGAGCAATCTCTGGCTGATGAAGCCAATCCTGATCGTGCTACTGCTGAGACTCAGCTGGAAGGTCTACGTGCTTTGCAATCACAGGCAGCCGAGCGTACCCCTGAAGATGTTCAGGCTCAGCAAGAGACTCTCGAAGGGCTGCGTTCTCGTTTGGCTTCCACTCGTGAGGCTGTTGCTCGCATGCAGATTGATGCCAGTCCGTCTGTTGAGCAGGTTCAAGAAACCGTTACCCAAGCAGCCAGTCCGGATCTGGAAGTAGCTCAGCCAGCAGCTGAAAAGCTGATGACGCTGACCATGACCAACCCTGATGTGGTTGACATGCAGCAAGTGCGCGAGCTGGCCAGCAATCCTGAATCTGGTTTGAATGATCAGCAGCGTGTTGCTCTGCGTTCGTTTGGCGAAGCACAAGCAGCTCTGAATGAGCTAAGTGATATTCCGGGTGTGCGTACTGACATTCAAACTGGTGGTGATGGCTTTAAAGGTCTGCCCCAGTATCGCAATGCTGTGCGTGTTGCTCTGGCTGGTGGCAATACCACTGCTGCACAAAGCCAAGTAGAAGCTCTGGCTTCGTTTGCTCAAAGCCGTGCTGCTAAGTTTGACGCTATCAGCGCTGCCTATGATCAAGTCAAAGGCACGAACAATACTGTTCGTCTGATGCGTGATGAAGCAGGTACTTGGGTAGAAGCCCCAGCGAATATGACTGCTCGCCAGCTGAAGTCTGCTGGTGGTGTGGAAGTGTCGGCTAAGTCCTTCAAACTGCGTGATGCTGTTGGCCTTGAGGCCACTGCACTCAGTCGTGCTGCTGAGTCCCTCAGCGCTTTGGTACAAGCAGCTCCGGTTCGTGATACTGCACCAGTGGAAACTGCTGCACCAATCACTGCTGAAGCTGTGACTGAAGCAGAAACTGCTCCAGTTGGAGAGGTGGCCACGCCCACTGCTGAAGAGATTGCACTCCCTGTCAGCGAAGAAGCTGCACCGGAGAGCGCCAATGCTGCTGCTCCTGTGGACGTAGCCGTAACTGGTGAACTGACTGCCATCCGTGAGGCTGGCGAAGTCCGTGGTCGTGAAGTGCCTTCTTCTGAGTATCAGCGTACCAATCTGGTTTCTGCTTTCTTCGAGCAGACTGCTGCTAAAGATGAAGGTGACACCAAGCGTCCGCTGGTTGAAGTTCCTGACTTTGCCAGTGCTGTACGTACTGGTCAGGTAAAAATAGCTGACTTTACTGGCATTGAAACATTCACTGCCCAGCAACAAGCAGCTGTGCGTCGTTTCTTTGGTTTCCAGAAACTGGCTAAGCCTATCGTTGAAGCTGGTTTGAAGCAGTATCAGTCCCGTACTGGTGTAGCTTCTGACTACTACTTCCGTGACTATGCCCAGTTCCTGATCAAGCCTGACGGCACTATCGATGAAAACCTCATTACTGCTATCTCTTATGCAGCGTTCTCTTGGGCAAATGATGCTGCCGGGAACCTGCGTAATACCGATGCTGGTATCAATGCGATCTTGGGTCGTGACAGTGATGAAGCTGTCGAGCCTGCTGCCTACAAGCGTCTATCTACTATCGGTACTCGTGACCGTGTAGTGATGTCGCAGATGGGAGCTAAAGCTGTGCAAGTGCTTGGTCTGAATACTCTGGCGAATGCTCCAGCGAACGAGCGTGCTCGTCTTGAAGCTTCGCTGGGTGCTCATGCCATGCAGTTGCTGATCAAATCTGGTTTGGCCAAGCGTACTGCTCTGTCTGATACCGAACTGCAAACCCTGATGGCTTCCAGTGAACCGGGTAACCCACGGGTTAAGCATTTCTTCTTGGCACCTACCAGTGAAATGGTGGACGGTCGTTTGACTCCATCTGCTCTGGCCAAGTCTTTCCGTGAGGCCACTGTCGGTTCTCAGTCGGTACTGGACAAGTTGTTTGGTAGCGACCAAGGCAGCACTGAACCTTCGTTTGAGCCTGCTCCTTTCAATCAGCAGTTGGCTAAACGTACCCAACAGGAAGTGCCATCGAAGCTGGCTGACATTCTGAAGAAAGAAGGCGAGCGTGCTCACTTCCTGCGTCAGGATATGTGGCAAGTCTGGGGCAACCTGAGTTCGGATGCTCTGTACAAGATTGCTGGCGTGGTTGATACCACTGATGTTCCTACTCACCAGTTCAACCGTGCCAGTCGCGAAGCCAAGAATGATGGCTTGCGTGCTCAGGTAGACCAGTTCGCTGAGTTCTTCGGCAAGATCGATCAGATCTCCGAGGAAGGTATTGATCAGCCACTGTACTTCGGTCGTTCGGTTTGGAAGCCTCAGCGTGTGGGCCTGACTGCTAACGTGATCAATCCACAGACCAGCAAAGTCCACCGTCACATGCTGCGCATGGAAGAGTGGAACGCCAAGATCGAGTTTGCAGATCAAGCTGCTTTGGATGGTTTCAAGCTGCGTGTACTGGAAGCCTTTGGTGTTAAGACCGAAGCCAAGCGCACTGTTGATGTGCTGGCTGGCTATGACGCCAAGGTCAACACACCTGCTATGAAAGCTGGTATCAATGCTCTGGCTGAGATTCTGGCTGGTAATGCACAGAATGTGACTGCCAATGAGCAAGCTATTCTGGCTGCTGTAGCTGAAGGTGGTGAGAACTTCCACAGCTTGGACGCTATCACTGCACTGGCACAGCAGAAGCTTGCCCTTGACGCAGGTGCTGACAGCTTCGAAACATCCATGATGGGTGAAGTCGATGGTGTGACCAACGGCCCGATGCTGTCCCTGTTGATGCTGGGTGCCAAGGGTTTCGAGACTTTTAATCAGGGTGGTTTCTTCTCGCTGGAAGACCAGTACACCCAGTTCAATGATTTCCATGCTGAAGCCGGCAATCTTGACCTGTACGAATCCAACATTGCTGAAGTGATCCGTCGTCTGGGTAATGATCCTCTGTTGGCTTATCTGGAAGTCATCACCGGTAATCTGACTGATGAACAAGGCAATGTGTCCAGCAAAGGTCGTAAAGTAATCAAGCAGCCACTTACTGCAATGATGTTCGGGTCTAACACCCGTACTGCTGTTAATGGCATGGCTGATGGCTTTGTGACTGCTGTATACGAGCGTCTTGAAGAAGCCTATGACAATCCAGCACGTATCAAGCAGATCCTGTCTGCTGTGAACAAACTGATTGCCTCGCAGAACAAGAATCCTCGTCTTCAGCTTGCAGAAGACATGAGTGCAGAAGCAGTGTTGAACACTGAATACAATGCTGCTCAAACGAAAGCCATCAAGGATGCTTTCTACAGCTTGCTCGGTGAGCAGACTGAGAAGTCTCTGGAAGACACTTATGCAGTGTTCTTGGCTCGTCGTGACGTGATTAACCAGTCTGCTGGTCTGGCTTATGAACTGTTCGAAGCTGCTCGCGATACCCTGCGTGAAGCTGAATTGGCTACTGCTGATCTGCCACGCAGCAAGGCTGGTGAGAGCTTTGTCGATCTGACTCAAGCGCAGAACAATGCTATCGCTGAGCGTCTGAAGTCGATGACTCCGATCCTGCACACTGCTCTGTCCAAGGCCAGTGACCAGTTGGATGCAGGCATGTTGATGTCTAAGAGCAAGCGTCAGCTGAACGACACCAACCCTTACATGGCAGAAGTACACTTCGGCCAACCTGTTGATTACGTTGATGTTGATGGTTCCGTGAAGAACGTCACCACGCTGACTGCTGCTGGTATGAGCACTATGACTGAAGGGCCGGGTGTGGCTCCTTTGATCACGTCGATTCACTCCAGTGACTCGAACATTGCCAGCTCCAGCTATGCCAACATCCCGGCTCTGAACATCCACGATGCTCTGGGTACTAGCCTTGACCGTGTAGAACAAGCTGGGCAGGAACTGAACAAGAACACCTTTGAAACAATGCTGAACTACAGCACTGCTTCTGAAATGGTCGGCACTCTTGAGCGTACTGTTGCTGGGTTTGTTGAGCTGATGGCTGATGAGACTCTGGCTGCTCCACTGCAAGCCAAGCTGAAAGCAATTATCGAGAAGCGTGCTGCCTCGGCTAAAGGTCAGCCGGGTCGTGCTGTCACTGTGACTGAACAGCTTGAAGCAGTTCGTCATGTGGCCATTGAGTCTGATACTGCCAAGCTGAGCACTCTGGCTCAGATGAAAGCAGTTGGTCAGTACGCAACTGATGGCGGTAGCTACATCGTTACTGATGCAGACCGCACTGCTGCTACCGAAGCACTGAACAAAGTAGGTACTGAGTTCAGCGAGATCGCTCTGGATCAAGCTGACACGATTGATTCGTTTGCAGCTGCTGCTCCGTTGGAGCCTAAAGCTGGCACTGCTGTGCCTCTGTCCGTTGATTCTGTACAGACTCTGGCCCCGTCCACCACTCTCAATACTTTCGAGCGTGTGAAGCGTGAAGGTTCTGAGCAAGTTAAGCAGGATGCAGCCACTGTAGAACGCGAGATGGTGAAGTCCAATATTCCATTGGCTTCAGCGAAGCAAGTCCTGCCAGCTGAGCGTGCAGCAGATCTGGTTGATGCAACCAACACTGCTACCAAGGCTAAGCGCTCTGTCTGGGGTGAACTGGGTGTTCCAGTCACTCCGTCTGACAAAGCACTGGTTGATCTGCTGAGCAACTCTGAAGGCATCACTGCTCGCGGTCTGGCCCAAGCTCTGGAAGCTCGCAGCAGCAACCCATTCAACAAGAAACTGTTGCAGGCGCTGACTCGTCTGATCCGTGAAGACATGCCTGTGATCATGGTGACTGCTGAGACTGGTCCTGACGGTGCTCTTGGTCGTGGCGTTACCAAGGCTCGTGGCTGGTACGCCTCGCAGGGAGACTTCGATGCTGTATATGTTAAAAGCACTGATTTTGTTGAATCTGGCATCACTGAAGAGATGCTCACTCACGAAATGCTACACAGTGTTACTGGTCGCATTATTCAGTCTGCTTTGGATAACAAAACAAACTCCGATGTAACTAAGTTGGTTAATGAGCTGGAAGGTCTGCGTAAACAGGCTGAAGTTGCTGTTAAAGCAAGCAGTGGTCTGTCCAACAAGTACGCCAACGCAGTTTCGAGCGTGCATGAGCTGGTTAGCTGGGGTATGACCAATACTGGCTTCCAAGAAGAAGTCTTGAAAGGCATTCAGGTAGCTGCACCTGCTGCTCAGTTGTCTGGTCTTCAGAAATTCATCGACGTGCTGACTCGTCTGGTCTTCCGTGGAAGTGTGACCAATGCTGACCGCACCGGTATGGGTCTTCTGATCGCCAATACCTCTGGTCTGTTTGCTGAAGCTAAACGTCAGATGGATGAGCGCAGCACTATCACTCTGAAGTACGAAGACGCCATGGATAGCGTCAACGAGATGACTACTCAGCAGATCTTTGCAGCTCTGGCTTCGAACAAGCGCAGCAGTGCAGCGCACGAGCAGAACCTTACTGGTTTGCTGGATTCGATTGTGAGCAACCTGCATGGCCCTATGGGTGCCTTCCGTAACATGGTTGCTGAAGGTCAAGCCATCACTACTGATGATGTATTCATCAAGGCTCTGGACACTGGCAAGTTCCCATTCGCCAGTGCTGCTCTGTCCAGCGCGTTTGTACTGAATCAGCAAGAAGCCTTCGTGCTTGAGCAAGTGGAAGTGACCATTGCTGAAGGTCTGGCTTCTGCTGACACGTTGTTTGTACGTGCCTCGCTTGAGCGTCTGTGGAATGAATCCAAGGCCAAGTTGAATGCTCGCAGCTTCTATGCTGGTGACTGGAACACAGCCACTGCTGCTGAACGTGCTGTGGCTCAGGAGAAGTACGACTTCCTGTTCAAACCACAAAGCAAGATCAACGGTAAAACAGATGTGCTGTCCCGCTTTGCTGCACTGGGTTTGGCCTCTGAAGAAGTAGCCAATGCACTGAACTTCGCCACTTCGAGCGGTGAACGTAACACTGCTGGTATGTCACTGGGTGTGCGTCTGCTTGAGTTGTTCCGTCGTCTGGTTACCAAACTCGGTCAGCTGCATGACAAGACACGTCCGGGTGAGATTGCCAATGCCCGTCTGTTCACGCTCGTTGATCGTCTGGTAGACATCGAAGCGAAGCGTCGTGGTCGTATGGCCAGCCGCAAAGTGAATGTTCTGGATCAGGTTGAAGAAGCGCTGGCCAGTGGTGGTGAGATGGCTCGTACTGCACTGGATAAGATCGGTCAGTCGGCTGTTTTCAAATCCAGCTCCAGCCCTATCATCCGCTTCGCTGGTAATGCGATCAGCACTGTGGCTACCGACCGTGTGGAAGCTGTTCTTGATGGCATTACGCGCGTGCGTGATACAGCTTTCCATGAGCAGCAGGGTCTGGCTATCGGCATCTTGACTGAGATGCGTGGCATCACTGGTGCAAACAAAGTTGCTCATGAGCTGAACAAACAAGCCAAGAACAACGAAGTAGAGCGTAAGCAGCACATTGATTACACCGTTGCTCAAGTGAATGAATCATTCAAAGACAATGGCGAGTACCTGACTCAGCAAGATAAAGATGCGCTGACTCGTACTCTGCTGCGTACCAACATGAGTGCTCTGTCTGAAGCAGTAGGCATGGATGAGTTTAAAAACCTCATCGAAAGCCCAGCTGCAATGCAGAAGTATCGTGCTGATATGGAGCAGCAGGTTCTTGGTTTGGCCAATGGTGCTTACTACATTGGTGCAGTCAAAGATCTGGCTTACAACCGCACCATTGGTGGGAACGTAAGTCCTAATCTGATGATGAACACCAGCAACATTGCTCGCTTGTATGGTACGAATAAGGTGTTCACTACCAATACTGATGCGATCAACACGGCTATTCCATTGCTGGATCAGCTGGTTGCTCTGTACAGCTACGAGTATGCAGGCACCAAAGACAAGTCTCTGATGCGTGAAGTGCTGCGTACTGAGACTGCCCGTGGTCAAGACAATGGCATTGCCATGATTCTGAAGCTGCATGCCGGCCTGCTGAAAAGCGCGAAGGAGAAAAACTTCGAAGGCACTGAAGCACTGGCCATTACTGGCTACGTGCCGGATCTGTTTGATAGCAGGATTGAAGTGCTCCAAGTCGATGCTGCTGAGATGGACTACTTCGCTAAGCGTGGTTACCAGTTCGCTGGCAATCTGCAAGAGGATGCTCTCGCTGGCTTGAGCAACAACAAGATTCTGATGACTCGTCGTGGTTCTGGTCAGATTGGCATTCTGTCGGGTGCTTTGTCCTACAGCGGTATGCAGGCCAAAGGCACCAAGGTTGATCGCGAAGCAGTGGATATGCTCGCAGCCAATCCGAAGAGCAAGAAAACTGTGGTCAATGCTATCAAAGGCACTGTGGCGAAAGACGTGCAGGATATGTTCAATCGTCCACTGTCTTACGATCCTCGTAAGCAGCAGGCTCAGCGCGTGGCACCAATCGTCAATCCAAATGGTGAGATCGTTGACTATCGCTACATGATGACTGAGCACAGCCGTGACAGTCTGCTCGACCGTGACAACTCGGTTGATCAAGTACTCGGCACTATGGCTGGGCAGATCATCGACAAGGTGTCCACTAAAGATCAGAACACTGACGTTGTTCGTGCGATGTACGATCAATATCGTGAGGACTTTAACAACCGTCCTTCGAGCTACTTGCAAGTAGGTAAGGACAGCGAAGATCCGCAGTTGGCAGAGTTGTACAAGTTGCTTCCTCAGAGCACCAAGGATGAGATCCGTAAGGTGTGGAAGAACGACAACATGCTGATTCCTGCTGATCAGTTGAACTTGATCATGGGCTATCGCAAGTACAGTCTTACTACTCCATTTGGTTTGGCACCAGAAGAGCGGAACATTGCTGAGAAAGTTCTCGTCAGCGTAGTAGAAGCACTTCCATTCTTGGGTGCTAAAGCAGCTCTGCGTATTGGCCAAGCTGAAGATGTAATTCAGGAACTGGTGAAAGAAGCCAAGGACATCTTGGTAGTTAAAAACATCTTTACCTTGGTAGGTAACATTGTTTCTAACATCACCATTCTGGCAATTGAAGGTGTATCGATTGCTGACTCTGCTCGCACAACTGCTGTTGGCATTAAGGGTGCCATGCAGTATCGCGAAGATAATAAGCGGTTGATTCAGTTGAACCGTGTTCTAGAGGTTGGGTACTTGCCCGGTGGTGATCAGGCTGTGCGTGATGAAATCACTATGCTGGTAGACCGTATGGGACGGAACCCAGTTAAACCACTGATCGATGCTGGCTTGATGCCAACTATCGTTGAGGACGTGGAAGTCGGGGAAAGCCAATACAGCTACAAGTCCCTGCTCCAGAAGAAAGCGGAAAAGTACTCCAGTAAGTTGCCGAAGTTCATCCGTGATGTGGGGCGCAATGTGTACATGACGCACGACACTGGTATCTACAAGTTCCTGAGCCAGTCCACTCAGTTGAGTGACTTGGTTTCTCGATATGCCTTGTATGAGCATCTTATTAGCCGTGCTCGCGATCCACTCAGCAAAGCTGATGCGTTGCAGCAAGTAGAAGAAGCGTTCGTGAACTATGACGTACCGTCACACCGTTCGTTGCAGTTCATGAATGACATGGGACTTGTGATGTTCACCAAGTACTACCTGCGTATTCAGAAAGTGCTTATGCGCTTGATGCGTCAGAAGCCGGCCCGTGTATTGGGTATGGTACTGCTGAACCATTACATTAGTGGTTTGCAGTCGATCCTTGATTCTTCTTGGCTTAATAAACTGGGTAACAACCCGTTCCAGATGGGGCCGTGGTCTTATCCAAGTTCGTTGGACGAACTGCCAGCAATCAAAGGACTGATGAACCTATAACAATAATAAAAATCGAGGGGAGCTAACTGCTCCCCTCATCTTTTCCGTCAAGGATGTACTCAGATATAAATGCCCAGCCTATATAGCCGATGATCAAGAAGACCATGACTATTGCAAACAGGACACCAAGTATTCGGAATACCCAGCTGAAGACGTAAATTGCAAAGGCTATGCCGATTACAAATGACATTACTGCAACGAAGCCAGCTACAAGCTTTAGGCCGTTCATTTGCACCTCAGAGCAAGTTACCGTTTGTTGCGTGCTGTCTGCGCAAGCACAGCGGGGTTCATAACCAGCGACTGCTGATACTCTTGTTGCTCAACAACTACAGCACGAGCAAGTAAGAAGCCCACGGAGCAGTTCTCGGGTTTGTTGCCCAAGTTGTAAACTACGTGAGAAGTACCGGGCATCGACAGCGCGACGAACATTGGAATGTCCTGTTTAGCGCACTCGACTTTCAATTGCTGGATAAGTTCACTGATGCTGTTTGGTACATCAACAAATTGTCGAATGTCAGGGACATTACGATTCTTTGCGTCAACCCACTCCATCGTTGTGAACTGATCACCCTCTAGACTTTGCGTCATGGTGCTTTCCTTTAGTTTTGTATAAGAGTGGAGCGTCCGGGTCTGGATCTCAACGGCTAGGACTCTCAAACCCACCGTCAAGCCCCAGACGCTCCCGCTTATACAAAATTGAAGCTGTACCACTTGATACAGCTTCCTGTGGATAAGCTGTGGACTGTTTAGTCAGTCACTTCTTGTGCTGGTGGATTTGCAACTAACCACATATTTTCACCCTTAGCTCGGCCATTACGCCAATCAAGGTGATCGACTGTTCCAACTGGGTATGGATTGTCAGCACTAGCATTCTCCATTCCAGTTTTCAAACCTTCTAGATACGCAGTTGTTGCATCCATACCACCACGAACTGGTGGACTGAATTCTTCAAGTGTCATCAAGCCAAGGTAGTTCAGTCCTATGAGGACACCAGAAGATGGCACATCCATGCTACGACGAATACCAGCCAACACAGGCATGGTGATCTGGTAGTTCTGTAGCTGAACGGGTTGGCTTATGAACTTGGTCACACCCGCTTCTTGAATACAGAAACATGCATGGTAGTAGTGAAACGATGGTGGATCTTGTTTATCTGACATTGTGATTGACCTCACAAAAATAAGCCGGGAATGAACCCGGCTTATTCAGACCAGCGTGGATGCTTAGCTGAAGAGCGAAGCAGCAGCCGGAGTTGGTTCAGCGTCGGCAGCTACTGGCTCAGCAGCCACTTCGACCGGAGCTTCAGCAACGGCTTCTTGAGTGCTTTCGACAGCGACTTCGACCGCAGGCAGGGCTTCGTCGTTGGCCACAGCCACTTCTGCAACAGCAGTAGTAGCAGGAGCTTCTTCAGCTTGGCCCAGATCCAGAACGCCACCGGACACACCGCCTTCGACGCCTTGGACAGTGGCACACCCAGCTTGACCGTAATCGTGCGAAGTGAGGCCGACAGCAGGGGCACCCAGATCAACGATGGCGCTGATGCTGGTCGGTTTACGGGTAGTACTGAACTCGACGTTCAACGGAACCGAAGCATCGACGTGCAGGCCACGCGAGCGCAGGTACACGGACAGGGCTTCTTTGATGTTCTCTTGAGTCAGAGTGATCTTCATCGGTGAATCTCCTAATGCAGCTTCATAGCTGCGAATTGACGGAACTGGTTCGATTCCAGACCAGCACGGATAGCGCCTAGAGCGTCAGCCATGTGTTCTGCTTTTGAAGCGATGATTCTTGTCACACCTTTCTTGACCTCAGTAGGCCAAGTGTCGTGTGGGTACTGCTTTGTTGCCCAGTCAATCATGGCTGCTTTCGAGGCTTCCGGATTTCCTGTTGCAGCGAGTTTGACCTCTTTAGGTGTCAGCTCGAAGAACGGCTTACCGCAACCACGGATGGCTCCGAGTAATCCTATGCAGATGCCGTATCCCTTCATTGAGGCCGCAGATTGGCTGCCCACAGGGACTTCGACAAATATAACGTGTACTTGTTCAAAGTAGGGTACAAGTCCCTTCCAAAGAATCTCAGCACAACTAAGATCGTCAGAGTTGACACGAAGTTGTTTACTAGAGGTCTTTTCAGTCTGAATGACTGCAACGTGATTCAATGTGAACTGGTGTGTGTCAGTGTCAAGTGACCCGGCAGCAATACCCCAGTTGCGATAACTAGGGTCAAGTCCTAAGACATTGAGCTTAGCCATTCTTCTCTGCTCTTTCAAGTCGAGCATTCAAAGCAGTCAGATAAACTCTCATACCCATCTGTTGTTCACACATGGCTTCAAGATCGTCTTCTGACAGGGCTGCTTTTTTAACAGGGTCGGCTAGAAACACATCCAGCTTATGCAACCGAGCAGTCAGCTCTTCGCTTTCAGCTTGCATGCGAGTCAGCCAAGTGTCCTCAACCGGAGCACCTTCAAACGGATCGGTCGGTTTGGCAATTGCACGCACAAACCAAGAGAAGCCTTCTTGCAGTTTGGTTTTGGCCAAAGCAAGAGCACGCTGATCTACACCTTCAACGAGCTTCATCTGTTTAAACAGATTGGCTACGTCGATCTCAGCTGCTTTGATAGAGCCGATTTGATCAACAGTGAGTTGATCAAAATCCCGATAACCGGGAATCTTCGTGTGTTGGTCTTGCATGGTGAGCACCTTCTTTTGAGGCAAATGCCTCTGCCAGTGAAAGGGGGCTTATGCCCCCGATCCCTTAGTTGAACAGGCTGGACGGCTTGGATTCACCAGCTGCACCTGCACTGTCCGGACGAGCTGCACGGCCAGCAGCTGCGCCACCTACAACGGCCTTAAACTTGTCCTGCACCTTGTCGTGCCACTTTTCCATCCACTTGGTATGGAATTCAGCTTCGCCACCGGCACGAGCTTCGCTCATGGTTTTCTTGGACGGGAAGTGGAAGACGCGATCCAGCTCGTTCTGCTCACGCACGTCGTTGGTGTCAACGTACTTGCCGTCATCGTCTTTGACTTGCTTGTTGAGCTTCTGCTTTAGCACGCCGAAGTAGATGTCCTTGCCGGTCAGTTCGACCAGTACAGGCACCTGCTGTGGAGTTTCAGCTTTGGCAGCCGAGTCCCAGATCTTCAGGGTCTTCTGCTCAATGGCAACTTCAGTCAGACCTTTGTTGCAGGTCATCATGCAGATCGCATTGATCAGCTCGAAGCCAGGCAGGTAGTGCTTCTCGCCGTCCTTCTCGTAGTAGTTCTTGCAGCCCTTCTCAGTGCCACTGGTAACCCACTGTGTAGTTTTGAAGGTCTTGCCGGACTCTTTGTCCTTGGCTTCAACAGTAACGCTACGAGCACCGCTGGCAGCAGTACCGGCGTAGGCAGCGACGATGGTCATGCCGTAGATGGACGAATCGAACAGACCGCCACCGCCCAGCTTGTCGCCGGATTCTTTGATTTGCTCTTCGCCGCTTTTATTCAGATCACCGAACATGGTGAAACCTCTTTCAATTGATTTCAGTTGAGTTACCCAGCAACCGATTGGTTAGCTGTAGTAAGTGTGCATGTGATCCAAGACCTTTTGCAGATCGTTATCGATGTACGTTTGAGGGTCAGTCCACATACCCATTGGGCCACGAATACGCTCACCAACAGTTTCTTTGGTGATCATGGTTTGGAAGACGTGCTTATAGCCCAGTGCTTCTTCTTGAGCCGACACGACAAGCATGTCGTTGTGCTCACGATAGCTTTCCAGATTACGCAGCGTCATCTTCTTCGCGGAGATGACTGTGGAAAAGTACGATTCGATCCCGTTGTTCTTCAACGCACCCTTGACCGGCACCGAGACTTCCATCTCCATGCGGGCTTCGTTGTACGTTGCCTTGGTGTGAGCCAAGAAGATCACGTTGACCTTTGCACGGGCAACGTAGTCTTGCATCAGGGTCTTGAAATACTGCTGGAAGTTGTTCCAAGCAGCTTGACCGTTTGCTGCACCGATGATGTACAGACTTTCGTACATATCGAGTAGGTAGGTCAGCGTGTCGATTACGACGGTGTGACCTTTGATTTTCCCATCTTCAAGGGCTTGAAAAGCCTCACGAATTTGGTACGGGTCAGTGATAGTGAACTCTTGGAACTTCGAACGGAACGGGAGTTTTTTACCCGCTTCGCAGTTCAGAAAGATCACGCCTTCTGGGTTACGCAGATTGCGAAGACTGGCCGACTTACCGGCAGAGGATTCGCCAACTACGAGGATCAGATTGTCATTGACAGCCTGCTGTGCCATTGGATGTTCTCCATGATTTTCAAAGAGGTGGCGGAGCCACCCCCTGCGTTACTTAGTGACCGGAGATTTTCTTTCCGATGGACACCATGACGGTTGTCATGATTTCCAACTCTTCCAGTTTGTCTGCGATCTTGCTGTTAAGACTCAGAACTTTGCTTTGTATTTCTGCAAAGCCGAAACCAGACTCAGCCAAGATCATGCCGTAACGAAGCAGCATGTTGTTACGGTTGCCGTCACCGATGTTGTTCATCACCCAGCGTTCGAGTCGATCCATGTCTGCTTGGTCTTGCAACCGTGCGCGACGTGCCTCGTCTTTACTGGTTTTGGGAATGAACGGCAGTGCATCGAACAGTTCACCGTCGATGTATTCATGGTAACCCGCATGGGTAAGCCACTTCTTACAGCGATGACCACATTGCAAGTCCACCTCGAAAGGTAGGCTTTCAACCAAGGATTTGTAGAACTCCTTGTAGTCTTTAGCATCCAGCTTCAATGTGAAGTTGAGAGGCAGGATGATTCGATAACGGTGCTCATCTGGCGTGTGACGCTTAGTTGTGTAGATGAGTGCTTTAGAGCCGAGCAAGAACTTTTTGGCTACTTCCATGTTGCAAGTGCCATCAATGTCCAACACAACCATGTTGAACCCGGATATTGCATTGTCCTCGTTGCGGTAACCGCCAGCAAGGTGATGCGATACCCAGTGCATGCCCGGCAGTTCAACCAGCTTGTGCAGGTCAGTCCAACGAGCATGATCGTTGCGATAGCCTTCAGTCATGTCGTCGCTGTAGCTGACAATCAAGCAGCGTTCAGCAATGTCCACAGACTGGAGTGCTTCACCACGGATGAAATCAATACCGTCCTGAAAGGACTTCTTGATGATCACGTTGTTCTTGTAGCCCCATGCAATTGCCAGCAGCATGATTTCTTCGCGCTGTTGACGACTGCCACGGTAGAACGGCAGATCTTCGACCAGATCAGCTTGGGTCAGCTCTTTGCCTGTGGAGGCTAGGAACTTGGCCAGCTTCACGTATGGACGATCACGGCTGAGCAGCATCTCGAATGCCAGACCGGATTCTTCAGCCACCTTGACGGCAGCATAGAAGTGCTCGGTGGTCAGCTCGATACTGTCATCGATAAACGCATAAGCACCAGCCAGCTTCAGTGCTTTGAAGTAACGGTGACTGACTTCAGCCTTACGGGCTTCTTCATGTTCACCCAGCTCAGCTGCGATCTTCTCGCACTTGAGCTTGTACTCAATCACCAACAGTGCAGTGTCCTTCTGCATGGTGAGCGTTTTACGTATGTTGCTGCCATCTGCCAGCAACTCCAGACGATCAGCCAGATCTTCGATGAATTGTTCAGTGTTACCACTGGTCATCAAGTCATAGACTTCTTCTGGTGTCAGCTCAACTTTGTGTTGCTGACCAGCAATGCCAAAGAAGCAGCGACGCGCATAGCCGGTTTCGAGCATGGATGTAAGCTCTTCTTCCACCTTGCCGCCATTGAGCAGCTTGGCTGGTGTGCCAAACAGCATCATGTTGGTAGGTGTGCGACCGATGATCTCTTCACCACGGATGTTCTCCGAAGTGTTCTTCACCAGTTTTTGCTTGATAGCGCCTACGTCGAACAGTTCAAGGAACGTGTTCAATACTTCGACGTTGCCCAGCAGGTTGCTACCGATCTCATCAATGATGAGGTTTACAGCACCGGCATCCGCCATCAGTAGCTTGTGACGCATCTGCTTTACAGCCGGTGGAGTACCGGAGTCGAACGAGTAAACCAAGGGGCCAAGTGATTTGAACTCCTTATTGACTCGCTCGCGCTCTTCTTCCTCGGGTACGTTCTTACGCACGCTGCGTTCGAAAGCCAGTTGCTCCAGCTTCTTCTCAGCGATGTGCTCGAAGGTTTCCATGAAACGTGAACGGAACTGCCCAGTGATGTGCTCTTCCATAATGTTTGTGGAGAAGCCTTTACCTGCGCCCGAAGGCATCAGGTTCATGGCGTACATGTTGACTGGCACCAGTCCACGGTCGTGGGTCTTGATGTGGCAACGCATCTGCGAAGCCATCATCGCGAATTGGAAACCAACCAAGACACGGAAAAACAGTGTGTTCTTGGATTGGGTCTTTTCGCACAGGATTTCCACGATCCGTTCGGCTGTCGGATGATGCTTCATTTCATCGACGGAAAGCATTGATAACTCCTTGGGTTAAACAACAAGATCCCCGGATGCAATCAGTGCATCCTTCTGCTTGCAGATAGGGAATGCCGCACAGTAGTGGCATGCCTTCACTTCGCCGGGAATGGTCTTCACTACGCCCACACCGCCATCTTCGGAACGCTTAGCCATAGCTTCAGCAAGCGAATCAAAGTTCTTGGTGCTACGAGCACCTTTCTCCGTGGCTTTGGCAGGATTTTTGTAGTACTTGTATACCGGCTCAGAACGCCATAGTTCTTCGTCGGTGCATGCTGGAAGCAGATCTTCACTAACGTCGATCAACTCAATGAGTTGGCCAACACGCTTGTCTACCCAACGCTCAGTCTCTTCCACGCTCAGCAGATTGAAACGCTGTGCAAGGATACGCGACTGTGGATATTTATCAGGCTGCTGGCGAGCCATAGCCTTCTGCCAGTCGGTAAAGATGAAGTTGATTGTCATCGTGTCTTTGGTGATGATCTTAGGGTTCAACCAACGGTACATGCTCCCTTGCAGGATGTACTTCTCATCGTTGGTGCCTTTCATGTATGTAAATACGCCGGTCGATTTAAAGTCTTCGACGCTGCCATCACCTACAAAGTCGAACTGCCCAGAGACGTTGATTCCACGCACTGCCTTGGACACACGCTGCTCAAGGTAGACAGGAATATCACCCGGCTTGAGTGTGTCGGGATCTGGGTTGATCTTCACACGCGAGCGCACCCCATTGGGGTAGCCCAGCAGTTGTAACGCACGATCAGCATTGGTTACCCAAGCTTTCTCGATAGAGTCGTGCAGAGCGGCTCCCATGCGGTTTTGAACCATCGACATCACGTCAGAGACTTGATCGCTGACAGCTACACGACGGGCAAGCACTGTTTGCTTGATTGGTTTGAGCAAGGTGGTGACACTCAGACCTTCTCGTGCATAGTCGTAGTAGTCAGAAACCAACCAGACAGCCATGGATAACGGCAGTCCGTTGTTGTTTGTGTAAGCAGCATTTGCCATGGTTACGTCTCCGGGTGTAGTTCAAGCCAGCGATTCAGAGTATCGCGAGCCTCCTTAACGTCTTGTCGCAGGGACTTGTTGCCAGTGCGTATACCGGGAACAAGCAGCTTTTTACGGGCGTGTATGATGCATCCCGAAGGATCATCGACCGGGAACAGAATGCCTATCCCGTAGGTGTCGATGGTCTTCCAGTGAGCTGGTACGATTTTGTGGTACTTGGGGTAAAGGCGAGCCATTTCTGGCATTGCCTCTTCTTCAAGCTTTTTACAGTTGCTGCAACTGGTGCCGTTGTGATGGCGAAAGCCGCACTTTTGCATTGGAACTTCAGTCATGCTTTGTCCTATGGCGTTGGATGTGGAAGATTGCCAGCTTAGCAGCTGCGAGATACCTCCGAGCTTGGCGGGCATCCACATTCAAGCCTGCTGCAATCAGGTCTGTACTCAGTGACTTGTTACAAGCCAACAGTGTATGCAGGCGTGCAGCACTCATGCGTACTTCGTTGTCCGTAGCCAATGAACAGATACCTGACAGGATGTCATCTATCGGCCCACCGGCATTAGGAGTGAGATTGTCCAAGTATTCTTGCAGTGGATTATCAATCCAGCGAGTCCTCTTGGAACCAATGTTCTTGCGGTCTAAGCAGTGGAATCGTACACGGTCAGCCTTGGCTTTGCCCAGACGTTCGAGCAAATTTGGCATATCGTCAATGCCCGGTACTGGTTGTTCAGGCATGCTTTCCTCACTGATCAAAAAATGACCACGAAACGGTCCTATATATAAAGGGGCCACTCCTGCCCACTTTGATTTTCAATCCAAGCTACCGGAGGTAGCCCCTCCCTCTCTCTAGTCCCATTTGTATACAGAGCTACCTGAAGCGAGCGGGGTGGGGCAAGGTGCCTGAGCGAAGCGATGGCCCGCCAGCCCCAAACCCCGTGAGTCGAAAGGTAGCTCTGTATCTATAGAATCTAAGGTAGTAAAATTTATTGCTTCATAGTCAAAGGGTTTTTCTATTACCCAAGGTTTGGATGGTATTTTTACAAGCTTGTCATCAAGATATATTTTGACCAGCTGCCCTGCCCCACGAACATTAGCTACTCCATACAAATGAGCTAAATCGTGAGTGACAAGTGTTTCTGCTGCTTGTGTTCCTTTGGCAAACCACTGAATTCCAACTGGTTTATGCCGATTAACCCAAGCTGCTGTTTGTATTTCTGAATCAAAATGCCTTCGCATACGATCTTTAATGTCTCGCGTAAAGCCGACGTACCATTTTCCATTTTCGAGCTTCAGTACGTATACCCAGCCTTGAGCTGACTCCCCTGCTGATTTCATGTTTTCTACTCTGTTATTGCCATAAAGGTTTCAGTTCTCAGGGCTGACGCACTGCGCTTCGCTACGTGCTTGCCCTTTCACTGAAACCTTTATGGCCAAGGATTCTGGAGGAAGATATACTTCTGCCAGCTTAACTAGGGGTGAATGTCAATGGCTGTATGCCAAGTTGATGGTAACGGTAATGTTTTATGCGGTACTGGTGATTGGAACGGGCCAAAGCCCGGCGATCCCGACATGCAGAACATTACACTTCAAGCTGCCGGTACGTATGGTGGTGTTGAACTGACATGGACATGGCCGGGTGTGAACCCAGGTGCTGTGAGTCACACTATCGTATGGCGCAGTCTTCAAAATGACTTCGAGACTGCCAGTAAACTTGCTATTGCTCATGGCAACTACTACTTAGACCGTATAAATTTAGAGATCAATTTAGACACCCTGTATTTCTATTGGGTGCAAATGGTGTCGATCAATAACACTGTAGGTGAAGTGGTAGGCCCCGTAAGTGCTACTGCTAGGCCATTGATTGGACAGATGCTTGATCTGCTTACTGGTCAGATCAACGCAGGGCAGCTTGCAATAAGTTTGAGTACTGAGATTGACCAGATCACTCTCAACAAGCTCGGTATTTCTGCTGAGGAATTGGCGCGTGACGCCAACGACGAAGCTCTTGCTGTGCGTATCAGCGAGCTGTCTGCTCAAACTGACGATGCAATGGCAATTCTTCAAGAAGAGATTCGCCTACGAACTGACGCAGATGGTGCGTTTGTTCAAGTCGTCAATACCATGTATGCCGATTTTAACGGCAACATTGGTGCTATCCAGACTGAAGTAACGGCAATGGCAACTGAGGTTGCTGCTCTTGCTTCTGAAGTCACTACTGTCAGTGCCACCGTAAACGGCGATATAGCTTCTGGGCAGGTTGGCCTCGTAGCTGAAGTAGAGACTCTTGATGGCAAAGTTACTTCAATAGGTGCTCGCTGGACTGCAACCGTGGATGTAAACGGTTTGGTAGGTGGTTTTGGCGTCTACAACGATGGCTCTACTGTAGAGGCTGGGTTCAACGTAAACCGTTTCTGGGTTGGCAGTACAGCAGGTAACAAACGTAAGCCATTCATTATCGATGCCGGGGTTACCTATATTGATGACGCCGCCATCAACAAACTTGTTTTCAGCAAACTTCGTGCAGAAGACGGTTCTTTCATCGTTGCTGATGGCAAGATCCAAGCTGACTATCTGGTTGTGAATAACATCCAATCTGACAACTGGGTTAACAACAGCACAGGTTGGGCACTCCGCCCAGACGGCAGCTTTCAGCTCAATGGTTTGATTGCTGGGCAAGGCCGTATGACTATCACCAATCGAGCCATTAAGGTCTATGACAGTAACGGCGTCGTGCGTGTGCAAATGGGGGATCTTAACGCATGAGTTTTGGTGTCCGTACTCGCGATAGCGTAGGCAATCTGATTAGTGAATTTGATGGTGAATACTTACGCTTTGTTGACAGTATTAGGATGGAAGCTTTAGAAACTGGCTCTAAAGTTCTTCCTGGCGACATCACTAAGATGCGTTATTTCTTTGTGCCTGATGAACCTGTCAGCAAGATTTTTCCAGTAATCGATTTCACAAGCAATTCAGTAACTTGGCGTCCTTATTTAACTGGGCACGCTTTGCATACAGGCGGTTTTATTTTAATTGGTACTACTGAATGAGCTTCGGTTTTCGTATTACTAACCCTTCCAACATCCTTTCTGTGGATGAAAATTTTATTAACTATGCATTACGCTACAAAGGAACTTTTGCTCAAAGTGTAGGAACTTCAATTGGTGTAGCCCCTGTAACTTTTCCTGCTGCGATAACTAGCATCAATCCACCGCTGATTGCAGCTAAATGGAATGCAAATACAAATCTGTATTGCTGGGGTGTAAAGGTTCTAGGCAGTCCCGGCGCTTGGACGGGTTTTCAAATGCATATGCAGGCAATTCCTGCTGCTGGTGTTATTAACATCAACTATTCCGTCTATGAAGCCAACCCTGTGCAGAGTGGTGGCTACGGCCTAGTGGTTAAAAAAGCAAATGGAACCCCAACATTTGATGCTGGTTACATACCTTTAAAAATTGCTGCTTTTCTTCCCCCTACCGGATGGGAAGTTCAAGGTACTGAACTACCCGGAAGTGCCTATCGCATCATGTATTACTCCTGCGTGAATCCTCAGCCTGGATCATCCATGATTTTTTCGACACACCGGTTTGGTGATATGGTTTATCCGAACGGTGTAGAAGGTGCTGTTCCGGCAGCAATAGCCAGTTATGGCTACGGCTATGGGTCTGGTAACACTCTTCGGCTGATCGTAACTCTCGATACGGCAGGCAATGCCACACCGTCTCCTCTTTCCACCCCGAATGCATATCTATCCGCTTTGACATTCACTGGAGATTGATTTCTCGTGCTATTCTTGGCCGCAATTATTACTTGTGAGGCGTATCAGCGATGACTCAAGTCGTCTTTCGTTTTGTTGATCCAGATGGTACGCCCCGTGCTGATACCCTCTTCGACATCATTCTTCGTCGTCCTGGCTTTGTGGATTCGCAAGATTCCGTAGTAATGCCTAAGTCATATCAGGCCACTACTGATGTGAACGGTGAGTTCACTCTTGAACTTGAGCCGGCGACTGCACCTTACCGAATTACTCTCATCGATCCTGAACGTGATGAGGACTCTTGTGGTGGGCGGGTTTCGTATCAGTTTTACGTGCCTGATTCTGTCGATCCTGTACAAGCGCAGGATCTTTTTATTGCTCCAGCTCCCAACGATGTTCCGTGGGATGAAGCTGCACTCCTGAAGCTCACTGAAGCTGTTGAAGAATCAGAAGCCAGTGCTCTTCGAGCTGAGAACGCAGCTAGCGAAGCCGCTGTGTCTGCTGCCGCTTCAGAAACGAGTGCTATAAATTCGCAAGCCTCTGCTGTTGCTTCTGCTGCTAGTGCTGCTGCATCCGATGCTTCGGCTACTTCTGCTGCAAACAGCGCTACTTCTGCAACTGCTTCTAAGAACGCCGCTGAAGCTGCTCGCATTGGAGCTGAACAAGCTGAAACCAACACTGAAAATCTGTTGAGTACAAAGCAAGATGCTAGCCCTAAGCTTACTGCTTTGGCTGCTGCTGTCTGGGATGCAAATAAAGGTTTGCTTCTTACCGGCGCAAATACTGTCAGTACTTTCACTCTGAGCAACTTTGCTCTTACGTTGCTAGATAATGCAAACCAAGGAGCTATGCAAACCACTCTTGGTCTTGTGCCTACTGCAAGCACAAACGATACAACTGCTGGTCGTATGCTTAAAGTAGGTGACTTTGGTTTAGGTGCTACTGGCAACAGCGTAACTAACCTTGATACCACGCTGGTATCTGGTATGTACTCTTTTGGCGTGGCTCCGACTGGTGGCCCAGGTTTCAACTCTGGCACTCTAATCGTAATTGCTAGTACCTCCGCTGAGACTACTCAGATTGCTATTGGTACTGCTGCTGATCAGATTATGTTTCGTAAACGAGCAGGAACTGTTTGGACTGCTTGGCAAGAAATTTGGCACACCGGAAATCTGATCAAACAGTCTTCAGTCATAGATGCTACGGCAGGCGCTATGTTGGCTGTTGGTGCCTTTGGTCTAGGAGCCACAACTCCCACCCAGGTTACCAACTTAGACACCACTCTAGTTCCAGGGTTTTACGCCTTTGGGGATACCCCAACGGGCACCCCTGGCTTTAGCTACGGCACATTGATCGTTTCTTCACGCACTGTAAATGAAACTACTCAAATAGCTATAGGGGTTACTGTTGATCAATTTTCTTTTCGTAAGCGTGTAGGTGGGTCTTGGTCAGCTTGGCGGACGGTGTGGCATGACGGCAACTTGGTTAAGCAAACTAGCGCAACAGACACCACTGCCGGGGCGCTGATGGCGGTGGGGGCTTTCGGGTTAGGCACGAACATCGCGGGATCGGCAGGATATCTCACAGACTTTAGCGAGTTAAACGCTACTCGATTTTTCGCATGGACCGCCGGTATTACTGCTGGGGCGCCAGTAGGCGGGTACGGCGATGGGTTGTTCATCCTCGGTTCGCTGGAGGGTGGCGGTTATGGTAATGCCATCCTATTAGACTATGCCCAGGATAAGGTTTACATAAAGCGGTTAACGGCTGGGGTTTGGCAACCACATCTGGAGCTGTATCACAGGGGTAACATCCTCGGCA